>OGXX01000459.1_pt1 | contig 45806 bp, 38 predicted proteins | sample 1576301 | NCBI WGS metagenome assembly OGXX01 (sample SAMEA3541469, study PRJEB24748) | human gut metagenome | biome: human gut; feature: human-associated habitat; material: faeces | place: China | collected 2012
CACCGCGTAGTTCGACGCGGGGTGCTCGGGTTTCTCGACAATGCTGACCGCCTTGTGGTCGGCGTCGAATTCCACGACACCATACCGTTCGGGGTCATCCACGTAATAGCCGAACACCGTGGCGCCCTGTTCAATGGAAGCCGCCTTGCGCAACTGGCGCCCCAGACCATTGCCATAGAAGATATTGTCGCCGAGCACAAGCGCACACGCGTCGCCGTCGATGAACTCCTCACCAAGCAAAAAGGCCTGCGCCAGACCGTCGGGGCTTGGTTGCACCTTGTAGCTCAGCGAGACACCATATTGCGAGCCGTCACCGAGCAAGCGCTCGAAGTTCGGCAGGTCCTTTGGCGTGGAGATGATCAGGATGTCGCGAATCCCCGCGAGCATCAACGTGCTCAGCGGATAGAAGATCATCGGCTTGTCGTAGACCGGCAGCAGCTGCTTCGAGGTGACGGTCGTCAGTGGGTAGAGTCGCGTGCCGGAGCCGCCTGCGAGGATGATACCTTTCATGCGCACTCACTCCCCTTGGCGCGCGGCGGCGACATATGCATGGAGCTCATCGCGCCAGTCGGATGGCTCGAACCCGGTCTCCTCGATCTTCGCCAAGTCGAGCGTGCTGTGAGTGGGGCGCGGGCTGACCGGTGCGGTTGCGTTGGCGAAGTATTCCTCAGTGCTGATCGGCTTGACCGCCTGCCCGTTGCCATTCGCCTGCGCGAACACCTCGCGTGCGATGGTCGCCCAACTCACGCTGTCGCCCGACGACGTGAGGTCGTACGTGCCATATGGAGCCTCGTGGTCGATCAGGAAGAAGATCGCGCGTGCCATGTCCTGCGTGAAGGTGAGGCGTCCGATCTGGTCATCGACGACGGTCACCTGCTCCAATGCCTCATCCGGATTCGCCACGCGGTCGGACAGCGCCATCATCGTCTTCACGAAATTGTGGCCGTCGCCGATCACCCAGCTCGAGCGCAGGATGTAGTGCTTCGGCGCCATCGCCACCGCGATGTCGCCCGCGGCCTTCGTCTGGCCATACACACCCAGAGGGGCGAAGGCCTCGTCCTCATCGTGCACCTCGGCCACGCCGTCGAACACATAGTCGGAGCTGATGTGCACCAAGGTCAGGTTGTGCTCGATGGCGGTCTTCGCCAGCAGCGCCGGGCCGTGCGCGTTCGCCTTCCATGCGGCCACGCGACCTTCCGGCGTCTCCGCTTTGTCGACGGCGGTGTAGGCGCCGGCGTTGATGATTGTGCCGTACAGGCTCCAGTCGATCTGCGCGTAGGCGGCAGGGTCCGAGAAATCGAATTCGTCGATGTCGGTGAATTCGAACCCTTCCAGCCCATGCGCCTGCACATAGTCGCGGATTGCACGGCCGAGCTGCCCGTTCGCGCCGGTCACCAGTGTGCGGCGCGGCGCCATCGGCTTCGCGTCCTTGAGCATCGGGTGGTGCAGGTCGGCTTCGCTGCGCTCGGACTCCTCGAGCGGAATCGGCCACTGGATATTGAGCTCCGGGTCGGCCAGATTGACAAACGTGTAGGTCTTCTTCTGCTCGAGCGACCAGTGCGCGTTCACCAGATACGAATACGCCGTGCCGTCTTCAAGCGCCTGGAAGCTGTTGCCGACGCCGCGCGGCACGTAGATCGCGCGCGACGGGTCAAGGCGCGTCGTGTACACCTGACCGAACGAGTCGCCCGGGCGCAGGTCGACCCATGCGCCGAAGATCTCGCCCGTGGCAAGTGAGATGAACTTGTCCCATGGCTCGGCGTGGATGCCGCGCGTCACGCCTTTCTTCGCGTTGAAGCTGATGTTGTTCTGCACCGGCTGAAAATCGGCCGGCAGTCCAAGCGCCGTCATCTTCGCCTTCTGCCAGTTCTCCTTGAACCAGCCTCGGTTGTCGCCGTGCACCGGCAGGTCGAAGACGAGCAGTCCGGGGATGTTCGTTTCGGTGACCTTGAGTTCCTTTTCAAATTCCATTGTATTGTAAGCCTTCCGCTGTAATCACATGCCACACGCACATATGGGTTGCCCCGTGCACGGGGCAACCCATACGGTCACTGGCCTTGCGCCTTGTATTTCGCCTCGGTGGCGGCCTTCACCGGCTCCCACCACTGCGGGTTGTCCACATACCACTGCACTGTGGCGCGTAGACCGGATTCGAAATCAGTGTGGGTCGGCTTCCAACCGAGCTCCGTGCGCAGCTTGGTGGCGTCGATCGCGTAGCGGCGGTCGTGGCCCGGGCGGTCCTTGACCCAATCGAACGCGTCTTCGGGCTGGCCCATCACCCGTAGGATGTCTTTGAGCACGGTCAGGTTGTTGCGCTCGCCGTTCGCGCCGATCAGATAGGTCTCTCCCAAGCGGCCCTGCGTCAGGATCGTCCACACCGCGCCCGAATGGTCTTCGGTGTGGATCCAGTCGCGCACATTGAGGCCGTCGCCGTAGAGCTTGGGGCGGATGCCTTCGATGATGTTCGTGATTTGGCGCGGAATGAACTTCTCCACATGCTGGTAGGGCCCGTAGTTGTTCGAGCAGTTCGAGATCGTCATGCGCAGGCCGTACGTGCGGAACCAGGCGCGCACAAGCAGGTCGGAGCTCGCCTTCGTGGACGAATACGGGCTCGACGGATGATAGGGCGTCTCTTCGGTGAACTTCGCCGGGTCGTCGAGCGCGAGGTCGCCGTAGACCTCGTCGGTGCTCACGTGGTGGAAGCGCACGTCGTATTTGCGCGCCGCCTCGATCAGGCGGAACGTGCCTTCCACGTTCGTCTTGAGGAACGGCTCGGGGTCGGCGATCGAGTTGTCGTTATGCGACTCGGCCGCGTAATGCACGATCGCGTCATGGCCGGGCACAAGTTCATCGAGCAGCTGCGCGTCGCAGATATTGCCGTGGACGAACTCCACCTGATCGCCGAGCAGCGGTTTGATGTTCTCAAGATTGCCGGCGTAGGTGAGCGCGTCGAGCACCGTCACATGCACATCGGGGTGGTTGTTGACCACGTAATGCACGAAATTGGAGCCGATGAAGCCGCAGCCGCCGGTCACGATGATGTTCTTGGGTGTGAACGATTCGGTCATGGCACTCAGCTTAGCAAGCCTGTTCTATCTTTCGTGGCGCCCGCGAATCAGCTTCTTCAAAAAGAAGAGCGCGCTCTCATCGCGCAAGAGCAGCAATACTGTCACATAGACCGCCGCATATGTCATGCCTCGCACTGCGAAGTCCACAATGACATTGCTGAAGTTCACTGTATGCATGAATGCTACATTGCACGACAAAACAAGTGCACACCCCACGGCGGAATGCCATATCGACTCCCACAACCGTAGTTGCCGGACTTGATCCCATGAAAAGCACAATGCCAATGCGAACACGACACATTCCGCCACGACAATGCTCAAGCACGCCGCTGGGGCGCCAAATGTGCGGATGCCCACCACATAGATCAGAATGTTGACCGCCGCACCACTTGCCGTTGCAATCACGACTTTCTTTTCCCTGCGCAGCGGAATCAGGATTCCGTTCATCAAGAATACGCCGGGTGCGGTGAATGCGAGCGCAAATGCGATGATCTCAAGCATCGGCACTGCTTCGATATATTTGGGGCCACTGATGATCAATACAATGGGCCGGCTGAGCGCGAACACCATGATGGCCGCCGGTATGCAGACGATGATGACCGCGTTGAACAGCTTGTTGAGCAGTCGCAGATAGCCTTTCGGATCGTTCGACGACAGATACGACAGGCGCGGCATGGACACTCCGGTCAGGGAATTGATGGCCTGCCGGATAATGACGTACACCTTCATCGCCACGCTATACAGACCGACCTGCACATCGCCGAGCATCGCGCCGACAAAAGTCGTGCCGGCATTGCTGTATACCGCTGTGGCCACGTTGTTCATGAACAACGTCATGATCGGGTTGAAATGGCGTTGAATCTGCGGGGTGCGGGTAAGTGCGAGCTTTGCATAGCGCCGCGAATAGAAGAAACCCCATATATTCGCCGCTGATGTTGCAAACACGCTAATTGCCGCATAGATGATGTAGTCGGATGGCGTATGCACGAACGCGAACATAAGCACCAGCGAAAGGACCTGCACAAGAATCGTCCGAACCGAAATATAGAGGTAATCCTCGAAAATCGAATACAGCCATTCCACACCCAACGTCGTGAACCCAATGGTGAGGCATTGGATCAGCAGCAGCACCATATAGGCGTGCAGACTTGGAATGATTGCGATCGTTATGAAAAACGCCACATACGCTATCGCTGATGAGATGATGTTGATAGTGAAGATCTGCCGCGCAAAGCGTGTCAGGCTTTCCGGATCGCGTTTGATCTTCGCGCCTTCACGAATCGCGTAATTCGTGATGCCGAGTCCAGCGAACAAGGCGAAATACGACACGATCGACTGCGAATAATTGATTTTTCCTATGTTCCCTGCACCCAGGATACGAGATACGTACGGAAAGGTGATCAGCGGGAACAGGAGACTGGACACGGTGCGCATCGAATTGAGCAATGCGTTCCGCGTCAAGGAAGGTAGTTTTGTATTCGAAGCCATATCAGTTTTCTCTTGATTAAGGAGCAATACCGCCCGTATCCGTCATTCAGATATAGCGTTCAACAACCCGCAGCGAATCGCGATGATGGCGTAGGTAGTTGATCTGCTTTTGCCGACGATTATGGTTGACCTGCGCTTCCGTAGAGGCATCTTCCGCATGCCGGACGACGATGCGCGGGTCGTAATACATGGTCAACCCGTGCTGCTTACAGCGCAGCACGAGGATGTCTTCTTCCATGTATAGAAAAGTCCCGGGGTCGAAGGGCTCGTCGAATACACTGAGGAAAGCAGGGGTGAATATCAGACAGGATCCATGCAGTTTCACCGGGACACAGGGCTGATGCACCGCTGTTTTCTTCGTTTCCGTGGGGGTATTCACGTCCCGCTGTTTGATTCGTTCGAATACACGGTATAGGTGTGTGTGCAGCAACAGCAGATTGCGCCGGATATGCTTGCGCAACGCGGCGATCTGCTGGGGTGAATCGACTACCGCAGACATCGGATTCTGGTGGCTCCCGTCTTTGCCGGATATGATATCCGGTCCGATCACCGCGCACCCAGTCGCCGCATAATCCTCCACCGCCTGCCGGATACAGTTGTCGTCCGCGAGCACCACATCATTGTTCAGTATGACAATGTAGTCGCATCCCAGTTGCGCACGGCAATATGCATAGCCGATATTGTTGCCGCGTGCGAACCCCTCATTGGCACGGTTGTGCAGCAGCACGATGTCGTCATCATCGCCGTAACGCTGGCACAGACGTTCGTAGCTACCGTTCGCCGAATCGTTGTCCACGATGACGATCTTGTACTGCTGACCTGCTGCTACCGCAGACGCGCAATGCTTGCGGATGGATTCAACGCATTGGGTTGTTTCCTCATCGACCAGATAGTGCAGAACCACAAAGCCAAAACAGTGCGTTGTCTTCTGTGTCGTCTTGCCCATCTCACACTTCCCCATCGAGCACATGCTGGAACAGCGTTGGTTTCCCATCCACCCGCGTAGGATAGCTCAGTTTGTAGGTCAGCTTATTGATGTAGGTATCCGCCGGGAGCACCGGGTGAGCGGTCGTCTGAGCAAGCTGCTCGGACAAGTCGAAGCTCCCGCTGTTGTTGCGGGGCACTGCGTCAATCATCGCAGTGACCTGCGGAATATGCGTATAGGCATTGAAGATGAACGCATCGAACAGGAAATACTCCGGCACGGCATCAATGGTGGAAAACACCTTGACGAAGCAGTCGTAGATGTATTTCATCAACGGATTGCCCGGCGCCGACGCCAAACAATACGTCGCCCACGGATACTCGGCGGATTTCGCATTGATGGAATAGAACGGGTACCGGCCGAAATCCTCGGATAGGTCTTCGGTCAAATACAATGTGGAATCAAGCCATACCCCACCATGGTTGTACAGCAGCATGACGCGCAAGGCATTACAGAAGGCATTGATCGTCAGAGTACCGGCGGCACGGCGGCGAACCAGTGTGGGATCGATGTCGGCGTACTGGCTGTAGTTGTCTTTCGTGATGATGATGACTTCGCGGCCATTGGCGTGTCTTCTGATGCTGTCGATACAAGCACGCACCACAGGAGGCGTCTGGTCATTGATGCCCTGCCACCAAGCCACCCAAATTGGGCCATCATTGGTCTTCGAGAGCGATTTCATCGCCTCTGCGTCAAAGGGGATGCCCGCCATTTCCTTTTGCCACAGCGCATTATCGAACAATGTGTAGTAATGATCCTTGCACCAGTGCGTGCAATGGTAAAGCACTCCCCACGCCGCAACGCCAGGCCCTAGCAGTTTTGTGCAGTTCTTTGCAGCGGAGGCGATTTTTGAAAGCCGTTCAGGAAGATTGTGCAGTATCGACATGAGCACCATCATACGTTGGGTGTTGTCTTAGTGAACATATCGCTTGAGCCACAATATGCCAGTGACGGCACCGTTGACCATGGGATTGGTCAATGCCGCGTATTGTATGCGCGCGCCTCGTGCCAAGGCATGGTTATCAATCCGGCGCATACGCCCTTCGAGCGCGCGCCTGCATTGCACAGCCGCCCGATGCACACTTCCCCATCGGGGAGGTGCTTGGGCAATGGCTGCTTTCAGCTCCTGAAAATACAGATTGACCTGTTCGGTGTTCCATGCACGGTAGAGGTCCTCATCATCAAGTAGTCCATATGCTTCAAGCAATGAGCCGCATTCGTTAATCGCATGATGATAGGTGCCTTGCAGAATGCCGCTATAGGTATGAGAGAGCAGGTCGCTGACGCGATAATAATATCCGGCATAATCCAAGTACATGATTCGTCGAGCATCGTGGAACGCTTGGATATTGAACAGGTTGTCTTCCATACGGGTCAATTGCGGATCGAAATGGAGATTGTTTGCAGTGATAAACGAGTGGAGATACAGCTTTCCCCACGGTACTCCAATAGCAGTCACAAACCCTTTGCTCTGCTGATAGGAACCGTCGAGCAACTGGTGGTACAGCGGCTTCTTCTCACGCGGCGTGCAGGCAGTGAATGGTTCAGGGAAAAAATGTTGACGGCTTTTGCGCGCACCGTCGCACGCAATGCACGTGCTCATGACGATGTCGGGTAAATCGTCTGAACTCGTGGCCGCGTCGTATAGCACCTGTAAATAATCGACGGCGACATAATCATCCGGATCGATAAAACCAATCCATTGCCCGCACGCATGCGCGATTCCGGTATTACGTGCCGCAGAAACTCCACCGTTGGGTTTGTCAATAAGGTGAAAGCGTGGATCGCGGCGCTCATATTCCTGGACTATGGCAGCAGAGGCATCGGTCGAGCCATCATTGACCGCCAGCACTTCAAAACTCGTGAAGGTCTGTTCCAATAGCGAATCCAGACATGCGCGGAGATAATGCTCCTGATTGTAAATCGGTATGACAACCGAAACCTTGATGCTGGGGTCCGTCATGGGCGGTACTCCTTGACCGGCATGCGCATGCCATCCACAATGCCCTTGCAGTACGCCCTGAGTTTGGTGAAACGGTGCGGTTCGAACAGCGAAAGCACCATGAGCGGTGGAATCTCCACAAGGCCTTCGAGTTTGGTCCACTTGTGGTATTTCTTCCAGTAGATCACCCGGTTGCGCGCTTGGTAATAGCAGCGCATGGGGTTGTACCCCAGCGTGAATAGCGGCGCCCACACTACCGTGCCGTCTGACCGGCGGCGCGGCACTTTGAGCCCGGTATGCCCTGATTTGCCTTTTTCGTGGAGCAGATACACCGCATTGTCTTTGACGATCCGATACCCGTTGAGCAGCAGGCGTTCGTTGAAGTCGAAATCCACATAGTCGATGAACAACGCGTCGTCGAATCCACCAACAGCGAGCGCGGCCGGCACGCTGACGAGCGAGCCTGAAGTGATCGCACTGTGCGACGCGCCACGGGTCAGCTGCTCCACCGCCGGTAGACGCTGGCTGTGGTATTCTTCTTCGGTCATGCGGTTGCGGTCCAGAATGAACGGGCATACGAGCCCCACGCCATCGGTGAGCAGCTGCGCCAGCACATCGACCATGCCAGCTGTGGCCACACTGTCCTGGTCCAACAGCAGCACGGCATCGTATTGGCGCGCCGCCGCCCACTGCAGCACGGCGTTGAGCCCCGCGGCGATGCCCAGATTGCGCCCCGCACCCTGCACATGCACCTCGCCCCCATATCGCTTGGCAAGCTCGCGCACGACTTGCACGTTCCCTGAACCGTTGTCGAAGACGAACACCGCCTCGACTTGCGGGGTTATGGCGTCAAGATTGGCCTGCAGCCGTGCCATGTCCGGATTGAATGTGACCATTCCCGCACAGCGCTTCATACACTCCCCTTCCCTGTGTAACATGCCGGACCTCTCAGCGGTGGCGTCCATATAACAGCTTCTTAGTCTGTGCGCGCAGCGCCTCTTTCCACCACACATCATCGGGTTTGTATACCGGATAAGTCTTGACGCGCAGTTTGCGCGTGCGCACCCACACATTGAGCAGACGTTCCGCGAGGAATCCGAAGAGCCGCTGGTTGTACGCGTCATACCCCGTGGTGTCGATGCGCCGCTCCGCCTCGTCCAGAATGTCGAAAAGCCACTCCATGTACGCCGAGAACCGGTTCGTGTCCATCACAAACATGTTGTAGCTGTACAGCGCGTGTCCATCGAGCAGTTCATCGAACGCCTGCACATACTCCGGGTGCTTCTCCTGCAGGATCGCGCGCACGGTGTTCAAATCGTCGATGTTGTGGAATTGGGCGAACTGCGCACGGATGGTCTTGGTGAGTATCCACGGTTCGGGCAGCACCACATCCACTTCGGTCAGGTCATGGGCGAACTGCGCCGCCGGCACAATGCGGCTTTTGCGCGCATCGGTGTAGAAATAACGCCGGTAATGCACGAATCCCACATTCTCGCAGTCCGCACAGGCGTTGCGCCACACCCAGTACTGTGCGGTCAGTTCGCAGAATTGCGGGTTTTTCGCGGAAATGTTCTCGCTGGCGTCATCGCGCACCGCAATGCTCGCATGGTTGTGCACGGCGCCGGCCAGAATCGGCACATACCCGGGTTCGGCAGGCGCGTCGAAGTCTTTGTGCGCCACAATGTAGACGCGTGTATTCGCTTGGTCCGGCATCGTCACCGCCCCGCGCTTTTCCGTGCGGCGCGCTTGGCGTCCAGCACGCCTTTGCGGTTGCCGGTGTAACGGAAGATGCAATCGACGAAGAAACGCGCGGCTTCCACGATTTCGCCCTCTTTGAGCAGCTCCTTCATCGTGTAGGTAAGCATCGAGAAACCTTCGCCGGTCAGCTTGGCATTGCCCAGAATATCGGAGTGCTTGGTGATTTCCACGCCTTGGATGTAGTTGCGGTTGAACTGCTGCTTGAACGTGAAGTTGTGCGAGTGGATCACCTGCGCATCAGCTTCGTACACGATGGTCCAGCCTGCGCGCAGGAAACGCGCGGCGATGAACATGTCTTCGTTGGTGAGCACCGGATTCTCGAATCCCCCGACCTCCAAGTATGCGCTGCGGCGGTACGCCGCGCACACGTCGGAAACACGGAAAGCATTGATGCCCAAGCGCTTCACATCGGCTTTGGTGACCCTATGCGACTGGGGATGGTATGAGTACTCGCGCACAATGCGCTCAGCCGGCCGGGCGTCCGCGCGCGGCAGCTGACGCCCATACACAACCGCCACACGCTCATCACTGAACGGCCCGACAATCCGTGCCAAAAACTCATTGTTCTTCGGCAACGCATCTTGCGTGAGGAAGCACACGAACTCGCCTGAGCTCTCGCGCAACGCATAGTCCCTCGTGCCACCATGATTGAAATCCTTGCGGTCGATCACCAGCAGGCGCACCTCAGGGTGTTTCGCACGCACAATCGCCTGTGTGTCATCGTCTGACGACGAATCCACCACAATGATCTCCACAGGCGTGATGGTCTGCCGCTCCAACGCGGACAGCAGATCATCGATCATGGTGCCCGCGTTGAGCGTTGGAATAATCACCGAGATGTTTTTTACAGTCAAAGTTCAACCTCACGCGTCGCTATGCAATCCCTCTAGTCTATCCACCCAGATGGTCTTTGCCCAACACGAGCGTGCACGCCCGCTACAGGCGAACATCAATCGCGGCGGAACAAGTCCCGTGTAAACACCTTGCTTGCGGCGTCAGCAAGCTCGTCGTTCCAACGGTTCGCGACGATGATGGAGGCACGCTGCTTGAACTCATCAAGGTCATGGGTCACTTCGCTGCCGAAGAACTCGGCGTCGTCAAGCGTGGGTTCGTACACCACAACGGGAACACCCTTGGCCTTGATGCGTTTCATGATGCCTTGGATGCTCGACTGGCGGAAGTTGTCGGAGCCGGACTTCATCGTCAACCGGTAGATGCCGACGACCGGATGATCTTCGCCACTGATCTCGTTGAGGATCTCATCGGCGATGAAGTCCTTGCGCGTGGCGTTCGAAGCCACAATGGCCTCAATGAGGTTCTGTGGCACATCGGCGTAATTCGCCAACAACTGCTTGGAATCCTTTGGCAGGCAGTATCCGCCGTAGCCGAATGAAGGGTTGTTGTAGTGCCCACCAATACGAGGGTCGAGGCATACGCCACGAATGATCTCGGCAGTGTTCAAACCGCGTGACTGCGCATAGGTATCCAACTCGTTGAAATACGCCACGCGCAACGCCAGGAAGGTATTGGCGAACAGCTTGATCGCCTCGGCTTCAGTCGTGCCGCAAATCAGTTCAGGAATGCCGGTTGTATCATCGGCGTTCTTGCGGTCATGTTCTTCAGGTGCGGCTCCCTGCGCCAGCAGGTTCGCAAAGGTTCGGGCGGCTTCCGCTGCCGCAGCATCGTCCATCGGCGCGCCGACGACGATACGCGAAGGGTGCAGGTTGTCGTACAGCGCATGGCCTTCACGCAGGAACTCCGGGGAGAAGATGATCTTCTCATCGCCGGTCTTCTCGCGCAGCTGCGCGGTGTAGCCAACCGGGATCGTCGATTTGATCACGATCCAGCAGTCCGGGTCATATTCGCGGATGGCCTTGATGGCGGCCTCGACGCTCGATGTATCGAAGTAGTTCTTGCGCTCGTCGTAGTTGGTGGGTGTGGCCACAACCGCATAATCCGCACCAGTGTAGGCAACGGCCGGATCAGTGGTGGCTTGGAAGTCCAGATGCATGGTGCCATCACGCTTGCCGTCGAGGAAACGTGTGATCTCCACATCCACAATCGGGCTTTCGCAATGGTTGAGCTTCTCCACCTTCTCAGGCACGATGTCCAACGCGTGCACCTCATTGTGCTGCGCAAGCAGCAATGCAACGGACAATCCCACATAGCCGGTGCCGGCGACTGCAATCTTCATGTGCATTCCTCTATCTCTTATGCATATTGATTATTAACTTTTTAAAATCGTATTATTGAGAGTTGACAGCAAGTTGTTAATCTCTGAGATACCTACAACACGCCGGATATCAGTACGCTCCGCTCGGGTGCAGCACCGTGCCGATGGTGCGCATGATGTACACGATGTCTCCCATCACGCTCCAATCCTGCACATAGCTCACGTCGAGCTGGCGGCTTTCCTCTTCGTCAAGGTCGTTGCGACCAGACACCTGCCACGGACCGGTGATGCCAGGTTTGACGAGCAGGCGCGTCGCGTAGACCGGGTCGTACTCCTGTACCTCGAAGTCACGCTGCGGACGTGGCCCAACCACGCTCATGCTGCCCATGAACACGTCGAAGAACTGCGGCAGCTCGTCAAGGCTTGTCTTGCGGATGAAGTTGCCAACCTTCGTGATGCGAGGATCATGCTTGAGTTTGTACCGTGCACCCATCTCCTGTCCATTCGCGGCAAGCACTTCTTTCAAGTGTTGGTCCGCATCCACGCGCATTGAGCGGAACTTGTGGATATAGAACGGCTTGCCACGCAGACCAATGCGTTCCTGTTTGTAGAGCACCGGACCACCGTCTTCAATCTTGATGGCGATCGCCACGATGAGCATGATCCACGACGAGAGCACGATGGCGAGCGATGAGACAACAATGTCGAAGATACGCTTCTTGACCTTGGCCACCGGCGAATACTGCGGCAGACTGATCGTCATGATGCTCATGCCTTGGATGTTGCGCAGTTGTGTGGCGTGTTGGGCGATGTCGAGCGCGGATGTGATCAATGCGATCTCCAAATTGAGCGATTCCATCTGCACGGCGAATGTGCTCAGATTGTCGGAGAAGCGGTCGAGCACATCCGTCACCATCACGGTCTGCGCGCCGGTCTGTGCAATGCGGACGGCCAGATGGTCGCCGTATTCGATGGCTTCAATCGGCTCACCCCAGGATTCGCGCACCATTGTGTCAAGCACATCGGTATTCGGATCCGCCTCAATCAAACCGGTTTCGCGGTTCACACGAATCGGGCACACACGTACCGGCCTGTAATTGAGCTGCTTGCGTTGCCCTAGGAACTTGAGGATCTGCCCAATACCTTCAGGCGAGCCCACAATGACTGTGGGGTAGGCGTAATCGCCCTTGCGGTGGCGGTACGTAAGGAATCTGCGCGCAACAAAACGCACAATCATCTCAACAATCCAGACAACAAGCGCGGTCCAACAAATTGTGTAGAACCAAACGTTGGTCTGGATGATGAAATTGAGTGCGCATACCATGATCCAGCAGTATGCGGATGCCTTCAGCAACAAAAGATTCAGTGCATACCCGTCAGCAAATACATGCCTGTGGTATATCCCCGTCGAATGTGCACATGCCACCCATATCAATGCACAGACAGCTTCATAGAGATACACATTGATATGCATGTTGAGCTGCAAGCGTGTGGTGACAATCTGCATTCCATCACTCACATACATGACAAGAAGGCCTATGCAGAAATACACAAGCCCATCAAAAAACATGAGGGCGAGGTTGAAGGTAAAACGCCATCGTAGAACTTTGGCGGACTGCATTTCCACTCGTTGTGCGAGTCTGGCATCGTTGGTTTGCGATGGCATTTCGCTCTCCTTTGCAGATAGTTCGCGCTGATAGGACGTATGCAGCACCAAATTCTATATGTGCTTCAACGCAGCATAGCAAATTAGCCATAAACAGCTGATTCTTCTACGAAGCCCTCGCCGCATTCTTTCTCAGCAAGTGAAAGACCGACAAGTTACGTCTAGAATACACAATAAGTGAGTATCAGGCATTCAAGCAGGAAGAACTGCAAAGGAGATTCGTGATGGAACAGACACAAGGAAACACCGGTTCGTTCAACGCCGTGGAATACGGCCCAGGCCAAGCCGCTCGGGATGCCGAGCATGATGCACTCAAGACCGATGAGCTCACGGAGCCACGTGCACTCAACACCGACCCACTGACCGCCGCCGCCTCACCAGACAACGCAGTGATGCCCGATCCGGCCGTGACTGTTACTTCCGATGACACGATCACCGGCGAATTCGCTGTCGCCGAAACGGATGAGAGTGATGATGGTAGCGTAATCGCGGACGAAGAGCTGCGTCAGTTCGAAAAGCGCATCGACGACATCCTCGCGACCGGCGAACTTGACGAAACACTGCGCGTGATCGATGCCAAAGGCGTGGCACAGGTGCTTCCCGTACTCGATTCTGAACCGATTTCGCATCTGCTCGAGGGCATTGAGGAAATCGGAGGCCGCGCCAATGTGTTCGTCCGCACCGAGGACGGCATCGCCGTGCTCAATGTGGTGGAATACAGCCCGGAAGACCAAAGCGCACGGCAGGCGGATGATACGCCGACCGGAGAAACGCCTGTGGTCAACGCCGAGGAAGCGGCAGAACAGCCAACAGAATGAGTCTTCCGAAGCCACCACAGCCAGGGCGCCCCTACACGCGTGATGTGCACCACAGCCCCGAGACGGTCGAGCACGAAGGCCGCATAGCCGGCCTGTCCACCGTGCTCACCGGCGAGATGTCGTACCGCAACGACCATCTGACACGTCCGGCGTTCATCTCGCTCGCCATCCTCACGTTCATCACCTTCGTCGGCAACTTCACGCAGCTGCAGCTCAGCGCCGCCCTGCCGTCGCTCGTCGACGACTTCGGCATTTCCGTGACGCTCGGCCAATGGATGACGTCGATCTTCCAGCTGACGATGGGCGTGATGGTGCCGCTCACCGCATACCTGACGCGACGGTTCTCAACGCGCCAGATCGTCATCGCCTCGATGGTCGTGTTCACGGTCGGCTCGGTGCTCGCATGGCTCAGCCCCACGTTCCCGCTCGCGCTGTTTGGCCGCTTCCTTGAGGCAGTCGGCACGGGCGTCATGTGGCCGGTTCTGCAGATCACCGTATTCTCGATTTTCCCGCTTGACAGGCGTGGCATGGCAATGGGCATCGTCGGCATGGCGATGGCCGTCGCGCCGGCGATTGGCCCAACGCTCGGCGGACTGCAGACGGATATGAACGGCTGGAGGGCCATCTTCCTGACGCTCACCGTCATCGGCTGCATCTCGATCCTGCTCGCCGTGTTCGGATTGCATAACTTCGGTGAATCAGACAAAACTGCGCACGCGGACTTCTTCTCAGTCGGGCTGTCCATCATCGGTTTTGGCGGACTGATGTTCGGCTTCACGAACATCCAGGCATATCCGCTGGCGGCTCCCGTGGTATGGCTCCCGATGATCGTCGGCCTCGCCGGCATCGTATGGTTCGTACTGCGTCAGTTACGCCATGAGCGGCGCTTCAAGACCGGCAAGACAAGCCGCCCCGCATTGCTCGACCTCTCGGTGTTGCGTAATGCGCATTTCTCCGTCGGCACCATCATCGCATCGTTGAGCTTCTTCGCGTTCAGCTCGCTCGTCGTGCTCATCCCGCTCTACATCCAGAACTGCCGCGGCTACACAGCCACCATAAGCGGTCTTGTTATGCTCCCCGGCGCAATCGCCCAGGCCATTGCCCAGTTCTTTGGCGGCCGCGCACTCGACAGGTTCGGGGCACGCCCTGTCGCCATGGTCGGCACCATCCTGCTGTGCCTTGGCACGACGATGATGAGCATGATCGGCATGGGCACCTGGATCTGGTACATCTCGATCTGCCAGTTCATCCGGCAGATCGGCATGGGCTTTGTCATGATGCCGGTCACCACGTGGTCGCTCAACTGCCTTAAGCCTGCCGAGGTATCGGCCGGCTCAGCCGTCACCAACACGGTAAGGCAGATCGCCGGTGCGATTGGGTCCCCTGTCATGATCCTTATCATGTATTCGATCGCCGCAGCCCAGATGGGCGCTGGACGCCCGGATATAGAGGCAAGCGTCATCGGGATTGAATGGGCACTGCGTATCAGCGCGATCATCAACTTCATCATGATCCTGATGGTCGTCTTCGGTGTCAAGGGCGAAGACGCCGGCTCGGCACGCAGTGCCGTACGCCGTGCGCTGCGTCATGCAAAGGCCGCATCCGCACAGTAATACTTACGCCTTGCCCATGAGCGTGAGCATAATGAGCACGGCGTTGAGCGCGATGATCAGCGCCACGACCGCCAAACAGACGATGTGCTTGATACGCCCATCCGCGTATTGCCCCATCAACGTACGGTCGTGCGTGTAGCGCATCAGCGGAATAATCGCGAACGGAATGCCTATCGACAGCACCACCTGCCCAACAATCAGCGCCTCGGTCGGGTTGTTGGCGAGCGCAAGCACCACAAGCGCCGGCACAAGCGTGGCCACGCGGCATGCCCACATGGGCACGTTCACGCGCAGCAGTCCCTTCATGATCTCCGAGCCGGCGTACGTGCCGACCGACGTGGATGAGAGTGACGACGCGAGCAGGCCAATTGAGAAAATCGTGCCGACGACCGGTCCGAGCACCTGTGTGATGGCATGCTGCGCGCCTTCGATCGTATCGGTGCCGGTCATGCCGTAGAGCGAATTCGAGGCGAGCACGAGCAGCGCGATGTTCACGGTGCCAGCAATGGCGAGCGCCCACACCACGTCGATGCGGCTGCCGTGCATCATCTGACGTATGCTCGGCCGGTCGGCTCCTTTGCCGAAGTGGTCGTTGACAAGCGTGGAGTGCAGGTAGATCGCATGCGGCATCACCGTCGCGCCGAGCATCGATGTTGCCATCAGTACCGACGACCCGTCGGTGAACCGCGGGATCAGGCCTTCCGCCACCGCAATCGGATTGGGCGGATCGATGAACAAACCGGCGATGAACCCAAAGGTGATCACCAGCAGCAGCCCGATGACGAGCCGTTCGAAGATCTTGTGCGTCTCACCGCCTTGGAACAACAGCAGCACAGTCGAGACAGCGCCGATGATGCACCCGCCCAGCAGCATGGGTATGCCGAATAGCAGATTCAACGCAATGGCACCGCCGATGACTTCGGCGAGGTCGGTGGCGATGGCAATGACCTCGGCCTGCATGAAGAACAGGAAACGCCCGGCCGTGCCCATGCGCTGCCCGAGGATCTGCGGCAGGCTCTTGCCGGTGACGATGCCGAGTTTCGCCGCCTGATATTGGATCAGCACGCTCATGCAGTTGGCCACAACGAGCACCCACACCAACAGGTAGCCATATTTCGCGCCGGAGGTGAGATTTGCTGCCACGTTGCCTGGGTCCACGTAGGCCACCGCCGCCACAAACGCCGGCCCAAGCATGCTGGCGAGCGCATGCGCCGGTTTCTCCGGCTTGCCGTTCGCTTTGCGCTCGATCGCAATGTCCTGGTCCGCCTCGGCTTGCAATGCGAGCGCGTCGATATCCGCCGGCGCTTCCGGTGCGCTCTGTTGCTTACCTTCGCTCATCATGCATCACGACTCCTCGACTACCGCAGCTTATCTTCGGATTCCATTGTGTCGAATCATCGTGGTTTCGCGCGCCGCTCAATCGTTCGGAATCGCCTGCCCCGGGCACGAATGCAGCACGCTGAGCATCGCGCGCTTCTCTTGCGTCGTCACGCTCAGTCCGTACTTGTCTTTCACACCGATCTGCCGCGCCACGTAATCGCACCGATATTCGCCGTTCGTCGGCAGCCAGTACGCCGCCGAGGCGGCGCCTTTCTCTTGGTTCGCCGGGCCGTCCACCGCGAGCAAATTGTAGAGGTCGTTGCCGAAGCGGAACCGCTTCTGCTGGCTCCAGTCGCGCGCGCCGGACTGCCACGCGTTCTGCAGCGCCACCACATGGTCGATCTGCACGGCCGAGCTGGTGGTCTGCCCGCGCTGGAAGTGAATCGTCTTGCCCGTGTACGGGTCCGCGAGCACGCCCGACTTGACTTTGCACCCGCCGAGCTTCGTGTATTTCACACCGGTCAGGTCGCGTGCGAGCACGTCTTCGCGCACATCGCAGCCATTGCCGTCGTCGTCCGTCTCGCGGTAGCCGAAGAGCTCGCGCTCGTAGCCTGCTGTTGAGACGTCGTCATTCACCGGCAGTTTCTGCAGAGTCTCCGCCGCTGTGCCCGTGGCATGGTACTGCCCGGTGAGTTCCGCGAATTTCGGGCTGATGCGCGGCAGAATCACCCCAATCGTCACGCCGATCACTATGGCAATCACGAGCAGAATCAACACGCGCTCCGCCACACTGGAACTGCTGAAGTAGTTGCGGCCGAAATGCTTGGAACGTCTACGAGTCATGCGCTCTACTGTCGCGCGAATCGTGCGGAAAATCAAGCTGCGTGGCGTGGGTCCGCGATGCGCGCACACGTGGGCATGCACAATGCGCGCACAACCGCGGGATAGCAGCGCCAATTTCCACCCATGCGGTAAGAAAGTGCGCACAGGTGCGAAATACCCTTCTTTCTGCCCCATTGATGCCCGGCGCTGCGCACACAACTGAATACTGGTGCCGTTATCTGCCGGCTATGCACCTCCGCGCAACGTGCCACGTGGACACTATTGGCGCATGATGTGGATTGGTTGTGCATCCGGGTGATTCTTTCCACAATCATCAGGGTGATTTGACCGTCCAACCACAACATATGTTCATGCTTGTGCATGCTAGAAGTGCATTCTAGGGTCATCAATCATGAATATGACACGAACACAGGCACAGCTCAACGATGTACGTGCACGCACCATCCGCCAATGCAAAGAGGCACACATCACGAATCCATTGTGCGGAGCGACCGCCCTCAAACTTTACGGCTCCGAGTTCCCCTTTACTGATGAGCCAGATACGTTCCATGTAATGGTTCGCGACGCCTCACACCGTCGGCGCGCTCCCCATGTGAAAGCCCATACATGGAAGCAATTGGAGCCGGCGGACATTCTATACACCGAGGGACTGCAGGTCCTGTCACCGGAAGCCACTGCGGTGACCTTGGCTGGACAACTCGATATCATGCAGCAGGTGATGCTTCTGGAAGCCATGGTCCGCAATCAGTTATTCACCTTCCCCATGTTTGCCGACTATGCGCACAAGCGAACGTTCCACGGGAAAAAGCGGACATTGGCAGCGTTGAAACTCTATCAAGCCGGCAGTGCCTCCATGACTGAGACGGCATTGCGCTTGGAACTCAACAGGCGCGGCATACCAAGGCTCTCATTGAATTATGTGGTGCCAAATGTCTGGTATCCCAATGGCGCCCCATCACATTCGACCTTGCGCTCCCTGCGATGAAGATCGCATGGGAATATCAAGGAGACCATCACCGCACCGATAAGGCTCAATACCGTCGAGACGCATACAAAGGCAATGTGGCGCGATCAAAGCACTGGACCCTATTCGACGTCACCTATGATGATCTGCGCAACGAACAACGTCTCAATGAGCTTGCTCTGCATGCGGCTGTCATCATTGCCCAACACACCGGCACCGTGCCACATATGGAGATCCTAACGCTGCAGCAATTGGCGGATAGGCGGCGGTTGTTCTGGAAACGCTCGTCTCCTGGAGCATAATCATGCGCCATGCATGTGATTGGGCGTGTACAGGTTGCGCATATCCGTCAAATAGCGACTCTTGTTCTTATCCATGCACAGGAGAGGACCGAGCGATACAGCAAAAGGGGCAGTAGTTGACGGTTGTGCGTCGTTTGCAAGCGCACAACCGTCAACTAAGTTCATTATTTGCAGCTTATGCCCCGCACACTCCCCCGATGCACCCCGCGCCCCCATCGGTTATAGCGAATCTACGCTTCCCACACATCCCCGTTCAGTATCAGAACATGAAACATGCGGCGCAGCACCGTTGTGGTATCTCTCGAAACAGTGCCACGCACCGCGCGGCATGTAAGTTCACATAGACGCACAGAAGGAACCAGAGAGAAAAGCTCATGGAGACTACCCGTAACGAACTCAACAAGAATCTCGCCCAGATGCTCAAGGGCGGCGTCATCATGGACGTCACCACACCCGAACAGGCGCGCATCGCGGAAGACGCGGGCGCTTGCGCCGTCATGGCGCTCGAGCGCATCCCCGCAGACATCCGCGCGGCCGGTGGCGTGAGCCGCATGAGCGACCCCGCCATGATCCGCGGCATCCAGGAGGCCGTCTCCATCCCGGTCATGGCGAAGGTGCGCATCGGCCACATCGCCGAAGCGCGCATCCTGCAGGCGATCGAGATCGATTACATCGACGAGTCCGAAGTACTCTCCCCCGCCGATGACGTCTACCACATCGACAAAACCCAGTTCGATGTGCCGTTCGTCTGCGGCGCGAAGAACCTGGGCGAAGCGCTGCGCCGCATCGAAGAGGGCGCCTCAATGATCCGCACGAAGGGCGAACCGGGCACCGGCGACGTGATCCAGGCCGTGCGTCACATGCGCACGATGAACCGCCAGATCCGCGAACTCGTCTCCCTGCGTGACGACGAGGTGTACGAGGCGGCCAAGCAACTCGCCGTGCCGTACGAGCTCGCGAAGTATGTGCATGACAACGGCCGTCTGCCGGTCGTCAACTTCGCCGCCGGCGGCGTCGCCACACCCGCCGATGCCGCACTCATGATGGAACTCGGTGCCGAAGGCGTATTTGTCGGCTCGGGCATCTTCAAGTCCGGCGACCCGGCCAAGCGCGCCGCCGCAATCGTGCAGGCGACCGCCAACTGGCAGGACGCCGATCTGCTCGCACGTCTGTCCGCGGACCTCGGCGAGGCGATGGTGGGCATCAACGAGGAAGAGATCGACATCATCATGGCCCAGCGCGGCGAGTGACCCATGGTTGTTGATGTTGCATATATCTCGAAAGAGCGTTCCGACGACCTCGGTCACACTCCAGGCTCAGTCACCGGCATCCTCGCCGTGCAGGGCGCATTCGCCGAACACGCCGCCATGCTCGACCGGCTCGGCGCCCCATGGCGCCTGTTGCGCGCAGCCCAGGATTTCGATGAGTCGATCGGCCGCGTGATCCTGCCCGGTGGCGAAAGCACGACGCAAGGCAAACTGCTGCGTTCCACCGGCCTGTTCGAGCCGATCGCCGCGCATATTGCCACCGGCAAACCGGTCTTCGGCACATGCGCCGGCATGATTCTACTCGCCCGCAGACTCGAGAACGACGCCAATGTGTATTTCGGCGCGCTCGACGCCACCGTACGCCGCAATGCATACGGTCGTCAGCTTGGATCGTTCGCCGCGGAAGAGACCATACACACGTTCGACGCGCAGGGCGAACCGAGCGGCGAAATCGCCGATTTCCCGCTCGTGTTCATCCGCGGCCCGTTCGTAGCCGAGGTCGGCCCGGACGCGCGCGTGATGGCCTCCACCCGTGGCAACGCGGTGGCCCTGCAGCAGGGCAACATCATCGCCACGGCGTTCCATCCGGAAATCACCGACGACCCAGGTATCCACGAATATTTCCTCAGTTTTTAGTACATATGACGTGTATGCAATAGGGCAAGTTTTATTGATTGTTACAGTACTCTGCGGGGCAAGAAAAGGAGACATTCACTGAAACTTGCCCCGCAACTATCTGTTTTATCATTCCGTATGGTTTTCTTAACTCGTGAATCTATCAGCAGCAAATTTCATCAAAAAACACACAATCAGAAGTCTACTCACGAGATAAAGGGTAGAACTCAGTATTATGGGCCACTCACCGTATTTACGGTACTCCACCGACGTCTTCTACACACCCGTGTATAGTCACCTTTGCAGCCGTCACAGACATCAGGATAGTTATAACACATCTATATCAGTGCTCATAATATATCAACGCATCAAGGAAAGGTTGTCATGAAAACAGAGCGCAACTCTAGCATAGAGCTGCTCAGACTAGTTGCCATGTTGATGATTGTGGCGCGCCACTATATTACGCTGAATCCTTTTATGGGGCAATTCTCGACGCAACCGTTAACATTCACCACGATGTTCTATGAATGGATTGTGTCACTCGGAAAAATCGGCGTAGCAATCTTCTTCATCATTTCAGCTTGGTATCTCTGCGAGGAGACGCATCCAACTATTCGGAAAGGTCTTAAACGAGCATGGATACTGGAACGTGAAGTATTGTTCTACAGTCTCGGCCTTATGCTGGTTTTTGTCGTTTTTCAACCTGATCTTATTTCCAAGAAAACTATTGCCCTATCTTTCATCCCCACCATTTCTGGTTCATATTGGTGGTATGTCACTGCTTACGCACTCTTTTTGGTCCTCTCCCCTTACCTCACTGTTGGCCTCCGAGCCATCGGCAAACAGGCCCACGCTGCCCTATGCGCCCTTCTCCTTATAATCTGGGGCCTTATTTCCGGCATGCTTCCAGCGAATATGCTCCAACTGATCGGAACAAATTTCATTGACTTCCTATACCTCTACATCCTCATCACCTTCTATAGATGGTATCTCAATAATTGGGGAAGAAAAATAGCATGGATATTTGTAACCGCCGGAACAGCCCTAATTATCGGATCCTTCATAGCTCTACAATATCTCGGGTATTATCTGCATGTTGACGCACTGCGCCAGAATGCCCATTATCTATCCAACACCTGCGTGATGCTTCCAGTAATACTAGTTGGATTTGGAATGGTCCTGCTAGCCGAAAGCAAATTCTACGTAAATCGAATTATCAATTATTTAGCTGGAACCGCCTTTGGCATTTATCTGATTCAATGCTATCCTCCTATGCGCGATTTGCTTTGGATTCATTGGTTCAACTCAGGACGCGACTATACCCTTCCACATCCCATTCTTCGAGCAATCATCAGCATACTGTTAATTTTCTTTGGCTGCATGGCCACTGATTGTATAAGGAAAACCATATTCAGCTTGACCGCCGACCGCAGACCGGGGGCATGGTTCGATATATGCGCAACATTTATCGAATCTCGCAAAGTCGTTCAGCGATTGCGTTCTATCTTGCTAACAGTCCCCAACGAAACCCCAGAAAGCGTTAGTGCCGCAATGACTAAGAATCAGACAAAACCTGTCTAGTACCCCAGTATGGTTGCTCAATCATTGATCGAGCAACCATACTGCATGGCGTGGCGAGTAGCGAAAATCAAACCGAATACACGGTTCCACAACACCAATGCAGGAAATCCATCGGTCGCACAATGCTAGTAGGACAGTCAACACAAATGCTCGTCACCATCATGATGCTCTACACATCGACACACCACACTAAATATAGACTGGAACGCCTTTCAAATCACATATTATGAACTCCAACCACTTATTGACATTATTATCAACTATTTTAAATAGTTCAAAAAAGAATAATTAGATTAAATATCCTTCAAGTTAAAATCTGTCCCATAATTATCAAGGATCTCATCTTGAACGAAAACGTCTGATCATATTTCTTGCACTTTTAAGCATCAAAATTCCCTTAGCGTAAAACTTCATCAATATAATGCTTTTTTGTTTGATGGCAAAAGTCAGATATCTATTCCTCAAACCTGATGGCGGGTACACGTGAACACATTTTTGAACAGTTTGATTACTGATTATTCTGTTTAGTTGTTCATCGCGATAAGCAGTGGTATAACTTGCATTCTTATACAGCCCCTCTGCCAAATTGCCCATTTGGTCGATACAACCATTGGCGAAAAATTGAATCACCTGAGGACACCAGTTCCGTAGTGTCGACTCGGCCCACTCAAAAGCACGCACACGACTCTGTAGATACGATTCCTTGAAAGTGATGGAACTCATACTACCCTCACGACATGAGTAATGATATAGAGGTACCGCCATGATATCCACACGATTCACTACTGGGGTGAGGGGAATGTTAAATGATGCATCCTGCCCGACCGGCATCGATTGATCAAAACGGATGCAATGACGCTCAAGAAGTTCACGCCGGTATAGCTTATCCCAAACTTGAAAAAAGCAAGACTCTTTCAGAAGCTTGGGAAAATAATTTCTATATTCGACATTCTTATCGCAGGAAAAAGCCTGAGGAATTCGCGAAATCTCTTTGGAGATACTGCCATCGCTTTGTTGGAAATCATCGTAATGACCCACAATCACAAGATCGCTATCATGTTCTTTGGCTCGTTCAATCATTGTCTGGAACATATTGGGCTCAAGCCAGTCATCACTATCCGCGAACCCAATATACATACCACTTGCTCGCTGAAGGCCAGCATTGCGCGCCTTTGCCGAACCACCATTCGTTTGATGAATAGCAATGATGCGTTCATCTTTCATCGCCCATTCATCACATATCTCGCCACTTCGGTCAGATGAGCCGTCATCGACAAGAAGGAGTTCAAAATTGCTGAATGTTTGCTTGGTAACACTCAGGATGCAACGGTCAAGATACCGTTCTGCATTATGCACAGGAATAATAATAGATATCTCAGGTAACGAATGGTTCATAGAGCCTCTATCGTATTATAAGGATTCAGTATCGAAGCGTTTTATTCTCATAATATGAGGTGGCACCGATTTCTTGAACTTTTGGTGTGCTGGTCGCATCACACCAGTATGGGGCTTCTCACCCCAGCTTTGGCATCCTTCCATTTCAGACCAAAAACACATGCAACACCTGCTCTTCGTCATCTTTCAGACCTGCATGGTGTCTGGCATGACGAACACACCAAGACTGAAGCCAACGCCGGCAGTCACTCTTTTTTTGTATATCACATAACTACATATGCAGCACCTCATCGGCGATTTTCATCGTGGAGGCACGATGCGAAACGAGCACAACGGCGGCATCGCGCTCCGACACCAGTTCGTTGATCGATTGCAGGATGAACGCCTCGTTGAGCGCGTCCAGACGGCTTGTCGGCTCATCGAACAGATACAGGTCCGCATGCCGCAGGAACATACGCGCCAAGCCGATGCGCTGCCGCTCGCCCTCCGAAAGCCGGCCGCCGAGCTCGCCCACCGGCGTCTCCATGCCCTGCGGCAGGCTTTCGACGAGCGGCAAAATCGACGCCTTGCGCAGCGCCTCACGCAGTTCATCGTCGCTCGCCTGCTCGTTGGCGATGCGCAGATTGCTCGCGATCGTGCCGTCGAACAGGTATGTCTCCTGGCTCATCATCGTCTGCAACCGGCGGCGCGTGTGCGCGTCTACGCCCGGCAGCGCGTCGCCGGACAGCGCCACCGCGCCCTGCTGCGGGTCCCAGTACCGCATGAGCAGCTTGAGCAGTGTCGACTTGCCACGCCCAGACGGCCCCTGCAGTCCGAGGGTTCCAGAGACCGGCACGTCGAGCGTTACGTCGCGTAGCACAGGCGTGCGCGCGCCGTACGCGAACGTGACCTGCTCCATGCGCATGCCGTTGTACTCCGGTTCGAGCGTGCCGAGTTCCTCGACCGCCGGCTCCTCGTCCACCAACGCGAACAAGCGGCGCGCCGACGCGAATGTCTGCGTCAGGCTCGCCGGCAGTGCGCTCAGCGCGAGCGTGGGGCCGAATGAACTGACGACGAGCACCATCGCTGTCACATTGCGCGCGGCCATCGCCATATCGCCGCGGCTCGCGAACACGGCGAGCAACGCCGCGCACACCGTGACCAGCACGATGATCACATGGTCGAATCCGCCGAACACGCCATTGCGCGCGCTCAGCTCCACACGCTGGCCCCACAGCGCACGCGACTGCCGGTCGATGCGCGCAAGACGCGCACGACCTTGCCCAAAGCGAATGATCTGCTCAAGGCCGCGCATGTCATCGAGCACGTCGTCGTCAAGGCTTGCACTCTGCTTGCGGATGCGCGCGCCGATCCCGTGTAATGCCCGCGCGAACCACACCGGCACGGCCACGCCGATGAGCAGATGCGCCACCACAAGCAACACCGCGAACCACGGGCTCAGGAACAGCAGCGCGATGGCATACACAACCGTAGTGGCCAGCGCGATCACCGTTGGCGAGATGGTGTGCGCGAAGAAGATCTCGAGCAGTTCCACGTCTGTGGTGACCATGGAGATGAGGTCTCCCTTGCCTTTACCGGTCAGTTTAGCTGGGGCAAGCCGGCGCAGCGCCGCGAACATCTGCCCGCGGAACAGCGCGAGCAAACGGAACGCGAGATTGTGGTTCATGTACTGTTCGCAATACCGCATAGCACCACGAATCAGCGCGCACACCACCATGAGCGCCACGGCCCAGCCCACGGACAGACCCCAGACGGGCCGCTCAGCCGCCGCGCACAGCGCCATGACGCCGAACACTGGCAGGAAGGTCGCGGCAAGATGCCCGAGTGTGCCGAAGCAACACGCCAGTACCATAAGCGAGCGTAGATCGCCCACCTGTCCGAGGAGCCGGCGCACGAGCTGGAAGGTCGTCATCGGCGCGCACTGTGTGTGCGCACTCTCTGGTTGTTTCACATTGTGTTCCACAGTATTCGGTGCCGGCGCATACGCAATGCCGCGGTGGCGCGTACGCTGCCCCACCTGCTCCACCGATGCCTGCGCGCGGAACATCGTGGCGTATTGGCCGCCTTGGGCCATGAGTTCGGCGTGCGTGCCGGTTTCCACGCACGCGCCGTGGTCAAACACGGCGATGGCACTGGCATCCACGGCATCGGCAAGTCGGTGCGTCACCAGAATGACGGTTTTGCGTTCGGCCAGCTCGTGCACGGTGCGCATGATGAGCCGTTCGCTTTCCGCGTCCACACTGCTCGTGGCCTCGTCGAAGATCATGATCGGCGCATCATGCAGCAACGCACGCGCCACGGCAATGCGCTGGCGCTGGCCTCCCGAAAGATTCGCCGCGTCCTGCTCGATGCGCATGTCGAGCCCCTGCGGGTGCGCGTCCACCATGTCGAGCACATGGGCGCGCGAGAGCGCATCGCGCAGGTCGCCCTCCGACGCACCGGGGCGCGCCATGAGCAGATTGTCGCGCAACGTGCCGGCGAAGAGGTGGCTGCGCGCACCGACGATCGAGACCGCGCCGGTCAGCGCGCGTTCGCTTAACTCGCGCAGTTCTACATTCCCGATGCGCAGTGCGCCATCGTACCCTTCGAGCTCGCCGGCGATGAGCGCGGCGAGCGTGGATTTACCGGAGCCTGATTCACCGACGATTGCGGTGAGCGAGCGCGCCGGCATCGTCAGTGTGACATCATGCAGCGCCGGACGCGTGGATTCGGCATACGTGAAGCCCAGGTCGCGCGTCGCGACATCGAGCGGGCCCTGCGGCAGTTGGCGATCGCCATAGGTGCGGTCCGGCTCGTCAAGCAGCGCGAAGATGCGTTTGGTGGAGGTCATGCCGTTCATCGCCACATGGAAATACGAGCCGAGCTGGCGCAATGGCAGAAAGAAATCCACCGAAACGAGAATCACAAACAGCACGGCCGCCACACCAAGCGTCGGGCCATTGAACACATGCAGGAACGGCGCCGACGAGGTGAATGTGGTGTGCCCTTGGTGCACATATTGCCAGAGTGCGGTGCCGATGCCCGCCGCGGCGCCGCCGTACGCCACCACATCCATCGCGGTGAGCGAGCGCAGCTGGATCTGCAGCACGCGCATCGTCATCACGCGGAAGTCCTCGGCGTTCCTGTCCATCTGTTCGGCGGCGCGCGCGTCGGCGTCAAAGGTCTTCAGCGTTTCGAGCCCCTGCAGGTTGTCGAGAAACACCGACCCCATGTCGGTGTACTTGCCCCAGTACTTTTTGAACGTCTTCGCCGTGGTCATGGCGATGGCGCCCACGATCACGATGATGAGCGGCGCGCAAACGAGCAGCACCATAGCGGTGGGCATGCTGAGCGGGGCGATCGCCGCAAACAGTGTGAGCGGTGCGAGGATTGCAAAACCGAGCTGCGGCAGGAACAACTCGAAGAAACTCTGAATCTGGTCCACGCCTTCGCCGGTGAGCTGCACCACGTCGGCGGTGCGCTGTGCATACGACGGGCCGAGGCGCAGCATCTTGCGGTAGAGCTCCGAACGCAGCCCGAGCTTCACACGTTCGGCGGCTTCGGTGCCGAGTCTGGTGGCAAAGTGGTGCGCGAGGAACCGCACCACGGCGATGGCGAGCGTCGCAATAGCGATCAGCATGAAACCAGCCGGCCCGGAGATGCCGATGGACTGCATCGCGCCGTGCACGCTCGTCTGCGGGAAGAGCGAGGCGACGAGTACGGTCACGGTGCCGGCGAGCGCGATGTCCGCCACAAGCCCAATCCACAGGCAGATGATCTTGCCCACCACGAGCCCGCGCACGCCAGGCACGAGCGAGAACAGCCGTTTGTCTACCATTGCGCCTCTTTCCATCCCTACAGTCCACATACTGGACCTGTCAATGAGCATGAATCCAGCGGCCAATCTAGCAGGAATCCTGCGCGAGCAACAGACCCCTGTGGGGAAAACCACAGCATTAGGCACAAAGGCCCTCTGTGTTGTATGGAACTACAAAGCGCTCTTCGAGTGTCTTGTCTCTTTGCACAACGCGCTCCCCCGAGCACACAGTTACGATGGCGTAGGCTACGCACCCGTATACACCGACAGGACACCCGCTCATGCTCACTGAATTCACCACGCCCGGCCCCGCACTCACCGTGGACGACGACGCCACCATCTACTCGCTGCTCACCACACGTCTGGGAACCAGCGCGGAGAACGCGCCACTTGCACAGAACAAGGAGGCCGACGGTTCGTGGAGCACCATGACCGCCGTGGAATTCAACGACCATGTGCGCGCGATCGCCAAAGGCCTCATCCAGTTCGGCATCGGCAAAGGCGACGCCGTCAGCATCTTCTCGGCGACACGCATCGAATGGGGCCTGCTCGACTTTGCGCTCGCGGCCATCGGTGCGGTATCCGTGCCGATCTACGACACCGATTCCGCGGCGCAGGCCCAGCGCATCCTCAACGATTCCGCGGTCAAACTGGCGATCGCCGACAACCAGGAGAGGTTCGACCGTCTTGATTCCGTGCTCGACGCGTGCCCGGCGCTTGAGCGCATCCTCATGCTCGACGCGCACGCCGTCAACGCGCTCGAGGGGCTCGGTGTCATGGTCTCGGACGAGGAGCTCGACGAACGCATCGGCTCCGTGCACGCCGATGACCTGGCGACGATCGTCTACACATCCGGCTCGACCGGCACACCGAAGGGCGCCGAGCTCACCCACCGCAACTTCACGAGCATCACGCGCGCGGCCCAGAACTGTGTGCCGGAAGTGATCACCGGCGAAGCGCGCCTGCTGCTGTTCCTGCCGCTCGCCCACTGCTTCGCGCGCATGATCCAGTACTTCACGATCGGCTCAGCAGAAGGCGTGGTGGGCTACTTGCCCAATACGAAGACACTGCCACGCGACATGCAGGTGTTCCAGCCGACGTTCCTGCTCGGCGTGCCCCGCGTGTTCGAAAAGGTGTACAACGCGGCCTCGCGCAAAGCCGGCACCGGCTGGAAGGGCCACATGTTCGCCAAGGCAGCCGAGGCGGCGATCAACTGGTCGGCGATGCAGCAGGCCGGCGAGCGCCCGAGCGCGAAGCAGCGCGCCGAGCACGCCATGTACGAGACGAGTGTGTACCGCACAATCCGCAGCGCGTTCGGCCCGCGCATCAAATACCTCGCCTCAGGCGGCGCGCCGATCACGCTTGACCTGCTGCATTTCTTCAACGGCATTGGCCTGACGATGATCCAGGGATACGGCCTGACCGAAACGGCGGCGCCATTCACGTTCACGCGCGTGACCGACAACAAGATCGGCACTGTGGGGCAGCCGGTTCCGGGCGCCTCGGTGCGCATCACGCCGAGCGGCGAGCTCGAGGTGCGCGGGCAGAACGTGTTCGTGGGCTACCACCACCTGCCCGAGAAAACCGCCGAGGTGTTCACCGCAGACGGCTGGCTGCGCACCGGCGATCTGGCGTCGATCGACGACGAAGGGCATATCACGCTCACCGGGCGCGCCAAGGACATCATCATCACGGCAGGTGGCAAGAACGTGGCGCCGATCCCGATGGAACAGGAGATCGCGAAATGCCCGATTGTGGAACATGCGGTTGTCGTCGGCGACAACCGGCCGTTTGTGGCGGCGGCGGTGACGCTCGACCCCGAAGGGCTGGCGCAATGGCTACCGACGCAGAAACTCGCCGCGGACCTCAGCCTTGAGGAGGCCGCCACGCTGCCCAAGGTGCACGCCGAGATCCAGCGGTATGTGGACCGCGCCAACGCCGACGTCTCCCGCGCCGAGTCCGTACGCAAATTCATCGTGCTGCCTGTGCAGTTTACACAAGACAACAAGTGCCTCACGCCTTCGATGAAGGTTGTGCGGCCGAAGGTGAATGAGGTGTTTGCGGCGGAGATCGACAAGGAGATCTACGGGCGGTGAATCGCTGGTTGGGCGAGTGAAGCCAAATGGCTCACTCGCCCTTATGCTCAGTGGCCAAGGCGCGCAGGCGCTTCTCGAAGCTCGGCCAGTCAGTGCGCATCGCGGTGAGCAGCTTGCGGTCGGGCACCTCATCGATCGGCACCCATACAATCTCCATGCTCTCGTCGTCGTTCGCCTTGGGGTGCACCTCATGGCCTGGCTTCTCGAACGCAAACACCGTGGTATAGTTCCACGGGCCATGGTCCTCGCAATACGAGCCGACCACCTCGATGTCTTCGGGCGTGATGTTCGCCTCCTCAAACGATTCACGTAACGCGCCCTCGATGGTGTTCTCACCATCGGCGATGGCGCCACCGGGAATCCCCCATGTGCCGCCCTCCGCGCTCCACGCCGCGCGGTGTTGCATCACGATATGCGTCACCTCGCCGGTCTGTGCATCCCTGCGTGCGAGCAATACACCGGCAGCACCGTTGGTGCCCCAGTGCTTGCGGCCGCACGCACACTCAACCCAGCCGTCGCCTGGCTGGCGCACATTCTCTTTCGGGGGCAGCTTGCCACCGTTGTCCGGCGCAGCCACTTCAAAACGCTCATCACGCGTCACGTTCCACAGGTCAGTCCACTCGACGCCCAACTGTTCGGTCAACTGGCGCGCAAGCGGCAGGCTGAGACCGATGATGCCACTGGGGTCGCCTTCAATGCCCTCGATAAACGCGCCACCGAAACCGTCGAGCGTGAATGATCCGGCCACTTCAAGCGGTTCGCCGGTGGCGATGTACCGATCGATCATCGCGTCCGAGAACTCGCTGAAGCGCAGCGTCGCTTTGCTTGCGCCCTTCGCTACACGGCCGGCAGCAAAATCAATCAGGCAATGGCCCGTCCACAGCTCTCCGGTCGCACCGCTCATCCGGCGCAGGCGTTCGTGCGCGACTTCCGGCGTATGCGGTTTGCCATACGCCTTGTCGTCGAGCAAAAACATCGAATCACAGCCCAAAATGAGCGGCCCCACACCAGCAGCGGTCAGACCGCGCCCTTCAGCGGCGAGCGCCTGCTGCAGCGGCTCCTCGGTGCGCGGAATCCGCACACTGGAAAAATCACGGGTCTGTGTTTCGGCACGAGCATCGTCGGCGAGTGCCGCGGCCGGATCATCCGCAGTCACGGCGTCGAGCGGGCGGCCGGTGACGCGCTCACCCGTCGCTTCGCACGCGGTCTTGGCGACCGCAAGATAGGCCTCGTATACGGCGAGCGCCTTGGCTTCGGCGAGCAGCATCACCTTGGTGTCGATCGGTAGCTCGTCCACAGAGACGCCCTGTTCCTCGGCCGCCCTGGCGAGCACGGCGTCTTCGTCCACATGCGAAACGCGGATCGTGGGGCAGATGCCGGCGTGAAACAGGATGTCGCGGCGTGGCTTGGATTTGGAAGCGAGAATCAGCGGTATGGTCATGGTGTATAGCCTACTGTGGCGGGTATATGTGTAGCTGGTGTTTTGAACACGAATATACGCATGGAGAGATTAGGAACTCAAAGTTCACAACAACATAATCGGTCGCGAAATAGAAATTAATCATATATGCCACATAGCATTCTGTATGATATTTTTAATATAGAAAATATCATACAGTAAATCATGATTAAGCATTGAATATACCCAAGATAACAATACCGCAGTTCGAATTATTTCAAGTCGCTCTGCGCCATGCGGAAAAACATGGGAACAACCCAACATACATAGACAAGAGAAGATGACAATGGCAAAGACCTCAGGCACCAACTACCAATCAACGCAAGTAGAGAGATGAGTGCAAGCTTTCACAAACACTACATAAATAACTTTGTACAATCTACAGTAGTTCGCCACCACCGAACCGTAATAAGCAAACGCCAAGCTATATCCTAGAATCTATCCGATTAAAGAGTCTATACCAGCATGGATAATACTACTCACCCAAACCCTGTTGGCATCATCAGGAGATACAACATGACAAATCTGATTGTAACTATCACCGATCACGCAAATTATGGTAATAGATTACAAAATTATGCACTCCAAACTCTGTTGTCACAATACGGCGACGTCACCACAGCATATATGTACCTTGATATGACAAGTGGGTTAAAAAAAGTTATCAGAACGGGAAAGCAAATCATCCGGCCATTGTATGCTCCATTTGTAGACAATAAACGATCTCTCGAAATCAAACGACGAAAGCATTGTAACGCATTTTCCAAAGCATACATTCACGAAAACGACTTCACGTTATCTGACTACAAAGGACTAAGCAGCAAGAGAGGTAAACAATACAATCGAGTGGTTATCGGTTCCGACCAAGTCTGGAATCCACAGTGGATTAGCGATCGCGAATTGGCATTGCGCCTTGGCTCTTTCGTTCCGGACAACGTACCAATCATTAGCTATGCTGCCAGCATTGGATCAACGGAGGTTCGCAAGTCAACAATCCCCATATTCCAAAAATACCTTCCTAGGATGCGAGACATCTCCGTGCGGGAATTTCAGGGTGCGGAACTCATTAAGAGTATGACGGGCCTCAACGCCACCGTAGTCCTCGATCCAACTTTGATGATTGACGCAGATAAATGGTTAAAAATAACTAATGATTTTGTCAAAAAAAATGATAGTTATGTACTAACCTATTTTTTGGGAAAACCCAGCGAAGATCAAGAGCGAACCATCCAAGAATACGCCAAAGCACACAACTGCCGCGTTCGAAGAATTCTTGACTTGCGCGATCAGGAAACTTATATTGCTGGTCCTCAAGATTTTGTAGAACTTATATCTAAGGCGGAATATGTATTTACCGATTCTTATCATGCATGTTGCTTCTCTATGCTCTTCCAGAAACAGTTCACCGTATTCAATCGCGCCAGCAATCAACGAATAGGAAATATGAATTCACGCATGGAAACACTATTCCAACTATTTCATTTGAAGTCCACAATGAGGGATACAGGCTTAGCTCCTGCAATTGATTACGAGAAGGTTAATCATCTCCTATCAGCCCATCGCGCAACTTCCAAAAAATGGCTAGATTCTGCTATGAAAGCTTGAAACAACTAGTCATGTAATAGATAATCATCATGCATGAGTTATCTATTACATGACTAATATTCATATTATATCTTATTCATTTTTTAGTCAGACATTAGCGGTTTTCGACTAGTTTTCTATTAATTGATGTGATTTTTTGCTATATTGATTACCGCTTTAGGAACTACAGCTTTGATGATAACTTTTACTTTCTTCTTCACCCTAGATTTCAGCGGAAGCCTGACCTTATCATATTGTGCAACAAATGGCTTCATCCACTTCTTGAAGACATTAAAGTCATTTGCACTCACTGCTTTGCGAAATCCGACAAAACTCTGATTCTTTAGAACCGTACGCATTGCATATATATTTTGCCTTCTCTCTGAAATGCCTTCTAACGAAGGCTTTACCCGCTTTGTTGGCGTCCATTCTCCACGTTGTTTATGCACGTACAACCGGTAAGACAGTCCCTGCCTACGATGACGGAAACCTGCTGCTTGAGACCGATAAACTTGCTCAGAATCTGAATCATGAAGAATCAGCTCTTTTCTATGTCTCTCCAAGAGTTGCTGAAGTTCCTGATTACGGACAACAATAACATTGCAGCCTTCCTCATCGTTCACATATTCCGGCAGCCAGGCATCACCAAAAGTCATATCAGCCGTCTCCGCAAGAACATCATCGCAATAATCACATGCATTGTATTTGAAATAGCCTAGGCCCCAATTCGTCGTCGAGAGCTCTGCCGTTCTTTTGACAATCGGTTCTCCCCCATCAGCACGGAGCACCTCAATGGCATAATCAGACGCTGGACTATCTGGTGTCTTATAGCGGAAGTCAACCCGCTTGATATCCCCAAGCGGTACACCAGCTTCCCAAGCTTCGCTTTTCTCAAAGAAATCCGATTTCAAATGACCGCAAACAAGCCCCAAGCAGTATTTAATCCGTTCGGCTAAAATCGAGTCCTCTCGACATAGCAATCGGACAGCTTTCACAAAACATGGAATTCCAATAAAGAGATAACGGCCTTCGTGTTCTCGGACAAAGTTGAGAACATCACTCATTTGAATTGGGTAATACTTTGATTTTGCACCCTTTTCTAGTTCTTCGACCGTATGTGAGATTTGATATGTATACATATGTTCGGGATCTGGACCATCTTTGACATGCATAACTGCATCCACAAGACCGTCCTCGAGCATTTTAGCGGCCATCCAGCTGACCATTCCCCCCGAGCTACCACGCGAACGCCAGCCATCCTCAGCAACATAGCCGACATAGGCATGAAGCCAATACCCTAGATTGCTATCGTGATGGATCCCATCCTGTTTAGCGAATAATTCTCTACCTAGAACATCTTCATTGGTCGTGCAAGCAAATGGGCATACATTGTCTACAGATTCGTTATATGTCCCGGAAGAGGACAGAAGCTGAGCCTGATTACAACCATCTTCATTACGAATAATCTGAAAAGCTGGATCGAAATAAGCACAAGACCCACATCCAATGCAATATGTCGCCTCACCACCGATTGCATCTTGGTCCGGGGACTGTATCACTTTTTCGATAGGACTATTGTCATTCACCTCTGTACCTTTCTCTTTATTTGATTAAGAGTGCTCTCACGTTCATCAGATGTCAACCCAAACCTCATGGCCCCGGCCCCAAAGAGAAGTGTATACACTATACCCCAAGCTACAAGCATGGCAACTGAGTCCACAGGTATAAACCAAGTGCCTAGTAAACATACACCTACTACCAAAAATGCAATAGCTATTATCGGTATTTGCTTCTTCCAGTAATAGAGCATATCAATACCAATTCTATTATGATAGTACCAATTCATAAACAAACCTGTCCCAAGTAAAATACTTATATCATAGCCGATTGCAGTAGCCCAATAGCCAATCTCGGGAATCAACAGTATGCTTACAACAATATCAATAGCAGCTGTCAAAACATATATAAGGCTCCTCATTTTATGCCTATTCTTCGCTCTCTGAATCTCAATACCTGTATTTTGGGTCAAAGGAATCATGATGGGGAATACCATAATAAGGCAAAGCCAATATGAATCCTCATTTGCAGGCCCCGCCCATATACGCACGAAGAAACGTCCGAGTACGATAAAGCCTCCAAACAGAAACCAGAAAATTATCATCTGGTACCTACCCACACGAGTCATCAAGCGCGTGAGGATACTGTTGTCATCTTCTTCCGCAACAATACGATTTATCTGCGGCACAAAGACTCCAGACATTGTTGTGCTCATGGAAAAGAAAATATTGCGGATCTGCACTGCAACCGAAAAGACAGTGACCGCCGAAGCACTCTCCATGGCACCCAACAAGAAGTTGGGGACATTATTATTCACAAGATCGAAGATTTGATTAAGAAGAATCCAAAAACTAAAGATTGCGACTGCTTTGAATAATTCCCATTGTAATCCAGTGAAACTAAAGCTCATATTCAACTTACGAACCGCGAAAGCGATATTCAAGAAAAGTAGTATTATAGAAACGAACAATTGCGCACATGCGACCCCAATCGCACCCGCTCCAATCCATAAGAGAACTAATGCTATAAACGGCTGAAATAGCGAAGTAATAAGCTGTCTTGATTTCTGAAATATAAATCTTTCATGAGCTATAATATATGAATCAAATGGTGTCGAGATCATCGTCACCGCGATATTGACGCTCATAATGATGAGCAGCATCCGCGCTAATGCGATTTCACTGGGAGTCAGGCCGTTATGGAACAGTTCATGGACAAAGGCAACCATGAGAACTCCGCCAATTATGCACAAAACCGCCACGCCCACATAGACAAGCAGAAACATGCCATTAAGCCTGCGTATTCCACCACTGTCATCGCCTCCAAGGGCACGTTCCTTCATATAGAAGCGCACATAGCTGCCATAGAAACCCGCAGAGAGCAAGGTAAGAGCAAAAACGACACTATTGGTCATTTGAAATACGCCGTAATCACCCTGTCCAAGATAGTGAAGGAGAAGTGGTACATAAATCAGGTTCACCAGATTTTTCACCAAGATATTTGCATATCCAAGTATGGCTCCACTTTTCTTCTGACTCGGCACGAGGCTCGCTCCTTCTTATCTCCATACAACGCAGCCGCGAACCAGTCTAACAATCCCTGCTGAAGTCAAGATCTCGACGGTTGCTTCACTCGACTACATTGCATTACATAATGACTCAAAGAAGATAACCATCGAATAGCGCTATGCAGTTTGAGTAGAGCCAGACACACAGTCATCAGCCCACACCAGTCAAGCAAAGGTCACCCACAACGGGAAACAGGCCTCTTGCCCACATGATAATATGCCCATACCTCCGATACCAAATCGCACCCCTCAGAAATATTAGATATGCCAGTTAAAAAAACTATGAAAGAATTAATATCAGTATTACTCCCCGCATACAACGTAGGAGAATACATAGGCATTTGCTTGGACAGCATACTGCAACAGACCTATAGCAACTATGAAGTCATCATCGTAAACGATGGATCAACGGATGACACTTTGGCAATCTGTCAAGCATACACACAAAGGGACTCTCGCATCCATCTCTTCTCGCAGGAAAATGCGGGAGTTTCCTCAGCCAGGAATCATTGCCTTTCACAGGCAAAAGGCGAGTTTGTTGCCTTTATTGACCCTGATGACTATGTAAAAAAAGACTATCTTCAGACACTCCTCAATATGCAACACAAGACCTCGGCAGACATTATTGCATGCGATTACAATACTCAAAACGGATCAGAGGACCAAGACAGCGAAAGGCACAGGTTCTCCAACAAGCTGTTGAGCAATGACGAAGCCCTGAGAGCCATTAACTGCTTCGACTCCTTTAAGGTTTATATGTGGGCCAAATTAATTCGTCGCACATTATTCAATGGACTATCCTTCCCCTCAGTGGACATCGCCGAAGATCAATATGTCTGCTGCGAATTATTAAGCAAAGCAAAAGGCGTCTATTATCAGCCAACAGCCTTATATACATACCGCATGCGCAGTGACAGCATCTGCCAGAACGTAGGTAGGCATACCAAAACGCCTATCTACGCGGTCCAAGAGCAAGCCAAGCATATACAAGCACATCATCCTGAGATTACATCTTACGCTTATGCTTATTTATTTTTCTCGGGAATTACATATTACAATAATTATATTATCAATAACGAGAGCATCCCCAAAGAGGAAGAAAGATTCATCCATAGCATAGTTCAAAGAAAATTGAAGTATGTTCTCCGAGACCCTGATATCTCTCTTGCGAAAAAAATGCAAGCATTGATATTCTCCATTTCGAAACCTTTGTATAATCAAATGCTGAAACTAAAACATACGTCCTAGTTTCAATGCCTCTGAAGCACTGCATTGTGGAGAATTCTGACTGCCCACCATCCACGTAATCTCGTGACAGGCAACAGGGTCTACCTTGACCGACATCCACCGCATTTGCCCAACAGTCGTTTCGAGCTGCCGTTATTTCGCGAGGTATCGAATGCACTGTGTTTCATACCGAACGACATCTTTCTTCAGAATCAATCAATGGTTCAAAGGGCGGGTGTCAAGCGAGATGACTTAGACCAACGCATGCATTATATTGATGTTGCGATAGAATCAGAGATAAGAGGAAAGGGGAGGATTGTCCGTCGTGCAAAAACCTATACAAGTTGCGCAGATTATGGGACGTATGATGGGAGGTGGTCTAGAGGCCACCATCATGAATCATTACCGATTCCTCAACCATGATGAAGTCCAATTTGATTTCATCGTACAAGAGGACTCTGATCACGTCCCCTCCAAAGAGATCTTGGACGCAGGAGGCCGAATCTATACTGTGCCTTCCTATAAGAATCTTCCAAACTATATCAAAACATGCAAGCATCTCTTTACTGAGATTCGACCGGATATCGTGCATTCCAATATGAACGCCCTGAGCGTGTTCCCACTACGCGCAGCAAAAGAGGCCGGCATTCCCATTCGCATTGCACATAGCCATAGCACCGATAATCCTAATGAACTAATCAAAACCACGGCCAAGGCGTTGCTTCGACCATTTTCCAAAATGTACCCTACGCATCTTGCCGCATGCGGTACTCTCTCCGCCGAATGGCTCTTTGGCAAGGCAGCAATGCGAAGCGGTGATATTCACTATATCCATAACGCTATTGATTTACAGCGATTTGTCTTTAATCAAGACAAAAGACATGCATTGAGATCGGCTCTTGGAATCTCCGAAAACCAATTCCTCATTGGCCAAATCGGAAGATTCAGCACACAAAAGAACCAATCTTTTTCCATTGATATCATGCAGCGTCTCATACAAATAGACCCCAACGCAACGCTGGTCTTTCTAGGGATTGGCGATACCATGGAAGACATCAAGAAAAAAGTCGTAAAACTGGGGCTGCAGTCGCATATACGTTTCATGGGACTCAGGAATGACGCAAATGCTTGGTACAGCGCTTTCGACGCATTGCTGTTCCCCTCCCTATATGAGGGGCTGCCATTAACGGTCATTGAGGCTCAAGCCGCAGGACTGCCTATCGTGTCATCGGACCATGTTACGGAAGAAGCCTTTATCAACAAGCAGCTAATTACCAGCGTATCGCTACAATCAAGCCCAGCCGTATGGGCACAAACGCTCGTAGATACTCGCACTACCTCTAATCGCACGACAGCCGACCATATTGCTGTGTTACAAGACGCAGGATATGAAATTCGCGATAGCGCTCATGACTTGCAACAGTGGTATCGACAAATCTCTTCACGCCCGAAAGCGTAGTAAGCGAAAGGAATTCGAGCATGGAACGAGTGCTCAATCTCATCACCAGCCTAGATCGCGGTGGTGCAGAAACCATGATTATGAACTATTACCGACACATGGATCACACTAAAGTTCAATTTGATTTTCTCGTAAATCGCGAACAAATCGGAGCATACGAGGATGAGATCCAATCTTTGGGTGGTCGGATCTATCGTATGGGCCCTATGTACCCAGGCCAATTCAACAAATACAAAAAAGATTTTCGCAATTTCCTGCACGCTCACCCAGAGTACAGAATCATCCATTCCCATTTGGAAGAGCGTAGTTATTTCCCTCTTCGTATCGCTAAAGAAGAGGGCGTACCTATCCGTATCGCACATGCCCATAACGTCTATCGCGGATTCAACGCTAAAACCATATTCCGCGATTATTTTCGCTTTCGCTTACCACCCTACCCAACTCACAAATTCGCTTGTTCCACTGAAGCCGCTATATGGTTATACGGGCATAATGCGTTAGAACGCAATGAAATTTCAATAATTAACAACGCTATCGACACAAATATATATACTTTCTCACTTAAAAAACGAATAGAAATGAGAAAGAAATTAAATCTCGGAGAATCGTTGGTACTCGGAAACGTCGGCCGTCTCGCTGTTCAAAAGAATCAACAGTTCCTTATCGACGTGCTGGCTTGCATCAAAAAAACAAATCCAAACACAAAACTACTCATTCTCGGAGAAGGGCAGCTTGAAAAAGATCTCAAGGGGCGAGCGACCTCAAAAGGCGTTGCCGATGATGTAATCTTTCCCGGCTCCGTACCTAATGTAGCCGACTATCTGCAAGCTATGGATGCGTTTCTGTTCCCATCATTATTCGAAGGGCTGGGCATCTCCCTAATTGAAGCTCAAGCGATGGGTCTCCCCTCATTTGCCTCAGACACCATTACCCGTTCTGTCAACATCTCTGGTCAAGTTCGCTTTCTTCCGTTGCAAAGCGGCGCCGAATCCTGGGCTACAGAAATTCTTCACCATTCTCACGAAGAACGCTTCTCACCAAAGAACATGCTCACACAACATCACTATGACATCGCAAATGAGGCTTTGAAACTGCAACGTTTTTATCTTAAGGCAGCGAATAATGACTAAAACCAATATAGCGTTCTTCATCAACGACATCACCTCCAGCGGAGGCACAGAACGTGTTACCTGCCTGATTAGTAACCTCTTGCAAGATACGGGCAGTTTCAATATTGTTATTATTTCTTTGAATGAGACACACAAAGATATCAAATTCCCCTTACATGGTCATGTACATACCACACGAATCAACAAGAAACCCAAGAACGGTATATATCGATTTCCAATCGTATGCGCACGATTGGCTCATCTAGTACGCCGATACAACATCGATGTGTTGATTGATGTTGATGGAATCTTGGATCTGTATTCCATTCCGGTCAAGGCATTGACTCGGGTGAAGCTCATTTCCTGGGAACACTTCAACTACCATCAGAATCCAGACGTTCCCTATCGCAAGTTATCCCGACAGCTCGCAGGGGCCTTCGCCTCTGCGATTGTAACCCTTACGGAGCAAGACGCGCAGAATTATGGGCAGAATCTGAAGTGTAAGCGAGCGAAGATTCTCACCATCTCCAATCCGATGACGCCACAACGAAAGCATGAATACAATCCAAAGTCACGAACCATTGTGAGTGCAGGTCGTCTCACTTACCAAAAAGGGTTCGATATGCTAATCGATGTTGCTGCGCAGGTTCTACCACAGCACCCGAACTGGCAATGGCTGGTATTGGGTGAAGGCGAAGACCATGATGCACTTGTGGAAAAAACTGATCAACGAGGACTGAGTGCGCAGCTACATTTTCCAGGTCGCACTGACAACCTCAGTTCATACCTCGAACAGGCAGCGTTCTTCGTCATGACCTCTCGCTTCGAAGGCTTGCCCATGGTTTTACTGGAAGCCAAGTCTTACGGACTCCCCCTCATTAGTTTTGATTGCGAAACAGGCCCCCGAGAAATCATTTTGGACGGCACAAACGGCTACATCATTCCATGTTTTGACGTAGTTTCTATGGCAGAACATATCAACACTCTTGTCGACAATGATTCAGAGAGATCCAGTTTATCCAAATATTCAACTCTGAATAGCAGCAAGTTTGAACCTGCATCGATAGTTGAACAGTGGACAAATCTCATATACGAAATTACGAAATAACTTCTGGGAGCATGATTTGAGAGCGCGCAACAACAAAATCGTACTTCTATTTCTCACATATATTGTGATGATAGTTGCAAAATTTATTACCTTTATCCTCCCAGCGAAGTATACCTATGACAATTCACGTATTGTATCAATGGTGAATCAGGACGGCCTGATGCCGGCATGGTCAGGCTCTTATGAGACAACCGCGAATGTCTTTAGATATATTAATGTTCTGCAGTTTCAAACGTTGCTTGAATGGAGTCTATCGCTTGGTATAATACTCACTACGCTAGCAGCATCTCTTATATTCATTAATTGCAATCTGGACTTCTATCAAGAAGTATTCTGGCTGTGCTGCATAGGTTTATTGAATATATACGTATTCAATATAGGTAAAGATTCTATACAGTTTTGTTTTTTCTTCTTAGCTTTTCTCATTGGGATTTCTCTCATCAGCATACCGATGAAACTTTTTTTAATAACAATTTTATTCATGATAGAATCTATATATTTTCGAGAGTATTATATTATTGTCGCAGCTTTCTTTGTAGCTATTATTGCATTGACGTATGTACTTCATCGATCTAAACGCAGCGTAAAGATATATAAGTATATCATCTTCATATTAGTTATAGTGTACGCTTTTCTTATTCTTTCCTCAATCGTTGCGCCTGAGCAATACAGAGAAGTCGCTAGCGCCAGAGAGGGGGTCAACAAAAACCGAGAGGGATCCGCAGACGCCGCCACGCTTATCTCGAACCTATACCCTGGAAACACATTAATTAGTGCATTAATCAACTATCCCATCAACGCAGCACGCATGCTCATCCCCGTGGAGCTCCTCTTCAAAGGACTTAATTATCTACCGTTTGTCGTCTTTCAACTATTAGTGACTGTCTATTTGATATATTGCACTAGGCTGGTTTTTTCGCATTTTGTTTTAGACAACAGCTACTTGATTATATATACTATATTTATTTCGTTTATACTTACTTCTTTTTTCTTCGAGCCAGACTTCGGTTCATGGGTCCGCCATGAAATTGCTTCCTTTCCTGTATTTCAGTATTTGTTCTTCTCTAAATACTGTAAGAACATTTTCATAAATAAAAGAATTCCACAGAAAGTAATACAATAAACATTTTCAAGAATCACTAGGAAAATTTTGCGCGTACAGTTCCGACTTGCCAGACTGCACAATCCGTCATCAGACCTCTATATCAGGTATGTACAAGTAGTCTTTAATCAGCAAATCCTTCAACTGGGTGTATTTTGTCAAGTTGACGTTTTGGTTTTTGTCATTTACTTTTTTCGGGGTTCGTCATGAGGGCATGATGGTTTGGTTTATTGGTTGGTGTTGTTGAACATGAGGGCTTGGCTGACGCGTCTGCTTGGTCCGTGGAATTCGACGAGGCGTCCGTGGTGGACGATGCGGTCGACAATCGCGGCGGCGAGTTTGTCGCCGGCGAAGATAGTGCCCCATTTGCCGAATTCGATGTTGGTGGTGAAGATGATGCTGCGGCGTTCGTAGGCACCGGCGATGATTTGGTAGAGCAGGCGCGCGCCGTCGACGTCGAAGGGAACGTAGCCGAATTCATCGAGGATAATCAGGTCGGCGCGGCCCAGGTCCTTGAAGATCTGGTCGAGGCTGCCGGCGCGTTTGGCCTTGCCCAGCTGCAGGATGAGTTCGGCGGTCTAGCAGAAGCGCACGGCCCGGCCTTCCTCGATGGCCTTGACGCCCAGGGCGGTGGCCAGATGGGTCTTGCCGCGGCCGGTCCTGCCGTAGAAGACGAGGTCCTGGGCCCGGTCGATGAATTCCAGGCTAGTGAGCTGTCCGACGTCGTAGCCGTCGGGCATGCGCACGTGTGTAGTCGTAGCCGTCGAGGGATTTCATGACGGGGAACTTGGCGCGGCGCAGCAGGCGTTGGCGTTCGCCTGTCTCGCGGTGTTCAATCTCGCGGGCGAGCATCCTGGCGACGGCGTCGATGTGGCGGGGCATGGCCCATTCGAACAGGTCGTCGATGGTGTCGTTGGAGAGGCCCAGGGCGCGCGCGTCGGTCCTCAGTCGCGTGGTGGTCTCGTTCGTTTTCATGTCTTGTCCTTCGGTTCGCCGCGGGTTGTTCAGTCGAGGCCGCTGAACGCGATGTCGTATTCGCTCAGGTCGATCGGGTCGTCGTAGACGATGGGTTCGTTGCCGAACTGCAGGCGCGCGGCCCGGTCGCGTTCGAATAGGCTCGACTCGTCCTCGCCCTTCCTGCAATGGGGCTTGTCGTCCATCGCCATACACCGCTCGAACAGGTCCCGGTTGAACGACTCGTAGCCGTACGCCTTGGGCACCGGCACGAACAGGGTGCGCCGGATCGCGCCGACCTTGGCCTCCACGTTGCCCTTCTCAGGCCCGAGTACGGGTTGCACAGGATCGAGTCGAACCCGTAATGCGCGCGGAAGGCCGTGAACAGCTCCGTGTAGCGCACCTCGCCGTCACGACGCTTGCGTTCCACGCCGGCCGCGTTGTCGAACACGATACGACGCGGCACGCCGCCCAGACGCTCGAACAGCCAACGCAGCGCGGCGCACGTGCACTCCGCGTTCTCGTCCGGCGTCAGGCACGCGACCGCCGTGTTCGAATACGGGAACGAGAGCACGAAGAAACGCATGCGACGCCGCGCGCCGCGCCACCACACGTCCGTCTGACCGAAATCGGCTTGGGCCTCGCCCTCGTGCCATGACAGATCCAGGAACCCGCTCTCGCGTTCGAGACGGAACCGCCGCCGCAGCTCGTTCACCTTGCGCGTCACGGTCGACAGGGACACGTCCGCGCCCTGCTCGAGCAGACGCTGGTGAATGCGCGTGGCCGTGTGGCGCTGCTTCGACCACGACTCGCGATCCTCGGACAGCCACTACTCGATCAACGGCACCCACGGATTGGTCTTCGACGGCCTCGACCGCCTGACTGGTGGCCTGAGAGACAGGTCGCGCATCTTGAGGTACTTGCGCACGGTCGGCTCGCTCACATGCAGCTCGCGCGCTATCGCCGCGATCGAGCAGCCTTCCTTTCGCATCGAACAGATAGAGTGGACAACGGACATGCTGATCATTGCCTTCCGGGCCTTTCCACTGGAAGAATCAAAGTACCTCCCAGTCAAACAGACCCAACGGTGATGGTCGGCATGCTCCCATGCACAAACCCGAAAAAACTACGTGACTACAACCTCAACTCCTAATTGAACACAAACAACTGGGGGTGGTGCGAGAAAGTTGGACTCTTTGATGGGAAAGGAGTCCGTTGATGGTGAAGTATACGAGGGAGCAGAGGTTGCGCGCGGTGCGCTTGTATGAGCGCTATGGTCGTAGCGCGGTGGCGGTGATCGACGAGTTGGGGGTATCCGTCCGGGCAGACGCTGGCGGTCTGGCACCGGCTATGGGTGCGGGCCGGTCGCGACGACGGCGAATCGCTTGTCGACAGGCGTGGCGAACGCTACACGCCGGAGCAGAAGCGGGTGGCGGTCGCGCATTATCTCACGCATGGCAGGTGCCTGCGGCGCACGATGCGGGCGTTGGGCTATCCAAGCCATGAGCTGTTGGCCGGTTGGGTCGAGCAGTTGGCCCCCCGAACGGCGCCGACGGTCTCATGCGCCGGTGGACGCGGACACACGCCGCAGGGCGGTGATGGAGTATGCGTCCGGGGGCGCGACGAGCGCGCAGGTCGCGCGTGGGTTGGGTGTTAACCCGACGGCCGTGCGAAACTGGAAGCGCAGCATGCTCGCCGACGACAAGGAGCGCACGATGGCCCACAGGACCAGGACCAAGAGCAAGGCTAGGACCGCGGCCGCGGTGGATGCGGATGTGGCCTCGTTGAGGCGCGAGCGTGAGGGGCTGGCGGCCAAACTGGCCGGCATGCGCGCCGAGCGCGACCGGTTGGCGGTCGAGTTGGAGATGATGCGTTACAGCAAGGAGCTGGTGGGAAAAGAGCCGGGCGCAGACCCGGACAACCTGACTAACAGTGAGAAGACCCGTGTCGTGGTGCATCTGGCGGCCGTGTTCGGCTTGCGCCACAGCGGCCTGCTGGAGCGTGTGGGCGTCGCACGCAGCACGTTCTACCACAACCTCAAACAGCTTGACCGGCCCGGGCGGGACGAGTGGCTGCTCGAACCGGTCCTGGCCGCGTTCGAGGGCTTCTTCGGCCGCCTCAAACAGGAGTTCTACCACGACCAGGACCACCAGGACCAACGCATCGACGAATTCATCGACGACCTCGACGACTACCTGGTCTGGTACAGGGACGAACGCATCAAAACTCAATACGGCACCAGCATCCGCCGACACCGGCAACAACTGGGCCTCATGGCATAATCAATGACGAACACAACACAGTCCAACCATCTTGCACCACCCCCATTTCATAGTGCGAAAGGACAAAAACCATGAAAGTATTATTCGTCTGCACGGGCAATATCTGCCGGTCGCCGATGGCTGAGTTCATGTTTCCACTATTTTTCCATGCTGACTCAATCACCTCCGATAGTGCAGGCGTTCAAGGTCTCATTAACAGTCCAATTGACCCCTCAAGTGCATTTATCTTGAAACAAGACGGCATAGATGCTTCTTCATTCCGTTCAAAACGGCTTACTCCACAGATTGCGTTGAGTAGTGATCTCATTCTATGCTTTACGGAACGCCAACGGAAGAAAATCGTAGAGCTTGCACCACGCAGTCGCAGTTACACATTCCTTCTGACAGATTTTGCCGACTTATGTTCTTATTGCGACAACAATAACATGATTGCAGACATCACCCTTGAAAATCGGCTTGCTTCAATACTGGCAAATGCTTCTCTCGTACAGCCGCTACTACCGCCAGCGAAAGAGATCGACGATCCTTACCGAAAAGATATGGCTGCATTCAAGGCTGCACATCAGCAGATTGGCGATTCTTTCGCGTGTATCGCAGCAGCTCTGGAACCGACTAGAGGAGCTCATGCTCATTAGTTTTAATACTGTTGTATGGGGGTAGAAGAGTGTGGGGATTCAGCACAAGCTGAATCCCCACACCATCACTTA
>OGXX01000465.1_pt1 | contig 45685 bp, 38 predicted proteins | sample 1576301 | NCBI WGS metagenome assembly OGXX01 (sample SAMEA3541469, study PRJEB24748) | human gut metagenome | biome: human gut; feature: human-associated habitat; material: faeces | place: China | collected 2012
GGCACATTAACCTCTGCATCTTCTGCATCCGGACCATAACCGGGCAACAGTTCTTCCGACGGATACGGAACACGAACTATACCAGTGACAGGTTCTTGATCCTTATAGTAATAATAATTGTCGCCGTTCTTTCGCCAACCTTCGTGATAAATAATCTCACCGGTCTTAAGCTTTGCGTTACAACTCGAGCAATATGTGTCGCCCGTGTATCCGTCCTCAGTTAAGGTCGCAGGTTTTTTACCGCGTACAACCTCAGTATGCCCCTTGGCTGGAATCTCTGTCTGTGCAACGATGATCTCATTGCAGACGGAGCAGTGCTTGCCCTCAGTCTTGCCGGGTTCGGTGCAATTCGGCTCAACAGCCGGATCAATGACCTCGGTATGTCCCTTGGCGAGAATTTCTTCCTGCGCAACTAAAATCTCATTGCAGACGGAGCAGTGCTTGCCCTCAGTCTTGCCGGGTTCGGTGCAAGTCGGCTCTACCGCGGGATCGATAACTTCTGTATGTCCCTTGGCGGGAACTATTTTCTGCTTAACAAGAACTTCGTTGCAGACCGAGCAATGCTTGCCTTCCGTCAGACCAGGCTCGGTGCAGGTCGGAGCCTTTGCTGCGTCAATGACTTCGGTGTGCCCCTTGGCTGGAATTTCTTCCTGCGCAACTAAAATCTCGTTGCAAGCCGAACAATGGCTGCCCTCGGTTTTTCCGGGCTCGGTGCAGGTCGGTTCTATAGCAGGATCGATAACTTCCGTATGTCCCTTGGCAGGAATTACTTCCATCCCGGAAAGTATTGCTCCGCACTTCAAGCATGTTTCGCCGGCCTCGCGTCCGGGGTCAGTGCAGGTAGCATCTTTTTTCTCATGTTCAATAGGATCATGACCTGTTGGCGATATCGCCTCGGTTTTGGTCTTTTGACACACCATGCAAGTGTATGTCTTGACACCCGCCCCTGTGCAGGTGGGCTCCGTTGAAACAGTTCCGTTATTCCACTGATGTCCTTTTGCCGAAGTTACTTCCTGCTTAACAAGAACTGTATTGCAGACCGAGCAGTGCTTGCCCTCGGTCAGTCCTGTTTTCTCGCAGGTTGCCGCAACAGCAGCATCGATAACCTCGGTATGTCCCTTAGCGTGAATGACCTTGCCGGAAGCTATTATCTCACCGCAAGCCTTGCAGCAAGTGTCGCCGGTATAGCCGTCTTCGGTACAAGTTGCGTCCTTTTTATTGCGGATTTCCGTTTCGGTGTGTTTGCAGGGTTCGTTAGTGCTCCACTTGCCCTTTGAATAATAGAATGTAGTACCCGCGCTTGCGCTTGCCGTCCCCACATAGCTGTCGTTGGCATTATGGAGCTGTGCGGGAGTGATGGGGATAGCAGTCAAGTGGTAGGCATAAAAATGTGTTTTATCCTCCTGCTTATTGCACTGATGAGTTTCAGTAGCAGTTCCGGGAGCGCTCTGCTGAATATATTTGCCAGTTCCTTCGGAAGAACAAATATCAGCGCCGGACTTGGTAGTATAAACCGATCCCGCCGCCGTGAGCACACCGTTGACATCTATCGTTACATCGGAAAGCGTTCTTGCTTTTACTCCGGAGGGAGAATAATGAACCTGCGCTAATCCTTTGTCTCCATACACATACGTCTTGTCCCATTCGTCATTGTCATAGACATACAGAGATGCACCGTTTGCGACCTTAAGCTCCGCATCTTTCGCAATGGAAATCTTTACGCCGGGCAGAAGAGCAGTATTATTTTTTAAGGTAGTCGTTCCGGAGACAATAACAATATCCATATTGCTGTTTATGGGCATATTATAATCTGCCGAATCAACAGTAATCGAACTTACCTCTATTTTCACGCTATTGAGCGATGCGTTGCCGGATATTGTATATGACATTCTGTCGGTTTTCGGATCATATTTTTTTGTAATTTGTCCGCCGTCTTCAACACTGAACAGACTGTCCGGACCAAATAATTGAACAATTGCACTTTTCGTGGTTTTCGATGCCGTAATGGAAACATATGTGTGCTCACGAGCTCCGGATTTAAGGGTCAATGCAGCTTCAATATTCTGCACATAATACTGAGAGAACGGGAACACGCCCTCTTTATTACCATTCATCCTAGATGTAACACCGCCGCCGCGCCAATCCGCTATTTGGAAATATTCATAAACCTTTGAGCCCGAGTTTGCGGTTATATTACCGTCGCCGACAATATATCCCCATGCAAAGAGCGCCGCGCCGTTATTCAGAGTAATATTACTGCCTGCCTGCATTTTTATCAGACCGTATGCGCCGGTCGGCTTGCAGCATGCTCCGCTCGAGGTTGTGTAATGCTTTCCGCCGACACTAATCGAGCCGTTGACCACAATAGATGAACCGGACGCCATGGTGAGAGTTCTGTATACTTTCGGCGTTTCTGCAGTCGTAGTATATGCCGGTGTTTCTTTATAAAGTGTCTTTGCGTTGTCAAACGGAATAAGCAGGGTTATTCCCGCAGGGATAGTATAATTTCCGCTGACTGTGCCGTCTTTCATGAGCGTAATCTTAGACTGCGCCGTATTCTGCGCATAGAGAACTGCGGCATTGAGGTCACCGAAGGTGCGTCCGTTCACCTCAAAAATCGACTCCTCATCGCGCACAAACTTTGCGGTTATCGTGCAGTCGCTGTCAATGTTCAAAGAAGTAGATGCGTCTGCAGAAATATAGTTTCCGGTTGTTACATTGTACCAACCGTCAAATTTGTAGCCGTCCGCAGGGGCAGCAACAAGCTTGTATGCGTTCAAAGAGCTCTGCGTGTTGGAATATTTTTCCGTGACGGTTTTGCCGTCGACGCTGTATGAGCCGCCGTTTTCGGCAGGCAGGAATGTTGCAGTGGCGGTCACATTCTGAAGCAGCTTGATATTTTTAAGGGTGATTGTTGTAGCAGTTGTACTTCCGGATTCTATATATACATCAACTGATGCTCCGGGAGAAAGTTCTTTGCTGAAGCTTCCGCTTGTTGTGACCTCTTCTCCGCCGACCTTGATTGTTCCGCTGCTCTGAACAATTTCATAGTCAAACAGCAAAGTTGCTGTCACCGACATTTTATTTTTAATCTTTAATGTAGAATTAAAGTGTGTTGTACTCCACAAAATTTTAGTCGATTCAACAGCACCATTAACAGCCGTACCTGCGGCAGACCACGGATTACCGCCGGTTTTACCCGCCGTGCCGCTGAAGCTCAGCTCGATATTTTCGTCACTGAGTCCGGTAATCGTGCCGGATTCTTTCGCATTAGACGGCAGAGTTACAGTCGGCAGAAAAGCCATTATTGTGAGCACCGCAAGAAACAGTGACACAATTCTTTTGGAAATTCTTTCTTTCATTTTTTCATCTTCTTCCTTTCTTATTTATACTTCTTGCCCTTTATATTCAATTCGGCATAAATACTTATGCCGATTATTAAGGATAAGGTTGCCCACATATGCGACAAATGGAAAAGAGTGTCCGTTTGCGCTTGGCGGAAAAACTCGATGATAAAACGAGCTCATCATATAAACGGGGTAGGCCTTTCCGCCCGTTTTGCCTTTTACTATGCGCGGGCAGATAATCGCAAGCAAAACGACATAAAAAATCAGTTCTGCCTCCCTCGTCGGGAATCGCGTTCCGTCAAGGCCCGGAATCGGAAGTCCGAGGCAACATCCGGAAATAACGCAGTTTACTCGCGCGCACATGACAGTGAAAATCATACAGGGAGTAAAAATGTCGAATACTTCACGCATCGGGCGCTTCGAGATTTTTGCGCCCAGCCAGTATACCAACGGCATGAAAAACACTCCGCCGAACAGACTCATATTGCCAAAAGTCTCTTTATTGAACCCGTTCTCGAGAAAGGCAAACGCCATTACCGTGAACACTCCGTAAATCGTGTGAAATATCGCGAGCGGTATTGCCGCATACCATGCCATTTTAAGTCGCTTTCGCAGAACAATAAGCCATACCGAGGTGAATGCCGTACCTGCTGCCAGCAAAAGCATCAATGGTATTCTATCCCGCACCGTTATCACCGCTTTCTGCATAATCATAAGTTTCGGAATCATTGACATTGACTGTTTTCATGCTTTGTAAGTTGCTCTTCGGAGAAGCGCTCTTTTATGAAATGCGCCGGAACTCCGCCCACGACAGTATAAGGTGCCACATCCTTCGTCACAACGCTGCCGGCCGCGATAATGGCATCTTCTCCGATATGCACGCCTTTCAAAATAATCGTTCCTGCGCCAATCCACGCGCCTTTCCCGATTACCACATCCTGATCATCTTCCTCTGTCTTGTCTGCGTCTTTCAGCTCTATAATATGCTTTCCAATAACATCTTTGCGATGGTCGCCTGTAATAATCGTAACATCCGGACCAAACAAAACGTAATCCTCAATGTAAATTTGAGCCCTTGTTGTCCAGAAGCGTGCATTTACTCCGATAGAAACGTGATTTCCGACATGAATGTTAGTTAATGGAAAAAAATCTCCGCCCAGTTCAATATGCGACTCCTTACCGCACTCAGCAAACGAACGCTTGATATCCGGTTCTACAATCGTGCGATAAAAGAGCGCCTTCAGCTTACGGGTAGCCCGGTATATCATAATTTATCTGCTCCTTTACTGTTGGCATATATAATCTGTAAACGGTCGACACAGATCACATTTTACATAATAGTGATGTCCCTTCTGTTCCTTCTCAGGTATTTCTCCGCGCCAATCGCCATATTTTTGTGTCAGATATTCGTCATATTGCATCGGAACGCGAATCTCCACACCCTCAAAATTCATCATAACCCCATCGCCATATTGTTCTTTGGGCGCATATTCAAGAGATGAGGTCGAGTTAGCATGATTACACCAGATGCTACTCGTATCTGGTGAAAATGAGGAAACATATTTATCAAACGCTTCCACTTCCGAAGCGGTATTACGCTTATATCCAAACAGGCGAAAAAGCAACCAATACCAATTCGTTTGCACCATAATGATATTCTGCGGTGATAGACGGTTATAATTCAATCTGACGCGTCGCGCCGCTTCAAAGGACGCTCGCTTGCGTCGAAATGTTTGATGTTCCTTCTCGGTGTTCCACTTTCCGTCCAGCGGAAATATATCTATAAACACACCATGATTAATATTCAGGCGTTCTGTCATAATCTCTATATATGTAGTTCTGCTGTCGCGCAGCTTACTCCCAAGAAGATAATATTCAGGCTCTGAATGATAATTTTGTAAAAAGCACCATTCCGGAAGCATCTTTGGAGCCTCTCTGCAGAAGACCTCATAATCTTTTCTCGGAAGTGCAACATCAATATCATCATCCCACGGAATAAAGCCACCATATTTAACTGCGCCGAGAGCACTGCCGCAAACAAGATAATAAGTTAATTTAAACTGTTCACATACCAATAAGAATTGTTTTAAAAGCTCCAACTCGGTTTCTTGCAGCTCAGTCAATGGGAATCACCTCGTTTTCTACTTCTTCTTTCCGAATCTCAGCAATCTGAAAAGCACATATATTGCAATCATGTTCTCAGATTGCAAGGCAAAATGCAAAACTCTTCGTTTATAACCTGATGGCTTTTCCGAAGCAACGGCGGCACGGTATAGCGCCGTCCGACAAAATTCGCGCCACCACTTTTTGAATTCCGCATAGTTTCTGTCGATGATAAACGGATTGGCAATAATGATAATACTCGCGTCAAAAGCCCATCGGGATAATGTCCTGTCTGCGATTGGCAAGGGAAAACACCCCTTTTCAGACATGACCCCGAAGGTCTTTTCGTATGGATGTGTGTAATCCCTTGAGGATAACATGGCCGATCCCGGTGCAATGGTGTAATGGTAACTGGCATCCTTACTAAAGCGAATCGACCGACAATGGTGCAGATACTCAAAAACAAACAGCATATCTTCGCCGATAGACAGCTCCTGCAGAAATCCGATGTGTTCTTCGCGAATCGTCTGTAAAGAATACAGCTTGTTCCAGACAGAAAAAGCAATTCCATATCTGAGCTGTCCGCAAAAATATGAATCGACCCAGTCACCATCCAACGTATAGGCTTCAGGCATGGGACTTAGCGCAGAGCCGTCGCGGTCACTGCGGACGACATCGATCACGGGGAGTACGCCGGGACTGTACAGCGCATACAGTATCTCCAGATAATTTGCCGATACCGTATCATCACTATCAATAAAACAAAGCAATTGCCCTGAAGCGGCTGATATTCCCGTATTCCGTGCAGAACTGACCCCTGCATTTTCCTGACGAATCAAATGAATACGAGCATCTTGAGTGGCTTTTGCTACCACGATTTCTGCCGTTTCATCTGTGGATCCGTCATCAATAATCAGCAATTCAAAATCCGGGTAGGTCTGCCGCAAAACCGAGTCTATACATCTTTCAATCACACCCGCAGCATTATAAGCCGGTACAACAATACTAATCACGGCAGCCTCCTTTCATTGCCTATGGCAGCAACAGTTAAAACAATTTCGAGACAAATGGGATTTTCCTAAGCAAATATGTAATGACAAAGGAAAGTGTAAATGTACAAATTGCCAGTAAAGGAATCTTCACATATGGCATATAGGAAACAAAATCTATCTTCAGCACTTTCAGAGCAACGTTTATAATCAAAGGGTGGAGTAAATATATGCCCCATGAACATTTAGCAAGTGTAAGCAATAATTTGCTTGGCTGAATTTTCATGTGTTCAAATATCAAAAAGACAGCTAAAGACACAATGCACATCGCAAGCAAATCCATTGATTCCGCAATTTTTCCGTTATAATGAACACATAGATACACTACGGATATCAGGCCAGCAATAAAAATAACTATTATTTCCCGTTTCCGAATCCCGTACTTAGCAATCAGCCCTCCAAAGCATACATAGAACAAATATCCGCCGAATGGAAGCTCTACACCAATTGGAATCCATTTTTGAAATACGGGGAATAGAATGTTAAACGCGAATAATATCGCAGTTAATATAAAAGAATCCTTTCTCTCTAGCTTGATAAAACCGTGAACGACCGGCATCACAAGATAGATACCTATAATGGCGTATACAAACCACATATGATCCCAGAGTTTCCCTGCAATCACATTTTTGAATGCAGCAAAAGCAACAAGACCGTTAACCATACCGGTAGAGTAAATCTCCTCCAGTAGTGCATAGAAAAATCCAACCGTAAAGAGCACAATTACAAATTTCCGTATATGAAAAAAACAGTATTTGTAGTTGCACTCCGGTTTTAAAAGTAGACAATAGCCCGTGATAATGAAAAACGCAGGAACAGCCCACAAAGTCAGAGAATGAACAACCGTCAATATCCGTTCTGTTAAGAGCGGAATAGGTGAGGATGCATTACCCATTGGAGCAGTCACAGAGTGAAGTATGACAACAGCAGCTGCAGACATCACCCGCAATAAATCTATGTTTGCCTTTCTATCAACCATCGCTCGCCCTCACAATTTCAATAAATACGAATAGACAGACTCAAGCTGCTTGTCTACTTGTTCGCCACTGAATTTTCGATAATCTGTTTTGCATATGTTTTTTTCTAATGCAGTGTATGTTGATATACAGCACATTTGCTTGATGCCATCGACGATTGCCTTAGCCGAGTACGGCTTGATCATCAACCCATTCTTTCCGTTTTCGATTATTTCGCTGTTTCCGCCGACATCCGTTACAAGACATGGCAGCTTTGCCGCACAGGCCTCCAAAATAGAAATGGAGAGATTTTCATGCAAGGAGGGAGAAAGAAAGAAATCTGAAGCGTTCAGGTATTTTTGAATCTGTTCCTGCTGCCAAGCGAAAATCACCCGCTTTGCATGCTGCAATGCAGCACACTCAGACTGCATCTCCTGCAGATAATCGCCGTTTCCTACAATCAACAGGCAAAGCTCCGGCGGCCAACACGCATCCATCTGCTTTAACGCATCGACTAAGTAAGACAACCCCTTTTCCTTCGTGACCCTGCCGACATAGATGCCGATTCTTGCATTTTCCGGAAGATTCAGTTCCTTGCGTAATGCGCGCTTTTCCTCAGCACTGCAATCGGGGTATTGTGGCATGCGGTTATACACAAACGGAAGCATTTTCTTTCTATATCGCCGAAACACGTCTCGCTGTGCCGCACGCTCATAGACGCAGGAAATGCCATCCGATAAGCCAAAGATCATAGGTTCCACCACATATCTGCATACCCAGCGCTTTATCGGCGAGTAGTACACCAGATCGCTGAACATACCATGAACGGTCACAAGGATCTTCCCACTGCCGGAAAGCTTTGCGCCGAGAACAGCATTCAAGCTTTCCATTCCCGCTCCACGAATGTGGACGATATCCGGATCCGCTTTGCCAATTGCTCGACGATAAAATCTGATATCCGAAAGACTGAGTCCGCAATGGCAGTTGTTCAACACCACCGGGATAAACTCATATTCGTCCAATAAATTTTTTCGGTTATTCAATGCTTCATATTCTGTTTTCAAACCACCGTTATTTGCGGCGTTTACATACTGCTGAACAACTCGAATTTTTCGCATATCAAACCTCTTGGTCAAAGTTGACTTCAATAATCTTTCTAACAATTTCGGAAGCCAGAAGATTTTTCGATGTGTACTCAAGAAACTGCATATGCCGTTTTCTAACTTCTTCCTCCGGTGCAATAACAGCTTTCTTTAAAGCATCAAAAATTGCAGATACGGGGTCTTTATCACGGTCGGCAGCATATATAAAATCCCGATAACAGTCAGGCATGCCATCCAAGATAAAAGCAACCGTCGGTTTTCCGCTCAAAAGATACTCTATGTTCTTTGATGGAAAAGAATATTTCGTATATTCTTCATTATTCGGACGCGGATTAACTAACACCGTCGCAGAATCAATATACCTCTGAACTTCATCGGGAGATAACTGTCCTGTGAATGTGATTCTATGGTCCTCTTTTGCGCATTTTTTTACATATTCTGCGGCATCTCCGGTTCCGCATATAACAAGGCGATAGTTCGTATTTTTAAATTTTGAAAATGCATCCAACAAAAGCTTGATACCGAATTTAAAATACACTTTTCCGGCATACACAATATTGACAGTTTCTTTCTGCTTATCGCAACTATTTTCTTGAGGCAGAGACTCAACAATGCCCTCTGAAACAATATAAGGTCTGTCGTTTAAATGCAAAATGTGCGCCATAGCATCCGTCAGTACAACAGAAGTATCCACGCTATCCATTTCTTTCTCAATGGACTTAACATCAAGCTTTTTAAAAAAGTCGTACAGCACACCTCGTTTTTGCTCCAAATTCATATATTGAGGCAAATCCGGTATTATACAGCAGACTTGTATCTCTTGATTCAATTTTTTTGCATAAACAGCAGCTGCCAAAAAAGGATAATGAGCGCTGTATACAACAATGAGCTTTTTTCCGCTTTCTCGTAACGCAAAATCGCGAACTGCTTTCTTTAATGCGCAAGTTCTGGATATATTGCTGATTCCCCATATGTTGTTGAAATGAACATATTTACAAAGGCTCTGTGCCTTTGTAAAACCGTGAAAATGAAGAGTACGACTTTGATTCGGATAATGTCCTATAAACGGTGCGGAAATAACTTCAGTAGGTGCCGCATGACGAAAAGCTTCGATAAATTTAAGCTGAAATTGATTTGCAGAAAATTCTACGCCTTTTTTAGACTGTTCGATAACCTCTTTCTCGTTTACTTTTGAAAAAACACCGCATATGAACATTATTTTTATATTTTCACACATACTTATTCTCCGATCATCAGACGAATTACAGCCTCTTATGTTTTATAAATCCGTTAAAAGCATACGCCGCAAAAACCCTTACAGCCTTTCCTAAGGATAATTTTTCTATTTCTCTGTAAATCAACCACCTATTTTTTGCGGATTTCAATTTATCGTTTGAGCGGGAACCATCTACAATGCGGTAATCAGCAAGAATACCCGGACTTGCAACCGCAGTATATCCCGATTTCAACAATTCAAGCCAAAAAAACATAGTCCTCATGATAATAATTCGTAAAGAAACAGTGAGCCGAGAGAATAGAACTGCGCAGGAGCACCGTAGAACAGCTCAACACGCTTTTTCTAAGCATATCATCATATGATGTTCTCTCCGGAACAATAAAATCCGACAAATGCTCTCCGTTTTTATCCATCAAAGAGTATGAGCAATATATAATATCTGCGCCCGTATTTTCCGCTGCAACAAGCTGTTTTTCAAGCTTGTCTTTATGCCAAATATCGTCGCTGTCAAGCAACGCTACCCAACTGCCTTTTGCAAGAGCCATCCCTTTGTTGCGAGTCAGAGCAACACCGATATTTTTAGGGTTGCTGTATAGAGTTATTCTCGGGTCAAGGTCCGAAAAGCACCTTGCTTTGTCTGCTGTGCCGTCCGTTGAACAGTCGTCCAAAATCAGAAGCTCCCAATTTGTATATGTCTGTGCTATCACTGATTGTATTGCTTCCGATATATACTTCTCAGCATTATATGACGGCATAACCACAGAAACAAACGGTTGCATATTTTCGACGAAATTCAACCTTTCTGTCCTCCCATCATATGTGCTTGCCCAACAACTTTTTGCACTTCTCCCAATCTCTGTACCCACTGCCGAGCATATGAATATCGCTGCCGAGATACCTGACATATCCCTTTTCTGTCCACGATATATATTGCTTTCTCCGCAGAGGCTTTTTGAAGCATTCGACATTCAGCTGCAGCGGAATGCCTTCGCCTATCAGCTTTTCGATGCTCTCCGGGGGATATCTGTCCGCATGGGCGATAACTATTTGTATATCATCACGGTCGTTGAGACAATCAACCGTCTCCCATACCGATTCCGGCCATCTATAGAACGGAAGCTCAAGCAACAGTTCTTTTGTCCCCTGACGGCACAGGCGATCAAGTCCGTCGAGCTGATCCATTCCGTCGCAGATCAGCACTTCCGCGCCGAGAATTATCTCCGGCGCACCCTCCGGCAGATTTGCTTTCAAGGCTTCGTAGGTTCTTTGCCGCCTCGCAAGAAATGATTCCACACTCTCCTTGTGCGGATAAAAATGGGGGGTCGCGCATATGGTTTTTATTCCCACGCTTTTAGCCATTTCTATCTGTTTTAGCGATGTTTTTATTCCGTCGCTTCCATGATCGCACCCGGGAAGTATATGGGAATGATAATCAAAAGTAATATCCATTGCAGTATCACTCACTTAGCATCATTAGATCTGTCCTCATACGAGTATTTATATCCGTACTTGTGACCGTATTTATATCCGTACTTGTAACCGTACTTATCGCTGTATCTGTATTTATAAGAGTATTTAAGCGATTTCATATTCATATCGTTGACTACCACTCCGCACAGGTTTCCGCCTGCGCGATCAACCGCTTCAAGAGCCATGCTCAATTCATCGGTTGTGGTCGAGCCCGACTTTGCAACAACCACAACGCCGTCAACAAAAGTCGAAATTATCTGTGCATCAGCAACAGTATTTATCGGCGGGGTGTCGATGATCACATAGTCGTAACTTTTTGCACATCGCTTGATGAATTGTTTCATTATATCCGACGCCAAAAGCTCCGAGGGATTGGGCGGTATCGTGCCGGTGCACACTATCGACAGAGGCAGGTTCTCTACCTTTACAAGTTCGAGCGGACCCATACCGGCAAGAAAATCGCAAAGGCCCGTTGATATATCAACTTTCCAAAGTCTGCGTTGAGTCGGCTTACGCATATCTGCGTCGATGAGCAGCGTCTTTTTGCCGAGCATTGCATAGCTTATTGCAATATTGGCGGCTGTGAGGCTTTTTCCCTCGGACGGATTTGCGCTGGTTATTGCAAAAACTTTGCAAGGGCCCTCCTTATCCGCCTTCATGCAGAACATAAGGCTGGTTCTAAGCTTTACATACGCCTCTTTTATTGCAAAGGGACTGTCGTTATTTATCAGTCTCTTTCTGTTGACCGAAACGGTATCAGTCACCGTTTTGTTCTGATTTATCATTTTTATTTTTCTTACTTTCACAGCGAATCACCCCTCCCTTCACAAGCTTCCAATTATTATATTCTTTCTCCGTAACCTCTATTTCGGGTATTTGACCCAAAACGGTTACGCCGGATATATTTTCTATATCTTCAGGCAGATATATCGTTGTATCCGAAAGCATCTTAAGTATAAGTACAACCGAAATTCCGATAACGCCGATAAGGAAGCCTATCGCCGTATCAAAAACGGTTCTGGGAGATGACTTTTCCGCTGCAACCTCCGGTCGGTCAACAACCTCGACTCCACCGGCTTTGGTTATTCTGACTATTTCTGTCGGTGCAACATTTGCAAATGATTTTCCGACATCGCAGGCAAATTCGGCACTTTTTGATTTAATAACAACCTCAAGCAACTGAGTATCCGAAACCACCGAAACCTCGATCATTTTACTGAGATCTTTTCTGCTAAGGTCCGATTTATCTCCAAGATCTTTGAGCACCGCATCAAGCACCGAGTTGCTTTCAAGTATCTTTGAGTATGTAGTTGCAAGACTCTCTGCCGCCTGAAGGTCACTGTTGTTTATCGTGCTCGCGTGAGCCGCTTTGTCGGCATTGTTATATACATAGAAGCTCACCCTCGACTCATATGTCGGAGCAATAAGAAATGTCGTAATTAGCCAAACTATGAGCGCACAGACAAAGCCGGAAATGAGCAGCCAATAAAACTTGCCCAGCAGCAACCGTGCCACGCTCCATAATGTTATCTCGTTTTTGTCCGTCACGCCGGACGGACTATTAGTTTTCACCATATTCGCGATCTATCCTCCAAATTTATGTTTCTCTGTCTTGCATCCTCATGTTCGAACACAATTTTGACCGTTTTAATAATATCGAGCGAACCAAACGTCTCTCTATATACTCGATATCAATTTGATTTTAGACAACCTCATCCGTCAAAACGCCGGTTGTATAGAGCATAACATCGCTCCTTTCAAAGCTCAGTATAATTTGATATTCAAAAGACCAATAAAAGAGCCAATTCCATATGATATATGAAATAAGGGGTAGACAAAGAGTTTATAAAAAAAATGTATCTTTTTTCCGTGTGTCAAACTAAACAATATGTCCAGCATTACATATAGAAGCCCTTCCGCTACAAATACCCACCGTGTAAACGGCACAAACCAGCACATAAATGGACTGATAACCAAGGATAACACAAATAAGAATGGGATATAGTGTCTTATATTCATTGCCCTGGGATTCTTTCTAAAAGTCAAAAACAGCGCATTGCCATTCTTTATTGCTTGATCCAAAAGACCTTTGACTGTGTCTCGACAATAATAGATCACTTGAATGTCTGCCGCCATATAGATTTTTCCACCGTTTGCACGGATACGACTGTTGAAATCATTATCCTCACTTCTTGGTAATTCAGGATTAAATAAACCTATTTTATCAAAAATTTCTTTACGGAAAGCACCGAAGGGGACAGTATCAACATACCCGCTTTCGCAACCGGTCCGAAACGCCGAATTACCTACGCCGAATTTCGACGACAATATTTCCGCATTTGCTTCCCCGACAAAACCTTTTCCCACAGTTAGCACAATTCCGCCGACATTATCCGCCTCGGTATGTTCAAGGTAATAAATGCATTTTTCAATATAGTCTTCTGGATACTCTGCATGAGCATCCATACGCATAATATATTTTCCTCGTGCATTTTGTACACCTATGTTCAACGCATATGTTACAATACGTTTTGTATTTTTTAAAATGCGCAGATTAATTTCCGAATCAAATGTCTCAAGTTTCTCAATGGTATTATCGGATGACATTCCATCAATAAAAAGCCATTCAATTTGCTCTTGGGGGAAAGTTTGCTTTATCAAAGAAGCCATGCACCTCTCAATGTAGGCGGATTCGTTGTAAAGCGGCATAATGACGGAAACAACCGGTTTAACCTCCACGCGAGAATACACTCCTTATACATAGTCTCCGTTATTTTTAATAATCATAACTTTTTTCGGCCTTTTCTTTCTCGGCAAAAACAGTCTCTTTCTTTTTGTACTCCTTGCCACATACTGCAAGCACAGTCATAATCATAATCCGTATATCGCCCCAAAGGCTGAAATTTTCAATACCTTCAAGGTTGTAATGCATCTTTGCTGGTAAGATTTTCTCTATATACACCCTTTCCGTATCCTCCGCAGCATCAAGCAGCTTTGCTTCATCCTTATACAGAATGCTCGCAAGACTTGTTATACCGGCAGGAAGTAGTAGGGTTGCCATCATTTCAGGCGTATATTCGGCAACATATTTTGTGCTTTCGGGACGTACACCAACCAGCGTGACATTTCCTTGAATCACATCTATAAGCTGCGCTATTTCGTCTAATCGGCAATCTCTGATTATTTTTCCCACGCGTGTAATTCGACTATCATTGCTAACCGTAACATGTGCGCCTTTATCAGCATCTTGTACCATCGTGCGGAATTTGTGTATATAAAAATGTCTTCCGTATTGTGTAACTCGTTCCTGTCGATAGAACACCGGACCTCTGCTATCAATTTTTATTGCTATCGCTAATATCAAAAAAATCGGTGAAATGACTATCAGCATAATCAAAGACAAAAACAAATCAAATACTCTTTTGAAAAACAAACTGGTTCGTTTCTTTTCCAGAATATCATAATATTTCCGCACCTCATTTGTCTGCATTTCCAGTGGGAGCTGTTCCCATTTCTTCAAAATCATAATTATATATACCCTTTCAGAATCTCAGAGTATTTTTCTATCACAAATGTCACATCCTCATCTGTCAGGCGAGTGTGAAGCGGAAGTGTGATTTCATTGGCAAAATACGCATAGGCGTTGGGATAATCTTTAATATCAAATCCTAGTTTCTTATATGCCGTATGCATTGGCAACGGTTTGTAATGAACATTACAAGCAACACCACATTCCGCCATTCTGACGATAATCTCGTTTCGCTGTTCTGGTGTGATTCCGGGAATACGGGTTATATAGAGATGACCGGACGATTCATGTTCATCATTGTAATGTTCAAGCGTTCCAATGCCGAGTGGCTTAAATGCAGCATCATATCTATCAATAATTTCTTTTCTTCTCGCCAACATTCCGGGATAACGTTCAAACTGTTTCAGCCCTATTGCCGCCGCAATGTCGGTCATATTGCACTTATACCATGTACCAACAATATCATATTCCCATACGCCAAGCTTTGTTTTAGCAAGAGCATCTTTTGACTGACCGTGCATGCTAAGCAATTGAAGTTTGTGATAGATATCCTCATTACTCATGCCATCGATTACACCCCATGTCAGCGCTCCGCCTTCAGCAGTCGTAAAGTTCTTGACAGCATGAAAGCTGAAGCTCGAAAAATCCGCAATACTGCCAACCATCTTTCCATGCCATTTTGCTCCAAAAGCATGAGCTGTATCGGCACATACAGCGATTCTGCCAAGTGCCTTCTGCATATCATTTGACTGCCTGAACATATTCTTTTTACGCTCAACAATCTCAAAAATACGGTCATAATCACAAGGCACACCGCCGAGATCAACAGGGATTATCGCCTTTGTCTTTTCGGTAATTGCGGCTTCCACCGCATCATAGTCCATCTCAAAGCTGTTTTTCTGCGAATCAATCATTATGATTCTTGCACCCACATGATCAATCACCGATGCTGATGCCGTATATGTATATGCCGGCACGATAACCTCATCACCTTTGCCAATACCGAGTATGCGCAAAGCCATTTCTGCACAAGCAGTTTGCGAATTGAGGCAAACACATCCATCCGTACCGATCCATTCAGCAATCTCTTTTTCAAGTTTTTTTGTTCTCGAGCCAGTGGTAATCCAGCTGGAGCGAAGCGTATCTGCAACTTCGTTTATTTCGGCTTCCGAAATATCTGGAGGACTAAAAGGAATTTTTTTTGCACATTCTGACATTTATTCTCTTCCTCGTACTTTCGTTAAACTTCCAAATCATCAATCAAAATAAGTTCAGTACAACACTAACCCCTCGAATCAAGCTTTATCGCGATTGAAATTAAATTATTGGGATAAACAAAAATAAAACGAGACCTACAACAATAGCAAATACTATGTCGAAGGCTCGTTTAAAAAACAAATATGCTTTGCCTCCCGAGACCTTTACAATCTCAGGGTCGATTCCTTTTAAGATTTTGAAATCATAGGTTTCCTCTATGTTCGATAAATACTGTGCGTTTCCCGTTTCCATAGCAACCACATACTGAAAAGCCCCCCGCTTTTCAGTATCCCCGGTCTCCTCTCTTCCTGTTTTCCCCACAAATCTCCTATATGACACCCGAGTGGCATCATTAGCCGTAAAACGGCTCTTAAAAATATAAAAAAACGAATGGAGGCACCCGTTTTATACACAATTTGACATTTTTCGCAGAGTTATCTCATCCATGAAATAACTATACTCCAGTTTCCGACTAATTATAACACGATAATACCAAAATAGCAATGTCTATTTAGCAAATAATCTCATTTTTACCATGAAAATTTTTTACTTCAAAAAGTGATGCAGAAAATAGCCAAATTTCAACACTTTTTAATGCTTCATACAAATATACGTAACATATATTTTAATCCGCAAGAAAATTAAATGAACTTGAAAGTAAATTTATATCGATAAAAAAATAAAATTTCTAAATCGGCAAAAGGCCGATTAGAGCAGTCCGCCTCAGCGCTATTCAAAATACAACCAATCCGGCAGAAAAATGGATTCAAAATTCATATCATCTGCGCTTGTTATATACGAACATCCCCACTCCCGCGCCGCAGATGAGACCATAGCCTATAACGCTCAGGACATCCGGCACATCACCGAAGACGAAAAATCCGAGCGCCGCGGCGAAGAGCACCTGCGTGTAATCATAGACCGATATCTCCTTCGCCGGTGCGCTCGGCAGTGCAGTAGGCATTCTTCGGCTTCCTGTCGAGCCAGATATCCGCCACATTTTTCGAGGTAAAATCCCTGCCGTATTTTTCTATAAGCTCCTGATAGAGCACCGCATAGTTCGTATCGTCGTCCGCCGGGGCGCACTCGGAAATATCGGCATACATATTCTTGCCGAGTCAGCTTCCGACGCGTCCGAGCAGCTCATCGGACAGCTCGCTGCGTTTAATGTATCTGTGCATCGGACAGTTCCCTGTCTCGCGCAGGAGAATGCCGAGCTCCGAATTTCTCACGCCCTCGACGGGCTTGCCGAGGAAGCAGCCGCATATCCTGCCGTACCACGCGCCGGCTATTTTATCGCGCAGGCAGGACTTGTCAACGCTACGTTTTTCGGGGACCGTTCCCCTGCACAATTTTATCTCGTCGAGCTCGCTCGGCTCGTCAAATTCATAGTCCTTTTTGAGCGGAGTGCAGGACACTATATCAAACATGACATCCGCTATGCGCTCTTTATATTCACCGCCCGGAAGATGAGAAACCGCCTTGAAAAGCTCCTCGTATTCATCGATATCTATGCCCTCTTCGCGCGACTGCCTGAACTCAACCATCAGCTCCTCGGAATACAGCTCCCACGGATGGAGCGACGGATAGTCGGGTCAGACGCCCGCTCTGCGCTTTTCGTCGCGGACGCGCTCGGTGCAGCCGGTCAGCAATTCATCGAGCGAAACATTGAGTATCTGCGAGAGTATTATCAGATTGTCCACCGACGGCTTCGCGTGGTCGCTCTCCCACTTCTGCACCGACTGGCTCGAAACGGAGCACTTCTTCGCAACATCGTCGCGGGTGAGACCCGCTTTCTTTCTGAAATCACATATACGGTTTCCGAGTGTCATTCGATCAACTCATGTTTTTTCTTGATTATATCAAATCGTACTTTTTTGTTCAATCTACCACAGGTTGTTTTTGGCGCACCCGGAGGTTGAAGAAATCATTGATGGTGGTTATAAAGCAATAACTTTTTTACTCAAGAGATAGAGAATACGCAAAAAATCCTACCCGCAGGTAGGATTTTTGATTTATAAACACTATATCGCCCTTATTTTTCAAAGAAAAACTTCTTTGCCGCTGCGGCGGCGGGGCCGATAAAGCTGTGCTTATCGTCGAGCGGGGAATGTCTGATGTACCCCCTGCCGAAGCCGGAATAATACTGCGCGCACCGCTTCGCGAAAAGGTCAAATATATCGTTCTCAAACATATAGCCGAACGCCATGACGCTGTCCGGCGCAATGACCGTGGCGGCATTCGTGACCGCCTTTGCGAGGCTGTCCGCGCATCTTTCAAGCTCAACTTTAACTGCGCCGTCGCTCTTTGCAGATAAAAGTATCTGCTTTATGTCGATTTTTTTGCGTGCGAATATTATGTGGAATAATATACATAATCCGCAAAAATACTTGCGCTTTTCTGTTACAGGTGATATAATATATCTTGGAAATCACCAAAAGTATAATCTGCTTCATTCGATACCCCCTACCCCGCGGGTTGCGGTACCCAAAAAACGGACGGAGGATCTTGCAATGACAGACTACGGCAGGACGGATATTTTCCTCGGCGAGAGCCGAGTGAATCGTTCTGCCCTGTTGCTGCAGCAACAGGTCTTTTTGCATAACAAAATAAAAAGAACTATACCGGAGACAGGCTATTTTTGCGCTGTCCCCGGTTTTTTGCGTTTTAAAAGGGCGGTGATATATGGTCTGTAAAAGCTCATAGGTCAGACCGGCTTTTGCCGGAACAAAAAAGTCCTTCCAAGAAATAAAGGAGGGAGAAACAAAAATACAAATCGGAGGAACAACAAAATGAAAAAACGCATTTTAAGTATGATGCTCTGCTGCTTCATGCTGTTCGGAATGATTGTCATCGTCTCTGCCGACAGCACAACGCCCGACCACACCCGCGCTGGATGCGATGCAGTCTGGTCCGAGAGCTTTGAAGGATTTGAAGCAGGGGCAACGGAGCTGCCGTCAGGATGGGGAAAAGGTGATAAGACCAAAACATACGTCTACACCGCCAACAGCACCACCATCGAGAACATGGTTCCGCATCACGGTGAAAAATATCTTTGTGTGTATAACCAATCTGAAATGGTGTTTTACGAGGGTGAGTATTCTCATACTGTATCAGTCCCGTCCTCATTAGAGCTGCCCGAGTTTCAGCTCGAATCCAATCAAAAGTACTTCCTCACATTTGATGTTAGGCATCTTATGACCGGAAACTTTGCAAGGGATACCATTGGTATTTATGTCTCGGTAGCCGGCAAAGAGTATGAAAGAATTCAGTATCATGAAATAAACTCCAAGGAGTCCGCAGAGTGGGAAACCGTTGAAGTTGACCTCTCCGCATATGCCGGCTCCCCTGTCAGAATCAAGCTGGATTACACTCAAGAGGATCAGTTTCATCCCTCTCTGGTTTTCGACTGCTTCTATCTGTGGAAGTTGGATATAGCCGCCCCCGTCGCCAACTTCTCTATGTTCTACTACGGCTATCAGAGAGAGATAGCAAAGACTGCTGTCACTCAGAGCCCCAACAACGCCGGCATCAAATGGGACAGCGGCTACGGCAACGGCTATTTCATCTGCACCGACCCGACTAACATCAGCTCGGTGTTCAGCTCGAGAGTGCCCGTGGACAGCACCGCCGTCTATGAGGCCGATACGCAGTACTATCTGTGCTGCCTGTTCGATGTTCTCGATACCTATGACGCTTCGAAACTCAAGGCAGAGAATATCAATCTTACAGGCTACGGCGCGGCAGAGAATCTGCTCATGTATAGCCCCAACGACATGGGATATACATATTATGCTATCTTTAAGCTTCCGATATTGACCGCGACTCCCGACACCGATCCCATCACGCACAGCATCACTGTGACGGCCGATGAAAACGGCACTGCATCCGCATCCGCAGAGGCAGCCGTTAAAGACACCGAGATAACCCTCACCGCTGCTCCCAAGGAGGGCTTCCGCTTCAAGGAGTGGCAGGTCATAAAGGGCGGCATAGAGATAAACGACAACAAGTTTGTCATGCCCGACGAGGACGTTGAGGTTAAGGCAATCTTCGAGGCAATCCCCGAGGTAATCCCCGAGGAGCACAGCATCACGATAATCCCCGTTGGCAAGGGCAAGACCTATTCCGTTCCCAAGACCGCTGTTGCGGGCACGGAGATAACCCTTCATGCAGAGCCCGACAGCGGCTGGATCTTCTACGGTTGGGAAGAGGTCGTTGAAGAAGGCGTCGACAAAGTCACTATAGCGAGCGACAAGTTCATCATGCCCGACAGAGATGTTGTTATCAGAGTTATCTTCGTCAAGGAGAGCAGCATCAAGGTCACAACCGACGGCAACGGCACCGCTTCCGCCGACAAGGAAAAGGCTCTTAACGGCGAAGAGATAACCCTCACCGCTACCCCCAAGGAAGGCTATGCCTTCAAGGAGTGGCAGGTCATAAAGGGCAACGTAGAAATAAAGGACAACAAGTTCATAATGCCCGACGAGGATGTTGAAGTTAAGGCCATATTCGCCGCAGAGCACAAGATCGTTGTTCTGACCGATAAGAACGGCACCGCTTCCGCATCCGCAACCGATGCTATCGCAGGCACCGAGATAGTTCTCACCGCCAAGGGCAATGACGGCTACTACTTCAAGGAGTGGCAGGTCATCAGAGGCAATGTCGAGATAAAGGACAACAAGTTCGTTATGCCCGATGAGGATGTCACCGTTAAGGCTATCTTTGCGGAAATCAAGGACGCTCCGAACGATGACGACATGAACGTTAAGCGCGACATACATTTCGTATTGGTCAAGACTGACGGAAACGGCGTAGGCGTTGCATATCCGCCTTACTCCGAGGCAGGCACAAAGGTAACGGTCGTTGCCATTGCGAAGCCCGGCTACAAGTTCAAGGAGTGGAAGGTCGTCAAGGGCGGCGTTAAGTTAGAGAACAAGAGCATTGCCACCTTCGAAATGCCCACAGAGAACGTTATACTCGAAGCCATATTCGAGTCCGACGGCACCGAGGGCGACAAGCCCGACATCCCGAAACCCGACAAGCCCGGTACACCCGACAAGCCCGGCACACCCGACAAGCCCGGTACACCCGACAAGCCCGGTACACCCGGCAAGCCCGGCACGTCTGACAAGCCCGGCGCAACCGACGTACCCGACACAGGTGATACGACTAACGTATTCCTCTGGGCTGCAGCTCTGGTAATCGGCGGCGGTGCTGCGATAGGCACTGTTGTCAGCAAGAAAAAGAAGAGAGAAGAAAGCTAATCTTTCGGAACACTGAAAAGAGCGGTCGCTTCGGCGGCCGCTCGATTTTTGTTTGGCGGCGGGAAAATACAAATTATTGCGCGAAAAATCCCGATGCAGTGCATAACCGCATCGGGATAAAGCATGTCAGAATTTCAATTTAAAGCATTGACGCTGCCTTTTAGGACGCATTACTCCCCTATCGGCTCCGACTTCCGGGTGTTCGCGCCGAAATAGATACCGGAACGGCCGAACCGATTGGAAATCACGGTTTCGTGCTTTTATTTCAGGCCTTTTACAAGTTTAATAATCTGAACGGAGAAGGTCACAGATAATTCTGCAAGTTTATTTTTCTTTTATATTCGTATCACCTGTTTATATAGACAGTATATCCTAAATCCGAACATTGTTCAATGACGCCGACGCTGTGCGCCCGATGATGTCGCTTGCGCTCCGAAATGTTGCTGTTCGCTTCGCTCACAGTGAAATAATTTGCTCTGCAAATTGTGAAATTTGACGCTTCGCATCAAGTGAATGTGAAACAAAGCCTCACCGCCGCAGCGTTTTCACACGCCACAGGCGTATTTCACATTTGCGGAGCAAATATTTCACATCGAAGATATTTCACTCGTTCCGACGGAACAAATTTCACTGAAAAAAGCATTTGCAATCCTCTGCAAAAATACTGCTTATAGCTTCTACAATGTCTAAAAGCTACATTGCCTGCGTTTTATAAATATAACGCCTGTGAAATATCCTGCTGACGCAGGATGTGAAATGTTTGCCTTACGGCAAATGTGAAATATTGCTCCTGCGTCGCAATGTGAAATAAAATTCGTTCTCCACGCGCCGCAGGCGTATTTCACATTTGCAAAGCAATATTTCACATCGAAGATATTTCACTCGTTCCAAAGGAACGAATTTCACTGAAAAAAGCATTTGCAACCGCAAATGTTTTTTTCATGGTGCACCTGACACTTTCAAATCCGAACCTAATGCCGACTTTTCAAGGTCGGCAAAGGTTATGGTTTCGGTTCCGTCTTTGAAGTTAAAGTTAATTACCATTCTGTCTTCAAATAAGAATACCGAATTTACAAAGTTATTTATCAAGCTTCTTCTGTGGTCGAGTTTCTTGGGGTTAAGCTTACGAAATTTGTAGAACCAATATAAAATCTCCTCACGGGACAATTTTGGCTGCGACATTTCCTCTTTCATAATCTTGATTGAAAGCTCGCTCTTTTCCGCTTCAAGTTCTTCCATTCGCTCCTTGGTGGTAGGTGTAATAATACCTTTTTCCATAGCGGTAATGAGATTGTTGATTGCAGTACCTCTGTAAATAATTGCTATTAGAAAATAAAAATTTTCTTTCTTTTGTTACTTTGACATTTTATGGTACCAATTGTCTTGTGCTTTTGCAGCAGTTACTTTTTCATCTTTATTGTCTATGCTGTTAATACTTGTAGCTTCATCTAATGCAAACATTAGTGAGTATTGACCATCAATTGTATCGAAAGAAATATATCCATCCTTAATTTTAATTGTATCAAGTTTGTATCCCATATCAGAGAAGGCTGATTTAATAATGGATAGTGCATTAGCAACATCTTCACTTATTTCAAGTATTTCACCGTTTCTTGAAGCGAAAGATAGCACAATGTCTTCTTTCGTATAGCCATCAATGCCAAGACAAATATAGTTATCGGTTGGGTTTTCTTCAATTATCGTTATCAAATATTTAATAACGATATTATAACTATCTATATTACTTTTTAAGCTACTATCCGCCATTTTTGTTTCATTTGAAGAATTGAAGAGTTGGGGCATATCAAACAAAGCTTTCATTTCTTCTTTATCTTGTGTTGATAGCGATTTGTCATTATAGAATTGTTCAATCAGAGCCTTGCTATTGCCGTCTAAAGTTTCGTTTTCTATAATACTGTTTTCATCTTCATATTGATTTTGTTCAAAAGAAATCGCTGTTATTGATGTTATTGATGTTATTGATATAATAATAACTAGCGATAAAGCGATTAAAACTATGATTCTTTTCATTGCTTTTTCCTCCTTATATAGTACCTGAAAAACTGACATCAAAAGACATTTTTGACACAAAAGGTTTATATGCTCCATTACTAAGTCAAACTTAATTTGCGGAGTTTATATATTATTATTTAGTTTTTATGTTTATAAAAACAATCAAATCCTCGCCATTTTCAGAATGCTGTATCTTATCAACAATACAAACCCGTTTCCTATTTGGAAAACTTGGTTCGGATTTTTCTGGTTTGGTGCGGGCGACCGGACTTGAACCGGTACGGTGTCACCACCGAGGGATTTTAAGTCCCTTGCGTCTGCCGATTTCGCCACGCCCGCATATTAATAATGACCGCCGGAGGCTTTTCCGGCGGTTATTATTATATTGTATTATCCGATGTTTGTCAACAAATTTGTGCTTTTCACGCTTCCATTCCGAACGGGTCGTCGTAGTGGTGCGCCTGTTCAAGCATCATATCCTTGACCTTCATCAGGCGCGTTGTTGTGCTGCGCTCGTTTTCGTCGAGCTTCATCGAGATATACTTTATCGTCTCCTCATACTGAGGGATCATAACATGCTCAAGGGCGTTGACTCTGCGGCGCGTTTTTTCTATCTCGCCCGCGAGCAACTGGCACGATTTCTCGACCTCTGCGAGTCTGAGCATATCGGGCATTATCTCCGACAGCGCGCTGACCGCATTGTCAAGCTCCGCCGAGGTGAACGCCGTTCCGTATGAATAAATATCGTTCTTATCAGCAGTTTTATACTGAACATCGAAAACCGGGATCATAACGCTCATCACATTTTTCTCCGAGCTTTCGAGGCTCATCTCCTGCGTGGGGAGCATCATCGCGACGCTCAGGCTCTTGTCGTTCATGGCGCTTCTGGCTATCTCCATGTTGACGTTCGCCTGCTTTATCCCCTCTTCCACACGGATGCGAAGAGCCTTATTCTCTTTTACGAGATCGAGGAAGCGGCGCATGAGCTCATCGCGCTTGTCTTTGAGCAGCTTGTGTCCCCTGCGCGCAGTCGAGAGCTTGCGCTTTAGGTTTGTAAGCTCCATGCGCGTGGGATTCACGTTCATTACCGCCATTGTCTATCACTTCTTCCCATATGGATTCAGAACTTGCCGTAATACTTGTCGAGGAACTCGTCACTGACACGCTTGAGCTCGCTGCGCGGGAGAATCGAGAGTAGCTTCCAGCCAATGTTGAGCGTCTCTTCGATGCTTCTGTCGGTGTCAAAGCCCTGCGAGACATATTCTTTCTCGAATTCGTCCGCAAACTTTGCGTAGAGCTTATCCATATCCGTCAGCGCGTCTTCGCCGAGGACGACCATGAGCTCCTTGGCGTCTTTACCGCGCGCATACGCGGAGAACAGCTGATTCATCGTGTTCGAGTGGTCGGCTCTCGTCTTGCCCTCGCCGATGCCCTTATCTTTGAGTCGGGACAGGGACGGCAGAACGTCGATAGGCGGGTTGATGCTCTTTCTGTAAAGCTCACGGCTGAGGATTATCTGACCCTCGGTGATGTAGCCCGTGAGGTCGGGAATGGGATGGGTCTTGTCGTCCTCGGGCATGGTGAGAATGGGAATCATCGTTATGCTGCCGGGCTTGCCCTTCTGCCTGCCTGCGCGTTCGTATATCGAAGCGAGGTCGGTGTACATATATCCTGGATATCCGCGGCGGCCGGGAACCTCCTTGCGCGCCGCCGAAACTTCACGCAGCGCGTCGGCGTAGTTCGTGATATCGGTCAGGATAACAAGAACATGCATTCCGCGGTCGAATGCGAGATATTCCGCGGCGGTCAGAGCCATCTTCGGCGTTGCGATACGCTCGATGGCGGGGTCGTTTGCGAGGTTCGAGAACATGACCGTTCTGTCGAGCGCGCCGGTGCTTCTGAAGCTCTCGACAAAGTAGTTCGACTCCTCGAAGGTTATACCCATTGCCGCAAATACAACGGCGAACTGCTCGTTGTCGCCGAGGACTTTAGCCTGACGCGCTATCTGCGCCGCGAGGTTTGCGTGGGGCAGACCGGATGCCGAGAATATCGGCAGTTTCTGACCTCTGACAAGGGTGTTCAGTCCGTCTATAGCGGAGATACCGGTCTGGATGAACTCCTGGGGATAGCTTCTGGCTGCCGGATTCATCGGCAGGCCGTTGACATCCATTCTCTTCTCGGGGATTATCTCGGGGCCGCCGTCTATGGGTCTGCCGAGTCCGTCAAAGACGCGGCCGAGCATATCGGGCGAAACGCCGAGCTCCATCTGCCTGCCGGAGAAACGCACCTTGCTGTTGGCGAGGTTGATTCCGGCAGAATTTTCAAACAGCTGAACAAGTGCGTTCGTGCCGTCGATTTCGAGCACGCGGCAGCGGCGGGTCTCGCCGTTTGCCAGCTCTATCTCGCCGAGCTCGTTATACTTGACTCCCTCGACCTCACGCACGAGCATAAGAGGTCCCGAAACCTCCTGAATAGTTCTGTATTCTTTAGGCATCAGTATTCCTCCCTTGCGTCAACAACGGCTTTTATCTCGGAATCTATCGCCGCGCAGACTGTTTTATATGTGTCCTCAATGTCCTTTTCAGGGACATATTTGAAGCGTCCGATGCTCTCTCTCGAGGGTATCGAGACGAGTTTTTCAATATCCGCACCCTTTTTGAGCGCATCGAGAGAACCGTCATAGAAGCGCAGGACGAGCTTCATCATCAGATACTGCTTGCGCAGGGACGAATATGTGTCCACCTCGTGGAAAGCAAGCTGATGCAGGAAGTCCTCGCGTATTGAGCGGGCAGTCTCCATCTTGAGTCTGTCAGTCGGAGAGAGGGCGTCCATACCGACGAGCTTAACTATTTCATCGAGCGAAGCTTCATCGGAAAGCAGAGCCATGAGCCTTGCGCGAAGCGTGGTCCACTCCTCGGAGACATTCTCGTTGAACCAGCTTCCGAGCGAGTCGGCATAGAGGGAATAGCTCGTCAGCCAGTTTATCGCCGGGAAGTGGCGCTTATATGCGAGAGCGGAATCGAGTCCCCAGAAAACCTTGACTATTCTCAATGTCGCCTGAGAGACGGGCTCCGAGATATCGCCGCCGGGAGGCGAAACAGCGCCTATGACCGAAAGCGCACCCTCGCGTCCGTCCGAGCCGAGGGAAATAACACGTCCCGCACGCTCATAGAACTGGGCAAGTCTGCTGCCGAGATAAGCGGGGTAGCCCTCTTCGCCGGGCATCTCTTCAAGTCTGCCGGACATCTCGCGCAGAGCCTCCGCCCAACGGGAGGTCGAGTCCGCCATGAGGGCGACGGAATAGCCCATGTCTCTGAAATATTCCGCTATCGTGATGCCCGTGTATATCGACGCTTCACGCGCGGCGACGGGCATATCTGAAGTGTTTGCTATAAGCACGGTGCGCTCCATGAGCGACTTTCCGGTATGCGGATCGATAAGCTCGGGGAACTCATTCAGAACATCTGTCATCTCGTTGCCACGCTCGCCGCAGCCGATGTAGACGACTATATCTGCCTCAGCCCACTTTGCAAGCTGATGCTGAGTGACAGTCTTTCCGCTTCCGAACGGGCCTGGTATAGCCGCGACGCCGCCCTTGGCTATCGGGAACAGCGTATCGACGACGCGCTGACCGGTGACGAGCGGGACATTCGGCGCGAGCTTCTTTTCAAACGGTCTGCCGCGGCGCACGGGCCATTTCTGCATGAGCGTTACGGGCAGCTCCTCACCGTTCGCGGTCTCTATCGAGCCTATCTGCTCGGTTACGGTGTAATCGCCCTCAGCTATAGATTTGACAGTACCGACAACGCCGGGCTTCACCATTATTCTGTGTTCGACTATCTCGGTCTCCTGCACGGTGCCGAGGATATCGCCGCCGACAACCTTGTCGCCCGCTTTCACTTTCGGCACGAAATGCCACTTCTTCTCCCTGTCGAGAGCGGGCACCTCAACGCCTCTGACGAGGCTGTTGCCGACGAGCTCGCGTATCTTTTCGAGCGGGCGCTGAATGCCGTCGAAAATGCCCTCGATAAGTCCGGGGCCGAGCTCGACGCTCAGCGGCTCGCCCGTTGACTCGACGGGTTCGCCCGTGCCGAGTCCGGAGGTCTCCTCATAGACCTGAATGGAGGCTCTGTCGCCGTGCATCTCTATTATCTCGCCGATAAGCTTGCTGTCGCTGACGCGCACGACGTCGAACATGTTCGCCTCGCGCATGCCCGTTGCAACAACGAGCGGACCGGCTATTTTTGAAATCTTTCCTGTAGTCATATCTGTTATCACGCCTTTCGGTTGAGCGTCATTATTTGTCCAGTATGTCCGAGCCAACCGCCTTTTGGACGGATCTGCTGACATTCTTCATACCCATGCCCGTGTTTCCCTTGACTCCGGGAATGGGCACTATTGCGGGCAGAGGTCTTGTGCGGTAGCGTTCGAGCTCGTTTTCGAGCCCGGAGGCAAGAGCCTCGGTGATGAATATCACCGCATACCCGCTCTCCGCCATTTTATGGAGCATCGGCGCCGCCTCGGCGGGGTCGTCGACGGGGAAGATGTGCATTCCGAGGGACGCAAAGCCGAAGATGCTGTCTCTGTCGCCCATAACGGCTATCTTATGCATAGACTTCCCTCACTCTCGCTCTTATTGTCTCTGCGGAAAAGCCGTTGAGCTTCGCCGAGAGTATAACTCTGACATTTTTCGTCTCCGTCTCGACGGCATTATAATAAGCCGCAAGCGGGTCGGGGCCGAACGCCGTGTATTTTGCCTCGGTCATCTGCTGCGCCGAGAGCTCATCGCACTTCTTTTCAAAAGCCGTGAGTCCCTCTTTGAGGCTGTCCGCGAGGGAGCTCAGTTCAGTGTTCGCGAGCATATCTGCAACTGCGTCAACGCCCTCAAACGCCGCGTGAATCAGCTCATCCGAATCGAGGCCTTCGCACGGGCACAGCGCGTTTTTGATATATTGAGCCGTTCTGCCTGCCGAAGCACAGCGCAGCGCCGTTTTTATATCGGCGGCAGCGCACGAGAGCTCGACCTCTTTCATTAAAAGACCACTCCCGCTCTTTTCGGCGAACTGCTTTCTTGTTTTCAGCGCCGCCGTGTCTATCGCGGTGTCCGCAAGTCTGCCGCTCTCGAGCTTGACTATCGCGTCATAAGCCGCCTGCGCGCAGTCTCTCATGCACTCGGGCAGGGAGTCGAGCTCGTTTCGCTCGACGCACCCGATTACCTCCGCCGGATCCCACACACTCGGTTTTACAACATAGTCGGACGGGTCGAGGTCGGAGAACTTCGCCTTGAGCGCCGCTTTGAGATTGAAGAAATCGTTGTTTATCACGAGCGCATCGAGAAGTGAAGCATCCGGCGCGCTCTCTTTGAGCAGCTGCCACGCGGCGTTCACATGCTCTTCGAGCTTCGGCGCATAGTCGTGACCGACGCCGTCGGTATGCCAGCCCTTGTCGCCGAGCAGACGCAGAGCCGCATCATAGCTCTCGGCCGTTATAAGCTGTTCCGTTTCGGCGGGAGTGAGCAGATTCACTTCGTTCGCTCTGATTCGCGCTACGGCGTAGGCATATTCATTTTCATGCATATTTTTCACCGCCGTTTAAAATATCACGCCGCAGACTTTTTCGCGGATGGTGTCCTTCTGCTCGTTTATGAGCGCTATGAAGGTGCAGTTTATCTCAATATCGCCGTAGACGAGGATAAACCCGTTTTCGATATCCGCACCCTGCGCCGCAAGCTTCACCGAACCGTCTTTCAGTTCGGCATTTATTCTTTCAGCAAAGCCCGACGGCACGCGGTCAAGGTCGGCTTTCGAGAGCCTCAGCTCCCCCTCGCCCTTGCAGGCGTTTCTGACGGCGAGCTTTTCGAGCGCAGCGAAATAATCGTCCGCGCCCATATTGCACATTGCGTCATAAGCCGCCTCTATCGCCGCGTCGACTGCCTCGACTTTCGCCGAGAGCTCAGCTCTGCGGGCAATGCCGCTTATATTCGCTTCGGACATATTTAATATCGACTGTGCCTTTTTCTCAGCGTCCGCTATGATATCGGAATAAGCCTTTTCGGCGTGCGCGTTCGCGTCCTCCGCGATATCCTGCACCTTTTTCTGCGCCTGATCCGCAATCTCGCGGCAGCTCGCCAGAGAATCGGCATTTATTTTTTCAATTATTCTGTCAAGTCCGCTCATCATTTCATCCCTTTCGCCGGCGCAAACACGCCGTTTTTTTCGTCAGATCAGATATTGAGTCCGCTGATGCTGAAGATGGAAAGGATCGAGACGAGCAGGGCGATAACGGCGTAGGTCTCGACCATTGCCGCCATGGTTATAGCCTTACCGTTCTGGTCGGGCTTCTTGGCTATGATGCTGACGCCTGCCGCTGCGGTCTTGCCCTGTGCTATCGCGGAGAAGTAACCGACTATTGCTATGGGCATACAAGCCGCAAACATCATAAGACCTTTTTCTATCGAGAGAGGCTCAAAGCCGCTGCCTATGACGCCCATTCTGTTGAGCGCAAGGAACGCTGTAAGGAAGCCGTAAAGACCCTGAGTACCGGGGAGAATCTGAAGGATAAGCACCTTACCGAACTTCGAGGGATCCTCCGTGATGACGCCCGCTCCGGCCTGACCGACGAGGCCGACACCCTTTGCGGAGCCCATACCGGAGAGTATAGCCGCAAGAGCGGCGCCGAGAACTGCTATTGACGTTCCGAGACTTGAAAAAATAGACATTACTGTATTTCCTCCTTGAATCTGAAATGTTTTGTATCTGCTTTTAAGGGGGTGAAGGAGCGTCCTCCGCCCTCATAAAATTTTGAGAAGAATTCAACATACTGAAGTCTGTTCGTGTGGACATAGGTTCCGATAAGGTTTATTGCGATATTCGCCGTATGTCCGAGCAGGAAAACTCCGATAAACAATATGAGCTTTGCTATCTTGTTGCCGGGCATTGTGCCAAGCAGGTTTATGACGGTAGCTATAACGCCGGTTGAAAGTCCGAGCGCAAGCAGACGCGAATAGGAGAGGATATCTCCGAGATAGCCGGACGCCGTGTTATAGAGTCCGTAGAGTCCGCCGCCGAGCTTGCCGATAATATTCTTCGAGCTTCGTCCGCTTGTCAAAACAGTCAGCACCGCGCCGACAAGGGCAACATATTTGCCGACATTTGTAAGCGTCTGCGGCACATCGATTATTATGCCTGCACCGAGGGGTGCGATACCCGCTACAAGCAGATATACGGGAATGACGTCGCAGAATGCGTCAAGTTTCTTGCCGTCCTTCCACAGCATATAGAACCTGACCGCAAGACCTGCGAACAGGTGGATTATACCGAACAGGAACGAATAGAGCAGCAGCTTCATCGGGTCGTTGACCGGCTCAAACCAGACCGCTGTCGACGCTATCTCCTTGCCGAAGAACTCGCGTGCTATGACCTGCGGCGCGTCGCCGAACCAGCTGCCGAACATCGTGCCCCAGAACACGGTCGAGATTCCGCAATAGAGAAACATATTGACCGTCTTTTTCATCCTGGGCTCGAGCTTGAGCTTCGCCTTGGCTATGAGCATGGCGATGACCATTATCACTCCGTAGCCCGCGTCCGAGAGCATGATGCCGAAGAAGACATAGTAGAAGAACGCCATAACGGGGTTCGGGTCGACATCGTCGCGGTTTGGCATCGAATACATTTCTGTTATCGGCTCGACGGGCGCGACAAAGGCGTTGTTTTCGAGCAGCACCGGCACATCGGCATCCGCGTCCGGGTCGGTAATTTCGATAGCGACCGTGTATTTCTTTTCGAGCGCGTCAATAACTTTTGCAGCCCGCTTCTCGGGGATATATCCCGTGAGGACGAAGATGCGGTTCGTCATGGCTATGCGCTCAAGAGCCGCGTATTTTTCTTTCTTTATCGTGAAATAATCAATGACGAAGCTGATATCATCGTAGCAGCCCGCAAGCTTCACTATTTCGGCTCGCGCCGTTTCGGAATCTTTCTCGTTCTGCTCGATCTGCTTTTGGAGCCGCTCATATCTCACGTGCGGCGGATGCTTCGTCGGGTCGGACGGATAAGCGAAATTGAGCGTTCTCAGCGCTTCGAATATCTCTTTCTCGCACTCCTTGTGGCACATCACAACCGCGCAAGTGCGCTCGCTGTTCGCCGAGATTATCTGCGCGTCGACTTCGCCTATCTCCGGCGCTGCCGCCGCTATCGCTTCGAGAAGCGACTGCGCGTCATACTGTGCCGGGAACGAGCCGATAAACACCGCAGACGAATCCGTGCCCTTGCATTTCATCGGGATATCGAGGCTCAGCCACGGCTCGAGCGCGTCCATCGCGGTGCGGCACCGGACATTGTCCGCCGCATATTCGCGCATATCCGCTTCGAGCGAGTTTATCCTGTAGCACTCGCGGAGTATTTCATCCGCCTCGTCGGCTTTTTTAAGATACTCCGAAACCTCGAGCTCCTTTCTGCCGCCGAACGACGACATGAGGCTCTGCATCAGTCCCTTTTTCTGCGGAGCATATTTGTCGAGCGTTTTCTGCGCGCTCTCCGCCGCCGCGAGGTACCGTTCAAAGGTCGAAACGGTGACGCCCGTTGACAGCTTGCAGAGCGATTCGCTCTCTTCGCAGTCGGTCAGCTCGACAGTACCCATACGCTGAAGGCAGTCGATTATCTCCTTGCTCTGCTCAAGCGGAGCGAGCAGCTCGATGCACTTCATTTTAAGCTTTGCCAACCTGACACCTCCTGACTTTTCTGTAATTTCTGAGCCGTTTCATCAGATCACCGTCTCCATAACCGCTCTGATTGCCTCGGCTCTGTGCGCTTCGGCAGCCGCAAGCACTTCGCACTTGCGCTCCCCTGCCGCCTTTTCGGCTTTCTCCTCGTTTGCACGCGCCTGTTCGCGCGCGCCCGCGATGATTTCTTCCGCTTTCTTTGCGGCCTCGGCCTTCTTTCTTGCAACTGCGCCCTCGCCCGCTTCGACCGCCGCGTCGACGGTTTTCTGCGCCTGTTCGTGCGCCGCTTCCTGCGCCTCTTTGTCCGAATTTTCGGCATCGAGCACCTTTGAAAGCATCTCGGACGCCATAGAAACACGCTCCTTTCATCGGCGAACATATATAAAGAATATTTTTCCGCCGCATTTTCTGTTATTTTACCACAAAATTATGACCGAAAAATGAACAGAAAGCACAAATAAAAGCACAAATAAATAATTTTTTATCTATAACGCTTATATTTATATGTCCGCATCTTACCGGATATTTTATCACACTGCAAAGCGCGATTAAATACCCAACATTCGCCCGCTGTCGCAAAGTTGCACATTCGGGCGCATTTGTCCAAAAGGTTGTAAACTCGGGGCGCATTTGATATAATGAGTCATACCCAAAACGGAGGAAAAAGATATGACGGAAAAACTCTCGGCATTCGATCTTGAAACATTTATGTCTAAGCTCGTCGACGCGCTGCCAAAGCTCGCCGGGGCTGTGATAATAATCGCGCTCGGCTTCTGGGTCAGCTCGCTTATCGGCAAACTGCTGATAAAAGGTCTGACGCGAAAGGGCGTTGACGCATCCATCCACTCGTTTCTGCGCAGCATCGTAGTCTGGCTGCTGAGATTCGCGGTCATACTCTCCGCGCTCTCGACTCTCGGCTTCAATCTGAACTCATTCATCGCCGCCCTCGGCGCGGCGGGACTGACCGCCGGCATGGGTCTGCAAAACAGCATCGCCCAGTTTGCCAGCGGCATACAGATACTCGTCAACAAGCCTTTTAAAAGCGGCGACTTCGTCGAAGTTGAGAACATAAGCGGACGGGTTCACGAGATAAAGCTGATGTACACGGTGTTTACGACCGTTGACAACAAGCGCGTTATAGTCCCGAATTCGCACATCACGAGCAACAATATTATTAACTACAACGCCGAAGGGCGCCGCAGACTCGACATGACCTTCTCCGTCTCCTACTCCGACGACATAGCCCTCGCAAAGCAGGTGCTCCGCGCGCAGGCGCTCAAGAACGAACTCATCTATAAAAATCCCGAGCCGGAAGTCGTCGTCAAGCAGCAGTCGGCGAGCAGCATCGACCTTCTGCTCATGGCGTGGTGCTCATCTTCCGATTATCTGACCGTCTACTACAAACTGCAGGAGGATGTCAAAACAGCCTTCGACGAAAACGGAATCAACATTCCGTTCAACCAGCTCGATGTCCATGTATCTAACTCATAAGTTTTAAAATTGTCATAATTAACAAAAAACGCCCAATTGTCTGCGGCAGATTTTTTTCGAAAAAGTTCTTTTTGACTATCAATCGGGCGCTTTTTATTATATAATGTTAGATGAAGGTAAAAAAGACAATTTAATCTGCGGAGGGAATTATTATGTCAGAAGCTTTAACTGCACCGGATTTTTCAACTATTCCGGTAGGACCGCTTGCGCTCATCGCACTGCCCGGCTGTGAGGAGCTTGCCGCAAAGATCGACGCCTATCTCAAAACATGGCGCGAGATCCGCGAGAGCGAGCACAAAACGACCATCGCATTCTCAGGCTATCAGCGCGACTCCTACCTCATCAAGGCGGCATTCCCGCGTTTCGGTTCGGGCGAATCGAAGTGCCACATCCAGCAGTCCGTTCGCGGCTACGATATCTTCATCGTCTGCGATATGTTCAACTACGGTCTGACCTATAAGATGTACGGCAAGGACAATATGATGAGCCCAGACGATCACTACGCGAACCTCAAGCGCGCCATCAGCGCGATCGGCGGCAAGGCAAGACGCATCACCGTCATCATGCCCATGCTCTACGAAGGAAGACAGCACAAGCGTTCAAGCAGAGAATCCCTTGACTGCGCCATGGCTCTTCAGGAGCTGAGCGCTCTCGGAGTGGACAACCTCATCACCTTTGACGCGCACGACGCACGAGTTCAGAACGCTATCCCGAACCACGGCTTTGAAAACATTCAGCCCGCTTACCAGATGATAAAGGCTCTCGTCAAGAATGTTCCCGATCTCAAAATTGACAACGATCATCTGATGATAATTTCCCCCGATGAGGGCGGCATGGGTCGCTGCATCTATTATTCGACCGTTCTCGGCGTTGACCTCGGTATGTTCTACAAGAGACGCGACTATTCGGTCGTTGTCGACGGCAGAAACCCGATAATCGCCCACGAGTTCCTCGGCGACAATGTTGAGGGCAAGGATGTTGTCATCGTTGACGACATGATCTCCTCCGGCGAGTCGATGATCGAAGTTGCAACGAAGCTCAAGGAGCTCAAAGCAAGAAGGATCTTCGTCTGCACCTGCTTCGGTCTGTTCTGCAACGGACTTGAGGCTTTCGACAAGGCATACGAAAGCGGCCTTATCAACAAGGTGTTCACCACCAACCTCATCTACAGAACCCCCGAGCTCAAACAGCGCGAGTGGTATGTCGAAGTTGATCTGTCGAAGTACATCTCCTATGTTATCGACACGTTGAACCACGACACCTCGGTCAGCAAGCTTCTCGACCCGAAAGACAGAATAAACAACCTTCTCATCAAGAAAGGCTTCCGCACCGCAGAAGAAGTAAAGTAAAAAAGTATAGTATAAAAGACCGCCTGAAATTCAGGCGGTCTTTTTATATCTACATCAAAATTGCAGTCCGCAAGCCTTCATAAACTAAGCCGGAGCTGAAAGCCCCGGCTTTTGTTCATTTTATTTTCCGGCTTTGAGATCCTTCATCATCTCGGCATAAGCCTTGACGAGGGTCGAAGCAACCGTTCTGCCGAAGGAGATGGTCTCCTGATAGTGGTCGCCGAGCAGGTCGGAACCGTCGAAGAAGATCATGCAGTAGTCATTGTCGGGCACGACATATCCGCAGGCATCGTTAGCCTCGCCGAATACATAGAGCTCAACATTCTTGCCCGCATAGTCGCTGACGATGCTGTTGAGCGACGGATAACCGAAGTCCTTGCCGCTGTAAGCGTTCTCGGCAAGGCAGGCGCCTTTTCCGTCGATAAGCTCGGGCGATACTTCGCCGGGCAGAAGAGCAATTTTAATGTTCTTGCCTATCTCAAGATAGCCTATCTCCGTTGTGGTATAGAGAGTCTCATTCTTGTCGTAATATATCTTGTTTCCGACGAGTCTCGCCTTGCCGACAGCCTCGATAACGGGATTGCTTATCTCGACCAAGACTTCCTTGTGTCTGATGTTGAGTATGGGCTCGACTCTCGTCTCCTCGACGGGCTCCCAGTTCTCGTACCAAACGGTTATCTCGTCGAGCTTCTTCTGCTTCTCTTCGTCGGTAAGCTCGGTGTTGTTCTTTATCGCCTCGGCGGCGTCGGCATAGAACTTGTCGTTCGTGAGCCAGTCGCCCGCGCGCTTTATCTCATCCTTGGTCATGGTCAGAGCAACTACCATTCTGCCGAGCTCGTTGCCGTAGCGGGTAGCCTCTTCGCTTCTGCGGACGGTGTCAACGCCGTCGTTGGTGACTCCGCGGGCGGAATAGATGCCGCACAGAGCGCCGTTGATAAACATGAAATTCGTGTTGTTGTTCTCCGCGCTGCTGATTATCTGCTCCATGTAGTAGGTGTAGTCTGCGGAGAGCTCCTTGCCGCTGCTCTTGTCGGTCTTGAGACCGGTGATATAGGGATGAGCGGACATGTTGACTATATAGGTCTCGGTGCTGCCGTCGTCGGGGACGAAGCGGAGTCTTGTGAGATTGTCGACAGCGTCGAACACGCCGCGCTTGTCGTTGATATAGTCCTCGCCGAGGTGGTCGAGGGTAGCCTCATACATCTCGCCGGACTTCATGTTCTTGCACGCCTCAACGATAGTGTCGGTGGTCTTGTCAAAGAGGAAATTCATATACTTCGGGTCGGTGCCGGAGGCATATTCGCCCTTGCCGCTATAGGTGACGCCGATGTTTTTCGCAAGCTTGACGAAGAAGGGATTCCAGAGACCCTGCGTGTCGATGCAGCTGTGGCAATGGGTCGCAAAGACATTGACAGAGATTATGTTTTCGTCTTTGAGCTCTTTTGCAACGCGGTCGCGGATCTGCTTGATGTCCTCGCTCGCGATGCCGATGCACTCGATGGTCGAGAAAACGACCTTGCCGCGTCCGTCGTCAACAACAACAGTGCGAACCTTCATGTCATCGAGCACGGTCTCAACAGTGTTCGACGGGAAGTTCTGGAGCAGGTAGCCCGCAAGATAATAATGTCCGTTGAGAACATCGTCGGGGACGAGGCTCGCCTGGCTGTAGCCGAGCTGCCACTTCGCGTCCTTAGAAGCCTCGCTGACAAATTCCTTGCTGCCCTTGTAGAAGTTCTCGCTCTCGGGCTTATAGTCCTCAAGCTTGGTAAGTCCCCTCGGCAGCGGGACCATGTCCGCAATGAAGCTGATTATCTTTGTGAAGATGCAGTCGAGATAGGTCATGAGAATACTTGTCTTCTCTTTATCCGTCTCCATCTTCGCAAGAGCCGTAATGAGTCCCCACGGGGTGCTCACATCGTACTCCTTGCCGCCTATCAAAACCTTGAGCGGTTCGATTTTTGCCAGATTCTTGACCGCGCCGGCAGCGTCCTTGGCAACGGTAGAATTGAAGCCCTTTACAGAATCCGGGACATACTTGTCGTAGTACTCATAGGCTTTCTTGGCGACTTCAATGCCGATTTTCACAAGTCCCGCGATAATCTGCGGAATTTCCGAGACCGAGACGTCAGTCGGTGCGGCATTCGCGCTCGCTGCGCTTGCAGTGGCGGCGAAAGAGCACGACATAATCATCGTCAGTGCCAGAACGACTGCGAGAATCGATTTGAGTGCTTTTTTCATCGTTTGTTGCTCCTTTATTTTTATTTTTTCAGACTGTATATCACAGGCGCGGATTCCACGCCTACGTTGCGAAGAACATATTCATAGCTCCATTTGCAGCCGCTTGTGCGCCACGCATCGGGGCCTATCCAGTGGCACTTTTTATCATAAAGATGAACTGTGCCGAACGCATTTCTGCGGTTTGTATAGAGCTTTACCTCTATCTCATGCCTGCCTGCCGAAAGCTCTTTAAGCTCCAGCTCATACGGCGGGAAGATTATCTCACCCGCGTGAGCGCCGTCAACGAATATCTCCGTCAGCGCTCCGTCGTAGTGCGGGACGGTGAGGCGGATATCCCCGCCGGGGCAGTCGACGCCGAAGCGGTAGGTCACACAGCCGCCGTAGAACGGCAAGCCCTGATTGACTATGCTGCCGAATGCGAGCTTATCTGGGCGCTTTATAAGCTTTTTGAGCCTGCCGCGCACCTCAACTCCGAAGTCGCCGAGCAGATAGCACCATTCGACATTCGTGCGCTTGCCGAACGGGAGAACGATTTCGAGAATATTTTCCCCCTGCGCTATTCTCGGCAGGGCGACCGTTTTTACGGCTCTGTCAACATAGAAGCCGATAACGGTGTTGTCAACCGCCTGACCGTTTAGCGTTATCTCCGCTTTCTCCGCGTCCTCAAGGGCGAGCGATACGCCGTCAAACGCGAGAGCGCTGTCTATCTTAATGCGGAGCCTCACCTTATGCTCGGGCACAGGCTCATGTATGACCCACGGCTGCATCACCGCGCCGCTTCGAAGCGGGAAGCCGAGCTTTTCGCGGCAGATGTTATCGGCTCTGAGAAGCTCCTCCTCATGCTCGCTCAGCTCGTCGCCGTCAAGCGCAAAACGCGCCATGTCGAGCAACATTACATTCGGCTCGTCAAGCTCGTATTCAGTCTCATAGGGGACAAGGATTTCTTTGTCCTCAAGCTTCTTCGGCTCGGCATACTGCCTCTCGGAGCGGCCGTTATAGAGCCTTAACAGCAGGCTGTCAAAGTCAAAGAGCCTCGCGCTTATCACGGTGTCGCCGTTGAGATAATCAAACTGCGCGGGCTTCAGCTCGCCGCTCAAGGTATCGTATATCACGGGCGAATATTCGCCTTTTACGGTTATTTTTATATCGTCGTAAAACGCCAGATCGCAATCATATGAATCCTCCGCGTGTGCGACAAACAGCCACAGGCTGTCCGTGTCCTCGCGCAGCTGATATATCAGCCCGTCCGAGAGATAGCCGTCGTCATCGCGGATGCAGACGGTTCTTGACCGGTCGAGCGCAGTCAAAAGCGACGCGCGCTGATAGGGTATGTGCTCGCTGTTTTTAAATAGCCTCTCTCCCCTGTCGGACGGCTGCGCGTCTTCGAGAGTCGGGGCTTCGCCGAGGAATATTACCCTGCCGCCGTCCTCGCGGAATTTTTCGAGTCTATCGAGCGTTGACGAACGGAGCGTCTCGCACCCTGGTACGACTATCACGTCGTACTTCATCTCGCCGACTCTCAGCGGCGCGTCCGCACTCGGGCAGAGCCCGGGCAGCAGCGACTCGCTGATAAAATCGAAATCTATGCTGCCGAACAGCAGCCATTTTGTCAAATCCTGGAAATTTTTGTCAAGCTCTTCGCGGATGAGTCCCGATTTGTCGTTGGGTCCCCAGTGGAGCCAGAAGCTCTCTACCGGGTGGATAACGCCGACCTTTACAATCGGCACGCCGCGGGTCATCGCCGTGTTGACTCGCGCGAAGTGATTTTCAACGCAGGAATATTTTTTGTACCACGGGGACTGATAGTTTATCGAGGCGGGATAATCTCGCTTCGCCTCGCCTGCCATGGAGACCCACGACAGGTGCGGCACGCGCACCGTGACGCCGAGAGCCGCCTGCCAGTCGCCGTTGAGTTTGTGCCCTCTGAAGTCAAAATCCCAGTCTGTAACGCCGTAAAGCTCGGAGAGCACACCTTCGTAGCCGAACTGATGCGCGGCGGACTGAGCCTGCTTCGCGGTCGTGTATTCCTTCCACGAGCAGAGCATATCAATGCCGGGCAGCCCGAACGAGCGGTATGAGCGCATCGCTTCGCCGAGCGCGCCCGTCTGGCTTTCGAGCGTCGGCTCGTCCATCATGTGACCCGTCAGCGCGATACCGTTTTCGCGGCACCAGCCGCCGACCGTATCGGCGAACGCCGAAGAGAACCGCTCCGCAATATGATCATGATAGCGGTAACGTGCGGCGGAAACTCTTCCGTCCGGCAGATCCCAGAATATCTCCGGCAGGAATTCCATGATATCCTGAGAATATGTATCTGAATATGTCTTTGCAAAATCGTCCGTCCACGGCATGATGAGGTCGTCCGTGTCGGTCGAGTTGTCCATGAGCGTCTTGCGCGTGAACTGCGGCTCGTCGGTAAAAATCGCGGGGACAGTTTCATCGAACTCGTCGCCGACGACCTCTTTGTACCGCTCGTGAGTGACCTCAACGAAGCGTTCGACCGCCTTTTTGTCGAGCGTGTTGAGATAAGCCTGACCGTTATACCACGGGTTCGCGCCGCTTATTTCGAGATAGGCATACCACTTTGTGCCCTCGGCAGAGTCGTTCTCACCGATGCGCTTGTAGCTCTTCAAATATCCGTCGGAATCGAGCACTATGTCATAGCAGGCAAGCAGCTCGCCGTCCTCGGAGCGCACTCCGCGCGATGTGGAGTCGTCCGTGAAGCCCGCAGAGCCGTCATAGGGTCTGACGGTAAAGAGCAGGTGGCGCGCGCGGAAACGCTTATCTTTTGTTACTATTCCGCCGGCGGCGCCGGAGGGCCATCTGTCCTCGTCATAGAGCCACGCGAGCATTTTTTCGCTCTTCGCCTTGTCGGTGCAGGAGCGGATGAGATGCATGAACTCGTCGCTCAGATATTCCGTATCCATGCCGGTTCTGACATGCATATGAAATCCGCCGAAGCCCATCTCATGAAAAATTTCTATCTGCCGCAGAAGTTCGTCCTCTTCGAGCTTGCAGTTCCACGCCCAGAACGGCGCGGCTCGGTATTCGCTCGTCGGGGAGCGAAACAGCTCATCGGACAGGGTGCTGAGATAATTCTTTTTATAAAGCATATATTCCTCCGCTAAAAATATCGAACCCCTTTTTGATTATATAATTATACCATAAAAGCCCCTGTCCGTTGTCACAAAAATTGACCTCGAAAGCTGTACAATTTGACGAACACAGAGGCTTCATCACGGTTGATTTTCCGTTTCGCGTGCTCTATAATTATGCACGATGTATATTTGTTTAGTTCAAAGCTTCGCAATATGAACATTTTCCTGCGGCGAAGAGCAAAAAATCGGGCGGTACAGAGACAAATCTGTACCGCCCGATTCTGTTTTATATCGGCTTATTCAGCTTTTTTGCTCTTCTCTCTGTTGCCGAGCACAACATTCGTCAGGATGCCGAGGATGAGTGCGCAGGCGATGGAGGTTATCGTGACCTTGCCGAAGGAGACGGTCAGGCCGCCGATACCGGCAATAAGAATAACGGAGACAACGAAGAGGTTTCTGTTATCTTCGAGGTCAACTTTCTGGATCATCTTCAGACCGCTGACTGCGATGAAGCCGTAGAGCGAGATGCACACGCCGCCCATGACGCAGGAGGGAATCGAAGCGAGGAAAGTTGCGAAGGGTGAAAGGAACGCGATGATTATCGCGAGGACTGCCGTGCAGACGATAGTCGCAACGGAAGCGTTGCCGGAGATAGCCACGCAGGCTATCGACTCGCCGTAAGTGGTGTTCGGTGCGCCGCCGAAGACAGCGCCGACCATCGAGCCGATACCGTCGCCGAGCAGGGTTCTGTGGAGACCGGGCTCAACAAGGAGGTCAGTTTCAACTATGGAAGAGATGTTCTTGTGGTCAGCGATGTGCTCTGCGAAGACAACGAATGCAACGGGGACATAAGCCACTGCAACAGCCGCTATGTAAGAACCGCTGAGCTCGCCGAAGGCACCGAAAGCCTTGAGGAAGGTGAAGTCGGGTATCGAAACAAAGGTTTTGACTCCCACTCCGTCAGCAACGAGTGCAGTGAAGCCGCTAAAGTCGATAACTTTGAGAGCGTCGTTTCCGGTCTTGATACCGATAACGGTGAAGATAGCCGCAACAGCGTAGCCGGAGAGGATGCCGATGATGAACGGGATGAGCTTGACCATCTTCTTGCCGAAGACGGAGCAGAACATTGTCACGAAGAGAGTGACGAGACCGCAGATGATAGCGACATAGACGCTTGCGGTCGGCTCGCCGTTGACTGCATAGGAGCCTTTCTGGAGGTCGCCGATAGCGTTTCCTGCGAGCGAAAGTCCGATTATAGCGACGGTGGGTCCGATAACGGCGGCGGGCATGAGCTTATTGATCCAGCCGACACCGGAAATCTTGACAGCTATTGCTATAACAACATAGACGAGACCCGCGAACACAGCGCCGAGAATCAGTCCGAGATAGCCGAGCGCAACGGTGGTCGCGCCTGCGAAAGCGGCTGCCATCGAGCCGAGGAAAGCGAAAGAAGAACCGAGGAAAACAGGGCTCTTTGCCTTCGTGAAGAGAACATATACAAGGGTGCCTGCGCCTGCGCCGAAGAGCGCCGCGACGGTGCTCATCTGCACTTCGCCGCAGTTATAAACACCCGAAGTTATCATGGGAACTGCGATGGTCGCTGCCATAATCGCGAGCAGCTGCTGGAACGCAAAGACGATAAGCTTGCCGAACTTCGGCTTGTCTTTGATACCGTAAATCAATTTCATACTATTGACCTCCTCAAATTTTGCCTGTCTATACTCAACACAGTCCCGGTGAACCGCTTCTGCGTCAAAGTCTTATTTGCTGTATATTGAGACGCTTGTCTCATCGTCGAACGGCGGGATCTTCACAACGACCACTTCGCTGCGCGAGGTCGGCACGTTCTTGCCGACATAGTCGGCGACTATCGGGAGTTCCCTGTGTCCCCTGTCAACAAGCGTTGCAAACTGTATCTTCGCCGGGCGGCCGAGGGAGATTATCGCATCCATCGCGGCGCGCGCCGTTCTGCCGGTGTAGAGCACATCGTCGACCATGACGACCGTCTTGCCCTCAACGGAAAAATCAAGCTTGCCGGAGTTCACCGTCGGCTGGCTTGCGCTCTCGCTCAGGTCGTCCCTGTAGAGCGTGATGTCGAGATAGCCTTTCTGCGTCTTCACGCCGAGGCTCTCGATCTTTGAGGCGAGGATATCCGCAAGCGGCGCGCCTCTTCTCATTATGCCGACAAGGCATATATCATCCGAATCACCGTTTCGCTCGATTATCTCGTGCGATATCCGCGCGAGCGCACGGTTGACCGCCGCGCTGTCCATGATATAGGCCTTGAACTCCATTTACTCACCCCGAAGCATAAAAAAATACGATCCTGCCGCACCGACAAAATCGCACAAAAACACGCAGATATACCCTATCCGCACTGAATATGACCATCTTGTCGGCATCTCTGTACCGCTCTTAAAGATTTTTTGCTGTGAATACTATATCATATTGTTCATCGGTTGTAAAGACCCAATTTATAGTTTTTTCAACTTTTTTCGCCGCCGAATCTTACACAAATGTAAGAAATCAAGTTTACAATGTAAGACTTTGTTATTGAGAACGACCCACTCTTTTGATATAATCATTATCGACAGGAGGAGTTTTTTTTGAAAACCAAAAGCAAAAATAAGAAGCTGCGCATCGCGCTCGGAATATGCATACCGCTCATAATTATCATCGCGGCGGCGCTGGCAGTTGTTATGAAATACGGACCGACATTCGGGTTTTATCTCGTCCCGCCGTCGGCAGAGACATACGGCAAAAACGCCCTCTCCACTATAGATAAAAACGGAATCTTCGCCGGAAACGACGAGTGGAAGAGCACATACAATGAGTGCCTGAAAATGATAGAAAACGCGAAGAGCTACGACAACACATATGGCGCCATAAAGAAAGCGCTTTCGGTCGGCGGCGGCAAGCACTCGATGCTAATGACAAAATCGGAATCTCAAAGCACAACAGAGAGCTACGACGAGGTTTTGCCTACCGTTTCGATCGACGGCAATATTGCAATAATAAAACTCCCCGATTTCCTCGGCACAGCCGAAGCGGGACAGAAATACGCAAAAGTCGCGGAGGACTTCATTCACGAGAACCGCGATAAAATAAAGGGCGTTGTGCTCGACCTGCGCGGCAACACCGGCGGTGACATGGGTCCGATGGCAACCGCTGTCTCGTCGCTGCTGCCAGACGGCGAATTGGTTTATTACCACTACCGCAGCTACGATATCCCGGTCACGCTCAAAAACGGCGTTGTCAGCAACGCAGGCACGGGCGGCAAGAGTCTCTACCCCGACGAGAAGCTGAATGTACCCGTTGCGATACTTACCGACGACATGACTGCGAGCTCGGGCGAAGCTCTGACGCTCTGCTTCAGAGGACTCGAAAACACAAGGACTTTCGGCGCACCGACCGCTGGCTACACGAGCGTCAATATGCTCTACAACATGTATGACGGCGCGCAGATGTATCTGACCGTCGCGTTTGACAAGGCGCGCACGGGCGAGATATTCAAAGAGACTTCTATCGAGCCGGATGTCGCCACCGACTCCCCTCTTGAAGCGGCTCTTGAGTGGCTGAGAGGCTGAAAATAAAACACAGCACCCTCCGTAAAAGCGCGGAGGGTGCGTTTTAACAAAGCGAAAGGATCGGCACATCTGCGCCGACCCTTTTTATTTTTTGATTATTTTGCTTTCTTGTCTTCCTTTTTCTTGTGGAAAAGAATCTTATCCACGGGGAAATAGAGGAAGAACTGGAGAGCCGAGCAAACGGCGGTAGCTATAGTGAGCGAAAGACCGCTGTTCAGATGGAACTTAGAGGTGCAGAACTCGAAAACTACGGGGTTGAACCACGCAGAGAAGCAGACGAGAGCAAGGGTGAAGATTATGTATATGGGCAGAGTAATAGCGGTGTTGGAGCCCGAGTTGAAAGTCTTTTCCTTGTTAATAAAGAATGCAACTATCTGCGCCAGAAGGTTCGAAACGTTGAATGCAATGAAGAGCGCAAGTCCGCAGCGCTGACCCTCGATGACAGGATAATCAAAGACGAACCAGTGGAATGCCTGCGTGCTCAGAGCCTTGATCGCGGGGATGTTGTAAAGAATCGCGAGAGATGCAACCTGAACGATGCAGGCGCCGAGGCTGACGACGATGAACTTGACAAACTGCCAGAGTGTGTTGATGCCAGAGCCTTTACCCGCTGCGGCCTTGTCGATATTGTTTAACTTTCCCATTTACTTCACTCCTGTGATAAAATTTTCAATTAATTTTATCATACCCGCCGAGATAAATCAATAAAAACGCCCGTACTTTTTGGATATTGATTATTAAAAATAGATAAATCGGCATAAAAAAAGATCCCGCAGGAAAACCTACGGGATCAAAAGGGCATTAATTACTCGTTGATCTTGATAACAACGCCCGAGCCGACGGTACGGCCGCCTTCACGGATAGCGAAGCGGAGACCCTCTTCGATAGCGATGGGAGCGATAAGCTCGACAGACATGTCAATGTTGTCGCCGGGCATGCACATCTCTACGCCCTCGGGAAGGGAGATGATACCGGTAACGTCAGTAGTTCTGAAGTAGAACTGGGGACGATAGTTGTTGAAGAACGGAGTGTGACGGCCGCCCTCGTCCTTAGTAAGGACGTAAACCTGGCCGACAAACTTGGTGTGGGGATGAATGGTGCCGGGCTTGGAAAGAACCTGTCCACGCTCGATCTCATTTCTCTGAACACCACGAAGAAGAGCGCCGATGTTGTCGCCGGCCTCAGCGTAATCGAGGGTCTTGCGGAACATCTCGATTCCGGTGCAGACGGTCTTGCCCTTCTCTTCCTTAAGACCAACGATCTCAAGCTCGTCGCCGGTTCTCAGCTGTCCACGCTCAACTCTACCGGTGGCAACAGTACCACGGCCGGTGATGGTGAAGACATCCTCAACAGGCATAAGGAAAGGCAGGTCAGCCTTACGGTCGGGAGTGGGGATATAAGTGTCAACAGCGTTCATGAGCTCCCAGATGCAAGCAAGCTCGGGGGCGTCAGGATCATTGCCGTTGTACTCAAGAGCCTTAAGAGCAGAACCCTTGATGATCGGGGTGTCATCGCCGGGGAAGCCGTACTCGTTAAGAGTATCGCGGATCTCCATCTCGACAAGCTCAAGGAGCTCAGGATCGTCGACCTGGTCAACCTTGTTCATGAAGACGATGATATAGGGCACGCCAACCTGACGGGCAAGAAGAAGGTGCTCCTTGGTCTGAGCCATGGGGCCGTCGGTAGCAGCTATAACAAGGATAGCGCCGTCCATCTGAGCAGCACCGGTGATCATGTTCTTGATATAGTCAGCATGGCCGGGGCAGTCAACGTGAGCATAGTGACGGGTAGCAGTCTCATACTCAACGTGAGCGGTGTTGATGGTAATACCACGCTCTCTCTCCTCGGGAGCCTTATCGATGTTAGCGTAATCAA
>OGXX01000467.1_pt1 | contig 45507 bp, 60 predicted proteins | sample 1576301 | NCBI WGS metagenome assembly OGXX01 (sample SAMEA3541469, study PRJEB24748) | human gut metagenome | biome: human gut; feature: human-associated habitat; material: faeces | place: China | collected 2012
TTTTCGGCTATTTTTTTATTTTCCGCAATAATCGCCCCAAAATAACGCATTTACCCACGCCGTCAAACTCAACTAACATATTGCCGTTGCGCCCTCTTATACATTTACCATCAGAACGACGAACCGCCCGGCACGGCATACGTCGCAATTCCGGGCGGGTCAATCGGTCGCCTAAATAGATATAATCCATTTCGTCCATATCAAAACAATTTCATTTGTGTATCGGTCAATACAGCAACGACCGCATCAACTTTGCGTTCCCAACTTTCCAACGTTGCCAATTTTTCCGGGGTTGGGTTCCGTTGGCAACGTCGTTGGTTGTGCCGCATCTGTTTTACCATTTCCGCCAAATCTTTTGCCGTTATTTTTTCGGGATTTTCGATTTGCGGGGCTTTTGTTTCGTCTGCCATATAAGCAACCATTTGAATAATTAAACGTCCCTACGGGCTTAAAATAAACGGTTGTGCATTTGTTGGGGCAAATTTTCCAAAACCCAACGGGGGTTGTTTTGTAAAATGAACCGTCCAAAGTGCATTATTAACGTTGCGTCCGCATTCCACAACGCCGGGGTAATTTCCGGGTATAATTTCCCGGCAATATCCCGGAACCGTCGTTTGCGGTCTGCCTTTTCCTCCTTTTTCCCTTTTACTTTGATACGCAATTTAAGGTCGTTTTGCCACTTCATAGCATTAACCAAAACAAATGGTATTTCGGCGACGGTTATAATAGCTTTCAAATGCTCAAAGTTTTGCAACATCTTTTGAATGCGGTACAATTTACCCATATTTGCCCCGGCATCCCCAACCGTTACGTCGTCCGGGCGAACGCTCAATTTTTCCAAAAAGACAATCGGCGTGCAAATCTCTTTGTAGTAATTGAGAAAATCCCGTATCTCGTTTATATCTTTCGGCATCTTTATTGCCGTTGCATTGTGGTTGGGTCGCCAAACCACGATACCCCCAGCGGCTCCGGGGTCAATTCCAATAATGCAATCTATTTTCATTTTTCAAATCTCAAATAATGGTAAATATAAATTTCGTCCTTAATCATTTGGTCGAATGTTCTTTTAATCTCTTTGCGCCGGGCAACCTCAAAGGCTGTATAATCAATTTCCGGGCTTTGGGTTCCTTGTTTACGAACGTGGTAAACCGTAAATTCATTAACGAACCCACGGGCGGCACGTGCCAAAAATCGGTTATATGCTTCTTTCCGGTCGTCCTCGGTTTCTTTCACTTCATCCGCTAACCGAACGCCCAACAACCAATTATAAACAAACATTTCGTCGGTTAATCCAAACACTAAACGCCCGGTATATTTATAGCGCAAAAAACACATTAAACAAGTCATAACCGATTGATTGCGATAATACCGGATTTGCTCCGGGCTTAACTCCTTTTTCGGTTCCGGTAACGCTGTATATGCTTTGCCGATAACTTGGTTTTGTTTCCGGCAATATGCGTTCAATACCTTTGCAAAATAATCGGCGTTGAATTGTTGGTAATGTTTCCTTTCGGCGTTGCCGTCCCTATCCTTTGGCAAATAGTCGTCCAATTCCCCGGTAATCAGCAATTCAAACGCTAATTTAACCTCGGACAATGTTAATTGCGAATAATAGCGTTTGAGCAAATCCAACAACCGGGTACAAATATACGTCCAATCGTCCCGGTTTTCCGTGGGAATGATAAACCCCACGTCCATTGCGATAAACCGGAACATTTGCCCGGTTTTGGCAATCAACGTTTCGTCGTCAATCTCGGCAATCTGTTTTTTTGTGGACGCCACGAAAATATACTTTTCGACCGGGGTTAATGCTTTGGCAATCTCCGGTAATTCAACCATTGCCCGGCGCACCTCAATTGCTTTTGCCTTTCCACTATAAAGCAAAACGGCGGCGGTTTGTCGTTTTTCGGGCAACGTTTGTGGCAAACTGTTTGTCTTTTCGGGTAATGTTTCCATTTTAATAATCGTCTTTCAAATACTCAATAGCCCCGGCAACGTTTAATCTTTGCGTTGGGGCTTTGTATTCGGGTTTCAAATGCAATTTTTTCTTTTCGACGTCCCCCCGTATGAAATTACGGACGGTTGCCAACCAACCGTTTTTAGTGCGCTTCATATTCTTTTGGTCGCTCCAATCGCTAACAGAATGAAAGTAATAAACCAAATCGACCTTTTCAAATTCCGGGGTCGCAAACTTACTTTCAAACTCTGAATAATCCACGCCAACGCCGTTTTCAAATTTAACCATTTTATAAACCTCTGAATTACGGAACAACGTTTTTTTCTCTTTTGGTTCCTCAACCTTTTTTTCTTCATCGGGAAACAATACGGGGTTCTTTAACCCTGTATTATCATTATCAAAAGAGTTATTAATATCATCTATCTTTATTGTGTCGGATTTTCCAACCACCGTGGTTGGATTTTCCAACCGGGGGGTAGTTGGATTTTCCAACCGGGGGGTAGTTGGATTTTCCAACCACTCCAAAGCGACCCAATAATTAGACGTATATTCACAATAACGCACCTTATTTTTTTCGTACTCAAACTTATTGATATATTGTTTATCAACTAATTGTTTGAGTAACTTAATAATCGTGCTTTTATCTAATCCCGTCCATTCGATAAGATACCGCAATGAACCCTTAAAACGGCTTTCGCCGTCTTGACTAAAACCATGTATCAAAGCAAAAACCAATAATTCGTTACCTTTCAATTTAAGTTTCGTAATCATTGGGGCTAATATGGTTATAAAATTGCTATCCCTTATTGTCATTTTCAACAAATTTAATGTTATTACCGTCTTTTCGTTCGTGTGCATTACACGGGAACCGTTTACATGAACCGGGGAATTTATGAAAATAACAACTTTCACAACCTTGCCAACCCGTCCTTTTAATGGCTTTTATCTCTGTATGATTAACAATAATTGTATCGTTAATCTCTATTTCAAATTTTCGTCCCATTATTTGCCGCCCTCCAATTCTTTAACGGGTTCCCACGCCTTACGTACTTTCAAAACATTGTCGGCACTCTCATTGGGAACCAACGACACGACGGGAAAACGGGAACGGTCGCCCGGCTTTTGGGTCGTGGCAAATTGTACATTCAAATCAAAGATAATGCCTTTGCAAAATCCCCGTTCCGCTAACATACCGTCGAACGTTTCCCGTATTTGCGGGATTGTGGACGCCGTTCCCTTTGTTGCGAATTGCCAAACCCCGGCAACCCCACGAACCAAAGGAACAATAAAGTTTAGCGTTAATGTTACCTCCCAACCGTCGCAATCCGGTTGGCGGCTCTTTTTATTCGGGTAACGCTTCGTTATTGACTGCATTAAGTTTGGGTATTTCTCCGTTGTCAACGTTTCGTATTTCTTTCCGTCCCATACTTGGAATGCGTCGCCATCGCCCGCCGCAATCAATCGCCCGTCGTCGTCCCGGTATTCGTAACGCTCGTTACATACTTTTGCCGGGTCGTCGTCCGGGAAAACAATTTGTATTGTTTGCGGCTTTTCGCCGTATGCCTGTGTAAATAACCCGGCATATTTTCCCGTTGGTATGAAGTAATCAACGCTTTGCGGATAACCGTTTGCGTTTTTCATACCGATTTTTATTTGACCGACACGGGGCAATATCAAACGGGATTGTTGCGCCTCCGGTCGTTTTATTCTTCCTTTCATCATTCAACAATTTTTATATTTAACTCTAATTTAACGGGCGAATTTTCCCAATTTATATGCGATAATTCCGGCGGTATTTCTCCCAATAGTTCAACCGCATCAATCCAAACGGGGCTATCAAAATCCCGTGTACATCTTTCGGGTTTTTCTGTATGTACAATTGCCCGTCCACTCTCATCAACTGCGTAATATACTATATTCATAATAATTAAATTTCGGGGTCGTCGTTCAACATCTTTTTCCTACTCTCATTTTTGGGCTTTTTAGGCTCGTTTGCGGGCTTTACTTTCTTTTCCGTGGTATTACCTCGCTTTGCGGTCGTTTTGCCCGTGGCGGCTTTCTTTTCCGCCTCCTTTGCCTTTTTGGGCGCACGTTTAACAATGGTTGTTTTCTTTGGCTCCTTTTCCGGTTCCGGTGCATCCGCCTTGACTTTCTCGGCGGCGTCCGTGTTTTCGTCCGGGGTCGCCTCCTTTGGGGCTTTCGTTTTAATCAATTCCGCCAACGATAAGGATATTACGTTTTGCGTCAAATCGGGTGCATTATCCAATAAAACCATACCATTAACCGACGTAAACGTATTATCTTTCTTTTCGTCCTCAATGGCTGCAATTTCTAACAGATACGGGATTTTCCGTATATTGGGGCTATCCGTTTGTTCTTTCAGATTGTACGACGGACGTTTGCGCCAATCTTTCGGGCTGAAATTGAAAATACGGGTAACGGGGAATTGCTCAAAATTGACGTTCCACATATCCCGGTACATCCCTAATTGTATCTCGCTTTCCTCGTAAAATCCTTTGCGTCCGCTCTTAAAATCGACGATTGCGTTAATACGTTCGTCGCCGCCTATCTTTGCCAACATGGTACACGGGCAATCAATCATTCCGGCATACTTGTAATATGGATGCACTAAAGCAATTTCAACCGCCAACGGGCGCACGTCGTAATCTAATACGAATTGAGCAAACGCCAATACGTCCTTTTTCAAATCGTCGGCATAATATATAAAATCGTCCGGCAATCGGTAAACCTCAATATATTCTTTTAGTTTGCCTTTTAACCCGTCCAAATCATAAGCCCGGTTAATTAATAATTCCTCAAATGCGGCGTGCATAAACGTACCATACGCCGCCCGTTCGCCTTTGTATCGTTCCGCTTCCTCAATGCCTTTGTTGGCAATCCATTGTATTAAGTGCGGGGCTTTGGGTAACGTTTGGGACAATATCGTTGTAACCGACGGGAAAAACTCCGGGTTCCCGTTGTCGTCATATCGGTAATAATAGCGGTGTCCCTTACTATTCAATTGCCAAACCTTATACGGGGGTTCAATCAACGTTTTTTCATCAAAAAACATTGCCGTCATTTCCTCAACCGTCATGCCCGGCAATATCTCAAATATTCCGGTTGGTTGTTCAACCTCGACCGCTTCAAACGGTGGGATTATTTGTTGTTGTTCCTCGGTAATTTCCGGGAATTGGTCGGCGGGAACGGCTCCCAAACTTTCAACCGTCTTTTGTACCGGGTTTTCCGGTTTCTTTTTGTTCGCTCTCATTTTCTACTCTTTTTTAATTCTGAAAATCCACATAATACCATTGCGGCACACAGACCCGCAAACATCAATTGCCACGGGTTCCAAAATGCGCCAATCAGACAAACAACGCCCAACGTTCCAAATGTCGCAATAATCGCTTTCGCTTGGAACCTATCGGAAAACATAACGTCCGCCATGCGTTCAAACCATTGTAACCCGTTATTCTTCATAGCCAAACAAATAATTAGGGGTACAATTACACATTTCGCAAATGATAACGACCCATTCCGGGCGTATCTGTTTAGTCGTTCCGCTACATAAGTTAGTCATATTAACTTGTTGTGCGCTTTCGGTGCGTCCCTCCCATAACCGGGCGGCAACCTCTTTTTTATAAACTTTAATTCCGGCGGTTTGCGCCCGTGCGATTGCCTCGTTTACTCTTAATTTCGTCATTTCTGCCATTTCTTTAGTCTTTTATTGTTAATAACTCGGTTCGTTGCTCTCTTTGTGTCCGCAATGCGTACACGTCATTTCCTCCCAAATTGCGGTATATTCCGGCGGGGTCAAATATCCGTCGCCTCCGGTCTGTTTATATTCGCCGTCGGTAACTTCCATTTCGCCGCCGCATTCCGGGCAATCGTCGTTACCCATTAAATCCAAATCCGGGACAATGAAATATACCCGTTTCAGATACACGCCCAACGCCTCGGAAATAGCCGCATAACAATTGGCGGTTTGTTCCTCGGTTACGTCCTCGTTTATTGCATCGAAAACGGAAACGCCCCAATTTTCCGGGGTGTCCTCAATAACTTTGTTTTTGAGTAATTCCGAAATGATAATTTCGGCAACTTGGTTGGCTGTTTTCCCGCTATCGGTCGCCAATTTTTTTAATAAATCGCTCTCTTTTATTCTCATATCTTTGCCGGGTACTCCCCCGGTGGGTTTTTGTTTCTGCAAATGTATAAATAATATTTGTATTACCAAAAATAAAACCTTTGAAAGTTTTATTTGTTCATGTTGGACGCTTGTAATACAGATAAAAAGCACTAATTTTGTTGCACCGCATAACCTAAAACATCGCTCTCGGTTACTGCGTACCAACCCCCGGCGTTACTTCATTGCGTCGGGGGTTATCTTTTTAATCATGTATTCCAAATTCACAATCCCCCCATTGGTCGAAATCCGCCCCGTCATAACTCAACGGGTAATGTTCCGGTTCCGGGCAATCCGCCCAAAATTTCCGGCGTGCATTATTTACGGCGACCCGTTCCGGGTTATATCCGGGTTTATTCTTTTCCCTCAATTGGGCGGCGCAACTCTTACAACAACAACGTCCCCAACCTCGGCGTAAATTCCGGGTATCGGCGTTGTATTCTTTGCCGCAATTGTCGCAATTCCTTTTTATCATTCCCATATATTAACCCTTTGTAAATCCTTTAAATGCCACATGGTAAACGTCGTATTGTTTCCCGGTAACATAGAACTCAATCATACGTTCCGGGTTCCCGGTGTCGTTTATCGCAATGGTTGGGTACGGTTCCCCCGGCAATTGGTTATAATCGCTTTCAATATCCCGGAACCCCTCCGGGAACTCCGAACGGTCGGCGGAAAAATACCGGGTTAAACTTTCTTTTATCCGGTTCAATATTTCGTCCCCGTTTGGCTCAAAATACGCTTTTATCTTTTCTTGTTTTCTTAATGCAAATCGCATAGGTATTTGTTTTAATAGGTTCTTAATTCCCCGTCCATCGGTAACGGTGCGCCCGGTAAACCAACCGGAATACGGGTATAATGTAACCGGGGAACCCCGGAAAGTAAATTGTAAGGTCGTGGCGTTGACCTCCATAACCGGATAGCCCAACGCCTCCAACCGGGTACGGGCGTAATCGACCCGCCCCGGCTGCAATTCTTGTTGTCGCTCTCTGTTACGGCTCATTGTACGCCCTCCGTAATTACTTTGCAATACTTATAATATTGGTCGTGTCGGCTCTCAACTCGGCACGTCAACCCAATATCGTTGCCGTCTAACAATAGGTTCAACACATCGCCGGGATTGTGCCGGGTATAAAGCAAAAATAACCCGCCGTTTGCATTTTGGATTATCTTATACATATTTGACTTAATCGGTAACGTTTCGTTTTGTTCATCGCTCTAAATGGTTATGCCGGGGGATTGCGCCCCCGGCTTGGTTATTACTGCAAATACGCAATTGCGTTTAATCTCTCTTTTTCCTTTGTCGCATATTCAACGTTTCGGGCAATCCATTGTTCGGCGGGGTTTTCGGCTATCCATTTACTCCGATAATCCGGCGTAAAGTATGCAACTTGTTTTTTATATGCCGCCTCCGGGTTTGCCAATATTGCCGCCGTATGGCTCAATCTTTTGCCGTGGTCGCCTTTCCCGATTAAATCCAAACGCCCGAAATAAAACGAACCGTCGGCGGTACACGCCACATAATCACGGGCGGACGTTCTTTTTGAAACAATCGCTTTACTATCAACGTCAATAACTTGGTACTCGTATTTCTTTCCCTTTACTTTCTTAACTAAAATGTACTTTGCCATGATTGAAAATTTATATTGTTCTGGGGAAAACGCCCCGTCGTTGTTTACTGATAATAGAAAGTGATTTTAACGCCTCGGCGCAATTTGCAAACCTCTTTGTCTCCGTAACAATTGAAAGCACGTTTTAATAAGCGATTGACTAACTTAATGTCGCCGACAATCTTTATTAAACCGGACACGCCAACCAATACATTAACCTTTTTGCCGTTTACAATTCCGTTTACCTTGATTTTGAAATTGCGGTTAATCTCTTTTGTTGTGTAATCTAATCCGTTATAAATGCTTTGAGTATTCATATTGTTTCGCTCTCTATTTTCCGGGAAAACGCCCGGTCGTTCTTGTTTGATGATGCAAATATACAACCTTTATTTTAATTACCAAAGGTTTTATCTTTTATTTTCGTGTTTTCCTATAAAAAATTCCGTTTTTGGTTCCAAAAGAGTTATTTTCTTGGAATTTTCGATTTAAGCGACTTTTGCAAGCGGGACGGGTAAATTATCCACTTTGAAATAAAATGCCCGGAAACGGGCTAAAAATGCGTCAATAGAAAAAGGGGTTGCAACGTCTTGTTACAACCCCCGGTTTATTACTTTTCTATGGTTACGAACTCAACCCCCAATATTCGGGTAGATGGGTTCTTGCTTACAACGTCAATTTCCCGGTTCTTTATCTTCTTTGTTTTCCAAAGGAACCCCCAAAAGCGTTTATATTGCACCGTTTCCGCTATTAACAGACTATCCCGGTTTATATGCGTCCCGGTAAATACCCCGGCGGGCGTTGTGCATCCGTGCAACTCAAACCACGGTTCCACAATGTCAATACAACGTAATACGGTCGTAACCGTATCGCCGGGCAAATATACAATACTATCCCGGACGTTCGCCCGTAATTCGTTTATCGTTTCCATTTGTGCAGTCGTAACCCTTTGCAAATCCCGGTTCTTTGTCTGCAACGATTTGATTAACGCCGCATCGTCCGCCCGGTATTTTTTGTATTCGGATAATTTCAACTCCAAATTCCCAATCTTTGCGGCGTTCAAACTATCCTTTGTTTGATACGTGCGGACGTCCTGCAACAACGTTTCGGTATTACTCCGGTATTTATCCCGTTCATCGGTCAATCGCTTAATACGGCTTTGTTGTACCCAAAAGGCGGCGGCAACCGCCATAATGATTGCCGCCAATATTAGATATTTTTTCATGCCGTTGCGGATTGAATGGTTATGTATGTCTTTTCCTGTAACAACGCCCGAACATTGCCCCAACTACTATTATTATTTATGTTGTTGTTTACATCGGGATGCACGGTTATTGTTATTGTGCCGCTTCCGGGTTGGATGCTGTTTTCAATCAAATGTTCTATCGTTTCGACGCTCAATTGCGCACAATCCGATAAATCAATGTTTGAGGAAAGCCCGGACAATTTGACCGTATGCAAAACGGCGCATCCTTTGAACGCATCCGTTAAGGGAACATTTGAGGCAATTTTTAATATCCCCGTTATTTGTTCCAACCGGGAACAACCATAAAACGCACTTGCCAAAGTAACAACGGATAATTCAACGGCGTTAAGGTCTATAAAGATTGTCTTTTCTGCCTTATAAAATGCGCTATGCAATTTAAACCCGGCGAATCCCTCAAACCACGGCGGGCAACAAATATATTCCGCAATCGCATACGCCCACATTGCCGTATAATCGGCGTCGTTGCTTACTTTGTTGTATTCCTCGGTCGTCAACATCATTTGCCCCGGCGTTAATTGTGCGCTAACCGTGCCAATTTGAACCGTAAATTGATTGTTTACGGGGTCGTATGTTGCGCCGAACATTTCATTATATCCCGTAATTTCCGCCTCGGTAACGCTTGCAATGCTTTTTACTTCGTCGTCGTGTTCAAAATACGACGTTCCGGTTTCCTTTGAAAGATAAAGTTTGTACGACCCATCCGGGGCGATTGATTGCCCCGTTATCGTTGTGCCGTTTATTTCCAAATAAGTAAACCCAATTAGGGCGTCGCCGTCTTGGATAAATAACCGGGCTTTTGCCTTTTCCTCGGTTACGTTGTCGATATACTCGTTAATCGTTTGTTGGTCGGTCGTAATATCGTAACGGGTTGCGGTTCCCTCTTTATTCCCAACCTCGGCAATTGATACTACAATAGGCACAACGCCCGTTTCCGGGTCTGCAAACATTTTGTCCGCCATTGCATAAAGCAACGGCGCAATCTCTATTGCACCCTGCGAACCTTGACTTTTAACCATGTCCGCAATATACTTTCTCATTTCTTCGTATGTCATAATACAAACATTTATAGGTTAATATACTCTTTTTGTGCATCAAAACACGGGCATTCTTTTATGAACTCCCACGGTTCAATAATGCCGTCGCCGTTCAAATCCGGGGAATAATCCCGGTGTCCCTTAATCGTTGCGTCCGGGAACATAACGACTAACCGCATAAGCAACCATAATAACGCCTCCTTTTGTTCCGGCGTGCGTGTGTCGGCGGTTTTGCCGTTGGCATCCAATCCCCCAACGTAACAAATGCCAATAGAACGGGAATTTTGCCCGGAAACGTGCGCCCCAATCTCGGAAAGATAACGCCCGGTTTCAATCGTCCCATCCGGCAATACAACAAAGTGATAACCGCAAATTCGCCCGCTTTGGGGTTGCTTCTTAAATCCCCGTTCTTTGTGCCAACCGTCGATAACATCAACGTTGACTTTTGCGCCGGGCTTGGTTGCGGTGCAATGTACAATCAAATCCGTAATCGTCCGGGTCGTTTTTTGCCCCTCCAAATACTTTAAAATCTCTGTTTGGTTCATTGTTCGCCCTCCTTTTCTTTATCGTTAATAATATCGTTATCATGTTCCCGTTGGTATCTCTCAATTATCGGTTGCCAATATCCCGGCAATACTCGTGTAAACTCCAACCGGATAACGTGGTAAATAATACGCAACGCAACCTTTGTGGGATATGCTTTAATAAGGTTTCGGAATGCGTTTTGCAAATATACATACATGAAAACGTATGTAAGCGATTTAATTACTATTTTGGCGGCTTCATTATCGCCACATTGCAACATTACCGAATATATAACGTGTATAATGGTAACATACAATAGCAATTCCGCTAACGCATTCTTAAACTTACCGAAACGAAAGTTTTTGCAATGCTTTACGCTTACACCGTCCGCCCGCATACCCGCCCAAATATTGAAAGTAAACATTATAACCAATGCGTACATAAATCCCGCCGTTGGGGTTAAATAGGCTAAAACCGGGCTTAACGACGTGGCGAATATCATACGCCATTGTTCCCACGTAAAAAGTTTATCCATATCATCAAATTGTTATGCCGGGGATTGCTCCCCGGCTTGGTTCTTACTTCGTTCGTAATACTAAATAATTGGCGTCGTCCGTGTTGTAACTTACAAACAACTTTCCGTTTTGTACGGTATCAGTAAGCAAAACGGCGTTATCTGTTTGTTCCACTATCTCAACGCTCAATCCCTCCATAAAGTCGGGCAACGTCAATGAAACCCGGCTTTGCACGCTCTGACAATGCGAATAGATAACATAACTATTGCCGTCCTTATACCAATAACATTGTCCGGGATTTGCCGCCGGGTCAAAGTAGGAAATATAATAATTAATTTCCTTGAAATAAGTATTCGGCAAATTATAACCGTCGTCCGCAAACGGGGCGGTATTGATTGCCGCAATATAAAACTTATTATTGTTTGACGGGCTAAAACTTCCTAAACGTTGGTGTCCGTCCGTTGACGTCGCAATTGGTATATTGGCGTTACGCTTTGCCGGGATTGTTTCCCCGCTTACGAGCGATAAGCCCGCCGCCATACCAACCAAATACGTGTTATCGTTCGGGTTGTGCAACATGGCAATCAATCGGTCAATCGGTTTGTCAACGTCTTTTAAGTACGTGGCATTCCTAAAGAACGAATAACCCGTTGAACCTAACGACGGCGAATTAAACGGCTTTTCTAATACCGTGCCGTTGCTTGCGTCGGCGGCTTTTGGTATCATAAACATAGCCTTATAATTGCCCGTATCGACGAACGTTTGTTGTTGGGTTGCCCCGTAACTTTGACACTCAACCTTGCGGCGTATGTCAATCGTCGTATTAACGCAACATTGCGCACCCCGGAAATTATACGACCATGTAAAACGTGCCATTTCGACGGCTCCGGTTAAATCGGGCGTACCGATAACCCCCGGCGTCGGGAACCACGTTTGAATACTTGCGGGGTCGTAACCCGTTTGGCTTTCTGATACCGTAAAATCGTTACCCTCATAATCGCCCGGTTCGGTCAATTCCCGCCCGTCAATATAAAATTTGCGGTTCTCATGCTTCATAATTGGGCGTAATTGCGTCGTCGATTGGGACGCCACGGTTATTGGGGTCGTAACCGTTCCCCCGCTTACGTGCGTTAATGAAGTGATAACCGGATTGTTTGGCGTTTTCCATCCCCTTGTATCATTGCCCTCGGTTCCCCGTGTGATAACGGGCAACAAATAGATTGAGGAACCAACAACGTTGCCGATATTATATTGACGGTCTAATTGGTCTTTCCACAATGCCCCAATATCGGCGGTTGTCAATCCCACGGTATTTGGAACGACCGGGATAACGTACCCATGTTGGGCGTACAAATGCCAATATAATGAACTTTGGAACAACGGGGCGGTACTATCCGAATGATTAGAAACAATGTTTGCCGACGCCATCAAATCCGCATCGCTCAAAGTGTTTGCCCCAATATATGCCGTTTTAGGCGACAATAAAGTATTGAGGTTAATGTAATACAACAACAATATATCCTTTGTATCGTTGTATTTCGCACGTACATAGAACGCATTTTCATTTCTTCCGGGTTCCGTGTCGTAAACGTGCAATTTGATTAACTTTTTACCGCCTTTGATATTTTCAATATCGGTTTCCATTTGTCCCAAATCGTAATATTCGCCCACCGTTTTCATATACATTATACCGTCGTAATACTCACTTATATTAAATAATATATATGCCGTATTATCGGGTATATGCAAAGGCGCATTATTAAATACCATGCCCCCGGTTGTACTAGTATCAAAGCGATATTCTTCACTAATTAAATTATCGTCTTTATCAAAATAAAATATTACGGCAATATTGGTCTGACGGCCATATTTTGCGCTAAACAACAACGTATCATAAAAAACGTTTGGCAAATTATAACGTTCATACCTAAAATTTGCGTTTGCCCGTGTTGAACCGTCCGACATGATAAAATAACCGTGTACAACTTCATCCGGGGTTAATGTTTCAATATTATGTTGCCGCAATACATCATCATGCTTTATAACGGTTCCGTCTTGTACAATTCGGATTTGATTGTAATTTAAGCCTTTGGAACCCGTCGATTTTTCAAACAACAATGCCGCATATTGTGCGCCTGCAATATAATCTCCGGTCCTATTATTTCCTAAATACGTTTCGTTTTTGAGGTCGCCGGAATTATAGAACAAATAAAACTTACACGTTGCACCCTCTACGATAATTGGTTTGCGGGATAACAATTTGATAACAACCAAATCGAAATTATTCGACGGTTTAATGTTTCCGTTATCGGATGCACCGCCGGACAATTCGCCGAAATGGTTCGGTATAACAAACGGTTCGCCTATATAGGTCGCAACATCCCGCATCTTAGTATTAACCGGGCCAATGTCAATTCTATTCTTATTTAATTCTGTCTTTGTTGTCTTTATGTATGCGTTATCAAAATCAGTTCGGCAATTGACATATAAATACTTTATGTCATTACCAATATAAAACATTCGGTCAACTTCATAATTTTGTCCATCGCCTGTTGCACGCTGATTAAACCTTGCTATAACAACGTTGTTCTCATCTGTCATTGTACAACTCCACATATCCCCGGATGTTCTTGTATTTGCATGCAATACTTTACCCACATACTCGGAAACATCCAATTTGTAGCATTTAAAGTACTCATTTACAATCAGCATACCCCTATCAGGGTCAAACCATTGTCCGGTTATTGGTTCCGGCGTAATGTCTTGGTCGTCAAACTTTACCGCCATATTATAAAAATCGCCAAATACTTGCAAAGCGTTTTCGTTCAATGATGACACCTTGTTTCGGTCGGCTCCGCTTGCGTATTGGAGAACCCTCAAATTATCGTATCCATCCGGGTTGTCTTCCTTTCTCAAATTAATTACGCAAAGTTTTGCACCCTTCGGAACAATACCGGACCTGTTAACAAGTAAAGTTCTGTCTTTAATTATGGGTTCATCAAAAAATACATAGCCATGCACATTTGCTCCGTAAACTTCAATTTTCCCTTTTGGTTTATAGACTCTTAACGTTATGGCATCCCATAAAGGGTGGGCTATATATTCTCCAACACCGTTGTTATCTGAATTGTAAAGATGCCCTAAATCAACGGGTAAATACCCACTATATGCCATATCGTAAACCGCACTATTCCCAAAATCACTACTTAATAAATTTAACTCGGTTGCAACCCAATTGCCGCCAACGTTATTAAACGCAACGGCGTTTTTGGTTACTTCATACCCGCCAAAATTAGCGTAAACTCCACTTTGCCCGGCGATATAAAAAACGTTTTGGTCGGGCGTTCCGGGGGCGGTGTCCGGCGTGGCAATCCCGGCAAACGTCGCATTTGCCCCAACTTGACTAATTAACGTTGTCAACGTGTTTTGCAGCACTTGACCCGTAATCTCTTGGTTGCCGTTCGTCTTAATAACGGACGCAACGGCGGCTTTCAATTCTTCGTAATTTCCCATTGTTTCAAAAATTAACTAACATAATTGTTATTGAAATCATTATTAAAGTCTTTGTTGTAATCGCCCCCGGTCGTTGGTATAACGCCCCGTCCGATTTTCTTAACCACGGTTGCGCATTCAAATTCACATTCGACGGACGCCAAATTGCCCTGCGTTTGCCATTTGGGGGTAATCAAAAACGTATCGCAATCGTATTTCCTGCCTTGACTGTAAACCGTTACAAAATCACTCATGCGGATTAATCGCATTACGTCGCAAAGGTATTCGGGGGCTAAAAAGATAAACCGGAACGTCTTTTCTGATATTTGTTTTTCCGGGAAAAAATACCCGTCCCGCTCTTCCCCCTCTTCCTCAAACTTGTATTCCGGCTTTCCCAACTCCGAACACACGTAAACCCGGTTTTTGAATTGTACGCCCTCGTAAACGATTTGTCCCCCGTCAACTTCCATATTGGCGGCGTCGCTCCATTCAACGCACAAATAACCGTCCATTCCGCCGGAAATCCACGTAAACACATCGGAAAAATACCATTGTACGCCGTCGTTAATACCAATCATATAACGCCCTTCCGGGAAATCTAAAGCCATCGGCAACAAACCGGGGTAAACAATAACATCATAACCGTAATTTGCAAACCGGACAATCTGCAATCCTGTTTCCAACATCGGCGTTGTTATGTCTGCCAATATCCGGGTAAATTTATAATCATACAACCGAACCGATACAATGTTATTTGAACGGGTCGGGCGTATGATTTGAAACGGCAATAGTTTATTGATAGGCGTAAACAACGGGTAAACGTCGCCATACGCATACGATTTTTTATAATCTTGGTATTGCACGCCCTCGTAAAACGGCAATACGGACAAATTATTATTCGGTGTCATACTTCAATGTTGTTTTAATGGAACGACTGCACAAATTTACGCTTAATTTATCAACTTGACCGTTACCGATATACGTTTTTATTAGCTGCATCGGGTTTGGGTCGTCATTCGCCGGAAAACTAAACGTTTGTTTCTTCTTTCTCTCAATCCCGTATGCGTATGTTTCGGAACCGTTTATTGATACCCTACGGGCGGGTAAATCATACAACCAATAGGGCGATTGCAGATTAATAAACGCTAAATATCCGTTTTGCAAAAAGTATTCAACCCCGTTGACGGTTTGACGTGTAAACGGTAATATCCATTGCGACCCGGACGTTGGCGGAACGGCGGCAAATAAGGCGAACCCGTCCGAACTCATGTTGCCGGGGTTTAGCAACATCAAATCAATATCCGACGTGAAATTAGATACGTTTACGTCCTCAACCTTTCCGGGCGTTACATACTTGCTAATTACCTGTATCGGCAAACCCTCAAACGCCGCCGTAACGTCGTCCATCCACTTAAATTGGTAACGTTCCGGCAAATCGACCTTATCAAACGAATATTCCGACGTGTTGAACGCCCACGGTTTCCCGTTTCGCAAATTCAATTCCTTTGTCAAATCGTGGCTTAACACAACCCCGCCGGAATAGGAACCGCCATTGCGGAAATATTGGATATGTTCAATTTTAAATTTGCCGTCCTCAATAAACCAATAACATTTGAAACAATCCCGTAACATATTGGTAAATTGTTGTAAGGTCGTCGGGGCTTTTTGTGCGGGTTGCTGATATTCCCCGTTTATAATATTGGTTTTCTGCGATACAAGCAAACGGAAATTCAACCCTGATATTGGATTGTTTCCGCTGTATAAAAATTGGCTATATTCCGCCGTGGCTGCGTGGGTTATACCGGGCGCAATCTGATTAAGCAAAACAGATATACAAGAAGCAACCGGGAACGCATCCCGCAAAGTATATTCTTTCCTCGCTTTTTCCTCTAACAACCAATCCATCAAATAAAACCCAAACCACAACGACGCATAACGCCACGTTGACCGGGCAATTGGGTAAAACGTTTGTCCGTAAATGGAATAGGGCGGCGCAAAATACTTTCCGTTGTCTGTTAATCCCCACTCGGTCGGGGTGTCTGAAAAGTTGTTTGAAATAAACGCCACGTCGATTGCGTAACTAATCGCACGCCTATAATTACGGTTATTATCAACTATATCATCGGCGGGCAATGGATATGTATTAAGGTCGTCGATTTTCTCCACGTCGCACAAATACCGGGCATATATATTATAACTTTTCATATCGGCGTGCATTGTCCCGGTTGCCCCGGAACCCTCAACGGCTGTTAAATCAAATTCCAACGTATCAAACGGGGACGTTGTAACCTTTTGATAACGGAACATTGCCACGTCGTCCGAACGTCGGCGTATCTCAACCAATGCAACCCCAAACGGCACGCCGTCAATTCGTTGTTGTGAAATATAGATATAATAATTAACATTCAATTCCGGGTATAATTTCCCCTTGAATGCGTCCGCACTTGCACCCGTTGCCATTCGTCCGGTATAAAGCCCGGATATTACCGCCGGGGAACCGTTGGACGTAATTTGTATTTCTTTCAATATATTGCACAAAGTAAAATGATAGGTTTGTACTAATGCGTTTTGGTCGGTCGTGGCGTTTGCGTCTTGTTCCCAATTCGTACCGCCCAAAAAACAAGAAACAACACTATCCCCCGGAACGTATATTTGAATTAATGGACGCTTGTTTATCGTTATCCGTTGGATTGTCGGGGCTAACGTTATTAAATTGTATTCCTTTTCCAATCCCGCCAACACGTCGTTATAATCGTCGATTGCGTCCGGTTGTACAACAACCTTTTTATCGTAATCCGTAAACGTACAATCGGTTTTCATAAACTTGCCTTGAAAGTATTGGAACCATGTACGCCCGCCGTCGTCGCTCTTTTCAATGCAATACAAAAATTCATTGTCGAACGATTGACGGTTTATATAGTCGTAATCATCCCGGACAAAGGTAATTTTGCCGGATAATTTGGCACGATAAAACCGTTGGTTGGTTTCTAATTCGTACTCCTTTGCCAAATCGTCCTTATAAATCGGATGCACGGTTTGACCTTGTAAGACGTTCGGGGCGTCCAACGTTCCCAATCTCAACCATGCCGTCCCGTTTGCGTATTGTAATTTATGCACATTAAACCGGATATATGCGGCGTTGCTCGGTATGTCAAATTCCGTATTTGTGGCGGTCGGGTCGCTCCCCCAACCGCCGATAATCTTTTTATTGCTATCGTAAAATGCGCCCCCGGCTTGCGGGGTGTAATTCTGAAACAATTTGCGGGGGTACACATTCCCAACCGGGACAAAAGTACGGGTATAATAGAAATTTGTATTATTCCCGTTTATGTTCCCGGTTGTGTTACTTATCGCCCCGTTCGCTAAAAACGCATTTACAAATGAATGTCTATAAATCGGGTTCATATCAATTTTTAATTTTACGTGTCAAATTCTTGTAAACCTCAATAACATTGCCGTTGCCATCGACGTAACGACGGCGGCGGTTTTGTTCCTTAATCTCCCTTACATCGTCTTTTAAATCCCGCAAATCCGGTGCGTTATTTTGTTGAACCGTTACATTAATGCCGTCGGTATTGTAGGCATTAAGGTACTTTTGGGGGAATGTTCCCCGGTTCAAACTATTTATTACGTCCGGGATTAAACGACGGAAACGGCGGGAATTACGTTTATTGATAACGGCGAAAAATTCCCCGCCCTCGGCACGCCTCCGGGTTCCATCCGGTTTGGTTCCTAAATCCACGTCGTCCCCGGATTGGTGGGAACCGCCCGCCAACAATTCAACCGTACCATCGCCGTAACTTTCCGAACCCCCGGCGTTGGCTGATTTGGATAATTGGGCGGCTTTGATTTTGGCGGCGGCAAAGGAACCCCACATTATAGCAATTGCCGGGATTGCAAACGGGAACCCCAATTGCGACCAAATCAAAGCGGACGCCGTTACAAGGTTTCCAATTTGTTGTATCGTTTGTATTGCCGCCTGTGCTTTCTGTGCCTTTTGTTGCTCCTTTAGGGCTTTTTCTTGGTTCTTTTTCGCAACGTCCAATTCCTTTTGAGCCATTGCAACGTTATTGGCGTAACCGTTCGCCCGTGCCTCTAATTCCGCATCTAATCGGCGTTGGCTTGCGTCAACCTCTTTGTCGGCGGCGGAAACGGCGGCGTCGGCGGCTTGTACCTTTGCATCCAAAAAACCGTTTAATTGCTCAATGGCAAAGGAAACGGACGTACTTATTGCCTCCTTTTGGTCGTCGTCCAAATTCAGCCCGAACAATCCGTATATGTCGTTACCCCGTTCGTCGCCTTTGCTTTTCTCAATTTCTTGGTCGATTTTCGCAATGGTATTTTCGATTGTCTTAACCTCGGCATCCGTCATTTTAACCCCGGCGGCTTTGTTCAACTCTAAAATCTTTTGCAACCGTGCCTTTTCTTGCGCTAACCGGAACCGGGTTTTGCGTTCCTCGGAATTGCGGATTAAATCAAACTCGGACGCCTCCAACGCTTGTGTTTGGTCGAATAGCATTAACGCCCGTTGTTGGTTTAACTCGGTCGTTTGCTTCAATACCTCGGCATCATATTTGGCGTTAATATCCGCCTCGGATTGGCGCACGTCCTCGGCTAATTGCCTATTTTGTGCCAATTCGATTGCCCGTTGTTGCTGTAACAACTGAATACGCAAATTTATTTCCTCCTGCGAACCCTCACGGGCGGCGTCTAATTGTAATTGCGTCCGGTCGGCGGCGGCTTGCATTTGGTCTATTGTAATTTGGTCGTTCAATTCGCCCAAACTCTTTGCGTATTGTTGTTGCAAAAGTAATTGTTGGTTAAGCAATTCGGCAACTTGCGTTTCAGTTAATCCCCGCTCGGTTTCTAACCGGGTGTTAATGTCCTGTATTTGCCTTTCATACTCAACCCGCAATTGTTCCCGTTGCTTTTCCGCCCCCTCTGCCATCAATGCAATTTGGGCGTCCTGCGTTGCCCGTTGTGCGGACAATTCCGCCGCCCGTTGTTGGTTGGCAATATCTACCATATCAACCGCCAATTGTTCCCGTAATAAAACAATTTGGTCGTTTAACGCTTTGCGTGCCTTAACCGTTAAATTGGTTTCCGTCCTCAACTGCAATTGTATGTCGGCAATCGCACGGGCGTTGGCGGCTTGACGTTGCGCCCGTTGTTGGTCGAATGAATTTTTAATTAAGGCAATCCGGGCGTCCTCGGCTTTGCGCAATATATCCGTTTCCGCTTTGGCGGCGTTCCGGTTTTCGTTTGCTCTTTGGGCGGCTTGTATTTTCCTTTCGGCGTCCAAATCCGCCCCCTCGGTTTTTAGATTAACGGCAATGTCAACCGCCCGCCCGGTATTATCTATTTGACCCTGTACGGCTTCAATTGCTTCATCAACCTTGACTTTATCAATTTTACCGTCTAAATCAACATCAATATAAACTTTCTTATCCCCACGGGCTTTGGCGTTATTCAACTGCAATAACATATCGTTTAATTGCTTCAACTTTGCCCGATTTGCCTCCAAATCGTTTAATTCTTGACCGTAAAAACCAACGCTTTTATTATGCGCCTTTGTGCGCTCGGCTAATATTTCGTCCTCAATCTTTCGGGTTTCAGACAATGAAGCGTTACGGGCTTTAGCAATGTTTAATTCCCGGTTCAATTGGGCGACACGTTCGTTGCTAACCCGGTTCATTTCGGTTGCCTCGGTTTCCAAATAATCCAACCACGCCTTTTGCGCCTCGTTAAGTTTTTGTTGGTTCTTTGCCGATTTATCGGTATTAGATGCAAACAGAACTAAAGCCCCCACAACCGTAACCAATGCCAACGCCAAAAGAACATACGGATTTGCGGCGGCAATCAGATTGAAAGCCTTTTGTGCAATTGTAGCCGCCAATGTTGCCTTTGTTCCCTGCATGGTAACAAGGCGGTTATAAACTTGCGCTTTGCTCAATGCCGCCATTTGTAGCCGGGAAATACCCAACATAATTGCGGATTGTTTTTGTACTGCGTTTTGTATGGCTTGCACCCCGGTTGTAATGGCTATTGCTGCCTGTAACTTCTTTTGCGCTTCTTGCACGTCCTCACTTTCCGCCCCGAACAATTCCATTGCCCCGGTAAATGCGGCGAACCCACCGGACGCACCAGCCGCCAAACCTAATACGGCATCCAAATTGGACGTATCGGACGCCATGCGGGTAATTTCATCGGTCGCATCCTTAACCGCATCTCGTAACATTGCGGTTTCTTTGCTCAATTGCTGATATTCGGCGGTTCCTTGTTTGCCCTCCAATCGTAACAATGCTAATTGCTTCGTTTGGTTCTCTATTTGGGTCGTCAACCCTTTTGCGGCGTCGGAATAGTTACCCACGTTTAACGACGTTTTCCCGGTCGCTTCCTGCAACCGTTTCATTTCCTCGTAAATCGCTTTTGTTTCGGCAACCAATTTGCGCCCCTCCTCGGTCGCCTCCCTTTCCTCAACCGTCATATTATTGAGGTATATTTTATTGATTGAGTATTGAGCGGACAAACGATTATATGAACCCTCGGCGGATTGGTTCAACCGGGTTGTCAACTTGTTTAATTCGTTCGCCTCTTTTTGCGCTTGCTTCAATTCCGCCAACCGTTTTGCGTTCTCGCTTTCCGCAAACGCCAAATCCTTTGCCGCCCGTGTCAATTTGTCGGTATCGGCGGACGCCCCCCGGATTGTTTTACGTCCGTTTTCGGTCGCCCCGCTTACGCCCTCCAATGCAGCCTTAACCGTTATCGCCTCACTCTTTATATTTTTTAGAGTGTTCATATAGGCGTCGGAAAGTTGGTCTAACTGATTAATCAACTTTGTAATCGAATCGTCCGGGCTTACAAGGTCGCTATATTTTATAGGGTTGTTATTATCTGCCATACTTAACGTTATTTGCGGGCAATTTGCCCCGTATTAAATTATCTTTTCTTTTCCATGTAGTTAATCAACCAAAGAAAAACAACGCCGCAAATCGCCTTATTTGACGCCGTTTTTATTTTTGGTTGGTTTCAACAACTCCTTTATCCGCTCAAATGCGTTGTAATACTCCAATACGGTGTATTTCTTTGGTTCCGGTACGTGCAAATGTTGCGATATGGTTAAACACATATTTTCAAATTGTTTATCGTACTGAATTTCCATGTTATCGGAACCGCTAAAAACAACCGGGCGATTATATAACAACAACATCGTCGTTATTTTATCAATTTCCGCCCGTTTGTCCTCTGTATCGCCGTTTATAATCGCATCCAACATTAACATTGTCCGGTTACGCAATTCGTCGTAATACTCTTTAATCGTCGCATCGTCGAACATGCGGGGGAAATACATTTGCAATTCTTCATCTATTTTTTTTTTGACCGCTTCCATTTGGGCGGTCAACTCTTTAATCGGCACGTCGCCGAACATATCGACGACCTTTTGCAATCCGTCGTCGGATAAATCGTTGTACGGGGTTCCGTCGATTGATTTAACCAACACGGCAAACGCTAAACATTTCGGGCTTAACCCGGATTGAATGAAATACACGTTTTGCCGCATATTATCCAATTCGATTGCCGCCAATTCCGGGGTTTTGCTCCGGGCGTATCTCATTGCCTTTTCAATATGCGTGTCGAAATCCTGTAAATCCGAACCAATCCCGGCATCAACCAACAACATTTTATTGTATTTATGGAAACGCAACATTGGTAATTCGTCGATTGCGTCGTATATCTCAACCGTGTATTCCCCTATCTTAACCGTTTTCATAGCAAATAACGTGTTATCATGGTTGAACAAAAGGGAACCAACAACAATGCCGGGTTCCCGGTTATAAACGCCAAAAGGATTGCCAAAGCAACCCCCGCCCAAAAGGACAAACAGAAATCGCAATTAAACATCTTTGCGAAAAACTCGTTGCCGTGGATTTGCACCCATTCGATAACGCCCCATTTGCGTAACAAGGTCAACCCGAATGCCGCAACCAAAGCAACCACGACCGTATAAAATAAAAACGCTTTCATATACTTGTTGTTAATCAGTTAAACACGTTTCATCAATTCCCAATTCCCCGGCAAACCGGAACCCGGCGAACGGGTGCATTAAAAATTGGTTATCTATTTCGTCCAAAGTGAACCCGGCAAATATGTTTTCCGCCTTTGCGTACACTCTGTTTATTGTCATGGAACCGGAACGCAACCAAATACCGCCATTCAATACCCGCATGATTTGTTGTTTGACCGCCTCCGTATTGCGGTTGTTGGGGTCGTTGGTTATCGTGCGCATATCAAACCAAAAGATAACCGAAAACGGCGTTGTATATTTGTTTTGTTCGCCGGGGAACCAATCAATTTGTTGCGGGTCGTCCAACACGAAAAACGAAAAATTCCCTATATTACTATCCGGGGCAATCAACATATATTCATTGCCGCCGACGTAAATATTGGGCGTGTAATATCGTTTTCCTTGTATGGACTTAACCAACCGTTCCGAACGTCCAAAGGAATAATTAAGCCACGGCAACCCGTCCGCCAATCCCTTTTGAATATTTGCAATAACCCGGTCGAATAATTCCGGGTTCTTTATAATCGGTACTCTATCCATTTCCGTATATCGTTTTTTTTGCTTTGGTTAGCAAATCCGGGTAAACGTATTGCCAAATCAGTTTAGCAATGTTTTCGTTCGTCAATCCCAATATTTGCCGCCCGTACTTTTTTATCAAATCTTCCGTCTTGAAATCCGACGCCTTAATTTCAAATTGTTTGTCGCCGACTTCCAAATAAAAACTACTCTCAAAATCGCCCTCATCCCGTAACGTTACCCGGTTCGTCGGTTGTCCCTTTTCCTCCTTAATGGCTATTGTTAGCGGGGTATAAGGTCGATAATCCATTATGTCAACGCCCAATCGGTTAATACCTTGTTCAAATAATTGTTCCTCGGCGTTGGCATCAATGATAAACGCCGTTGTCATTCCGTCGTCGATTATTTCCCGTATAATCAACCCGGACGTCAACCCGTCGTTAAACGTATTAACCCGGTTGCGTAAATCAATTATTGATTGTAACCCCGCCATAATGCAATTACGTTGTCCGGTACTTAACGCCCCGGTTGTTGCAACTCAAACAAATACGGTCAATTCCTTGCGTATCTAATCGCAAAGCCTCAAACGCTTTTTTAAGGTCATAACCCAAACCGCCGGGGCGTCCCTCAACATTCCCGTCCAATTCATACAAAATTTCCATTTTAGAGGCGTTGGATTGGTTACGGTTTACCCTTACGTTGGGGTTCATTGCCAACGTGCGCAAAGCGATTGCCGCAACTTGGCGTTGTATTACCGTTTGGAATATCGCCCGTTGTTCAACGATAAAATCGGTTAGGTCGCAACCCACCGTTATTTCACAATTCAACCCGTAATTCAGCGTATTAGTGTACATCGTATAGGCTATATCCCACAACTCCGGGTATTCGGCGAATGTTTCCGGGGCGTTGTACATAAACGGGGAAATCTGCAAATACTTTGTCAATTGCCGCCATGCCTCAATATTGCCGTACCCGGTACACGTTCCGCACGGTTCCCGGCTCCAATCTTTCGACACGTTAATTGCTTGCATTCCGGCGGGCAAATCGTCTTGATTGTAGCAAAGGAACCACGCACCCCCGGCGTTGTTTGCGTCGCTTATATACGGCAAAAAACAATCTTCCAACGTAAACCATTGAAAGCCGCCATTTGTCAACGTAAAATTCAAATCAAACGTCTTTACGGGGTCAATCTGCGAACTATGGAAAAGGTATAATTTCACAATCCCGGTTCCGCCTGTCATTTGTAAGCCAACCCGGTGTATTTGGGCGGTAACTCCCATTGCCCGGACGGGGATTATTTCAAAGCCAACCAATTTATGTGCGTTCGGTTGGGTCGCTCTAATACGTCCCGCACCGTCAAAGAACGTGCGCCGTTCCAATAGGTTCTTTGTTTCCTTATCCAACCCCTTTATTTGGGTAAACGTTTGTACCGCCGTGGAAATTCCGTTGCGGGTCAAACGTTCTAAATAGTCGGATAGTATGTTGTATTTCTCCCAAAAGGTCGAACCCTCGGCGGGAACCTCGGCGACGTTATCAACCAAAGCAACCCAATACAAAGGTTTGCCCGCCGCATCGTTGGCGTATTGTACCACGGTTTCGGCTTTCCATTCCTTTGTATCGTTCCAAACCGGGTATTGAAAGCCCCAATTGTCCGGGACGATTGCCGCCATATTATCCAACGTTACAAGCGGGTGCGCCCCTTGAAAATATAACCCGCTTTCGGTTTCTGTCAACCGTTCGGCGATTGCCTCGGCGGGATTATATGATTGCTCCCAACCAACGACGTTTAATAATTTATCTTGTATCTCTTTAATCCGGTACATACTTCGTAAATTTAAAAAGGGGGCGGGGATAACCACCCCGTCCCCTCGGTTAAATAATCGTTCCGTTTTCCGGCTTATGCGCCTGCACCCCCGGCGGGAAATTCCCCGGCGTTGGTTACATATACGGGCATTCCTAACGGTTCGTTCGGGTTGCGTGCTGCAATCTCGGCTTTGATAATTGGATTTGCCACGGTGTCCGGGTTGCTGTTATATGCTACCATGTAGGCAACATCAACGCTAAATCCGAAATACTCCTTAACGGCACACGTCAAATCAGCGGTTGCGGCTCCCATAATCGCCGATTGGTCGCCAACGGCGGTATAATAATGCGAACCAACGGGCAAATCAATGTACGGCAAACGTACAATATCCCATTCGTGGAAATTCGCACGGGTGCGGCGGTATGCCTCACGGTCAACACGGGTTAAGATACCAACGTTTCCATCGGCAACGGCAAACATTGTTCCCATTTTGCCCGCTTCATCGGTTACGTTGTTGGTATAATGCAATACCTTGTTATCGTACTCCATGCGCTTATTAACGTCGTTGTAAACGCCATGTTGCGCCAACTTGCGTATTAGGCTATCAACCCCCGCATTTGCGATAAGGTGGATATATTCCGGGTAACAATTCGCCCGCATGATTGGGTTAATGTCGCCCAAAATCTCGGTTGCCATTTGGGTTGGCACTTGTACAACGTTCCCGGTCTGCGTGTAATTGAGCAATGTTTTGAACACCTGCGTTTTGTTCGCCTCCAATGCGGCAACGGCTCCTTTATCCAAAGCGTCCGCCAACGCACGGGTTGTTTTCTCCATTTTGCGCATAAAGTCATGGTTGTACGAAATCTCATTGTTTGAGTATGCCGCCGGAACCATTGTAAACCCGATTGCATAGGTAGCCCAAACAAGCGTTACCAATGCGGACGTATTTTCATTATCAGCAATAACGCACGAACGCACGTTGCTAACCTGTACGTTTTCGTCATAATTGATAACGGGAACCTGTACCGTGTTACCGATACTTACTAATGCCCTATCTCTCAAATTAGGGCTAATAATTGAGTTGGGGGCGTTGGTTTGCTCAATGAAGAAATCCAATGCGCCGTACTCACACGGGCGGAACATATTACGGTCTAACTCCGGGTTCTCTATCCGCCAATTCTGTACTCTTGTTGCAATTAAACTCATTGTTTAAAAAATTAAATTGTTTATAAATGCGGGTTTACCCTTTACCCGTGTTGTCTTTTACTTTTCCGGTAATGCGGAAATATTGTTGTCTTTCCATGCTTGTTGCATTCCGGCGTCAAATTCAGCCGTTCCAACTTTTAACCCTTGTTGTTCCAACGTCGCCGTAATTGCGTCGTATGCCTCAACCCTCGTTTTTGCGCCGGATATGTCAACGGTAATATTACCGCCCGCACCGCCTCCACTTGGTGCGCCTGTACCACCGCCCGCCGCTTGGCGTCCCTTATCCAAAATACCCATTGTTTCCAATTCACGGGTCAAAAGGTCGCCGGGGGTGTACGGGTTCAACTGATTGTTCGGGTTGCGCATGATTGCGCCGTTTTCGTCCTTAAACGCTAACATTTTGCCGCCCTTTCCGTCGTCGATAAATTCGGGGTTCATGCCCTTAATCTTTGCAATCGCTTGGTCTAACAAAACCTTTGTTGCGCTTTCCGGCAATCCTGCCTTAAACTTCAATCCGGCGGTTGCTGTCTGCAATGCCGTTTCAACACGAATGCCGAACACCTCGTTTGTGTGGGTTTGTTCGGCTTGGTCGTATTTCGTTTTGAGGTCGTTGTATTGGGTCGTAACGCTTTGCAAATCTGCCTTTGCTTGCTTCAATGCCTTTGCGGTTTCCGCATCCGTCGCACCGTCGGCAATGGCTTTTTCCAAACGTGCCTTTTCTTTGGTTAGGCTGTCAATCTGTGATTGCAGACCGTTTGCGCCCTCAACTTTGGTTTTGAACTCGGTTAATACTCGTTTGGCGTAATCAAACGTTTTTTCGGTTCCGTTCTTGGCGATACCGGAAACGGCTAAAATGTCCGCATCCAAACCGCCGTAAATTTCCCCGGTTTTCTTTGCTATTACGCTATTTTCGTCGTTGACTGATAACGTGGTTATCGCTGTCAATTGTTCGTCGGTTAATCCGGCTAATGCCGCATTTGCCTTTAAAACATCAATCGTTAATGCCATAATCTTTCCCTTTGATTATTAAATTAATATTCGGTTACTTTTTGCCCTCGGCTTTGGCGTCCGCCTCGGCTTTTGCTTTGGCATCGGCTTTGGGTTCCTTTGCAGTTGTCGCCGGGATAACGCCCGCCGCTTTCAATTCTGCCAAAATCTCGGCTTTCAATGCTGCCTTTTCCTCGGCACGGGCTTTGGCGTCCGCCTCGGCTTTTGCTTTGGCATCGGCTTTGGCTTTTTCCTCGGCGGCTTTGGCTTTCTCTGCCTTTGCCTTTTCGTCCGCCTCGGCTTTCGCTTTCATGTACTCGTTGGGGTCGTGCAATACGGTAATCGTGTAACCCTGTTTTTTCAGATTGTCGGCAATGCTATTTTCATAACCCTTTTTGCCGAACTTCTGAATACGGGGAATTGATAACCGTTTGCCCGTTTCGCTGTCGAATTTCTTAATTTCGATAACGCAATGATACAAATGTTTCTCATTGTCCGGGACAATGTAGTTTTCGGGCGTAACGTCGATAATCGCAACGTCTTTAGTTTTGCCCTCGCTTACTTTCACTCGCATAATCGTTAAATTTACTTGTTATAAAATTTATCTTAGAGTTGAACGGCATATTATACCCAAACTCTAACACGTTCAAATATTCACGTTCAAATCTGCGTACAAAGTTAGCAAAATTCAACTTTATACGCATATCGTTTTCGCTGATAATCTGTTTGTCGTACAAATCCAATACCTCGTTACGGGTTAAATGTCGGTACGGTTCCAATTCCGCCAACGTCAACATACGTTGCAATTGGGTTGGATTGTTCCGGTATTCCGTTTCGATAATTTGGTTTTGTAGTGCGTCTAATTCCGCCTCGCTTGCGCCGCTTTCCTTTGCTACCTTGTAACGTTCCCGTAACTCCGTTGCGTTGGATAAATAAAACTCCGTGCCGTAATTGACTTTTGCAGAAACGAACAAACCGCCATACCTCAAACGGCAAACGGTTTCATCGACGAATTGTTGCGCCGCCTCAAATCCCTTTTTTACCCGGTTTAATACCGTGCTTTGGCTCTCAAAATTCGCCTGTATTTGTTGCTCGTTCAATGCGTCCCGTGTGGTTATTTCCTCGTTGGTTCCAACAACCGACGTAATAATGTCATTCTTTAGGCGGTTTTCTTCCTCAACGTTATAATCCAAACTCCCACGGTCAACGGTTAGCATTTGCACCGGGTTACGCAAATCGGGTTGTTTATCCCCGTCCGGTATTGGTATTTCAACGAACGAACCGACGCCGTTAATACGACTATCCCCGCATTTGGGGCAACGCATCAAAAGCCCGGCGGCGTCCAATCTGTAAAACCCTTGTTTGTCTTTCAAAAACCCACCGTCGCAATAATCGCCATTTTCGCCGTTACTGAAATCGCATGATTGTTCGTAACCGGAATATATCGGATATGCTCCGTATAAATCTAAATGTCGTTTACTGATATGATAAAACAAAAACCAATCCAACGCCTCCAATTGCTTGGTTAGCGGGGATTGCTTAACGTCGGGTTCCGATAAACTCAACGGTTCATTCCAAAAGAAACGGGCGGGACAATAACCGACGTCGTGCGGGTTATCAATCAGCAATTCGCCGATATTGTGGTTTTTGTCCTCTCTGAATACCCTATAACGTTCGTCGTCAATTACTGCGATACGTTCCCCGTCTTGCCTAAATATGATATAATCCATTACCCCCGTCGTCGGGTTGGCTCTGTAATCAATCACGGATGCAATAGGCAACCAATAGAAATACGGTTGCGGGTATTTGTCGGCGGGGTTTTGTTCGCTCGGCATATCGACAATTAGAACGCTATTTATTTCGGTTTGGAAAAACTCCCATCCTTTTGTACTCCAAATTTCCGGTTCGTGTAATACGTCTTGGCGGTAATATTCCCAATCGTCCCGTTGTTCCGGGTTTTGGAATTGATAATTGAACGCCGGGTTACGACCGTCAAAAATCCGGCTTAACTTATCAAAACAAACGCCCGTTACCTCGTTTGTTTTAACGGGGTAACGGAACAATGTTTTGAACATCTTAAATTTGTCATGCGGCAATAGGTTAGAAACAAATGCCATAAAATCCGTTATCGGTTGGCAAATGTCAAACGACGTTATACGGGTGCGGGCGTGAAAATTAATGCGCTGTTGGTGATAAATAGCCTTATTTATCGTTTTGCGCTTTTTCGGCTCCGTTATCCGCTTTTTTATTTCGTTTATATCCAATCCCATTGTCTTTGTCAAATTTAAAGTCTGAATTATCCGGCAATCTCCAACCGCCATTATTAGGCATTCGCAAAAGACGTTCGGCGTGCGTAATCTCGAATTGTTCGGTTACGTTCAATGTATCATTGATTAACGCAACCTTTTGTACTTTCGCCGCCATATCGTCAACCTCCAACGGCAACTTTTAAATCCGTCAACGGATTAAAATCCGGGGCAATGATTGCAAGGTTGTCGGAATAGTTAGGCAAAAACGCCCATTGTATTGCGTTGCTGTCCGGGGCTTCTAATCCGCCATGCGTTTTGTCGCCAATGAACAACGAACGAATAGGAATAGGATAATACGTTGTTGCGGTTGTTTCATCCTGTATTGCCTCAATACTTCCGTTTTCGTCAAACAGATAAACGCCCAAATTGTCCGCCCAACTTTCGCATTGCAATTCTTTCATTGCCTTAATTACTGATTGGGGGATTTTACGCATTACCCCGGTAAACGGGTTCGGTTCACGCCCTATAATTTCCTCAACGCCTCCCAATGTTTCGTTACCGCCGCCAAAGGTTCGGGCGGCTCCGGCTTCGTTGGTCGGGGCTTGGATATACGGGGAAACAACGATTTTGGTACTATCCGCCGCCGTCAACAACGGCGTCCATGATGCAAGCAAAGTAATTGCCTTTCCCGTGGTAAAACTGTTTTTGCTTCCATCGTCTTTGGTTAGACGTTGAAACGCTACCTTTTGGATTTGCCCGAAACTTTCGGCGCATTTTACGGCGGGAATATCGGGCAATGAAGCCGCCGCCGGACACTTACAAGTAATCATACTCTTTAAATTTTAACGTTAAAAATTACATTTGTTACCTCGTTGGGCTGTCCCTTTGCCCTCTGTATTACTTCTACGTTGCAAAGTTATAAACTTTTTCCGTTATAAACTTGCATATCTCAATTAAATTGTTAGTTACGACGTTTAACGCCCCGGTTTGCGTGTGCGTATGGTTGTATATTACCGTCGGCAATCTCTTTTTCGTAAATCCCGGTTAATCCGTCCTCCGGGTCGTCGTGCGTGTTCGCATCGAAATTGCGCAAAAAGGTTGTAACATGGTCGTAAATCGCTTTGTACCGGGTTTCCCAACCGAACGGCATAATAATACTTTGATTTACCATTGCGGACGCCGTAATTATCCGGCTTTCCTTATTGCCGCCTTGATAAAACGGGTCTGTCATTGCCCGCATTTTCTTTTTAATAACCTTTTCGTAACCCGCACCGCCGTTGTTACTCTCAACCCATACTTTTTGCGTGCCGTTCCTGTTAATCATTGCCGGAACGGTTACGGTTGTAACGTCCGTATTTTCGTCCGTCATTTCCATATCCGTAATTAAAGCAAATAACAACGGTTCCATACGCTTTGTTTTCTCGTTGAAAATCATGTTGTCCGATTTATAAACGTCATACGTGGCGGCAAACAAAAGGTCGTCCCCTTCATCGGCAACATCTATGTATGCGCCGGAACGTATGTACGTGCCGTAATCGGATTTTTCAACCCATGTTTTGAACGGTTGATATAATCGACCCTCGGCGGAACCGGGGTTGCCTTGATAGAGGCATTGAAATTGTACCGGGTCTAATGCTTTTTGCGCTTCCAACTTTTGCTTACTGTGTCGGCTTTCCCATAATGCCGCCCCCGGTTCCCGTGGGTCTATCTCGGTCGGTTCCCCGGTTTTCAATCCCTCAAAATTTATGCGCACCCACGCCCCCGGCGTTACGTTCTCTAAATCCGCCCAACACTTAACATCAATAATCGTTTCGCCGCTCTTTTCAATGCGCCCTATCAAATCGTCGTCGTGCCAACGGGTAAATACAATCAATTCTTGACTATCGTTGTGTAAACGGGTGCGTACAACGGTCGTGTACCATTTCCACGCCGCCGCCCGTACTATCGGGCTGTTACCCTCGGCGTAATCCTTATACACGTCGTCCAATATCGAAACGTCCACGGTTTTAGACGTCAGCGAACCGCCACGACCGACGACACGCAACGACCCCTTACGCCCTACCATTTCGATAACATCGGAATTGCGCAAATAGGTATTAGCCATTGTTACGACGTTTGACCCATTTAAGTACGTGCCGGGGAATAATTCACGATACCGGGGCGTGTCGATTATTCGTTGAACGTCCCGGTTAAAATCCCGTGCGATTGTCGCCGCATACGAACCGATACATATTTTGCGGTCGGGGTCTAACCCCAACATAAATGCGGGTAATTTACGGCTCGACCCCTCCGATTTGCCATGTTGGGGCGGTTGTTGTACAATCATCTTTCGTATTTTGCCGTGTGCGAACATATCCAACAACGTATAATAAACGACGTGGAACGGCTCTAATACTAAATCCGGTTGCATATACCGGGCAAAGTTGATAAGGCGTTTACGGGCGGCGGCTTTAACAAGCAAATCCGGTTGTTGCCGGATTGCGTCGTACATCTGCAATAATTGTTCGTTGTTCATTGCTTTGCTCCTTTCTCCCATTTAGAACACGCCCGACGACCTCGGACAATGTAAAATTCATAATGCGGGCAACGTAAACAAATCGGGTTCCCGTTTAAATCCCGGTGTCTATGGTCGTCCGTTATCCATTCCGAAAAACGGCACGTGTCGCAAATCTCGGTTTGCCATTCCGGTTGCTTGGTTCCCGGACGGGGTGCGGTTACTCTCTTTGCCATTATTGCGCCCCTCCTTTCTCGGCTAATGCCTTTTGGTATTCGGCGGATTGTAATTTGTCCGCCAATGCAAACAATAAATCGTCCGGGATTGCTTTAACGTCGTACTTTGGTTTGTCGTCGTCGGTCGTGGCGTTATATCCGGGTATCTCAATTTTAACCGGGGCGTCAAACCCTAACATCTTTGCCCGGCGTTGTTGGATATTCAAAAGCAAATCTAAAAACCGGGGGTTCCCGGCGGACGTTTCGGTTGCGGTTTCATTGTACCCGTAATATTCCGGGTCGCCGTCCTCGGCATCGGTTTTGATTGGTCGCCCCTTGTTGGTTTTCTCTTTGGTGCGCATCTTTCCGGTTTTCGACGCCTCCCACGCCTCCCATGCTTGCACCTCCATTGCATCCAATTTGCGCAATTCCTGTGTAACGTAATCGTCGATATTATCCAACCGTTCCCGCTTCCATTCGATAAGGGTTTGTTGTAAGTCGTAATAAACCATTGAAAGCGTAATTGTGTAACCAACGCCCCGGTCGGACAAATCCCGGTTCAAAGCCTCGGTTATTTCCCGATAAGTATAACCACGTAAAAACAAGTTGGAACAATACGCAATATCATACGCCCGTTGTTCCTCGGTACGCTTGTTATATCCGGCGGGTTTCCGGTTCTTATTACCCGTTTTCAATTTTTCCATTTTTCAACCTCTTTTAATGTTCAAACGGGGTAAAAAATCGACCTTTGCGCCTTTTTGCTTTTCCGTCCTTTTGGTTCCTCGGTTCCTTTGTCCCTTTTCCCCTTTGGTTCCTTTCCGGCTCTATGTCTTTTCTTATCCCGTCCCTCCTTAAAACGTGTTTACCCTTTACAAGTTATTTGCGGGGAATTTCCATTTTAAGAGGCTTTTGTTATTAACTCAATACTTTTATTGTCTTTATGGTTATCTTTCAACCACGGGGCAAATTTACGGGTTTTCCGGGGCATTGCCAAACGTTTGTTATCTCATGTATATAAACGGCAAAACCCCGGCTTTGTTTCCGGGGCTTTTATGCCTATTGTCCTATACCGTTTTCGTATTTCCCATTTGAGCAACGAAAATAATGTTGCGTTCCACGGGGGTTGGTATATTCCGTTCCCCCTTTCATTTCCTTTATTGCCAAACATACCGGGGCGGGCTTTCCATTTACCGGAAATTCCGGGTTAAAATATCGACACGTTCCGCATATCTTTTCGGAGCGTCTATTATCCGGGGCGCATCCGGTCGGCATATTAGGAATTTCCGACGAACATTTATTTTTCATTGCGTCGCCCTCCTTTCCGTTTATTCTTTGCCCGGCATTTGTTCCGGGGGTTCTTTTTCAAATCGACCCGTTGGATTTGTATTTCGGAACCGGGGAACATATCAGCAAAGAACGCCGCCATTGCTTCCACTTCTTTTGGGACGTTGTGCGCCTCCGGTTTCTTGTACTCCCTTTTGTGTTCCGGTTGATTTGCCATTATAGCGGCGGGGCAAATACTAATAAGTTGGCAACCCTCGCACGTATTAACGGGCTTTGAATTTTGTTTGCTTTCGCAAATCGCTTTATATTTCCGGTCGTACTCCGCCGTTCTAAATTCGTGGTAATCGTCCCGGTGTGCGCTTGCACGTGTAAACATTTCCATTGCTTCAACTGCAATGCGGGCTAAAATGTAATCCGGGGTATCGTTAAACGCATTTTCCATTGAATTACGGTTTACTACCTCGGCAATCTCATTAATTAATTGTTCTCTGTTAATCATCGCTCTTTAATTTTTAGGTTTATATTCTTGGCAACGACACGTTCCGCATGATTGTTCAGATTTGAACGCCTCGCAATATCCGTTACCGTTTACGTCCTCATTCGTGAAATTGGCACAATCGCCGCATCCTTTGTTTGCGGGTTCCTTTTGGGTATTTTCGACGGGATTGTTTTTAGGTTCAAATTCCCGTTTAAAATCCCGTTCCGGGCGTGCGGTAAATCGTCCGTTCAATTCCCGGATAATGTACCAACTTTCCGGCACGTCAACGAATATGCCGTTGCCATCGGGAAAAGAAAACATTGCTTTGCCGTTCGGGGTGCGTGGCGTCGTAACCGTTCCGCCTCCGGTAAATCTCAAAACGTCGTTCACGTTGTCCCGTCTAAATTGGATTGCGTCAACCTCTAACAAAGTGCGACAATACCGGGTTCCCGCTGTGGCGTCCGGGTCGGTTAATCGGGTGCGCATTTCCTCCGGGTATTCCTCCGGGTCATACTTCATATAAACCGATTGCATCCCGTCGTCATAAAAGAACTCAATAAGGCGGTCGCCCAATCGTCCCCGGATTGCCTGTTTTAACGCCTCAATCCTTTGTCCCTCGGCTTTATCGTTTCCCTCGCTTCCATTTTGCGCCCAACTTAAACGTATTGAAGTGTCGGACGCTGTAACCTCAATTTCTTGTTTTGTAATGTCCTCAATCATTGCGCACATATCGCAATCGAACGGGCTTAATACTTGTTTGTTCATCGCTCTAAAAATTTATTTGTTATTACTATCCGGGGCGGCTTCAACCTTTACCCCGGCAATTGTTCCGTTATAATTAAATTCCAATGTTTCAACCCCTTTAAATCCCCCGGCAATTCGCAACAACCGCCAATAAATCGTTTTCCGGTCGCTCCTATGGTATTTGTCGCATTGCCTACCTATTCCGGGGCAATCTTCCCTTTTGATTTTACAGCGAACGCAACGTTGCGTAAATACTGCGGGGTTGTTGTTGGCTAATCGTGCATCCGCCGCCGTCCATATCTCGGCAATCAATACCATACCCCGGTAAACGCAACGTTCGCCGGGGCTGTATTCTCTATTTGGGTCGAACGGTTCGGGTTGCTTTACTCTCATTCTTTGCCCGCTTCGTTTACATAGTCAAACAATGCGTCCAAATCTTCCTTTGCGCCTTTTACGCAAATTCGTACCCTATCGCCGCCCGCTAATGCGGTTTCGACAATCTCACAATTATACCGGGGGGCGTTTATCTGTATCATTGCCGCCGTGGTATTCGTTACAAACTCGTTTCTTTCTTCCATGCTCTCGGATTTTTGTAGTAAATAAAATGTTTCCGTTGGTTCGTTCTCGCTTTGACACGCCCCCAACAAAAGCGTTGCCAAAGATAACAATAAAATCTTTGCTTTCATCGTTTTACCTTTCTTTTAATCCATATAAACCGTATGCCAATGCCGACAAATAATATTTTCGCCTCAATGTCAACGTAACGGTCGTAACCGTTGACCGCATCCACGGACACGCCGGGAACAATAAACCAACTCTTATATTTCCAATATTCCCGGACGTAAACAGACACGCCAACCCGTCCGATATGAACCCCAATTTGCGCCGTATGAACGTCGCCATTGTTCGGGATAATTCCGATTTGCTTTTTACTCATTGCCTTTTCTGTTTAATAATTCGTAACTCTCTTTGTCAACTACCAACGCCCGTGGGTATTCAGTTATTACGCCCTTTGTGTACACCAAATTGTAAATACCCAATTGCCCCTTAATTGGAAACTCAACAACCCGGCGGGGGTTCCGCATCATCCAACCGAACCCCTTTGTTATTGACTTACGTTTTTCGGGCGGTATGCGGGTATTTTCCCAATCTTCGGGGGTGAAATCGGCGACGGGCTTAACGTCGTACAACTCAACCAATCCCAACGTTACCCCGTTTTCATATCCCGGAATTACGGGATTAGCGGACGAACAAACCATTAAATCGCCCCGGTACGGCGTGTTTTTGCTTCGTACCTCAATACATTTTTCGCCGTAAACAATCCCGTTGTCCTCATACGCCGCCGTTACCAACTGCGTTGCATACGGATTTTTAACGGTTAATGCACGCCAACGGTCGTGCAATTTCGGTTTATAATCTTTGTTGTTATACTGCATTTTGCAACCTCCTTTTAATTTTTCGCAAACGCTTTATTTCCTCGGCGATTGCTTGTTTATCCTTTTCCAATTGTTCAATCAAAACGTCGGGATTATTACCCCGGTTCCATGCTTTGATTAACTCGCTATTTTTGGCGTTCCAACTTGCGCCCGTTTCGATTTTATGCCCGCATTTTTTACATTTACCACCGGCACAATTAAATGAACTATAACCGCAATTATATATTTCTATATCATCGCAACCGCATTTAACGCATGGGTAAACGTATATTTTACGGGTCGTTGTTTCTGTAACTTCATGTTCTGCCATTGTCGAATAAATTATAATTAGCCGGGACACAATAACCGGGTAATGTTTCCCGTTCAATCCCGGACGCCTTAACAAAACTATCTTTCCAATATATCCGGGGCGTTTTGTTCGGGTGCGCCTCCCAATAGTCGAACACGTCGTTGTAAAACATCAATGTTTCCCGCTTGGTATATCTGCAACCACTTTGCAACCCTATCTTAAACAAGTCAACAAACGGGTACGACAAAGCAATTACAGAAAACGCCCGGTCAAACATTCCCACGGGGATTGGTTCAACGCTTGCAAAGGTACGGAACCCGTGGCGTTTCGCCCGTGCCAATGCGTTTATACGCATCCGGTTTGGGCTTGCTTTTGGTTCCAATTCGTCGCACCCGGTCAACGTGGAACCAATGGCAATGCGGGATTTATCCCAACCCTCGGACGCCTCGGCAAAGTCGATTAAAATATTGATACCCTCGGCGCATTTACTCAATACCTTAACCGGGACGCCGTGGCGTTGACAAACGCCGATTGCTTGGCGGGTCAACCTTTGCGTTTCCGGCAATAACGGGTCGGTTGTAAACGAAAAGAATAACCCCGTTTTTTGCAATTCGTCCTTATGCTTCAACAACTCATTCGTAAATATATCCAATGCGTATGGATATTCCCGTAATGTCTTTTTCAATTCCGGGGTATTGCCGCCCAACACTTTTGCGCCCCGCCCTTTGCGCAAATAACAATACGTGCATCCGTTGGAACAACCAACGTAAAAATTGGCGGCGTTCTCGGCATATTCCCCGGCTTTTCCTTTTGGGCTGTAAATAACCCGTCCGTTTATCGCTCCCATAACTCAAACAGATTAAAACGGTAAATCGTCCGACGGTTCCGGGGCGGGTGCGGGCGGTGCGGTTGGCGGGGCTTGCGTTCCGGCTCCGGTTGTTTTCGGGGTCAACATTTCCATATCGGTTGCGACAATCTCGGTAATGTATCGTTTCACGCCTTGCGCATCGTCATAACTCCGGGTTCTTAATTCTCCCTCAATATAAAGTTTATCGCCCTTTTTGACATACTGATTGGCAACTTTTGCTAAACCATTTTGCAATACTATGTTATGCCATTCGGTACGCTCCGGGATTTGCCGCCCGTCCTTTGTCGTAAACCCTCGTTTCGTGGTTGCCAACGAAAAGGTCGCAACGCAACCGCCGTTGTCGAACTCCTTAAAATCCGGGGCTTTTCCTGTATGCCCCAATAAAGTAACTTTATTTACACTCATAATTATTTGAATTTAATTCCATCTAACAAATACAATTTCTTATTATCAGACCAACCCGCCGCCATGTTTAAGGCTTTCCGGTCGTCGTCGTGTACAAACTCGCAATACCATGAATTGCCGCCAACGTTCGCTTTTTCTTTGAGGCGTACCAATTTACCGACAATGTACCGGGCAAACTTGGCGTATGCGCTCGTTTCTGATATATGGATAATGCGACGTTCGGCGTTTATTTTTGGCAATTCTTCGATTTGAGGGCGTTTTTCCTCGGCGGGGTATCTTTGTGCCCTCTGAAAGTCTTTTTTAATTGATGACCGGGAAATTGCCCCAAAATCGGGGGTTCTCTTTTTTGTTCTCATTCGCCTTTATATTGTGGGTTCAATTGTCCCATTTTAGACAATGCAACCCGTTTGCGGGTTATTGGATTATTGGAATTTTGTTTGCGGGTACTCCAACGTAAATTAGTCGTATCGTTATTGGCTCGGTTGCCGTCGATATGGTCTATTTCCGGCAAATTGTCCGGGTTCGGAATGAAAGCCGCCGCAACTAATCTATGTAATCGAAACGTTTTGCGTTTTTGATTAATACAGAGTACAACGCCCTTATATCCCTCTTTATCCGTGTACGGTTTTAATATTCGCCCTTTTATTTTGTGGCAATTCTGTAACCGTCCATTTACAACCATATCTTTAGAACGAACCCGCCCGTAATTGCTAACCTCGTAACGTTGGTTATAACCGTCTATCTCTTTCCAAACTTCCATATTCATTTTTAATTAACTCTATTATTTTCACATTTCCGGGATAAATACGCATTTTGGTTTTATTGCCGTTTTCCCATTCGTTGTGGTGTTCAAAGCAAAGTATATTTATATTCCTTGCATCGTGCGCCGCCTCCGGGAATGCTCCACGGGTTAAAATATGGGAACAATACACGGCGGAATAATTCCGCAATGGTTTTAAACATTCCTCGCATCGGTGCGGCTTATGTTCCCAAACCCAACGGAAAAAGCGTTCATTTGCCGCCATGATATTTGCGCCCCGCCCCGTAATACAATGCCCGAACAACTCCCGTTGTATCTCAACCCTCAAACGAATATCCATGCGGAAATTACGCAAATCCAAAAGGGGATTATACCCCCTTTGGATGCAATAATTGTATTCGTCCCGGTCTGTTAGCAAATACGGTTCCATGCCTTACATATCCCCGGTTTCGTCGTTTTCCTCGTTTTCGTCCGCCGGGTCGTCAACGTCCGGGAACAATCCGTTATCCTCTACCTTTTCGGCATTCAATCCGGGTGCGGCTTCGCCATCAGCCCCGAACAACTCCAATTGTGCCTTTTTCCCCTTGAAAAGAAATGCGTAAACCTCGGTTTCAATGTCGGCGGCAATTTCTTCTAATTCTTCCTCAAACCCGAACGTTTCCGTATTGAATTTAAGGCGGGGGGAATTGATAGCGGTTTTTTGATTGTTCGACACGGTAAACAATCCGGTTAAAACAACCCCAACGTTATCATCTTGACCGGAAAAGGACACGCCCCGAACCTCTATGTTTTTCAACATTTCGTCGGCAAAATCCCTTGATAATTCGCTTTGCTTTTTGGTTGCCTTGAAATCGGACGTTTCAACCATTGAAAGAAAGGACGTAATATTAAAAATTCGTCCCATGATTGGGCGCAAACGGTCGAAACAATCCCGTAAATCGGGGTGTATGTCCTTTGCGCTTTCGACGTGGTATTTGTTCGTGTAACTCTCATTGCCGATTGTTTCGGTAACTTCATAATGCACGTCTAACCCGCCGTCCTTTAATGTCTTGACTTTCGACAATGCAAACGCCTTTTCGCTTGGTATCAACATAACGTTTGCGGCTTTTTCTTTTTCGCTCATTTTATTATAATATTGTTGCCGGGAACCCGCCCGGCGTCGGTTTTATAAATCATCTTCAACGTAACGTTTTAATTCGGTTTGGAATTGTTCCCGTTCGTCGCTTTCACGTTCTAACAATTCGTCGTATAATTCCCGGTCGAATATCTCGTTAATTGCATCGTCCAATAAGGAAATCAGTTTTTCCGGTTTTACGGCGTCTAACTCAACCTGTCCCAATCCGTCCCAATTCGCCGTCCGGCTATCTGTTTCCTTTGCCGGGGCGGGCGGCAAATTCCATTCGATAACCTGTTGTTCCATCAACGCAATACGTCGTATTTCGACCCCAAAAATACCGAACTTTTGCAAGTTTTCGCCAATCGACCGGGGTATATCTTCCCCCGACGGGTCGTAATCGCCAAAATATAGGATAACGCATTGTTTGCCGTTGGCTTGCGCCTCTCTCAATCGTTCCGACAATTCAAATAAGAATGTTAACGACGGGTAGCCCTTACAAGCCCCAACCGCAATGTCCCAATTACGGCACGGTTTCGCAAAAACGCCCTCCAATGCTTTCTTTTCAATCAGTATTTCCGGGTAAATCGGTTGATTTTCCCAACGGTTTTTATGATACGAACGCATCCACGCCCTAACCTGCGCTTTTGCTTCGTCTTGCTTTTCTTCCAAATCGGTTGGTTCCGCTTTGGTTTCGCCACACATTGCCCTATCTCGGTCGCTGAATGCTTCAAAATCAACCCGTCCGTCCCATCGGGCAACCTCCATTGCAGAAACAACACGTTTATAGTGCTGTAACGTGTTTGTCATGCCAATACTAACTAATTGATAATGCAACGCACGGATTGTTAAAACTCCGGGTTCGTATCGGCTCAATATCTCAACGGAATTTTCAATTATCCAATCCCGTGTAAATTCGTCTTTCGTTCGCTTTGCCATTTCAAAAATCGTTTTCGTCCAACAATTCCCGTGTCTTACTATTCGACGGAACCGCCGGGCGTTCCGGTTCCGGGACGGGTTCCCCGGTTCCGATTGGTTCCGTTACCGGGTTGGGGTCGTGGAACTCAATATTACGCCCGCCTTTGGGCTTTTCCGGCTCAAATTGGGCTTTGAGTTGTTCCGCCGGGTATTCCTTTTGCGCCAACTCAATAATCCCCAAATTAACCAATTCCGGGACGCAACGGCGCAACGCCCGTATGTCCTCTAATGCGTCATGCGCCGGGAATGTTTCGCCGGGGAATAACTTTGTATATAATTCCTCTAATTGCGGAAACTTACCGGGACGACCATTTGCAAACAATGCGCCGACAAATTTAATTGTTTTCATCATTGTATCAATGCGCTTTCCTTTGTGCAATGCGTCCTCGGCTTTGGCATCGTAATACTCTTTACCACAATAGCGCAAAATGTTTGCTTTCAACATCGACGTATCAAAGTAAATGTTATGCGCACATACAAGCGGGGCGGCGTTTGCATCCGCTAAAAATTCGTCCACAACCTCGGCAAATGGTACGCCCTCTTTAATTGCCCGTTCGGTTGTTATACCGTGTATTGCGGTTGTTTCCGGGGGTATCTCGTAATTGTCCGGCTTGATTATATAACTTTTTTCCTTATCGCCAAACGACCATGCCAATTGGACGACGTGCGGGAATTGCTCAAAATCCGCATCCCATTTCAAACCCTTTGCCGGAACCCCGGTTGTTTCACAATCAAAGAAACAAATATCTTTCAAATCAAATTTTTGCATAACCTTATAAATTTTCAAAGTCTGTTTTTAACTTACTTAATTCTTTCTCAATACGGGCGATTGTTAGAGTTTTCATAACATCAAAATCAATAAAGGACGTTTTAATTTTATCAAAAACCCGTCCATCTTCTTTGCAGTATAAAGTAACATTTTCATACATGAAACGTGTTGCACGTTTCCAACCCTCTAATTGCGCCTCCAATGCGTCGATTTTTTCGGCTAACTTTGCGCCGTTCTGTAATTGCTCATTTGTCATACTATCGGTTATTAAATTGTTAATTACTCATTTTCATTGCGGTATTTATCCCGCTTTTTCTCCAATTCCAAAACGTCCCGGTTTTCCTCAATGTATTGTTTTACATCTTTGCGGCAATACGGTTGGTTCTCTAACCAAAGCAAATGCCAATACGGTACGTTTTCCATCGGTTGCCCCTTAAATTTACCTTGCGGCATCGGGGATTTGTCGTTTAATTCCATACTAAAAAAGTCTTTTTTGCCCGTCCTCGTTGGGGGTTTGTTCAACATATTTTGCCCGTGTAATCCAAACGCACCCGCATCGCAAACACTTTATCCGGCTGTAATGCTTTGGCGTGTATTCGTGGCGGATAATCCGCCAACCCGCCAACGGGTAATTTTTCCGCTTTCCGTTACACTTGCAAAACATACCTACAACGTTCGGGGGTCGTCAATAAATGTATTGTATTCCTCGGCGGCTATCTGTTTGAGCGTTTCGATATGTTCGATTAACTCGGCGTTCGACAAATCCGCCACGGTGCGCAAATCGTGGGAATATACCCCCGTTTCCTCGTTGACCCGTTCAACGTACATAATTGGGGAAAATTCCCGCAAACGTCGTTCGGTTTGTTCCTCTGTAAGACGTTCGCCCGCCTCCCAAATTGCGTGCTTAAACGTCGGTACAACATAGTTAAAGTAATACCCTTTCAAAGCCTCGGACGAACCGGGCGACGCTACAATGAACCGGGCGATAATGCGGGAACCTTTCCAACCCTTGAAAAACTCGTTTAATTCCCCCATGTACATTGCCAACCCGCCGTTATTGTTTATTGTCCCCGTTGCTGTTATTTCTCGCTTTTTCATCGGCTATTAATTTTTTCATTGTCTTATTAAACGCTGTCATTCCGATTGTATGGATAACGTCCCGTTCCGCCCGTGATAACTTCGTTTCTCGCTTATCCAATATCTTTGCAAACGTAACGACAAATTCGCCCGGCTCCAACAATCCGGCATTGTGCAACCCGTCGATTGGGTGCGCTTTCAAACGCTCGGTTGCTTTCAATGCTTTGCGGGCTTTTTCCCGACTTTCCCATATTTCCCGAACCTCGGCGGCGGCGTTGTCATAAAACAACCGCATTTTCAGAACGTCGGCAATTGACAAATCAGCCACGGCGGTTGGTTGTTCTTTTTCCGGCTCCGGTTCCGTCGTAACGGGTGCAACCTTACCGTTATTCACTCCATAACCGAACAACGCAAAATCGCCCTTTGTCGGGTCGTCCGGGAATATCTCGGCGAAACGGTCGGTTATCTCAATGGCTGTTTGCAAATCCGGCGTCCGACGTTTTACAAGCCCCAACCGCAATGCCTGTTTATGTACGTGGGTATCTAATGGAATGATTAAATTACGGGGGTCGCAAATCGTCCACAATCCAAAGTCAACCGGGGAACCGTGGCGACACATCCAACGCAAAAACATACATAAGCGTTTGCAACCGCTTTTCGTTTCCATATCCGGCACGCCCTTAACATCGCCGAAAAGACGTTGTAATTGCTCCAATGGACGCCCGCCCGGTTGCGCTTGCAATGCCTTTTCCATGTTCTCAAACTTACTATATACGTCAAATAAGCGGGCGCAAAGGTCGTGAAAATCGGCGTATGTAAACGTTCTATAAAAATTCTCTTTACTGCCTTTGTATTGCTTCCATTCCGGGGCGGTTCCCTGCGTATCGGTTCCAACAATGTAATGATACGGCGCACCCTTGAAAATTTTCCGGTCGATAAAATCCGCCTTTTGGATTATCTGTTTGCGGGAACCCCACGCAATCCACGCCGTAACAAATGCGCTAATCTCAATATTTACCCGACTATCGTAACGGTGCGGGATTTGCACCGGGTCGGATTGGATAAACTCGGCGGTTTCGTATTGTTCCGCCCAACGTTTCAAATTATCGTTCAATGTATATGCCATTGTTTTAGATTTTAAGGGGACGGAAAGCCCGCCCCCGGTTATTATTCGTTTTCCGTGTATTCCTCAACAACTAAATCAGTTTGTCCCCGCTTTACTTCCTCTATAAAGCCCTGAAAACCGTTTGCCCTTGCAATGTCTATAATCGCCTGTAAACGCTTTTCGCCCAAACTTTCGCCCCTTGCAATGCGGAACACCTTAACCGTCGGATTGCTTGCAATAATCAATTTGGCGGCAACCTCCATAATTTGACTATCTGAAACTTTCCCGGCGACGAACGGCACGCCGTTTAATTCTAATCCGTCGTCCGTGAACGAAAGCCCGGCAATCGGTAATTTGGACGTGGCAATAAGCGTTTCCCGCTCCTTTGCCAATGCGCCTAATTTGTCCTCAAACGTGCGGGCGGTTTTCTCGGCGGCTTCCTTTTGTTTCTTCTTTGCCATGTAATCCACAACCAACGCATTGATACGGTTGTGTTCCTCGGCTTTTTTCAGTTGTTCCGCCGTGTCTAATTGTTCCGGGTTGTTGGCTTCGTATTCCTCTAACCATTTGTCGGCATTCGCTTTGCGTTTCACAAACTCGGATTTGTCGTTTACAATAACTTGCAACGTTTCCTTATAATCGTTTTCAATGGCTTTTTTGTTGGCTTTCGCATCTTCTTTGGCTTTTTCCAACCGGGCGTTTGCCTCGGCAATTATCCGGGCAACTTCTTTTTCCTCGGCGGCTAATTTGTCGTCGATTGCCTTAATATTACTTTTTCGGGTTTCTTCCGCCTCTTTAATTCGTCCGGGGATTGCCTCCAATTGTTCAATCCTTTGTTGCCGGGCTTGGCGTACCGTTTTCGCTTTCTCAATCAACCGGGCATTTTCGTTTTGCTCTTCCATCAACGCCGTAATGTCCTTTTTATCGGCATACGTTTTGACGTCGCCCGGCTTCAATTGCTTTTCAGCGTTGGCGCAAATGGTTGTGTACGTCTTAACCTCGGCGTTGGCGTCTTTTCGTTTGTCCTTAACGGTCATAACCTCGGCGTCAATTTCTGCAATCCGGGTGCGCACTTTTTCCGGCAATAAAGCCTTTACAACCTCAATTTGTTTGCGGCGTCCCTCGGCGGTTTCGCTCCAACGGGAAAACTCCACGGCGTCAAAGTCTTGGTAGCCGAAAATCTTTTGCAACATAGAAACGTTATCCGAACACATCCCGGTTGTTTGGGATTTAATGGATAACGTCCCACGGGGGTTGGCTTTGGTAAACTTTAATTCGACCTCGTAATTTTCGCCGTCGTTACCTACAACCATTTTTGCAAACCCTTTGTCCTCTCCATTTTTCAATACGGCGTCCCGGTTCCCGGTCAACATTGCGCCAATTGCTTTTAATAGGGTTGATTTGCCTAACTCGTTGTCCCCGGTAATGAAATATACATTACCCTCAAAATCTGCGTTGAACTCTTTGATAACTTGAAAATTCAACAATTCCAATTTCTTAATATACATCGCTCTAATTGTTTATGCCGGGGTTTCCCCCGGCGGTTATTACTATTTTGTTGTTAATCTCATTCGTTGGTGTATCATGGTTTGCACCTTGTTAAGCGCATCCCGGTTGGCGTCAACCTCTGACCGGGTACAATCAGCAATGAAATTTTCCAAACTCTTATATAAGTCGTTTAATTCCTTTGCCGTCATTGCGTGCCGAACGGCTCCCAATTCGTCTTTATCCATTTTTGCAAACTCTTTTAAGCGTTTCTAAATCCCGGCGTTTGGGTTCGTCGGCGTTCTTTGTCGCATCAATCAACGGCATATCATTTGTTTTTGCCGTCCATTGTTTCCCGGTAACGGGGGACGTGTAGGTTACTTTGTAATGTCCGTACCCGGCAAATTCAAACCGGAAATCGCTAATTGTTGTTTTCGCTCTCATATCTTTTAATTTTAGAGTTACCGGGAAAACGCCCGGTCGTGTTATTATCATGCCGCAAATATACGTATAGTTTTTATATTACCAAAACTTCTATCTTTTATTTTCGGCTATTTTTTTATTTTCCGCAATAATCGCCCCAAAATAACGCATTTACC
>OGXX01000475.1_pt1 | contig 44695 bp, 67 predicted proteins | sample 1576301 | NCBI WGS metagenome assembly OGXX01 (sample SAMEA3541469, study PRJEB24748) | human gut metagenome | biome: human gut; feature: human-associated habitat; material: faeces | place: China | collected 2012
GGATTACAAGTAACCTATGGTGACGGTATTGAAATACCCTACATATCTACTAACTTAGCCCTTGTTGCCTTGGTGAATGGCGAAGAAGAAATAATCAAATTGTCGTGGAAACCGAAACTGAACGAAAGATATTGGACGTTCATGAGTTCCTTAGAAGGTGGGAAGTTGTATGTCCTAAACTATATGTGGGATAACAGCGTTATCGATGTTGCGCTCCATAAAGTTGGCTGGGTGTTCCGCACGTGTGAAGAAGCACAAGCTGCTTTGCCCGCTGTTGCAAAAGAGTTAGGCGTGGAGTACAAGTTATAAGAGATTGAAAATCAGCAGGAATTGTTTTAGGAGGATTGTTATGATTACATATAGAGAATTTACATCGTTTATTAATGATGAACTTGTTCGCGTAGGAACTTTGTTTACGGAAAAACAGCAGCAGTATTCTGCTGGCGCTGATCCGCTGTCAAACTTCCGCACCGGCGCTATGCTGGAGCATCACGATGACAGTTATGACATGATGTATGATGTGGCTAAGGGCTATCTGAACAAGCACATTGCTTTCCTCTACGACCATGGTATTGCTGACAAAACGGAAGAATCCTTGCGCGACATGGTGGTCTATGGTCTGATTATGTTGTACATGGTCAAGAAGCACAAGGAATGGCTTGCACCAGTGAAGGAGTGACCTTAATGAGCAGTAAACGTAAACTTAAGCGCCGCAATCCTGCGCCGGTGGCAGGATTTAAATACGAGCGCATGTGCCAGGCTGTGTCCGAGCAGGCTATTTATCGTGTGCTGGCTGTTGCGATTGATATCCTCTGGAATGATTTCGGTGGTCTGCAGCGCAAGGACCAGCGTCTGAAGTTCTTCGCGGAGACATTCCGGGAGCGTCTGGAAGTTGTCGGCCAGGGCTTTACGCCGACGCAGCAGGCAGCTATGGACGAGTTGCAGCGTCAGGCTGGGTATAGCGTAGTGTTTAATGCAAAATAATTCAGCGACCGCTCATCTGATGGTGGGCGGTCTTATTTTCTTGAAAATTCACAAAAAATTCACAAAGACGTGATAAAAAGCGGTGATTTTTATGGTATAATAAAAACCGTGGAGAAGTATCGATAAAATTCGATGCTTCTTTTATTTTTATGCTGTCGTACTCAAGTCTGGTTTAAGAGGCCGCTTATCATAAGCGGTAGGCGGATAATCTCCGTGCGTGGGTTCGTATCCCACCGGCAGCACCTGTTTATGTAGCGTCTGGCTTTTAGCTGGGCGCTTTTTTTATGCCCGGAAGCCGTAACCTAAGGGACGGGACATCCCTTTCTGACCTCAAATCCTCAGCGGTAGTCCGGGCACCAATAAATGACTTGCAATTATCGCGGGAGTGAGTTAACATGCTTATAAGACCTTTAATTATTGCTGCGAGAATTTTGGATGAAGATTATCCGAAAGACCCGAATCCTGAAAATTGGCGTACTATCAGTGGTGCAAAAGTGCATCTGAACGAAAAAGGTCAGATTGACGGTGGTGCTGGCAGTAAGTTTAATAAGAAAAAATTCGGCAGCAATTTTAGTGCTCAAGAAGGATTTTCGGGAGAATATGCAGCGCCGAACTCTTCTGAGGAAAAATCGCCTATCAAAAAAGCAGCTTCTGTCTTTACTGAAGCATCTGTACAGCCATACAATGCCAAGGAGAGTAATTATCCGTTCCGTAAATCAAATTACACTAAGGCGCATAAGGATACTGCTGTGTGGTGCAAATCCATGGAAGAATCGAAGAAAAAATTTGATGCGCAAGCTCTTACTGTCTGGGAATCTGCAAATCATGAAGAACGTGAAGCTATTAAAAAATATACGGCCGAGTATGAGCAATTTAATGACCCTTTGCGCGGTTATGAATACGGGACTGGCCAATATAAAGGTGTAGGGAGTATTGACTTTGAGAATATTGGCAATAATAGTTATGGTAAATTAAAACCTGGCAAAGCTAGAGATCTAATCACAAATATGACCAACTACATTGACCGTAGTGCTTTTGATGAGGATATCTGGCTGCAGCGTGGTTGCAGTTTTATAGGCATGGATAAATTTTTCAATCTCCGCAAGCCGATGCAAGACTACACTCTTGATGAGCTGAGAGCTGAAATTTTAGGTACTAAACCCACAGAACATGGTTTCATGTCTTGTGGCGCTGCCAAAGGTACAGGCTTTGATAAAAAACCAGTTATTCTTAATATTTATGCTCCAGCAGGAACTAAAATGGCTTATACTGCTAATTTTTCTATTTTCGAAGAAGAAAATGAAATGGTTTTGCAGCGCGGCACGCAGTTTCGCGTTGCAAAAGTAGAAGAAAAACCTGGCGAAGGCTTCTTTATTGACCTTGAAGTCGTTGGTTACAATATACAGAAAGTGTAGGTAAAAATCATGGGATTATATGAACGTCATGCAGACGAATTGTTGAGTGATAATACTCATAATGCCGGGTACGAGCAGTGTAAGGAGTGCGTTTATTCCGGTAAGCCGGGAACGGCTGCTTATAGCCGTTGCATCTGTGACAAGTATCCATTGAGCGATGGTGATGATCAATGGGCAACCAGCAAGCCTGATGGTATTGAAGATGGCTCGTTAAGATGCAAATTTAGAAAAGACCGTTAATGTTAAATAAATGACTTGAATGTTTTAAGTATTAGAGTTAACATAACAACAATCAAGTGAAAGGTTGTGATTATGTTATGGAAAAACAGATTTATTACGATTATTTAGAAGAGCTGCGTCAGTCTGGAGTAACGAATATGTTTGGTGCTGCACCGTATCTCATGCGTGAATTTGATTTGAGTCATGATGAAGCATCAAAAATACTTAGCGACTGGATGGGTAGCTACAAGCAATCAGAATAACTTACTATCGAAAAAATCACTAACGTAAACCTCGAGCTTAACGGCTCGGGGTTTTTCTGTTTCCGGAGGTAATTATGAAAATCATAGATATGCCCATCGGCGCTGTGGTTCCGTATAAAAACAATCCACGGCGCAATGATGCAGCCGTGAAGCCGGTTATGGAATCACTGAAGGAGTTCGGGTGGAAGCAGCCTATTGTTATTGACAAGGACAATGTTATTGTCTGTGGTCATACGCGTCTGCGTGCTGCTAAACGACTTAAGATGAAAACTGTGCCGTGCGTGATGGCTGATGACCTTACTCCCGAGCAGATTAAGGCGTTCCGCCTGGCGGATAATAAAACCGCTGAGTTTGCAAGCTGGGACATGGACATGCTCAACAGCGAGCTGCTTGACATCAAAAGTATCGACATGGGCGATTTCGGGTTTGACATGCCGGAGCCTGAACCGGAGGAGGATGCTTTTGATGTGGATGCAGCGCATGAGGCCGCCAAGCAGAACACCATCACGACTCCTGGTACTCTTTATCAGCTTGGGAACCATCGCTTATTATGTGGCGATTCAACAAATCGTACTGATGTAGCACGTTTATTGGGGGGGCAAATGGTTGACATGGTGTTTACTGATCCTCCCTACAATGTCGCTTACCAAGGTGGAACAAAAGACAAGCTCACAATTAAAAACGACTCGATGAGTGAAGTTGAATTTAAAAACTTTTTAGATGCAGTGTTTGATAATTATTTTGCAGCGATGAAGCCTGGCGCATCCTTTTACGTGTGCTACGCTAGTCGAAGTGCGGTCGAATTCCGGCAGTCTATTGTTGATGCTGGTCTGTTGCTGAAGCAGGACCTTGTCTGGTGCAAGAACACATTTACGCTGGGACGGCAGGACTACCAATGGCAGCATGAACCCATCCTTTACGGCTGGAAGCCTGGCGCAAAGCACCGCTTTTTTGGCGGTCGTAAGCTGTCAACGGTTATACCTGACAATTATCCGGTGGAGGTTGGCTACGATGCCGATGGGCATCAGCTCATCCACATCAACATCGGGCTTAAGACCGTCTGTCTGCGTGCCGATAACGTAGAGGCTGTGGACACAGAAGAGGTTAACAGCGTAATTCATGTTGACAAACCCACGCGTAACGCCGAGCATCCAACCATGAAGCCGATAGCCCTCTGTGCTAAGTGCATCAAGAATAGCTGCCAGCAAGGTGATGCCGTTCTTGATTTGTTTGGTGGCTCCGGGTCCACGCTCATTGCCTGCGAACAAATCAACCGCCAATGCTACAGCATGGAGCTTGACCCTGTGTATTGCGATGTCATCGTTAAGCGTTGGGAGGCTCTGACCGGCAGGAAGGCCGAGGTAATCGGTGGCTCTTAATCCGCAGAACCTGAATCCTGTGCGAAGCGAGGACGAAGCGAGGAGAAAAGGTGCTGCCGGCGGTCGCGCGTCTGGTGAAGCCCGGCGCCGCAAACGCGCTATGCGTGAGGTCCTTGATGATCTGCTGCAGATGCCGCTCAAGCGTGGCGAGCTGAAGAATGTTGAGTGCCTGGGTGACCTGATGGGGCCGAACGGCAAAATTAATCTGCTGAACGGTAAAATCAATGTAACCGTTGAGCAGGCTGTACTGCTAGGTCAGGTGGTTCTTGCCATGCAGGGCAATACCAAGGCGGCGACGTTCCTGCGGGATACTGCAGGGCAGAAAATTCTTAAGGATGCCGAAGAGCAGTCTCAATATGAGGACGATGGCTTTACCGACGCAATCAAGCGCAGCGCAAAGGACGTGTGGAAATAATGGGCATCGTTGGCAGGCTGCGCAGTATTATCAAACCTGTTATCAAGTTTTACGAATTTAGTAAAAAACAAATGCAAATCTTAACGTGGTGGTGCGAGGACTCTCCCTACCACGATTACAATGGTATTATAGCTGACGGCTCCATCCGTGCTGGTAAAACGGTAGCGATGGCCGTCTCTTTTGTTATTTGGGCTATGGATACCTACGATGGCCAGAATTTTGCTATGTGCGGTAAAACCGTAGGCAGCTTCAGGCGTAACGTTTGGAAATGGCTCAAGCCTGTATTGCTGGTGCGTGGCTATCAGGTGGAAGAATCACGCACGGAGAACCTTATCGTGATAGCTCGCAAGCAAGGCAGCACGATGAAGCTGAATTACTTCTACGTGTTCGGTGGTCGTGACGAATCCTCGCAGGACCTCATCCAAGGTATTACTTTGGCTGGTCTGTTTTGCGATGAGGTTGCGCTCATGCCTGAATCATTTGTAAATCAGGCATCCGGCCGCTGCTCTGTGCCGGGCGCTAAGCTGTGGTTTAACTGCAACCCGGACAGCCCGATGCACTGGTTCCTGTTGCGCTGGATTGAGAAGTGCGACGAGAAGCGCTTGCTGCATATCCACTTCTTGATGGACGACAATCCGTCGCTATCCGACGAGGTGCGTGAACGTTACCGTACAATGTATTCCGGTGTGTTCTACCGACGCTTTATTTTAGGCGAGTGGGTAATGGCGCAGGGCGCTATCTATCGTGATGCGTGGAGTGATGAGCTGCTTTTTGGTGATGACCAGATGGAGTATTTGCTCAAAAATCTGCACATCATGAAGCGCTCTATCACGATTGACTATGGCACCGTGAACCCGATGGTGTATCTGGACGTGCTCGATGATGGGCGCGACCTGTGGTTCATCCGCGAGTATTATTGGGACAGCCGCGCCGAGGAAAAGGAGAAGGACAACAGCCAATACGCCGACGACCTGCTTGAGTTCGTGCGTGGCGTGGAGCTGTGGCCGACAAATGTGGTAATAGATCCATCTGCAGCAAGCTTTAAAATTGAGCTGCGTAACCGTGGCTTGCGTGCGAAGGAGACGGTGGAAACAATCAACGCCGACAATGATGTCATTGAGGGCATCCGCAAGGTGAACACGCTGCTAACCCGTCGCCGCATCCATTTTTATTGTGGTTTAGTGCACACGCTGAAGGAGATGCAGTCCTATTGTTGGGACGACAAGGCTCTGCAAAATTCCGGCAAGGAGAAGCCTATTAAAGTAGCTGACCATGCGCCTGATGCGGTGCGCTACTATGTATCAACAGTCATCAGGCCAAGGAGGATAGCAAATGTCTAAAAGAAAACGCAGGCGCACCCTGGACAAAGCGCCGGCGCCGCAGCCAGTACGAGCTAAGGCTTTAGATGCTTTTAGTAATGTGCTGGCTCGTTTGGGCGCAGGCACTCCGAACCTGCTGGAAGGCACGGAGTACAGTTTGCAGCGCATGTCGCGTGATTTCAACACTCTAAATGCTCTCTACCGTGAGAGCTGGATTGTCCGTCGTATCATCGACGTTATCCCGGCGGACATGCTTAAAAATTGGATAACGATTACGAGCGGTCTGGATCCCGATGTAGAGAAGCGGCTCAGTCTTACTTTGCGCCGTACTCAGCTCATTGACAAGCTTAAGCGTGGCATGCAGTGGGGCAGGCTCTACGGTGGCGCGTTAGGTGTGATGCTGGTCAAACACCAAGGCTACGACCTTAGCCAACCGCTGCAGCTTGACTGGATAATGCCTGGCGATTTCGCAGGGCTGCTTATCTTCGACCGCTGGAACGGAGTTAACCCATCCAGCGAACTCATCGAAGATATTAGTGATCCTGATTACGGTTTTCCAAAATATTACAATGTGACTGATCCTGCCGGTGGTGGCTCCGTGAAGATTCATCATAGCAGGGTAGTTCGTTTTACTGGTAACGAACTACCTTTTTGGGAGGAAATTGCCGAGATGCAGTGGGGTGCGTCGGTCGTTGAGTCTATTTTTGATGAGCTGCGTAAGCGTGACAATGTAAGCTGGAACATTGCGCAGTTGACCTTCATGGCGAACATCCGCGTGCTTAAAATGCAGGACTTAGGTCAGCTTCTGGCGGCAACGGACAACGAGTCGCAGGCTGAGCTGCTGCGAACGCTGGAAGCGCAGAACATGCTGCTGAACAATATGGGCATGCAGGTTATGGATGCTGCAGATGGTCTGGAAACACACCAGTATACTTTCGGCGGCCTTGCTGACTGCTATCAGCAGTTTATCATGGACATCAGCGGCGCTGCTGAAATTCCGGTGACGCGTCTGTTCGGGCGCTCTCCCTCTGGCCTTAATGCTACAGGCGAGAGTGACCTACAGAACTACTACGACATGATAGCTGAGAAGCAGGAGTCTTATCTGCGTCCTATCTTGAACAAAGTGCTTCCGCCGTTCATCATCTCGACACTAGGCAGCCTGCCTGATGACTTTGATTTTGAATTCGACCCGGTTGCAGAGCCTACCGACAAAGAGCGCGCCGACCTTGCCAAGTGTGGCACAGACAATGTTGTGGCTGCCTACAATGCTGGTCTTATCTCTCAGCGCACTGCTCTGAAGGAGTTGAAGCAGCAGAGCGAGCGCACCGGTGTCTGGACGAACATCACCGATGAGGACATCGAGCGCGCATCTGACTCTGTGGAGCCGCCTGGCGAGATGGGAGGCATGTTTGGCGACATGGGCGGTGGCGAGGCTGCTGGTGCTGTTGGTGTTGAACCTCAGCAAAATAAACCGCCTGAATCTGAATAAATGACTTGCAATAATTATACATGAGAGTTAATATGTACACACTAAAAATTACGGAGGTTAGTGTCATGGATAAAACTAAACTTAACCTGGAACGCTTGCGTGCTTATGATGCTGAATGGGAAGAAGATAAGCACCCGCGTGCTAAAAACGGACAGTTCACTTCAGGTAGTGGCAGTGCTGGTGGCGGAACTGAAAGCGGTAGTAAGTACGGCTACAGTCGTTCTGAGCAGCATGTTGCCAGTAAAATGGAAGAATGGGGCAATGAGCAAGGAAACATTGCTGCACTTGAAGCTGCCGATGCTTTCCGTGATGCGCGTGAAGATGAAAATGATATGCGTGAAGTCTTGAAATCTGTACGTCAGCATTTAGTCGAAAACGAAGATGACATTCGTGGGTATGATGAAAATCCCAAAAATTTTGACAAGGTTATGGAACAGTTGGATGATATGGAGTCTATGCTCAACGACCAAGATGATTATGAATTTAAGCATGGTGAAATAAAATCTCCGCTCCGTCAGGCTGCTGAGACGATTCAGGGCGGTGAGGGTGAATCCCAATGGGAGCATGAACAGAATATTAAACTTATGAAAGGCTTAGAGCAAGCTGAAAAAGACGAAAAACACCAGATAGTCATTAGCTGGATTGTACACGATTTGCGTAATGGTATGAGTGCTAAGGAAGCTTTTGCCAAGGCAGACAAAGATGTGCAAAACGGCAGGTTTGGCGGCGGTCCATTCGCTCAAGAGTCTTTACGTAAATGGTGGGAAACATGGAGCTATAAGTGGGGACCGCAAGAGGAAGAGGGCTAATGATTGGATAAATTATGAAAAAATTTAAAATGCCGCGAGTCATTGAGCGCTCTTATGCCAGCGCCATTGACCGCCTAATGCAAGGACTGAAGCGTGAGTTATCTCACGTTGCCAGTCCTTTTTTTATTGCTGACATAATGCGTCGGCTGGCACGTTCTCCGACTTTTATTCGTGCCTGCGACCAAATCGCGCGCTCGATGGCTACGCATCTGTTCCGCGACGGGTATAAGACGTGGCGTGCCGCAGCAGCCGAGGGCAGCAAGGGGCGAATCATCCGCACCGCTCTACAGCGCGAGCTTGCCTCACCACGCGTCGCAAAAGTGTACGAGGGTATAATCAGTCGTAACGCCGAATTAATCCGCTCTATGCCGCTCACGCTGGCCGACAGGGTGGCTCATAAGGTTGCTAAAGGTTATGAGCAAGGCTTGCGACCGGAGGCGATGATAGACGATATCCTCAATGAGTACCCGCACATGACCGAAGCTCATGCAAGGCTCATTGCCCGCACGGAAACGTCTAAAGCCAGTACGGCTCTGACGCAGGTGCGTGCTGCTGAGGCAGGGCTTGAGTGGTACGTCTGGCGGACAAGCGAGGACTCTCGTGTGCGTTCTGCTCATGCTCACATGGATGGTGTGATTATTCCTTGGGGCGAGGCACCGGCGCCGGAGCTACTCAACCATGAGAAGTCGCAGGGGTATTACCATGCGGGAAACATTTATAATTGCCGCTGCTATCCTGAGCCGCTTATTAGGTTTGACCAGGTGGCGTGGCCAGCTAAGGTGTACCGAAACGGCAAAATCGAGCGCATGGGCATAAAACAATTTAAGAAACTATTACCTGGAGGTGAGCTATGAGCAAGGCATATTTTGGCTCACGAATCTCCGACCACATCATTAAAACACCGGAAGGCTTCCTGATCTGCAAGGATGTTCCCATTGCACGTACCGGTACGCAACAGTATAGAGGCTGCGAGTTCGGCGGTCCGGTCGCTGATGGTATTTATAATGTCCAGCGTCCGGAAGCTGAAGTCTTTGACCGTGCTGCCGTGGCAAGCTTTGAAGGCAAGCCAGTATGCGATGAACATCCGGAAGAAGATGTAACCCCCGATAACTATGGGCGGTACATGAAAGGCGTGTGCCGTGATGTGCGTCGAGGCGATGGCGATTTGAGTAATTGCTTGGTCGCTGATTTAGTTATTTACGATGCTGACCTTATCAATAAGATTGAGGCTGGCAAACGCGAGATATCTTGCGGCTATGACTGCTTGTGGAATCCGACGAGTGACTCCAGCTATGATCAGCTGGAAATCCGCGGTAACCATGTAGCGGTTGTTGATAAAGGCAGGGCGGGGCATAAGGTTGCTATCCGTGATACTGCCGACGATAAAAAAGGAGGTAAAAAAATGTCTAAATCTTTGATTGGACGTATCCTGCGAGCGCTGGCTCGCGACGAATCTACTACACCGGAGGACATGGAGGCTGCTGCAAAGCTTGCAGGCAGCTCTGACGCTGAACCGCGTCCTCAGCCTGCACCAGCTCCTGCTCCCGCAGCTCCCGCAACACCAGCGCCTGCTGCTGTGCCGCAGCCTGAAAATAAACCTGCAGCAATGGACGAAGCTACCGAGGCACGCTTCAAAAAAATTGAGGACGCGCTGGAAGCTATCAGCTCTAAGCTGAATCCTGCACCGCCTGCTGCTGAACCTAAAAAGGACGCTCTGGACGCGCTGGAGGAAGAGCTCCAAAACAAAGCACCTGCTGCTGCTCCTGCCGGTGATGAGGATGATGTAATCGAGCCGCCGGAAGATATTAATGCGCAAGATGCAGAGCCGGAAGAAGATGTTGAGGGCGAGTGTGCTCCTAATGCTAAGGAAGCACGCGACGCAGCTATGGCTTTAATTAAAAACTTGAAGCCTGCAGTAGCAGCCATCCCCAATGAGGCACAGCGCAAACGTGCGGCTGACTCTCTGGCTATCCTCATCAAAGGCTCTATGCAGCAGGATGCTCAATATGGCGAGCTGATGCAGATGCGTCGCCGTTCCGCTGCGCAAGACAGCAAGCCTGATGATTATGCTCTGGGGCGTGAGATTGCTAAAAAATATAATCCCCATTATAAAAATCGCTAAGGAGGCAAAATAATATGAGTGGTAAAGCAATTGGTATCTCTATGAATTTTGGCTATCCCGGTAACTACGCCCGCACTCCGGACGATATCGTGGCCAGCCGTCTGTTAAACGAGGAAAGCGAAGCTATCCCTTTTGGTGCCGCTGTCTGCATTAAAGACGATAATACTTACACTGCCGTTGGTGCTGCAACTACCGCTGCTGATGTTTCGGGCATTGCACTGCGTGTTGTTAAGCAGGCCGTGTCTTATGCAGAGCAAAATAAAACCGAGTATCAGCCTGGTCAGTATATGTCTGTCCTGGAACGCGGCGCTGCTACTGTTGTCTGCAATGTTGGTCAGCCTAAAGCAAACGGTAAAGTATACGTTCGCGTTAAAGCTAACACATCTATTGCTAACGGCGTAGTTGGTGGTTTTGAGGCTGCTGCTGACAGCACTAACACCATTGAAATTCCTAACATGCGCTGGACTAGCGGTGCAATGGATGCAAATCGTGTTTGTGAGGTTACTCTGTTGACACGTGCTTCTGCGTAATATAAGGAGGTATAAATAATATGACAACTGGAAAATTTGGCTTTTATAGCCCGGACGCTGGTATGCGTAATTTGGGTAATTTTGCCATGCAGAATGGTGGTCGTAAAAGATTCCGCGGCTCTGCATGGGATGCTGCTGCCAGCTCTGGCATGGCGTACATTACAGGCGAGCTTGAAAAGGTTGATCCTAAGCTGCGCGAACCGCTGACCAGTGTAACCTGGCAGCGTGATATTGTCGCCAAGACTGGCGGCGGCTGGGTAGAGTTTACTTCTACTTTTGATGTTGATTACGCTACTTCCGGCGCCAACGCTAACAGCATCACTGCTCCCGGTGCTACTACTATCCCTGTAATGCAGGTCAACACCAGCAAGAACATGTTCAAGGTATCCACCTGGATGCACGCTATGCAGGTACCGTTTATTGACCAGGCGAAGATGAAGCAGATTGGCCGTAATCTGGAAGATTTGCTGGATAAGGGCGTTAAACTCAACTACAACAAAACTCTTGACCTCAATGTCTACAACGGCTTCAAAGAGGCAGGTACTACTGGCTTGCTGAATGACCCGAATGTTGTTACCTACACTGTGGGTAATGGTGCAAATGGCACTCCCGCATGGAACACTAAAACCGCGGATGAGATCCTGCACGACATCAATAATGCGCTGGTTGATGCATGGGCTGCGTCTGAATACGACATGAAGGGCATGCCGAATCATATCCTGATTCCGCCGAAGCAGTATGCTTACATCACCATGCAGAAGGTTTCCGACGCTGGCAACATCTCCATTATGGAGTATCTGATGCAGAACAATATTGCTAAAGAGCAGGGCGGCTCTATCACCATTGAGCCTTGCCGTTGGTGCATCAAGGCCGGCACCGGTCAAAAAGACCTCATGATGGTTTACGTCAACGACGAGGATATGGTCAATTTTGATTTGACTGTGCCTATCACCCGCGCGTATACTCAACCGTCTGTTGAGCGTGCCGCTATCCTGACTTTGTTTGCAGCGCAAATCGGCCAGGTTAAATTCATGTATTACCAACCTGTCGCATACCACATCGGTATCTGATTAGGCAATATTCTAGCCAGGCGTTTATCGTCTGGCTTTTTTATTTGAGGAGGACAATCAATGGTTATTTTAACTAAAAAACGCTTTGGCTTTGTGAAGCAGGACGGTACTGAACGCATTGATGCGGAACGCTTTTTGACTAAGGGTGGCATGGAAATTGAGGATGCTCCAGATTGGATTGCAACTGATCCGCTGTATGCGCTGGCCGTTGAATCTGGCGACCTTGTGCCGGTAAATGGTAAAACTCCGAAGGCTGAGGCAGAAGCTGTTGCCAAAGCCAAGCAAAGCAAAGCGGAGGATAAAAGCGAATAAGGAGGTGCATTATGTACCATCCGCTGATTGCTCAGGCGAGCAATATCAAAACGCAGGATAATCCTCTCTACACCAAGGAGGACTTCCTGGCATTCTATCCACAGTTTGCTGAGCCGCTGCCGGAAATAGTGCTGGACAGCTTTGTAGAGCTTGGTCAGGCGTGTGTAAGTGAGCAGCGCTATGGCAAGATGTGGAGGATGGCCATCGGACTATTCATCGCCCATATGTGCACCCTTTACATGCAGTCTGCTGCAGACCCGGGTGCACCTGCTGCTGATATCCTTGCCGCAGCTCAGGCCGCTGGTGTTGTTACGAGCGAGTCTGCTGATGGCGTGTCTTATTCCATGGATACGTCCGCACTTTCACAGGACCTTGCTGGTTGGGCGGCGTTCCGGTTGACCGCGTTTGGCGTGCAGTTTGCCACTCTGGCGCGCTTTGCTGGCAAGGGAGGGATGTATGTATGGTGAGCATCAATACGTCGCACAGGACGGTCAGCGGCGGGCTACAGGGGCTTATGGACAGAGTGCAAGCTTTGAACCGTGTCAATAAGCTTTACGTTGGTATCCCGCAGGAGAAAACTGCTCGCGGCGATGAGCCTATAAATAATGCGAGCCTGCTGTACATCCATACTCATGGCATCCGGCGCAAGTCCATGCGTGAGGAAATGCAGGGCTATATGGATCAGGGTATGAAGTACAGTCTTGCTTATCAGCTCTACGTCCAGACACACGGCTCGCCGCTTTGGCATGCACCGCCACGTCCTGTTATTGAACCGGCCATCGCCAAGCACCACCGTGAGATTGCAGAAGAATACGCTAAGGCTGTAAAGGCTGCTATGACTGGCGATGGAGCGAAAGCTGATGCTTTTATCAAACGCACGGGCCTGCTGGCGCAGAACATCTGCCGCAAATGGTTCACGGATGCCGAGAATGGCTGGCCGCCTAACTCCCCGAAAACCATAGATAAAAAGACTAAAGGCAAGGGCGGCAAAACTAATCCGCTGATTGATACCGGTGCCTTGCGTAAGGCTATTGTTTATGTGGTAAGGAGTGATTGACGTGGTTAATGTTGGCAGAGTGGTGCGCAGCAAGCGTTTAGGCTGCCAGCGCATTACTGTCAAACGCTACGCTGCGAGCTGGCACGATGGAGCTTACGGTCGGGATGCAGACAATCCTATTGTGCTGCAGGTAGCAGCGATTGTTACCGTTGCCCAGCCCAAAGATTTGCAGTTATTGCCCGAAGGTGACCGCGTTGCCGGGGCAATGAAGTTTTTGACGAATATTGAGCTGCACGCGACCAATGGTGAAGCTATCAGCGATGAGCTTGAATGGCGCGGAGCACGCTACAAAATTCTCACCGTTACCCCTGATATTGATTATGGGTTTTACCGCAGTATTGGGACGCGATTGGACGGTGACGGTGTTGGTTAAAAATATTGCTGAATTTGAATCTTTAATGTGGGCAGAGCTGATGGACATCCTCGGGCATGATGCTAAGACAATACCGCCGCCTGTACGCCGCTCCTGGCCAACGGACGGAGGTCCCGACTGGAAGATTACAGACAACATGGTCTTTATGCAGTGTACCGAGGCGGCCGAGGACATCATGCAGCCGATTGATGAGCGTTGGCAGTCTGAAGGACGTGATTTTTTGCGTGAGAGTGCAAGCACACGTACCATCCAGCTACGCCTGAATGCTTATGGGCCTGCCTGCTATGAATCGCTTTTGCAAATTCGCCTTGAGCTGCTGCGTGGCCGGCCGAAGCTCAAAAAACAAAAAATCTATATTATTCCCGGCAAGGATTCCATCCAATATGCGCCTGAACTATTTCAGGGGCGTTGGTGGAAGCGTGCCGATTTGACTTTATATTTTAATGTACTGATCAGCGTTGAATCTATTGTGAAAGCAATTGAAGAAGTCAACGTTACGATTAAAGCAAACGAGCCTGGTACGAGTGATGTTATCCTTGAGCCAGGCGAAATTATTATTAAGAAAGGGTGATTTAGTTGGCTTATAAATTGGACCTATCTCCGATTGTCGACGTGGTTATCAACCTGTCTGCTAAGGCTGCTGCTCGCAAGGGCTTTAACCTTGGCCTAATTATTGGCAAGTCTGAGGTTATCCCAGGCAATGAAAGGGTACGTATTTATACCAGTGCATCTCAAATGCTGACTGACGGGTTTGTAGAAACGTCTCCGGAATACAAGGCTGCTCAGCTTTATTTTGCTGCTACGACCAGCCCGCGCAAGCTGGCGGTAGGCGTAAAGCTGACGGAAGATACGAATCTAACTGCTACGCTGGAGGCTTGCCGTGCTGCTAACTCTCAGTGGTGGCCGTTTACCTATCTGGGCGCAGAAGATGTTGATATCAAAGACTGTGCAGCTTGGTGCGAGAGCGCTGTACCTGACAGCATCTACATGTATACGACTGCTGATAAAAGCGTACTTGACGCATCTGGTGATGCAAAGAGCATTTTTAAGGCTTTGCAGGATAAAAACTACCGTCGCAGCTTTGGTCAGTATTGTGGTGACACGGATACTCCCGATGCTGTTGCAGCTACTATGGGCTACGCGATGGGCGCTAACCGTGGTCTTGCCGGTGATGCGTTTACGCTGGCGTATAAAACTCTGCCCGGCGTAAAAACAGACGACCTGTCTGAATCTCAGGTAACCCATGTGTGTGGTAGCTCTGAATCTACAGGCCATAACGGTAACGTATATATTACCCGCGGCGAGGAATACGATGTTTTGCAGCAGGGCTATATGGCTGATGGCACGAGCTTTGATGAAGTGCTGTATCTTGATATGCTGCGTAATGACATTACTCTTAATGTCATGGACCTGCTGTATCAGCGCCGCAAATTGCCGCAGACTGAAGCTGGCGTTACCAGCATTATTAATGTTATCAATGATGCTTGCCGTAAATATGTAAATTTGGGTTTTATCGCTCCGGGCAAGTGGAACGGTGCCGAGTGCCTGAATCTGCAGACAGGTGATTACCTGCCTGATGGCTATCTGGTGCAGAGCGAGCCTCTTGACGAGCAGTCTCAGGCTGACCGTGATAAGCGTAAAGCTCCGCCGATTTATGTCTGCTGCAAGCTGGCTGGTGCAATTGAATTTGTTACCATCCAGGTTAATGTTAACCGCTAAGGAGGCTATCTGAATGGAATTAACTACTTACAGTTTTGCTGATCTGGCTGGCTCTATTAATCATCCTACGTTTGGCTCGTATCTCTTTGATGGTACTGGTGTAGGCTCTGTGACAGTATCCAAGGCCACCGACCGCACTGCTCATGATATTGCTGCAGATGGCTCTGTAATGGTATCTAAGATTGCGGGCAATAATGGCACCGTAACTATTGAATGTCAACAGACCTCTGCTATCCATAAATGGCTGAGCGCCTGGTTTAACGCGCTGTGGCAACTGCCGACAAGCGAATGGGCAAGCACCAGCATGACGCTGCGTAATACCGCTACAGGTACCCGCCACATCATCTCCGGCATCTCGCCGCAGAAGGAGCCGGACACTCCCTATCAGAGCCAAGGCCAGCGAGTGTCTTGGACGCTGATGTGTGCTGAGATTACTAATCTGTCGTTGTAAAGGAGGACGCTATGCTTAAGCAAAAAACTCAAATTGTGGAGGTGGCTGGTAAATCCTACCAGCTCACTAAGATGGACGCTCGCACAGGCAGCTATGTTGCTTTTAAAGTTGCGGGCGTGCTGGCTCCCTCGGGCGGCAAAACAGCCGAGATGGCTGCTGCTCTCATGGGTATGCCACGTAAGGATTTTGATGAGCTGCAATCTTTGCTGCTGCGCACTGTTAATCGTTTGATTGATAACGGTAATGGTCAGCAGCTCCCCGAACCTGTCCTGACGGCTAAGGGAGATTTTGTTGATGAGGCTCTGGCGTATGATTCTGCCAGCGTTATCCAGCTGACTGTTCATGCGCTGATTTTTAACGTCGGAGGTTTTTTCGTCGCAGCCGGGTTGAAGCTCCCGGCAGAATTGACGGGACAACCTACGAGCCGATGAGCTATCCGACGCTTGATGCTTTCGCCTTTGCTCCTGTTGCGGCAGGGCTTTGGCGGCAGCACGAGCTGTGTGATGGCACGTATGATTTTGATGATTTGCTGGACGCTCACGAACTGTTGGCGGTCAAGGCAGAAAACGCACGGCGGATGCAGGAAGCCATGAGAAAGGAGTAGGCTGATGAGCAATATCTTAGAAGAATATCTTGTGCGCATTGGCGCGGAAGTCGACAAGGACGCTTTTGCCGGAGCTGCGCAAGCTATCAGCAAGTTATCCGGTATGCTCGGGAAGCTGGGTACTATCCTTAAATATGGCGGTATTTTTGTAGGCCTTGCTAAAGTTACGGAAGCTGTCATTGATAACATCAAGGCTGTGGCCAGCGCCGATTTGGAATACCAAAAGCTGGCGCAATCAATGTGGGTGACAAAAGACACAGCTAAAACCTTGAGTGTGGTCCTGAAGACCATGGGCGCTTCGCAGGAAGATGTGGCATGGGTGCCGGAGCTGCGTGAGCAGTTTTTCCGTCTGCGTCAGGAGATGGCAGAGCTGTCTACTCCTGCAGATGCTGACGGACAGTTAGCCTGGATCCGTGAGATTGGTTATGACGTGCAGTCTTTGCAGCTCAAATTAAAAATGTTTAAGGAATGGGTGGTCTATTACCTTATCAAAGAGCTGCAGCCCTACATCAAAGAGTTTCAGGATTTTATCCGTTGGCTGAATGATAAATTTGGCAAGAGCTTGCCTACACTGGCGCGTAAGGTGGCCAGTGTGTTGGCGAGTGTGGTGCGTGTAGCAATGTCGCTGGTCAAGGCTCTCAAATGGGTGTTTGAAGGCATTTATAATTTTATTGACGCGCTGCCAAGTAAAACAAAGGCTTTAGTGGCTATATTTGCTGTTGTCGGTGCTGCCATCATGGCAGGGCCGTTTGGCTTGATGATGATGGCCATCGGCACTGCACTCATCATGCTGGAGGATTTCTTTGGTTATCTTGAGGGGCGCGAGAGTAGCAATACATTAAAGCCGCTCTGGAAATGGCTTACTGATGAGAATAATCCATTGCGCCGCCTGCTTGAAAAGCTTAAGGAAGGCATTGCGTTTATCCTTGCCAAGCTTACAGAGCTGTTTGAGAAAGTCTTTACCGAAGAACGTCAGGAGAAGCTCAAAAAGACGGTAGCTAATATTGCTAAGGGCGTTGCTGAAATTGCCGAAGGTCTGGCCACGATTGTTGAGAGTATTTTTGGCAAAAAGTATCCTGTTGTGAAGAAATTCTGGGACTTCTTTTTGCTGGCTGTTGGCAAGGTAGTAGATAAGGTGCTCACATTGACAAATAGGATGGGACATCTTATGCAAGCCTTAGGTAAAGCTATGCAGGGCGATTTTGCTGGTGCTAAAAAAGAATTGCAGCTAGGCTCAGCGGCTGAAGGTGCAGACAGCGAACGTGCTCAATACATCCGCGACAAGCTGATGTCATTAGGTTGGTCTAAGGCTGCCGCGTCCGGTATTGTAGGCAACTTGGTACAAGAATCCGGTTTGCGTACAGACGCTGTCGGTGATGATGGTACGTCTGGTGGCATAGCTCAATGGCACAATGAACGCTGGGATGCGCTCAAACGCTATGCTGCTGCTCGTGGCAAGGAATGGACCGACCTTGATACTCAAATTGCCTATCTTGACCATGAACTGCGCACGAACGAGAGTGAAGCAGGCGACAAATTGCGTAATGTAGAAGATGCTGCCGAAGGTGCGAGTGTGTTTATGCATGAGTTTGAGCGTCCTGACATTTTTTCTGCGAACGAGGACGACCGTGCTGCCAACGCTATGGTTATCTATAACAAAGATAAAGAATCTGCCGAAAACGCTGCTCATGGTGACGGCGGGTATAACAGCCTTGTTGCTCCTACGAGCTATGCTGCAGGTTTTGCTGCTGGTGGTACTGCCGGCCTTATGCCAATGAGCAATAACACGGCGACCTATAACGGCGGAGTTGTAAACGTTGGCGGCATTGTGGTTAATTGTGGGAACGTAAGCGATCCGCAGGGCGTGGCTAAGGCTGTGGAAGGAACAATGGAAGATTTTGCCCAGCGTCTTGCAGCGCATAACGGAGGGACGGTGTTTGTATGAGCTTAATGGGTACAATGAACACTTTAAATGGTATCTGGGGCGCTAATAATCTGGTTGCTAAGCTCACGGGCAATAAATCATTTAAGACTAATGATGGTTATAGTCCATCTGTTTGGGGCAGTGGCCTAGGAGCACAACAGGTGCTTATGGTCAAAACGAACATTGGCGGCTATTTTTTTGATGCTGTTTTTAGCGTTGATACTGAACATAGCCTGACGGTTACCCAGCATCCTGTGCAGACTGGCGCAAATATCAGCGACCATGCTTTTGTAAATCCTATCCGTATGACGATGCAGATTGGCGTATCTGATGCCATGGCTTATCGTACTGGTGCTGATTATGGTGGTGATGGCGGCACAAAATCTGTACAGGCCTATCGCTTACTCTGCAAGCTGCAGGAACTGCGTATACCCATGCAGGTTGTTACGCGTCTGAACACGTACCAGAATATGCTTATTGAGAGCATTGATGTGAGCGATGATGTGTCGACGCTATGCGCGCTCAAAGCTACTGTGAATCTTGTGCAGGTGCTGGTGGTTAATGTTGGAACCGAAAAGGTTTCCGCGCGTCAGTGGACTACAGGTGCACAGCGCAAATCGCAGGAAGTGCAGCCTAAAGGCGACAACAGTACGATTTTGCGCAAAGTAGAAAAGGGCACAGGTCTGGAGGTGAAGTGGGGATGAGCTATTATGAAATACCATTAACTACCACGCCTTTTGATCAGAAGACCTTTAAGCTGACGCTGGATGGCGAGCGCAACATCAATATTCTGCTTAAGTTACGCTATTATGATTTGTATGAGTTATGGGTGGCTGATGTCTGCGACAATAGCACAGGCGAAGAGTTGATTACAGGCATGCCATTGGTGCCTGGTATTGATTTGCTGGGGCAGTATGCTTACCTGAATATTGGCAGCGCTCAAATCGTGGCTGTTGGGCCTACCACGCAGGAGCAGCCTGATAATGAGACACTAGGCTCAGTCTGGGTGCTTTTGTGGGGTGATGGCTCATGAGCAGTTATCTGTGGATGCGCAAATGGAAAATCCTCGTAGTTGATGCTCAGGACAAAGAGGCCTTGAACGTGTCTGATCTGCATGTGAAGTTTACGGTCAAAAAATCTCGGGAAATAAACAATTACTCAACTGTGGAGATTTACAATCTTACTGCTGCAACAGAGCAGAAAATCCTTAAAGAGGGCGACCGCATCATTATTGAGGCCGGTTATGAAGGCTACTTGACTACATCTGCAGATGGGACGATACAAGAAATCAAAGACTCCGAAGGTAATACCAAAGAGAAACAGTACGGCGTTATTTTCGACGGAAAAATTATTTATCCGTCCCGACGCAAGGAGAATAATACGGACTACGTGCTGTCGCTCCTATGCGTAGACGGAGCTAATGTCCTGGGGAAAAATTTTATTGCCAAAACCTTAAACAAGGGCGTAAACCAACGTCAGATTTTGGATGCGGTCTGCGAAAAGGCAAAAACCAAAATACCTACGAATAGTATTACTCAGGGCCTGTCCGGGCAAAAGCTGCCGCGAGGTAAGGTCATTTTTGGCGAGCCTAAAGATTATATATCCGATATCGCCCGCGGTAACGGTGCGAGCTATTGGGTGAATGACGGCAAGCTGAACATGATTAAGCTTGCCGACGTTGCCAAGGATGAAGCCATTGTGCAAACACCTACAACCGGGCTTGTCGGGATGCCGACGCAGACGCAGTATGGCGCAAATTTTAAGCTACTGCTGAATCCCGCTGTGCATATGTGGTCTTTGGTGCAATTAAAAAACAGCGAGATTGCGGAAGCACAGGTTACTCCAGGTCAGGCGCAGATGCCGCTTGATGAAGAGTGGATCTATCAGGTAATCGAGCTGACGCATACTGGTGATACTATGGGTAATGATTGGTATACGTCCTGTACGGCTGTTTCTCGCTATGGTAAGGGCGTACTGCCTGCTCTCATGGCCAACAATTCGCAGAATCCGAACGGAGTGTGATTTTATGATTGATTTAAATTTGCGTACGCCGAACGTCGAACGTCAGGGCGAACTTGACGCTCGTGCCGCTGCAATCAAGACGCGCGTGTGCATGCCTGGCATTATCCAAAACTTTGATGCTGCTAGTCAAACGGTAACGGTGCAGCCAGCATTGCGGGAAAAAATGCTTGCAGACGGCGATGAATCTTGGGTGGATATACCTTTGCTGGTTGACGTGCCTATTGTCGTGCCACGCGCCGGAGGTTATGCGCTGACGCTGCCGATACAGCCCGGCGATGAATGCCTTGTTGTCTTTGGCGATATGTGCATGGATGGCTGGTGGCAGAGCGGCGGCGTGCAGAACCAAGTAGAGTGTCGCAGGCATGACCTGTCTGATGGCTTTGCTATTATCGGCGTGTGGTCGCAGCCTAGAGTAATCCCCGGCTACAGTACAGGCTCTGCTCAGCTACGCAATGATGCGGGCAGTGCTTACGTAGAGCTTGCCGGAGACACGATTAATATCGTAGGCGGTACGGTAAACATTAAAGCAGGGCGGGTGAATATCAATGAGTAATGCAACGCGCTTAGGCGATTTGGATACCGGTCACGATGCCTGCGCTCCGACAGCACTCGTATCTGCCAGCCCTAACGTATATATCAACGGCCGCGCTGCAGGACGCGTGGGCGACAGTTATGCGCCGCATGGGTGTGTAGCGCATCCGACGCATAGCGGTACGATTGCCAGCGGCTCAGCATCTGTGTTTATCAATGGCAAGGCTGCAGGGCGCATTGGTGATCCCGTGAGCTGTGGCGGCACTGTGGCCGAAGGCAGCAGTAATGTGTTTATTGGAGGCTGATATGCAGGTTAGACGTTTAGACGACAATTGGGACTACTGCTTTGGTCGTGGCTCTCAAAATTACATCAGCGGCGTCGAAGCTGTCGGGCAGGCGATAAAGCAGCGCCTGCTCTTGCTTTATGCCGAATGGTGGGAAGACCTAAAAGATGGGCTGCCGTTGTGGGAGCAAATCTTAGGCACGTCCGGCAGTGATGAGAATAGGCAGGCTGTAGATATTATTATCCGTGACCGTATAAGCGGCACGGAAGGCGTGCAGTCTGTCACGTCTTTTGAATCAAGCTATGAACGAAGACATTACAAATTCACGGCAACTGTAGAGACTATCTATGGCTCGTTGACTATTAGTAGTGAGGAGGTGCAGATGTGACGTATTTTAAGCCTTATGTTGATAGTACGGGACTGCATATCCCTACCTACAACGATATTTTAGAGGATATGATTGCCGCTATGAAGCAAATCTACGGTGATGATATCTATTTGGACAACAGCTCGCCTGATTACCAGCTGCTGTCCATTTTTGCTTTAAAGCAGAGCGATACGCTGCAGGCTCTCGCGTATGCGTATAATGCACGCTCGCCTGAAACGGCTATTGGTACGTCGCTGGACAGCGTGGTAAAGCTGAACGGCATTAAGCGCAAGGCTGCAGGACACAGCACCTGCCAAGTAAAGATTACCGGTAGCCCGTTTACCCAGATAACCAATGGTGCAGTAAAAGACCGCGCGGGGCTGACATGGGATTTGCCGGCAAACGTAGTAATCGACTCTAATGGCACGGCTTACACTGTAGCTACATGCCGCACTGCAGGCGCTGTGAGCGCGCTGGCGGGCGATATAGCGCAGATTGAGACGCCGACCTATGGATGGATAGCTGTTATCAACGAAGTGAGCGCTGTGTTGGGCAACACGCAGGAAACCGACGCGCAGCTCCGCCAAAGGCAGGCAATCAGTACGGCCAATCCGTCGCAGACCATGTTGGCTGGCACCAAGGGCGCTATTGCAGCGTTATCGGACGTGTCCCGCTATGCTGTTTATGAAAATGACACCAACGTTGACACTGTAACTGAGGATAATCCGTACGGACTGCCGGCGCACTCTGTAACCTGTGTGGTTGAGGGCGGTACAAATGAGGACGTTGCTGAGGCGATATACTTGCATAAAGGCATCGGCTGTTATACAAACGGCGATGTGGAGGTACAGTATACCGACCAGAACGATTATATCAACACAATCAGATTTTACCGACCGGAGTATAAAACTGTGTATGTTAAATGCACGCTGAAGAAATATGTTGGCTATATATCCAGCATCCAAGCCAACGTCAAGAGTGCGATATATGATTATTTATCCGCGCTTACAATTGGCAGCGATGTGTCTGCGTCGGTGCTGGCAAACATTATAACTGACTGCAATCCGTCACTCACCAAGCCTATCTTTGGCATTAAAGAACTGAAGCTGGGGCTTAGCAAATCGTCTATGGCAGCGCAGGACATTGATATCGGCTTTAAGGAAATTCCGAATCCTGCGTATGCGAACATTGAGGTGACACTGGAATGATGCAGGATCTTGATTATTATAAGCGCCTGGTTACGAGCGAATATCGCCACAGCCCACGCTTTACGGCGATGGTACAGAAGCTGCTTAGCTATGGTCTGGGAATTGACGACAGCATAAATAATATGATTGTGGCGTTTGAGGTGGACAATGCTAGTACAGCGCAGCTGGATATTTTAGGGCAGATTGTTGGCGTAAGCCGCCAACTGAAATTCGAGCCGTCTGCTGCTGCCATTGGTGAGGTTATTTGTCCATCGCCTGCCGAAATAGCAAGCGGTGAGGTCTATCCGATAATATACACGCCTGCGCCTGACAAACTGGAAAGCACTCCCATGCTCACAGGTTATCCACCGGCAGAAATGGGCGAGGGTAATCTGCTGGATGACGAAGTTTTCCGGTTGATGATTAAGGCCCGCATTATCCAGAATACCTGGAAAGGCACCATCGGTGAGCTGTACGATTTGTGGGACGCTGTCATGGGCGCTAATAAAAAACTGTCCATTGAGGACTTGCAGGATATGAGCTACAACATTGTGCTGCAGGGTGACTACACGCAACTTGAGGAAGAACTCATCATCCATGCTTATGTTATCCCAAAGCCGGAAGGCGTGCGTATCAATGTGCTGACGTTTGTATCGACAGACGGCTTGCCTTTGTTTAGTTATGATTATAATACTATGCGTTACAGTGGCTATGAGAGCCATTGGGCGGAAGCAGAAAAGGGGAATTGATAAATGGCTAGTAGTAATTTTAAGGTTTTCGCGGAATCTGTGGCAGCGCTGAATGTTGTGAGCGACGCAGAATATGCCACTGACACGCAGCGCATTAACGGCGTTGTGCCCGGTCTTGCTTCGGCTGCGTTGCACAACAAATTATACAAGCAGGCCACGATTATGGCGGCTGCGCTGGCACAGGTGCTCGTGGAGCAGGGGCAGGACGCTTTGGATAGCGATTACGCTGCGCTTGTGGCGTCGCTTAAAAAATCGCTGGTGCTGTCATTGAATGGTGAGAAGCCAGATAGAAACGGCAATATCCAGAAAAATTTTGTCTATAGCGTTGAGGGCAAAAAGCCTGACAGCAAGGGAAATGTTGCTCTGGATATTGATTATCTGAACGCGATGAGTTTTGTTGGCTCCGTGGTCATCACGAAGGAGAACATCAATCCCGGTACGAAGATTGGTGGTACGTGGCAGCTTCTGCAGAGCGGTCGATATATCCGCTCTGCTGGTGATGGTTATGCTGGCGGTGATCTGGGTGGTAGCGATGGCTTTGTGCTTACGCAGAAACAACTGCCTGCACATAGCCATGAAGCTACAATTTATGGTGCTGGTAATCATAAGCATGACATTTATGTCAGCAATTGGCAAACACACGGCGGCAGTGGTGGTGCAGGATATCAAGCTCATGAGCGCCGCTGGGGCGCAACTGAAGAGGCTGGAAATCACTCGCATCAAATATCCATCCAATCTACCGGCAATGGAGAAAAAGTAACTTTTGAGCCGTCTTATCTGTGTTTATATTTTTGGGTGCGTACTGCATGAGGTGATATGAATGAGTAATGCAAGAATACAATTTAGCCTGGCGAGTGAGGAAGTGTGGAACACATATAATCCTTTGCTCAAAGAAGGCGAAATCGTCACAGTCTTAAAGGCTAATAAAAAAGTTAAATTGGTGCAGGGCAAGGTCGGCGGCTCAAATTACAGTGAGAGCACTGTAATTTGGGATGAGGATGAGGCGCAGGCTATTATGAGCCGTACAGAGGCTGCTGCAGTAACTGCTACTGCGCAGGCTGCTGCTGCAAGTGATAGTGCGTCTGCCGCTGCTGACTCTCAAGCTACTGCTGCAACGTTTGCAACGAATGCTAAAGCAAGCGAGAACGCTGCCAAAACTAGCGAGACAAATGCTAAGGTATCAGAGACTGCTGCTAAAAACAGTGCCACGTCTGCTGCGTCCTCTGCGTCCACAGCAAGCACGCAGGCGGGCAAGGCTGCTGATAGTGCGACTTCCGCTGCCGGAAGTGCTACGCAGGCTGGTACGTTTGCAACAACGGCGACAAACAAAGCTGCTGCTGCCGACAAGAGCGCTGCTGCTGCCGACAAGAGCGCTGCTGCTGCCGACAAGAGCGAAAGTAGCGCAAAGACTTATATGGATATGACAAAAGACCTTAGCGAAAATGTTAATGTGTTTGTTCCATCAGTTGATGCTGACGGAACTTTGACATGGACGAACAAAGCGGGATTAGCTAATCCCGCCGCAGTCAACATCAAGGGCAAAAAAGGCGACAAGGGCGACCCTGGCCCGCAAGGGCCGAAAGGCGATGGAGCAATTACTGTTGATAAGGAACTTAGTGCTACTTCTGTGAATCCCGTCCAAAATAAGATTATTAAAGTAGCTATCGATAATGTTGCTGATAGTATCCCTAAGACTTCCGTAGAAAACACTTGGACAGCGCAACAGACGATAAACTTTTTGTCGGTATATCATGAAAAGTATCCTATATACATCGTAAGTGGTACGAATGATACGCCTATTATATCTGCAATGATGTATAAGGCAACTAATAATTTCACACTTGATTTAGGTGCTTTGGCAATGAAAGTTGATAAGTCACAAATCTCTGTATTTAGTGCGTACTTTACAGCGGATGCAGACTATGCATTGACTATCACTAACTGTGGAACTGTTAAGTATATAGGGTCTGCATCTGATGTAGCTATTACAAGCTCCGGTTTGCTTTTAAACATTATGATGGTAAAAGATGCCAGCAATAATCTGACCAGCATCGTGCAAGCTAATAAGTTATCGTAGAGGTGGTAATATGGGCTTAAACAGAATGATGATGAAAAATGGTGAGGTAAAGGTTGAAGATGGTCGCAAGTATTGGACTTGGAATGACGCAAATAATAAAACAATTTCTTTTACTGTTCCACCGGGGATTAAGAGAATCAAAGTAACATCGTCTATTGATGGGGGTGAGGGTGACCCCGATTTATCCAACTATGCTAACATAAAGAATACATCAACCAATAAAGTTTGGGGTGAGGGTTGGTTTTATACTACCCCTGAGGGTGAAGTCGACGATGCCGCAGATATTGATTCCATTGTAGGTGTAACACCCAATAAAACTTATAGATTGCTGTTTAATTGCTATTATACAAGTGGTGTGACTTTTTCATGGGGCAAAGCAATAAATGACATGAAACCTACAGTTGAAGATTATTAAGCAAAGGAGGAACAAAATGCAGACAAAATATAAATACAAAGACAAAACATATACTCACACCTATCCTCTTTCCGAAGCCTTAGGTAAAGAAGGTATCTTTATTCCTCTCTCCATCTCCGAAGAAGCACTTTGCAAGTTGGGTGTTGAAGTGACACACGAGGAAGAACCCTTAGAAGTAATCAAACAGCGTAAGATTTCGGAGCTTAAATATCAGCGTGATAAAGCAGAGGTTGAGCCTATTGAATACAAAGGTTATCTCTATGACTACGACGAGAAGGCACGAGATAGAATCAATGCAGCTATTATTGCGTTGGAACTGCAAGGCGAAGGAGCTACAATAGAGTGGACTACGGCAGACAATGAGGATGCTGTGGTAACTGCTGCGGACCTGCGTATGATTATTGCTGCCGTTGCCGTACGCAGTAATGCTTTGCACGTAGCGTATCGCACGGCAAAGGCGCAGGTGGAAGCTGCAGGCACGGTGGATGAAGTAAGAGCTGTTTCATTAAAATTATAGGAGGTTGAGAAATGGATTTTTTAGCTTTGCGTTACGCCGTATATAATGCGGCACACACTTTGACTCATGGTTTTACCTACAAATCGGTGATAGGGGCAATCCTTGCGGTTCTGCTGCACAAGCACGCAGTGCTGTTTATGGTTTTCACGGCGCTGGTATTTTTGGACTGCTTCACCCGCTGGATGAGCTTGTCTTACAAGCGCCTGCAGGGCATGGGGCAAACTCCATCTGTAATGCAGATTATCGGTGGCATCGAGGCAGCGCGCACAGAAGGATTAATTTCCAGTGAGGTGATGAAGCATCGCTTTGTCGGAAAGGTAATCGTGTATATCCTCTGCGTGCTTGCCGCTGTGCTGGTAGATTTGGCCATGATCACGCTGCAGCAACCTGTGTGGGCTGTCCCGCTGGTGGCAGGTTATCTGGTCATCACAGAGCTGCTGTCTATTTGCGAGAACCTCAATGACGCTGGTATTGAGGCAGTGCAAGGTCTTGTTAATATTATCAAAAAGAGAAGAGGTTGATTGTTATGGCTATGTTATCTGCTCATTTTTCTGAGTCCGAATTTGCTTGCAAGCATTGCGGCGAGTTGCCGACATATGGCATTAGCTCTGCATTGCTGACTGGTCTGGAACGTTTGCGTGCACGTTTAGGTCGCCCAATCTATATCAGCAGCGGCTATCGTTGCCCGGTACACAATGCTGCTGTAGGTGGCGTGTCTAACTCTCAGCATGTCGCTGGTACTGCCGCTGATATCTACGTTGACGGCGTATCTACGCGTGAGTTGGCTCGCATCTGCAAGCAGATTTTTGACGGCGTGGGTACTTATGTATCGCAGGGCTTTGTCCATGTCGACATGCGTGCTGGTGGCTCCGTGCCGGGCTATTATCTGTGGGAGGGCTAAGATGTGGAAAAAATATTTCGCAGTTACTGCAGCTACATTGTGCTTGCTGTTGCCTGCCTCTGCATCGGAGGCATCATCGGCTACAACCTACACAACCTACACGATGACGGCGGCGGAAATGTCAGCACTCGACAGCAGGTTGAGTCTGCTGCTGCAGCAAACCAAAGTCACCAGGCAAGCGCTGGCAGAATCACAAGCAGCGCTGAACGAGTCGAGAGCAGAATTGAGCAAGCTCAAGACGGAATCAATAAAGCTGCAGATAGAACTGCAAGCTCAGAGCAGCTTATTGGAGAGTGCCAACAGATCCTTGCAGGCATCCGCCAAAGAGGAAGCTCGCACCCGCCGCAGAATTAAAGCACAGCGCAATACCGCTATCGTTGCGGCCGTTGGGCTGCTTGCCTATGCTATTAATAAATGATGATTGATTGGGAGGTAGTGATATCTTAGGAGGTCTTGTGTATGGATGTCACTCGTAAGCGAGCGCGTGCGTGGCTACGTATGTGCTCACGAATCGAACTTGACCGTGCCATGGAAGAAGCACGGCTTACGGAGCAGCAGCGGGAAGTCATCGAGTTAATGTTTACCCGTGGCTTGTCCGTGGTTGCCATCAAATTACGCTGTAATATGGACGAGAGTACAGTAAAACGTATCCTTGCCCGCTCTTACGACAAAATCTACAATGTCATCATGTAACCTGCGCCCCAGTTAACCTGGGGTGCTTTTTTTATGCCCCTTTATTGCGCTTTTGCACATCGCTTTTACCTATACAATGTAGACAGAAATGAGGTGAGCTTATGAATTTTGCAAATATGCCAAATCAACCGAACCTGCCGCCTATGCCGCAGCTCTTTGGTCAGCCAGCACAGCAGATGGCTCCAGCTGGTGAGATTGTATGGGTGCAGAGCGTCGACCAGCTCAATGCTTTAACTCTCCCGCCTAATGCGTCAAGAATCTACATGAATTCTGCTGAAGCTGAATTTTACATTGTAACTACGGACAAAATCGGCATGAAATCTGTGGTAGCGTATACGTTTATGGAGAAGCCTAAGCCGCAGCCTGTAGAGTATGTTACCAAGGCGGAGTTTGCAGAGCTTATCGCTCTGCTGAAAGGAGCGCAAAATGAATCCAATTTACCAAAGGCAGAATCAGCAGCAGCGTCAACCTCAGGCGGGCGACCTGCAGGTCATCAAGCAAAATCTCAATGATAAAATGCTGCAACAATTTATTGCCCAAGCTAGGCAGCAGGGAATATCTGAAGACGATATCAATGCTGGCTTGAAAATGCTCGGGTACAAGTAGGCATCACGCGCGATGTGCATTATTATAAAAGGAGGGATATCTTATGGATATCGGCGAAGCAATGGCGTTGACCAATAGTAACAATAACTGGATGAACAATCCGTTTATGTATCTTATCTGGCTGGCGTTTTTTGGCGGCGACGGTTTTGGCTTTGGCCGTCGTGGCAATGCTTTAACTCAGGCAGAATTGCAGGAAGGTTTTAACAATCAGAATGTAATGCGTGCCCTGGAAGGTATTAAAAACGGCGTTTGTGATGGTTTTTACGCTATGAACACAAATTCTTTGCAAGGTCAAAATCAGCTGCAACGTGATATGTGTCGAGGCTTTGATGCAGTCACTGCTGGTGTTACTAATACTGGCTATCAGTTGGGTAACCAAATCACGGAGAACCGTTTTGCGGCTCAACAATGCTGCTGCGAGACTAATCGAAATATTGACAGCGTTAAAGCCGAGAATTACAAAAACACCTGTGAAATCACTACTGCTATCCACAGCGAAGGTGAAGCTACTCGTGCTCTGATTACTGCGAACACAATGCAGGAACTTCGTGATAAACTGGCAGACCGTGACCGTGAATTACAAGCTGAACGCTATCAAGTTAGCCAGCTCACTCAAAACGGTACTATCATCGAGGCAGTGCGTCAGCTGTTAGGTCAGCGTGGTTGCGCTGGCTGCCAATATCTGACTGCTGCTTGATTGGCGGTGAGAGGTAATGGCTTATCTGAATACTTATAATCTTGCTAGTCAAGCTCTGGAGGTTGGCAATGTTATTGCACTGGGGGCTAACGACGTGCAGTTTAGTGGGTGCTGCAATGGTTTAAGCCATGCAGCAGGCACTGGCCTTATCAATGTCAAGGCTCCGGGCGTGTACGAAGTCAACGCTACGGTGACTGTTACTGCTACGGCAGCTGGTGCAATCGGCATACAGCTCTATAATGGTGCTGATGCTGTACCGGGTGCTGCTGCCAGCCAAACTGCTGCTGCCGCTGGTGTGGTGACACTACCCATCAGCAAACTGATCCGCGTACGTCCGTCCTGCGCTGCTGTCGGTAATGCGGCAAATCTCAGCCTGCAGCTGACAGGTGGTGTCGGAACGGTTACCAGCGTCAATGTAGCAATACATCAAATCGCTTGATTTTATGCGGTATAGTCTTTAATGATTATACCGCATAATTTTTATTTAAAATTTAAATTTATGACTTGCAATAATCAAAAAGTAGAGTTAATATACATATAATGAAGATGAAAGGTGGTTATGAACCATGAAAATTATTGATGTTATGCAACAATGGAATGATGATTGCAATGATTCTTTTCAAATGCTGGCTGGTGAATATTTTTTTGAACAACTCGAATACGATTGCAGCGAAATTGAAGCTTTGAAAGCTACAAAATCGTATCTGGAAAAATTCACTGAGGCCGATTTTGCCGAGCTCATCGGTGGAAAAGATGCTTGGCTGGAAGCGCTAAGAACAATAGAAATACTTTTAGGGGGCGAGAACCATGACTAAACGTGAAATCGAAACTTTGAAGAAAGGTTATCAAAGAAAATGCATGATAGCAAGAGGACGCAGAAATGCTAATCCTGAAGGTGAAGCTTACGCTGAGGCTGAATCCGAACGCATCGGCTATCTGCATGCAGCTATGGAACTGATGGAAGTCGGAAAACGTCAAGGCAGCTCCCGCCACATCATCGATGAATGGGAAAAGGAAATAAGTTTTGACAGCAGATCCTGAATCCCTCACCGCTAACTAAAATTTAGTTAGCGGTTTTATTTTGACCACTTTTTGACTGCTACATCTAGACAGATATACAAAGATATAGTAAAATATAGCATAGTGTGAATGTTGTCTACCTGCGTAGACATGCGGAAAATGGGGATTTATGCCTTTTGGGACTGCGGTCTAAAAATGGTCTTGAAAACTAGCGAAGGTGCAAGCCTTCCGTGGGTTCGAATCCCACCCTTTCCGCCATTTTATGCGGGTTCCGGCAATCGCTGAAACCTTGACCACTAAAAAACTAGCGACGTTTGACTACTAGTTGACCACTCATGTTTTTGGGTGGTCTTTTTTGTTGTATCTATACAGTTTAAAAGTATTTATGCTAAAATCTGCTTGCATAAATTACAAAATTGAGTTAACATAGCTACAAAAAATAAGGAGGCTAAGTTATGAAAGCACATGTGAAGTATTTTTGCGGGCATGAAGCTGATGTTGATTTGGTTGGCAGTGCTGCTGTCCGCCAGCAGAAGCTGGCTGGCCTGAAGAAATCTCTTTGCGCTGCATGTCTCGCTGAAGCATGGAATGCCTGCGTTGCTGGTTGCTTGCCGCGTGAGATGTCCATTGATCAATGGGAACGTGAGTATCCTGATTGTCGCCGGATGAAGGTGGATGCAGAAAAAGGTACCGTGATTGCCTGGGTACCGGAAAACAGAGCATAAAAAATACCCCGCTGCAAGGCGGGGCTTTTTTTATGCTTATATGATGTTAGCCAGGGTTTCCGCTGCGCGCTCATCGTCACCAGGCATTACGTGGCTGTAGGTGTTGAGCGTCAGATTGGCAGTGCTGTGGCCGAGACGCTGCTGCACCGTCTTGTAGCTGGCACCGTGCTGCAGCAGGAGCGAGGCGCTGGTGTGACGCAGGCTGTTGAGGCAGAAATCTTTCGGCATATCTGCTTTTTTGCCGTAGCGCTTGACGAGCTTGCTTATTGCGTCCGGGTTGAGCGGTCTGCCGTGCTCTCCCGGAAAAAGGAGGCCGTATGGCTGCCACAGCGCGTCGCTCATGGCCTGCAGTCGGACGGTCCTTATCTGTGCCTTGATGAGCGGAAGAATCGCCTTAGGCAGGCTCACAGTGCGCCAGCTGTCCTCTGTCTTAGTGCTTGCGCCAATCTCACCGCCACCTTTGGTACGCAGGTTTGTCTGCCGAACGGTAAACGTGCACCGCTCCAGGTCTACGTCCTGATAACGTAAACCAAGAATCTCACTGCGTCGCATTCCGCTGGTGGCTGCTAGTTTGATGAGCAGCTGGTGCGCGGGATCAGTGATGACGGAGAGCAGCTTTGTTACCTGTGCCTGGGTAAGAGCCACCCACTCGCGCTTGCGGGTAACCTTTGGCTTTTTGATTTGTAGCATGGGATGCTTTGCAAGCACACCATCAATTACTGCTTGTGTAAGCAGAGCCTTGAGCGTTACATAGATATGCTCAACGGTGCGGCTGGCAAGCTTTGCCGAGAGAGCGGCTATAAAATCACGGATGTTGGCCGGCTGCAGATTGCAGAGCGGGAAGTCGCCGAGCTCCGGCTTGATGTGCACCCGGATGTGAGACTCAATCGTTGCCCAGGAATTTTTGCGTATGGCTGCGTGCTGGACGACCAGGTAATGGTCGCACCAATCTTTGAGCAGCATGCCGCTGCTGTAGGTCCCGCTGCGCTTGGCAATCTTGAATTCCTGCACCTTGCGGTCAAGCTCTGCAGATGTTTTGGCTGTGAAGTAATGCTTCTTGCCGAGGTAGGTGACTGTAGTGGCGTAGCGGCCGTCTGCGCGTTTTTTATACTTTGCCATTGTGAAAAACCTCCGATTTTGATATAATGGAGGTGCAATTGTAGTGGATTATTTACATTGCACCTTGCTCTCTTTCGTGGTGGATTGAGAGCACCTCCGCCTGTGCTGGGAACACAGGCGGTATTTTTTTATTTGTATTTAATTTGATGGTCTGATGTTAGGTGACCACAAATGCAGCCAAGTTCTAGTAAATCATTTTTATAAACGAATGCGTATTCACAATGCGTAAAGCATTTAGAACATCTCATCCAATCTATACTTTGGTTTTTCTTGTAAGCTTCAGCTTCAATTTCAGCTTCTTTTTGTGCTGCATATGGAGCTATTGCTTTATTGCCAAGCTCATGACAAACTTCTAGGTAATGCTTATCAGAGCTTGCTTTAACGTCAGCAACTTCATCCATAAGAGCATTATATGCTGCAAGTCTGCGCCCGAATAATGAAGCATGACGTTGGAGCTCTGCTGAATTTGAATGCTGACATTTTTCAACTAAACCTGGCCATGGCAGATAATGAATATACTGCCCATTTTCGAGCGTTGCATTATGTGGATTATAGCTGCTACTACTAACTTCAAATTTATAAATAACATGAGCAAGTGCACGCTCCTGTTCACCTAAAGTTTTATATTCTTGAGTATGTCTTAGACAGTTTTCTTTTAGGTGATTTAAATAGTCTAGCGACCGCTGTCTGCTTTCGTATTCAGCATCAACAAGTGTCTGCTGAACGGTTTTGCCATTTATGACTATCCCATCAAATTGAGCGACAACAGGTTTTTCCATGGGCGTTTTAAACTCATGTGACATCGCAGTGTTTGGGACAAGTGCTGCTAAAAGCAAAGCAAATAATATTTTCTTCATGTTGTCACCTCTAAAATATATCGTCTTTGCAAATATTTTTGAATTCACGTAAGCTCATTTTTTGTATTTTTCCTTTGTAATAAACTTTAGCAGGCCATTTACTTTGGTCTGCTCTTATTAGTGTTTCATCATAACAACGACAATCTGGTGGTTCGCCTGCATGATAGCCAAGTTTTTTAGGTGGTTCTTTATAATTAACTATAACATCTGCCATTTCTTGATGGCTATTTCTTACTCTTGAATCTTCGCATGTCCGCCATATATACCAATGACATCCGGCAGCAGATGCTCTAGCCTTAGCAAATTTAAATGACTTATAGTTGGTGCTACCTGTCAAACGCTTAGATTCCTTTTGTAAAAGTTTATGTGCCTTATTAGCTTGCTTTCCTGATGAAGCAGCAAAAGCTTCCTGCCAGCTTTTTGGTTCGTTATTAGAAGGAAAAAAATTTTCAGCTTTTTTATGTATGACCTTTAACGCTTTATTAGCATACTTTTTCCTTTCTTTTTGGCTAGTTAGTAGCTTATAGCTGATTCTTATGCTGCTAATGATTTCATTAAGCATTTGCCATCCTCATTTCACACTTTCTTTATTTAGAAAACTTTCCCTTTTAATAGTTTTGTGGTAAACTATTTATAGATTAAAATTATCGTTGTCGTCACTTCGGTGGCGACTTTTTTTGTTTGTGGGGAAGTTTCAAGCGGTGGCGGCAGTTTCTTCTGCCGCCAGAATACCTAAGATAAAAAGATATAAATCCACCTGAGCGTCCTCGTTTAATAGGTCGAGTCGCTCACTGTCCAAGATTAAAACACCTCCTTTATTGGTTCCGCAGGTTTTTGGGATTTGAAAGTAAATCCTCGAAATATTCACGAGCGCGCTGTTGCGCTGCAGGACTAAGTTTGCTATAAGCGTCTATGATTGCCTTGGTATTATCTTCTGGCTGCTCCCATCCCATTATTACTGCAGGACTAATTTGCAAAGCTTTTGATAGTGCTGCTATTTTATCACGGCGCATGTTAGCGATGTCGCCAGATTCCCATCGGGATATTGTTGCAGGAGATACTTTAACTTGCGATGCTACTTCTTCCAGCGTTAGGTTTAACTCTAAGCGCCTGGTTTTTAGTATATCCTTAACTTCCATTTTCTCACCTCGCTTAATTAGAAGATACCACATTTTTTGCGAAAAAGCAATAAAATTTTGTGAATACGCCTTGACTTTTGCGTTTACGTAAGCTATACTTGTTTACGTAAATGCAAAAGAACGGAGGTGAACGTAATGCTTGATAAGGCTAAATTTAAATACTTTGTTGCTACCAAAAATTTAACCCTTTCTGATTTAGCAGTTAAAATGGGCATGAACCCTGCTACTTTAAGCAAAAAGCTGAACGGAACGACCGACTTTTCGCGTCATGAAATTCAACTTTTTAAAGACATTATAGGCTTGTCTGAATCCGAAATGTTAAGTGTTTTTTTTGCTTGAGAATTTGCGTAAACGCAAAAACGGAGGTACAACATGGAACCTATCGCTGTAACTCTTGACAAGGCCTGTGAGTTAACGGCCATCGGTAAAGCGTCGATGGTGAAGCTCATGCAGGATCCAAAGTTCCCGGTCTTTAAAATCGGCAATAAGGCAGTTATCCCAGTAGCTGGCTTGAGAAAGTATATTGAGACTCTGGGTGCTGAGCACTATGGAGTCGTTTAGGAGGCGGATGATATGAAAAAAGCATTGTTTGCTTTACTGGTAGCCTGCTGCGTTTGGGCTGCATGGGATGCAACACGTCCGGTTGACCGCTACGTGGTCAAGGTTACCGCTGCCGACGGCGATACGCTGTGGCACCTGGTCGGCGACGTGATGGATCGCGAGGGCGACCGTCGCGATGTACGTGAGGTCATCCATTACGCCAAAAAAATCAGCAACTTGAAGGGCACGCTGCAGCCGGGGGACATCGTACTGATTCCCATAGAGGTTGCTGCATCTAAATAATGAGAACGGATGACCGCGGAGTCCATTATGTAGACTGCATGTTCTGCGGTACGGAATGGATAGTGAGCCGCTTTGCTAAAGAACCGTATGCGTGCCCTTATTGCAGGGCTATGTATAAAAAATTTAATCCACCACAATCAAAAAAGAAAGGTAAGGTGCAAAAATGATTAGAACGAAAACCCAGATTTTTATTCAACGTTTAAGTCTTGAAATGCATAACCTGCGTGAATACGCAGGTTTGCTGGAACACTGGAACACGAATGATGAGCAAGACGAGGTCCTGCTGGAGGCGGAGCTGGAGATTATTGACCGTATCGGCTCAACGATTAAAGAGATGCGCGAGCTGCAGTCTCATGAATGGTCTGCTATGTACAAGGCTCTGCAAGATTCCGTAGAAAAGAATGCTGCTGATGGTTCCGGTATGCCAAAAGAAGGCGCTTGCAAGGAGGCTGAGTAACATGGCTAGTGTATACGAGCTTGATGCTAAAATCTCCAGTTGCATCCAGCTGGATGAAGAGCACGTTGTCAGCGTTGATGACGGCGAAATCCTGAACCTGCAGCAGTTTGAAGCTCTGCAGATGGAGCGTGACGCTAAAGTCGAAGGTCTGGCTTGCTACATCAAAAACAAGCTTGCCGAAGCCGAGGCCATCTACGCGGAAATCAACGTTCTCAGCTATCGCGCTGGGGCGATGAAGAAGGAAGCCGAGCGCTGCAAGGCTTATCTGGCTGGTGCGTTGTATGGCGAGAAGTTTGAAACTCCCCGCTGCAAGATTACGTGGCGCAAGTCTGAGGTTTGCAACGTGCTGTCTATGGAAGAAATTCCTGATGAATATAAGCGCACTAAGGTTACTGTTGATGCTGACAAGACGGCAATCAAGAAAGCCATCAAAGCTGGCACTGAAGTTCCGGGCGCTGAAGTTATTCAGAAGCTGAATATGACTTTGAAGTAAGGAGTGATTTTATGGGAATGCCTGTATTGATCCTGGGCGCGTCCGGCTCTGGAAAATCCACGAGCCTGCGCAATTTTGAGCCGACGGAGGTCGGCGTATTCAATGTGGCGGGAAAGCCGCTGCCGTTCCGTAAAAAGATGAGTTATGTCAACAATAACGCCACATATGAAACTATTACAGCAAGTCTGCAAAAAAATACCCTTAACTGCTATGTTATCGATGATGCGCAGTATTTGATGGCGTTTGAGTTTTTCGATAGAGCTAAAGAAACCGGTTTTGCCAAATTTGCCGATTTGGGTAATCATTTTTACAATTTGCTTAAATTTATCCGTCTGTGGACGAGAGATGATACAATCGTTTACCTGTTAGCTCATACGGATGTAGAAGATAGTGGTTATGTAAAAATGAAAACCTTAGGCAGAATGCTTGACGAAAAGCTTTGTGTAGAAGGTCTGTTTAGTATCGTGTTGCTCGCTGAAACAAATGGTAAAGAACATTGGTTTACTACGCAGAGTAATGGCCGCACAACGGCAAAATCTCCTATGGAGATGTTCGCCCCTAAGATTGACAATGACCTGAAGGCCGTGGATACAGCTATCCGCGAGTATTATGGATTTAACGAGGAGGCAAAGAAAAATGAAAAAGCTTAACTGGGGAAATGTTGAAGCTGCGAGTGAAGGCTACGCAGCGCCGCCTGCTGGCGGTTATGTACTGGCCATCTGCTCCGTCGAAGACCACGCGGATAAGGAGTATCTGAAAATTTACTGCGACATTGCCGGTGTAGCCGACAAAGCCAACGAGCAATTTGTTGGTTACTATGGCCAGCGCGCGGAACGTAGCGGCGGCAAGATTCCGCTGTTCAGCTTTATCCGCAGCTATAAAGATTCTGCGCGTGGCTTCTTCAAATCGTTTTTGGTGGCGTTAGAAAAGAGCGGCAACTCCGGCTTTGTAGCAGACCGCTTTGCTGGTGACGAGCAGCAGTTCTGCGGCATGGTTGTCGGTGCTGTGCTGGGACAGGAAGAGTACGTCTGGAACGACAAGCTCCGTGTGCGTCTGAAGGTAGCGCAGCTCTGTTCCGTAGAGCGCATCCAGAAGGGCGACTTCGAGATTCCGGACACAAAGGAATTTAAAGGTTATACTTCAACTGCTCAACCTGTCGCAGCAGCTCCTACCTCTAGCATGGACAGCTACGGTACTGCCGTGCCGCTGCTAAATGATGAAGACATCCCGTTCTAAGTCCGAGCTGCACCTGGACGATATTCGCCCCTTTTTAACCGGTGTAAAAACAAAGCCGGGCGGACATGTTACCGCTACCTGTCCCTTGTGCGGTAAGGCAGATCATCTGCACATAGACGAAAAGGGCGGCACGCTGCTGGTCTATTGTCAGAAGTGCAACGCTCCCGGCGCGGACATTCTGAGAGAGTTCCGCCGTCTGGGAGCAAAGCCTGCCGAACCGGAGCCTGTAGATTATAAGACGGTAAAGCCTGTTGAGGATTACCGCCATATCTACAGGAACCCGGACGGCACTGAGGCTTATTACAAGCGCCGCCGTAAATGGGCAGACGGACATAAGGTTTTCAGCTTTGCCTATGTGAATGCCGAAGGCCGCACGGTGTACTCTAAACCCGAGAATTGTAATAACCTTTACAATCTGGATTTGTTAGAACGGCATGAGCATAAGACGCTCTACATCGTCGAAGGCGAGAAGTGTGCTGACGCTATGACAAAGCATGGATTGTTGGCAAGCACGAGCAATACCGGAGCCCAGAAGGCGATTAAGCTCAGCACGACGGACAAGGCACTGCTGGAATCTTATGCAGAGCGTATCGTCATCCCGGACAACGATGAGAAGGGAACCGATTATGCTGCAGCCTGGCAGGGCGTGAAGGTCATGGACATTACTAAGCTGTGGCCTGAATGCCCGCCTAAAGGTGATATCGCAGATTACTTTGCTGCCGGTGGCACAGCCGAAGCAATCGAAGCCTACGAGTGGCCTGTGGTGCTCTCTCTGGACAGAGAGTTCTTTGAGGGGTGCGACAGGTTCAGCCTTATCGATGAGGCGCTTCTGGAGGCGATAGCGGCGCTCACAGAGCCGTCCAAGCGTCAGCAGGTGCTTTCCATGGCACGGTTCCGTGCCGGGGAGCTGTGCTGCAAGAGGGAGTTTGAGAGCTGCTGGAAAGCGTACCTGCAGCAGCAGGCAGCCAAGGGTATAAGGTCAGATAATCTGACCAAATTTCCGCAGCAGCTGTTTGCCTTGCGGTGTGGTAACTGGAACACATCAATTAATGGCGTGTATCGAGCGGTACAGGTCGGGACAGAATATAAAAACGAATACGCAAGTCCCATCCCCATCATGCCGACGGAGCTGCTGGTGAACGTGGAGGATGAAACGGAAAAAATCCGGCTTGCGTATTTTAAAAATGGCGGCTGGCAGAGCGTGGTGGTCCCGCGCTCCACGTTAGCCAACAAAAACAAAATAATCCTGCTGGCAGACAATGGTGTTGAAGTCAACAGCGACAATGCCGGTCTGCTGGTCAAGTATCTGGCAGAGGTCATCGCTATGAACCCGGACATCCTGCCGCGGGTAAAGTCGATTGACCACATGGGCTGGTCCGATGCAGGCTTTGTGCCGTACACGGACGAGGTCAAGCTGGACTGCGAGGAGCAGTACAAATCTTTGGTGCAGGCAGTCTCCAGCAAGGGCACGCTGGAAGAATGGGCGGCCTACGTCGCCCCGCTCCGGCAGAACCTGTACATGCGCCTGATCCTGGCGGCATCGTTTGCGAGCGTGCTGGTCGAGCGCGTATCTGCGCTGCCATTTGTTTTGCACCTTTGGGGCGGAACCGGCAGTGGCAAGACCGTGGCCATGATGGTGGCTGCGTCTGTTTGGGGGAATCCGGGCATGGGCAAGCTGGTGCGGACCATGAATATGACGGTCAACTCTATGATGAGTACGGCGTCTATCCTGCGTAACCTGCCGTTCTTTGGTGATGAGCTACAGACGATTAAAAGCCGCTTTGAAAATTATGACACGCTGATCATGCGTGTCACTGAAGGTCTCGACCGCGGTCGTATGACGAACGCGACCTTCCAGCGGCAGAAGTCCTGGCTGAATTCGTTCGTGTTTACCGGTGAGGAACCCTGCACGAAGTCTCAGTCTGGCGGCGGTGTAAAAAACCGTGTCATTGAGATTGAGTGCGACCAGCAGATAATTAAAAACGGTAATGCCGTAGTTAATTTCATTTCGCAGCACTTTGGCTGTGCAGGCAGGGCGTTTATCGAAGCGCTGGAAGGGAAGAATCTTGCGGCTGATTACAATGAGATTATGCGTCTGGTGCTGGAAGTAACGGATACGACCGAGAAGCAGGCCATGGCGATGGCTCTTATGCTGCAGGCGGATGCGATTGCGAGCAAGGCTATCTTTGGTGATTCTGGCGATGTGCTGTCGCCTGAGGACATAGTTGGTTTTGTGAAGAGCAAGGCCGAGGTCGACGTCAGCGAGAGGGCATTTAATATCATTGTGGACGTCATCGGCGCCAACGCCGATAAATTCGATACGGAGTTTGATGATTATTCTGGTTATGCCTACTGGGGCAGGCGCAAGAATAATGGTGTCATCATGATCAACAAGACGGTCCTTGAACAGGAACTGGAAAAGAACGGCTTTGACTTCTCAGCGCTCAAGAAAAAATGGGCCGAGGCCGGTCATCTGCTGAAAACAACGCAGGGACGCTTCTCCAATGTGTACAGGTTAAATAACACGAGAGCAAACTACGTTGCTCTTTATGTCAAGGCGTAAGCTATGTAAGCCAAATGTAAGCCAGAAAAATGGCTTAACCATGCGGGTTTTAAATATTTGGCTTACATAATTACATGACTTACATAATTAGATATATACGTATGGAGTTTTCCGCTTTAGGCTAGGGCGGAAATAAAAATAATATATATCGATATCCTTTCAAAAAAATGTAAGCCTGTAAGCCAAAAACAAAAAAAGCCTTAACCATGCGGTTTGTAGGGTTTTTAAATGTAAGTAAAAACGTCAGCTGGCTTACGTAAAACTGCAGCTAAAGGAGGAAAACGATGTTATTTAAAATTTTGAGTACTATGTTACGTGACTTTATTGCAGGGCTGGTTATGGCGGTGGGGTGCTGCTGTATGATGGTGGCACAGGCTTTTGTCAAAGCTGCTGTTTGCCTCGCCCAGTTTGCGTGCAAGGTCAATGGGGTGAAATGTGATGTTAAGTAAAATCTGTCTGGTGTTTGCAGTGCTGATCAGCATTGTGTGGATAGTGAGCCTGACGGTGTTAGTTAGTTGCGGTGCTGTATGGGCGCTGCAGAAGTTAGGAGGAATGTAAATGTATATTAAAACAAAAAACGGAGACTATGTGAACTCCAAGAATATCAGTGGCTTAAGAATCAAATGTTATGGTGGCGCTTTTAATGTCGTAGCAGAATGCATCGGTTATTGCGACGATCCTTGCTTCTATTCCAGTGCCAAGATAGAAGACGCGGAAGCGTATATAAACTTGCTGGCGAACCACCTGGATGAAGTAGAAGAAGCTGCAACCATGCAGTACCCGCGTTGCGCTATCCTCAAGGTGTCGGAGGCTACTGTTGATGCAATGCGTTATAGCTATCGCAATCGCCCGCTCCAGAACGAGCCGCCACGTGTAGCAAGCCAGAACACTAAGCTGTCCGCAATGCTGACCGCGCTTGTTGATGACTTCGCCGCATCCGGCGACACTGACAATCTCCTGAAAATCAACGCGTATATCCGCATGTATCTGCAGCAGGAGGCTAACCATGAATAAGCAATATCTGATGTTGAATCTGGAGTCTGACACCTTTAAGGCCATGAAGGCCGATTTTGATGAGCTGCTGCAGCAGCTGCTGGAGAAGCTCTTTGCTGGCCGTATTGCTGATGGCTCTATCAGCATGAAGCTGTCCGTCAGCTTGACCGAAACCTATTCTGAAACAATGGGTAAGGACATTGCAGTACCGCTGTTCAAACATAAAACTACCGCCAATTACACGGAGAAGCTGGAGAATGCCGGTGCTGTCTCCCTGCCTAACACGTATCTGGAATACGACGAAGACTTCGGGGAGTTCGTCCTGAAGCCTTGCGGCGGCGAGCAGGACATGTTCGCGGAGCAGGAGGCTGAGGCTGATGAAGTAACTGTCGACGTTAAAGCCATTCCGCAGGACTGTCACCGTCCCCTGCAGGTGCGTGATCCGCTGTGCAATGACTGCTCTAATCGCGACACCAGCGCCTGCGACCATTGCGATGGCTGCGACAAGTGGGAGCCTACGGTAAAATGATTCCGCTGCGTCCCTACCAGCAGGAGCTGGTGGATAACATCCGCAGGGCAATCGGTCAGGGGCGGCACAGCGTGTGTGCGGTATTGGGCTGTGGCGGTGGCAAGAGCGTTATTCAGGGCAACATCGCCGCCAGCGCCACGGCACGCGGCAACAGAGTGCTGTTTGTGGTCCACCGCAAAGAGCTGTGCCAGCAGATTACCAATACTTTTGCTGCATGCGGCGTAGACTTCTCGCTTTGTACCGTAGGCATGGTACAGACGGTCTGTCGCAGGCTGGCCAAAACGCCGGAACCGAAGCTGATTCTGGTTGACGAAGCGCACCATATCCTGTCGCAGAGCTATTTGTCCATCCTGCAGCATTTTCCTGGTGCCGTCGTCTTAGGCTTTACCGCCACGCCGCAGCGCATGAACGAGGGTGGTCTGGGGGCTGTCTTTGAAGAGCTCATCGAGTCAGTGTCGACAGAATGGCTCATCCAGAACCATTATCTGGCACCGTACAAATACTACGGCGTTCAGCTGGCAGATGCCAGCAAGCTGCATACTAAACGCGGCGACTACGACAAGGCTGAGATTGAAGCGCTTATGAATAAGCGTGCTATTTTTGGCAGTGCTGTTGAGAACTGGCTGCAGCTGGCCAAGGGCAAGCAGACAATAGTGTACTGCTCGTCTATCGCCACCAGCGAGGGCACAGCGGCCGCTTTTAGGGAGCATGGGATAAATGCTATGCACCTTGACGGTACAACGCCGCAGGCGCAAAGACAGGCCGCCGTAGAGGGGTTCCGACGCGGCGAGGTCACGGTCCTTTGCAACGTTGATTTGTTTGGCGAGGGCTTTGACGTGCCTGACTGCGATTGCGTGGTGCTAATGCGCCCTACCAAGTCGCTCACGCTGCACATACAGCAGTCGATGAGGTCGATGCGTACTAATCCCAACAATCCGGATAAGGTCGCGCTGATCCTGGACCATGTTGGCAATTTCACCCGGCATGGCCTGCCGGACGACGTGCGTGAGTGGTCGCTGGAATCCAAAGCCAAGAAGAAAAAGCAGGAGCTCAGTGTCAAGCAGTGCCCGAATTGCTTTGCCGTGGTCAAGTCAGCGGTCACCGAGTGCCCTCTCTGTCATTACGTATGGGAGAAGGAAGAGCGCGAAGGTCCGGAGGTCGTGGAGGACATCATCCTGCAGGAAGTCGCGCGCATGCCGTATAGTAAACACATCGAGTGTACGTCATGGGCGCAGCTGGAGCTGTTCCGCTCGACGCACAAACGTGCTGATGGCAAGATTTTTAAGTTCGCCTGGTCGCTGCACAAGGCGGTGCAGCTAGGGCTGGCAGTACCGGAACGGTACCGCAGTGCAGCTATCCGCCTGCTGCGTCAGGATGAATACAGGAGGTTAAAGTTTGAATAAAAATAAATCTGAAGCTCAAATCATGAAGGAGATTGAGGTCGCGGTGTCTGCCGCAGGGCACAAGATTTTCCGCGTCAATGTTGGCGAGGGCTATTTGTACCGCACACAGCCGACGCAGGCGACGCTCGAACTCGAGAACAAGCGCAGCCGCTGGTTTAAGAGCGGACCGCCGCAAGGCTACAGTGATTTGTCTGGCGTAGCGTATCCGTCGGGCAAGGCAATCTTTATCGAGTGCAAGACGGCAACCGGCAAGCCGACGCTGCAGCAGTGCGTGTTCCTGCTGGCGATGTTGGCAGCGGGTGCCAATGCCGGTATCGCACGCAGCTCTGAGGAGGCGCTGGCGATTTGCGAAATGACGGACGACCTGCGTCAGAAGATGGGGGAGTATATCCATGGCTGGTTGGTTAAGCTTAGGCAGCGTGGTAAGTGATCCGTGGCCTGACTGTGTCGACAGCGAGTTCTGGGGGCAGCTGCTACCAAGCGCTGCCCGCCATGATCACAAGCTGTATGTTAAGCTCATCGGCCTACGCTTTGCCGGAGCAGAGCTGCTGCCTAGTGCACGCTTCGGCCTGCGCCTGGTCATGGCTAACGAGGCGACGGTGACTCAGCAGGAGGCGAGGGAGCTGCTTGCTCCCCACTCTGAGCTGTTACTGAATTTATTTTTACACATAGGAGGTGGCGCAGGTGGACAACAAAAAACTGATACATGATACTGTTGTAGCGACGCTGGCTGCCTTAAATAGCCAGCCTAAGCCGCAGGACTGCTACAAGGCGACGGAAGCACGGCTGTATGCTTATTCGACGCTGCGCGCGAACATTGAGCAGTACAAGCTTGATATACGCGACCTGAAGGCGGAGCGTGTCACGGAAAAATCTAAAGACATTACCTGCTGGGGCGGCGCAAGTTCTCGGTTGACGCCCGAAGAGAAGCAGCAGGCACGCATTATGGCTGTAGAAGTTAAGCTAGCGCGTGATCAGGCGGAAGTTGATAAAATTGACCGCATCTTGAACAGGCTGGAAGCAAGTGAGGATGCGGTGGCGGTAGACCTTATCCGTCAGGCGTATTTTTTCTGCGTGCCTTTGGATGATATTGCGCTGCGTGAAGGTGTGTCGCTCTCGACCATCCAGCGCCGGCGTACGCGCCTGGTGCGGCAGCTGGCGTTGATGTTATATGGAGCGGAGGCGTTGATGTAATGACAATTCTTTCACGTAAACGTATTTTGAAGACGAAAGTCACTTGCAAGACTAGCCGCATCTGCCAGCGTCAGCGGCAGTGGGCAAATCTTAGAGTGGTACAAAAATCCACGGCTATTGGACCTAGCTTTATTTCCCAATTAATCCGCAAGCACCGCGAAGTTGTATTACTTCGCAGCGCTCGTGGCTGCTGTCAAGTTTTTGCTTATTGCAAAACGGAGGTGACACAAATATTATGATTAGTTTGTATCCTGTGATTGCTGAAAAATTGCATATCCCTGTTGGCAAGGAGTTTAAGCTCAAGCCTAAGCGTGGCGGAGTATATCCGGCACAGTACCGTTTTATCGCTGATGATTTTGAGTACCGTCCGAGCCAGTGCTGCCATTGGTCAAGTATAGGTAATCAGTCCATGCAGATGCGTATTTTTCTTGCTTTGCTGCGTGGCGGTGTGGAGGTTATTAAAGATGAGTAAAAATTTAATCCCGCAAATCGCCCAAATGCTGGGCGTGGAGCTGGGCGAAAAGTTTAAAATCAAGGGCGAAAACGAATTGATGACCTATAGCTTTAACAGCGACGGATTACAAGTAACCTATGGTGACGGTATTGAAATACCCTACATATCTA
>OGXX01000485.1_pt1 | contig 43932 bp, 41 predicted proteins | sample 1576301 | NCBI WGS metagenome assembly OGXX01 (sample SAMEA3541469, study PRJEB24748) | human gut metagenome | biome: human gut; feature: human-associated habitat; material: faeces | place: China | collected 2012
ACATTTCGGTTTATGCTCCTTTTCCATCCTTTTTTGTGGACCATAAAAGAGACCAGTTCTTATAATCCAATAAAATTCCGACCCATTTCATGATCTTATTTGCTTCTGAAATTGCCAGAGTCTTCATTAGCGCCTTTCCGCCTACTGTAAAAGCGCTTACCATTCCCGAAACCAAAGAAGAAACAAATAAGGCGTGAAAATTCAGCTTATCGATCAATAACAAAGCGATGGTAGCTCCTAAAGCACCGGAAACAATACCACAGATATCTCCCACAACGTCACAGCATATATTTGCCACAACGCTGGCACGACGCATTAATTTCAAACTGACCTTTGCTCCCGGTCCCCGGCGCGAGGCCCGAGCATGAAAAGGAGCCGGATCTGCCACAGCCACCGCTACACCAATACCATCAAACAAAATTCCAATAAAAATAACAAACAGCAGCACAATGAGTACAGTGATCATGGTCCCCATATGCTCCGTTGCTGCCGTAGTTACGGTACTAATCAATGCTCCTAAAAAAAGGGTACCAAGGAACACCAGTAAAAAGTGTTTCAATGCACCCTTCCGTTTATGTTCACTTTTTTTGTTTGACAAAATAAAGTTCCTCTCATATAGATAAAACAGGTGACAACTTCGCCGGTAAACGCTACGGCTTTGGTCCGGAAGGCTTTCCCATTTTTGAACCTCACCGTCGCCGGTGGGGCGGTTTCCCTTTACTCAAAAATCCTTAACGGTACCGGATTGCCACTTAGTCCGTACTGCAATCCCCTGTCTGCCGGTTACAGCCTAGGTGTTTTCCACCGCAGCCCAATCCAACTCTTAGCCTCTTTTGCAGATAAGGTTTCCGGGGCAATAGCGGTCTGGTCCTTGGCCACGAACCGAGACGCTTGTCTCCCCTTCCCCGCTTATCCACGCAAGGCAGGCTACTCTGCACACAGCACACGATTCTGCGCACCGCAATGCAGGTTCATACCTGCTTCGTACGCGGTCTTTGGAAGCCAAAGGCTGCGCAACAGCCGTCGCACAATAGCAGGTCTCCACGGAAACCGGGTCGGATACTCCATGCCATTGGAGTGCGCCCGGGATCCTTAACCCCCAGCACCCACCCTAAACTGGGCGTAAAAAGCAGGCACCAGGGACTTCATCGATATGCCCTTCAAAGGATTTTTAGGCCCTTCCTGGGAGCTGGCTGTTCTGACTAGGATACTGCGCCGTCTCTTATATCTTAACACAACTTACATGAATATACAAGCGGTTATGCAAAAATTTTGAAAAAAACTGGGGAAGCCCTTGGCTTCCCCAGCTGCGCAGGTGCATGTTGGTAGGCAGGATCGATCAAGGCGTAATGTGTTTCCTTTTTGCGGAACTGCATATGAACCAGTCGGATTTCGCCTGTCCCCCTAAAACCGCCGGTCAGTCAGGGATTCTGCCAGCTCCTGAAGCCATGCCGCATCGGCAAAGGGCGTCAGAGCGGCAACCGCCAGCTCCGTATGCTCCGTCACCAGCGCCTGGCAGGCTTCCATGCCATACAGGCGGACAAAGGTGTTTTTGCACTCGTCCACACCCACAGCCTTGCCCAGGGTTTGGGCGTCGCCAATCACGTCCAGCATATCGTCCCGGATCTGGAAGGCCAGGCCAAGATGATCGGCAAAGGTTCCGGCTGCCTGCTCCTGAGCCTCGCTTCCGCCTCCGGCCAAAACGCCCAGGAGGCAGGCAGCCCGAATGAGGGCCCCGGTTTTTCGGCTCTGAATGTCCAAAATTTCCTGCTGGGTACAGGCCCGTTCCTCCGACTCCATGTCCAGCAGCTGGCCGCCCACCATGCCCAGCTCCCCGGCGCACCGCGCCAGAGTCTCCACCGCCCGCACCCGGGTCTCCGGGCTGTAGGGAGCGGCAGTCAGGCTGGAAAAGGCAGCCGTCAGCAGGGCGTCCCCTGCCAGAACCGCCGTTGCCTCTCCGTAGACCTTGTGATTGGTGAGGCGGCCACGGCGGTAATCATCATTGTCCATACAGGGAAGATCGTCGTGAATCAGGCTGTAGGTGTGCACCATCTCCACAGCGGCGGCAAAGGGGGCCGCCTTCTGCCAATCTCCGCCGCACAGGCGGCAAAATTCCAGCACCAACACCGGGCGCAGCCGCTTCCCCCCGGCCAGCAGACTGTAGCGCATCGCCTCAAACAGCTTTTGCTGGGGCTCTCCCTCATTGAGGAAGCGCCCGGCCAGATAGGACTCCATAAAGCTCTGGTATTGGGTGAGCCGTCCCTTCCAATCACTCATGGCTGCCAAACTCCATTTCCACCGGGGCGCCATCAGGCCCCTTCATCACCTGCTTGATTTGAAGCTCCGCCCCATCCAGCAACCCGCTGCACCGGCGCACCAGGGCGGTCCCCTCCTCGAAGAGCTTCAGGGACTCCTCCAGGGGTACATCACCACGCTCCATGGCCCGGACGATCTGCTCCAGGCGGGCCATAGACTGCTCAAAGCTTTGGGATTGTTCATTTTGTTCGCTCATAGGAACCTCCTTTGCCCTCCTGAGGGCCCAATTGTTCTGTGGATTCCACCGACGCCCGAATCCGGCCATCGGACAGCTGCAAAGTAAACCGGTCGCCGGAACGCACCTGCTCCACCTGGCGCAGGAGCTGGCCGCCCTCCGTCTGGGCCATGGCGTAGCCCCGGGTCAGGACCTTCAGGGGACTCATGGCGTCCAGGGCCGCCGTCAGACGGACGCACCGCTGGCGGTTTTTTGCCAGAGCCTGCTGCTGGGCGGCGCAGAGGCGGCGCTGGATGCTGTCCAAAAGAAGACGGCGCTCGTCCAGATAGGCCGTGGGGCTCTGGAGGGGCCGGGCCGCTGCCAAAGTGCTCAGCCGCTGCCGGTTCACCTTCACCTGCTTGGCCAGGTGGGCTCCCATGGCGGAGGCCATGGACCGGAGCTGCCGGATCAGCTCCTCCCGGTCCGGCACCGCCAGCTCGGCGGCGTTGGAAGGGGTGGCCGCCCGCAGATCCGCCACATAGTCGGAGATGGTCACATCCGGCTCATGGCCTACGGCGGAAATCACAGGAATTCTGGATTCATATATGGTACGGGCCAGCATTTCATCGTTAAAGGCCCACAGGTCCTCCAGACTGCCGCCGCCCCGGCCGGTGATGATCAGATCCGCCAAATCCCACCGGTTTACATAGCGAATGGCGCCGCACAGCTCCGCCGGAGCCTCCACCCCCTGGACCCGCACGGGCAGTAGCAGGACCTTGGTGAGAGGATACCGCTTGCGCAGGATCCGCAGCATGTCATGGACCGCTGCACCGGCGGAGGAGGTGATGATGGCGATGGTCCCTGGGTATCGGGGCAGGGGCTTTTTGTGGGCCGGGTCAAACAGGCCCTCGGCCTGGAGCTTGGTTTTCAGCTGCTCAAAGGCCACGTGCAGGTCTCCCACCCCGTCCGGGGTCAGATTGGTGCAGTAGAGCTGGTAGGCTCCGTCCCGGGGGAAGACGGAAATCTTGCCCAACGCCAGCACCTTCATGCCGTTTTCCGGGCGAAACCGGAGGCGGATGGCGCTGGACTTGAACATCACGCAGCGCAAAGCGCCGGTGGCGTCCTTTAGGGAAAAATAGTGATGGCCAGAGGGATATACCTTGTAATTGCTGATCTCCCCCCGGATACACAGGCCGGACAGAAGCCGGTCCGAGTCCATCATAGACTGTATGTAGGTGTTGATTTGCGTCACACTATAAATCTGCTGTTCCATTGGATTCCTCCAGACTTCTCCAGGTCAGAACCGCCACACCCATGGCGTTGTCCGTGGCGTACTGAGGCGGACAAAACACCGGGTCATATGGCTTCATATACGCCCGCAGCATGGAATTGGAGGCCACGCCCCCGGAAAACACCACCGGAAGGCCCGGATACCGCTGCCTGGCGTGACCGGTGGCGGCTTCCACGGCACGGCAAACGCTGGCCAGAGCAAAGGCCGCCGTCTCCTCCCGGCATCCGGTCCGGGCCAGGTATTGCTGCACCTGGTTCTCCACACCGGACAGGGAAAATTCCGTCTCCGGGCACTTCACCCGGTAGCCTTCCACCGCTCCGGCCTCCTGACTCAGCCGGTCCAAGGCCTTTCCCGCTGGGAAGGGCAGCTCCAGCAGCTGCCCCGTCCGGTCGATGAGCTGGCCGGCAGAAATGTCTGTGGTGCCGCCAATGCGGCTGCAATCCAGGTTCCACCCATGAGGCTGTGTGTAAAGGAGCTCTGTGGTGCCCCCTGAAAGGTGCCATGCCAGAAAGGGGCTGGCAAAAAGCTCCTGCCGCCCGGCCGACCAGAGGGCCGCTGCCAGATGCCCCTGCTGGTGAGAAACCTCCACCAGAGGCACCTTCAGCAGAGCTGCCACCGTCTGAGCCAGGCATACCCCGGCCAGAAAGCAGGGCATATAAGACCCCTCCACCGCCCGGGGCCGGGTGCTGACTCCCACGGCGGCCACAGACCCCGGGTCCACATGGGAAAACAGCCCACCGGTCAGGGCCGGCAGGCTTTTGACATGGGCAAACAAGGCGTCTGCCTGGCGCAGACCCAAGGCTCCCGCCTTCACAGGTAGGAGGCGGGATTGGTTCTCCCCAGACGCGCCGTCGAATATAGCGACGGAGGTGGTATAATTGCTGGTGTCAAAGCCCAGGACGGTCATGGCGCAGGCGCCTCCTGGGGGGCTTCTTCCTGAGAGGGTGCTTCCGTCCCAGCCTGCTCCTGCCCCCGGAGGAAGGAGCGGAGAATGCCGTTGACAAAGGTACCGGCGTCATCGCCATCGTACTTCTTCGCCAGGGTGACCGCCTCGTTGACTGCAACGCCCACAGGCACATCCTCCACCCACTGGCACTCAAAGAGGGCCAGCTGCAAAATGGCCCGGGTCAGCCGGGAAATCCGGCTCAGATCCCAGCCGATGGAATAGCGCTGGATGGTCTCGTCCAATTCCTGGGCACGGTTGGCGGTGCCCACCACCACCTGATCCAGGTAGGCCAGCTGCTTCCGGCTGGGCCGCTCGGCATAGACCTCATTTTCCTGGGAAAGGGCGGCATAATATGCCTTGTCCAGCCGGGCCTCCAGGGCGGTCTCCGGCTCTTCCCCGGTGAAGCTCCGGCTATATATCAAATGGACTGCCAGCTCTCTGGCATTTGACCTTGTCATAAATCGGTCTCCTTTTTTTGGTTTCCACTGCTGCCAGGGGGAACGCTCACTTGTGCTCCACGGTGATGCCGCAGACATTCACGTTGACCTCAGTCACCTGTATGCCGGTCATGGACTCCACTGCAGAGGTCACATTCTCCTGGACTGCCTTTGCCACGTTCACCACGGCATAGCCGTAGGTGGCCACGATGTTGCACTCAATAAACAGCCGGTCATCCTCGGTGATGGTGAGCTTCACGCCCTTGCCCCAATTCTTCCGGCCCAGGATCTCCGCAATGTCGGAGCCCAGCCTGGCGCTGAAGCCTGCCACGCCCTCAGTCTCTCCAACGGCGACGGTGACGATGGAGATGATCACGTCTTCGGAAATCTGGACCGTGCCATTTTCCTGGTTCTGTGTAATGTACTGCTTGCTTTCGGCCATGGAATGAACCTCCTTAGAAATCAAAAGCGCGGCGCAACGCCGGGCACAATCGTTTTACTCACCTTATTCTACCACAATTCCAAGAAAAAACAACTGTAGATTTCCTCCCGTACCAGGAAAAAGGCGGAAGGCTGCCTGTGCCTTCCGCCTATCGCCTTATTTTACCTCCACAATACGGATATCCGCCAGGTCCAGGTCCGCCTGGGTCATGACGATATCGGAAATCAGAGCCACGTCGGTTTCCTGCAGGCCTTCCTCCGGAGCCGCCACAGCCACGGAGATGCCGCCGTCATTCATATAGGCTACGCAGTCGGTGTAGCCCTTGGCGATGACCAGGCTCTCAATCTGGGCCTCACACAGGGCCGTCTCTACCAGACCCTCCAGCTCCTTGGAGGCGGAGGAGGCCTGGGCGTCCTCGCCATAGGACATGGCCTCCTGTAAGGTGGAAACGGCGCTGTCCCGGGATTGCTGGCGGCTGAGGCGGACGGCGGCAAAGTAATCGGTCGTCTGCCCAGAGGCCGCCTGCAGGTCCTCCTTGGCTGCGTCTGCCGCCAGGCTTCCGGTCTGGCTCATCACCAGTGTGGAGTTGCCCAGGATCTTTTCCTCGTTCAGGGTGTCTGTCAGGTTTGCCGTCTCCTGGTCCTGAGTGTACATCCAGTTCAGGTAGATGCCGGCGCAGACGAACACCAAAATGGATGCCACTACGGCGTTTTTCTTCCAGTTTTTCATGAATTTTTCCTCCTCAATTCATCGCATTTTCACAACTGTGATCTGATCTGTCCCCAGGCCGGTCACGCTGGCTACGGCCTGCACCAGAGCCAGCTTCACCCCCGGGTCATCCGCCCCCTGGCAGACCACAATGGCGCCCTGGTAGGTAGGCGCGGTCACCTGCTGCACCAGGGCCGACTGTGTGCCACTGCCGGTGCCGTACAGGACCGTATTGTCCTCCTGCCGCAGGCTTTCTTCCGTACTGCCGCCGGTTTGGAGCTGCGTATCGGTTTGGTAATGGATTTGCTCCCCGGATTTCAGGCTCAGCATCACCTCCACAGCGCCGGCGCCCTGAATCCGGCTCAGAAGATTGGCCAATCGGGTCTCCTCCACCGCCAGGGTGGACCGCTCTTCCACCGCCGGAGCCGTTGCCTCCGGCTCCGCCTCCCTCCCCGACGGGCGGGGCAGCAGCAACAGCAGAACCCCCAGCAGCAAGATGAGAACGGGATACTTGAATTTTCCCAAACGCTGGGGCAAGCGGCGAAGCGTCTCCCAAACAGGACCGGACTCCTTCATGAGGACCACACCTGCCTCTCTTTGGGAATCCCCAGCTCCGTCTCAATTTGGCCGCTCAGCTGGCTCCTGGCATAGGGGGAAGCCGCTCCTTGCAGCCTGACCCCACAGGGCAACAGCTCCGCATCCAGCTCCACCTGCACCTCCAGCTGCAAGCCCAGTGCATCGGCTTTGTCCAAAATATATGAGGCAGCCTCTTCCGATATGATTGCCGCCATCTGCCGCTTTGTCTCATCCTCCGCCTGACTGGCCATCCGGCCGGCCTCCGCCTGGACCTGGGCCGTTGGGTCAGAAAGGTCCGGAAGCCGGAGCAGACCCAGAGGCCCCAGGGCCGTGGCCAGCAGGAAAATGCCGCAGACCAGACTCAGGATCTTCTCCTGCCCCTTCCGCCCGGCGGTAATGGCCTTCACCAGGGCGCACAGCATGGCGGCGGCGGTCAGGGTGATCACATATCGCCGTATGGCATCCATCAAATTACTCCTTTCATAAAACAGACCGTGCTGATCAGCTGGATTAGGCAGCAGGTTCCTGTGGTGGCCAGGAGCAGCCCCATGGCCTGGGCAAAGCTCTCCGTGAGGGCCGTGTGGTTTTCGCTCCCCACCACGCCGCACAGGGCCGCCGTCAGCTTCAGGAGCAGATACTGAAAGCCCAGCTTCAAAAAAGGCGCAGCCGTAATGGCTAAAATCGCCAGCAGTCCCAGGACTCCCGCCGTGCTGCGCACGGCAGCGGCGCCGGCCAGCACCGTCTCTGTGGCGTTGGAGAGCATCCCCCCCACCACCGGTACCGCACCGGAGATGGCCATTTTTGTCACCTTCACCGCCGCTGCATCCGCCGTGCCGCTGATGACGCCGGTGATGGCCATATAGCCGGTAAACAAGGACAGCACCAGCTTCAGAGCCCAGGTAATGAGAGTTTTGAAAAAGTCCCGCAGCCGTCCCAGAAGCTTGTTTCCAATGGCGGCGGAAGCCAGAGACAGGGATAAAAATAAGTACATCAGCGGCCCCAGCAGGCCCGCCAGCAGCCCTGTGAGGAGGCTGTCAAACATGGCGGTTCCCATGTATAGGGCGGAAGCCGTGGTGGTTCCACCGGAGGCCACCAGGGCCGCCGACATCACCGGAAGCAGCAGCTTTCCGTAGTCGCTGATGGCCTGGACCGTCTCCAGGCCGCTTTGAATCAGGGCGTCTGTAGGCTGTAGCAGCAGCGAGGCAATGGCCACAGCGCCCAAAATATCGGCTGTGGGCGTCCGCAGTCCTTCATCCCCAGCCCGGAACAGAGCGCACAAAATGGCCGCCGCCAGCACCCCGGCGCAGGCTGCCGCCGCCTGGGGCAGCCCCGGGGTCACCGCAAGCAGAGCCTTCCGCACCACCTCCAAAACGCCATTCAGAAATCCCCTGTCCTCTTGGGGTAAAAACGCCTGGGCCTCCTGAGGGACCCCCTCCAGCACAGCCTCCGCCTCTGCTTCCGCGCCCAAAACCGGGACGGTCAGCAGGCCCAGAATCAGAAGCATCATCATCCACTTCCGCATGGTTTCACCTCTTCAGCATATCCCCAATCATATCCAACACACTGGTAAATAGGGGCAGAGCCAGGTACAAGGCCGCTGCACTGCCGCACAGCCGGACCATTTTGGCCAGGGTCCCCTCCCCGGCGTCCTCGCACACCGCCCCTGCCAGCTCTGCCAGGAGGCCAACTCCGGCAGTCTTCAGGAGGATGGTCACCGTGGCTCCGTCCAGCTGACCCAGCAGGCGAAGCTCCGTGACAAAATCCACCACTGGCTCCAAAAACCAGGCGGCCAGCGCCAGAATCACGGCGCTGCAGGCAATGACCATGAGGATGGAAATCTCTTTGGCCTGCTTCTGCACCACCAGGGCCAGTACCGCGCCCACCATAGCCAGGGCCGCTGCTTGTAAAAACCGGTCCATGGCTAAAACTGGAACAGGGTCTTGACCAGATCAAAGAGGGCTGCAATTCGCTGGGCCAGGATCATGAGCACCACCACCAGCCCTGCCAGGGTGGTCATGGTAGCTTGCTCCTCCCGGCCGGAGCGAACCAGAACCTGATTTAAAATGGTCACAATGATCCCCACTGCCGCAATCTTAAAAATCAGATCTACTTCCATAGGCTTACAGAAGGAGGATGGCCAGGGCGGCCCCGGCGCAGAGTCCCAAAGCCCGGTAGCAGCGAAGCCGCCCCGCCTTCTCCGCCTCCACCCGCTCCAGCTCCTTCCGGCAAGCTTCCTGAGCGGCGGCCAGGCCCCGGAGCTGCCCGGCCAGGTCCAGCTGCCCCAAACTCTTGCCCAGCTGGGAAAGTAGACTGCGGCAGGCCTCTGGCAGCTCCCGGTCCCGGGCCAGGGTCAGGGCCACGCAAGCCGGCGCCTCCGACACATCTCCCCGCCGCAACTCCTGCCCCAGGGTCCCGAAGAATTTTCCCACCGGCCCTGTACACGCCGAGGCCAGAATGGCGCACAGCTCCGGCAGCTCCGTCATCTGGTATTCCATCTGGCACTGCATCAGCTCCAGGCCGTTCTGCAGCTGCTGCAAGCACCGCTGCAGACCTGTGTAGCTTGCCGCCATGGAAAATCCGCAGGCCCCGCAGGCGCCCACTACACAAATGGCACCGATCCACTGTATCATCCTGTATGCAACTCCTCTACCGTATAAGTCTGGTCCGACTGCAGCACCACAGCCGTTTGAAACATTCCTGTTTGCAGCAGCCGCCGGTATACCGGGCGGCGGTGCAGATCCTCCACGCTCCAGGCGTGGGCCGTGGCCAGGAAGCGAACGCCGCAGTAACTGCACTGCTCCATGGCGGCGCAGTCCTCCAGGGCGGTGATTTCATCCACGGCAATCCACTTGGGCCCCATAGACCGGAGCAGCAGTTCCATGCCTTCTGCTTTACTGGCTCCCGTCAGCACGTCGGTGCGGCTGCCGGTCTGGAATTGGTAGCCCTGGTACAAGGCCGGAAACAGCTCCCCCCGCTGGTCCGCAACGGCCACTGCCTCCCCTTTGCCATCGGAGATTTGGCGGATCAGGTCCCGCAACAGGGTGGTCTTTCCTGCCCCCGGGGGACCCAGGATCAGGGCAGAGCCTGTCCCCAGCCGGTCCGGCAGACCGGCAGCCAGACCGGGAAAATCCCGAGCCACCCGAATGCACACCGAACGCAGCTCCTTCATTCCGGTCATTTTCCCCTCTCGTACGATCGCCGTACCGCACAAGCCCAGCCTGTGGCCGCCACGGGCCGTGAGATAGCCCTGGGCTATGCTCCATGCGGCGTAGGCGGAAAAGCGGGAGGCCGTGTTGACCGCATAGCTCAAGTCCTCCGTACCCACCCGGCGGCAGCTGGGAAAATACTCCTCCCCGCCTGCCGCCAGCAGGGGCGGCTGCCCCAAATGCAGGCGGATCTCCCGCACCTGCTTGTCCAGCCCGCCTCCGTCCACAGGCTCCCGGAGCCAAGGGGGCAGCAGCTCCAGCAGCTCTCTCCAGTAACAAATCATGCTCTCAACTCCCATTGCCACCATATGAGGCCCGTCCACCGGATATACCTCCCCCTGCCCGGCGGTGTATAAAAAACTGCCGCAAAGAGGACAAGCCTTGACTTGTCTGCTTTGCGGCAGGATGGATGGGAACGGACGGCTCAGTCCCGGCGCCGGCGGCTGTTTCCGCCGAAGAGGACCAGGAGCCGGAGCAGCTGGGTGAGGGATACGGCCAGGGCGGCCACGTAGGTCAGAGCGGCAGCCCGGAGCGTCTTCCGCGCCCCCTTCATCTCCTCGTCATAGAGAAGGTGGCCGGATTCTATGGCGGCCAGGGCCCGGCTGCTGGCATTGAACTCCGTGGGGAGGGTCACCAGCTGGAACAGAGCCGCCAGGCCAAAGCAGGCAATGCCGGCGTAGACCAGATAGTACATCTGGGGGCTGTAAACGGAAAGCAACAGGCCCACCAGAATCAGCGGCATAGACAGCCTGGAGCCGATGTTGGTAATGGGGACAATGGCGGTGCGAAGCAGGATGGGGGCGTAACCCACGGCGTGCTGCACCGCATGTCCGGCCTCGTGGCAGGCCACGCCGATGGCTGCGGTGGAGGTGTTGTCATAGACCTGGTCCGACAGGCGGATGACGTTGGCCTTGGGATCGTAGTGATCCGTCAGGTTGCCGGAGATGTGCTCGATCCGGACGGCGGTGAGGCCGTTGGCATCCAGGACCCGGCGGGCGGCCTGGGCCCCGGTAATTCCCCGGCGGGAATACTGGGTGGAGTAGCGGCGGAAGGTGCTGTTTACGTTGGCGCTGGCCCACATGGCCAGAAGCACCGCCGGCAGCACCAGGACGACATAAGTCCAATCAAAAAACAAGATGGAATTCCTCCCTTACAACTTACAAAAGCTCCAGAGGCTCCAGAGCGTCATAGAGCCGCTGGGTGACGGCGCCCAGGAACAGGCTGCCAGCCTGCTGATGGAGGGTCTGCATGGCTCCGGCGGACAGGTTGATGGGTACATTGCCGGACATGAACAGATCGTTGTCCAGAATGAAGCGAACCTCCTTGTCCTCCTGTCCGCCCCGCTTCACCATGCCGGGACCGGCGTGAATCTTGGCCCGGCAGCCACCCCGCAGGGCAATCTCCACATCCATGGAGCAGCGGGTGGTGGACGCTTCGTTCACATCCTCCTCCCCCAGGATGCCCAGATAACAGGGCTGGAACAGCTCCCGGAAGGGGACGCCCTCCAGGTCCAGATCCTTCCGGGAGAAGGCGTTGATGTACCGGAGACCCACCCGCTCATAATAGGCAGGCTTATAAATCTGAATGAAGGCCGCCAGAGGCCGGTCCAGCTTTTTGGCAAAGTCCTCCCAGGAGGTGTACCGGGAGCTGGCCAGGGAGATGAATTTGCTGGTGAGATTGACCCGCCAGCTGCCGTCTGCTGCGGCGAACTGATAGTTAATGGTCTCCGGCTGGTTTTGCAGGGAGAAGTTCCCGGGCGTGCCGGCAATTTTAGGGGCGGGAATTTCCTTCCGGGCGCTGTACTGAGGGAATTCATCCCGAATGGCCTCCTGGAAATCTACAGGGGGCTTTGCGGCAATGGCCAGGATTTCAGGGAAGCGAAACTGGCAGATCACTTCCATCAGCTGATTTTTTTTGAGAAACCGGCGGGGCTCCTGAGAAAACATAGGGTGCGCTCCTTTCACAACGGCTGTGCGTCTTTTCTTTTGACTCTATTATACCCGCATTTTACCAAAATGACAAGGTTGTGGTTCCTGCTTTTGGGCATGGAATTCTTTACTTTTCTGTAAACTTTGCGTATAATAAACCCAGCTTGGAAAGGAGGTATCGGTTTGACCGTTCTTCGCATGTTGGAGAGCCTGCGCGTTCCGGCCATGGACGGCTTGATGCAGGCGGTGACGGAGCTGGGCTCCGAGGTGTTCTTTCTGGTTGTGGCATTGGTGCTGTTTTGGTGCGTCAGCAAACAGGAAGGATATTACTTACTGACGGTGGGCTTTTTCGGCACGGTGCTCAATCAATTTTTGAAGCTCCTGTGCCGTGTGCCCCGGCCCTGGGTGCTGGACCCTGAATTTACCATTGTAGAATCTGCCCGGGCAGATGCCACAGGCTATAGCTTTCCCAGCGGTCACACGCAAAATTCCGTAGGGACCTTTGGCGTCCTGGGCCGGTGTGCCAGGCGGACCTGGGTCCGGATTCTGTGCGGCATTTTGATGATTCTGGTCCCCTTTTCCCGGATGTATCTGGGCGTCCACACCCCGGCAGACGTTTTGACTGCCGCCGGGACGGCTCTGGCCCTGGTGTTTCTGGTCAAACCTGCGGTGTACAGCAGGCGGTCCTGGGTCTTCCCCACCCTGCTCGCCGCCATGTCCGCCTGCGCCTTGGCCTTTGTGCTCTATGTGGAGCTGACCCCCTTTCCCGGGGATATGGATCCCAAAAATCTGGCCGAGGGCGTAAAAAATGCCTACAGCCTTCTGGGAGCCTTGCTTGGCATGATTTTGGCCTATCTTCTGGATGAGAGAACAATTCATTTTCCGGTTCAGGCCCTTTGGTGGGCTCAGATTCTGAAGGTGATTGTGGGCCTGGGCCTCACCATGGTTCTTCGGGCGGTTCTGAAAGCGCCCCTCCTGGCTCTGACAGGGGGGCATGAGGCGGCCCATGGAATCCGGTATTTTTGCATGGTGCTGTTTGCCGGGGCCGTCTGGCCCCTCACCTTCCGGTGGTTTGGCCATTTGGGCGGGGGGAAGAGGTCATGATATTTTTGTGGATTGTCTTGGCTTTGGTCATACTGGCCCTGGCGGTCAGCTATCTGGCGTTTCGCATTGCCTGTGTCCGGGGGCATGAGTACCCCTGGGAGGATGACGCCCAAATGCAGAAAAAAATTGGACCCAGCTACGCGGCTCTGGTAAAGGGCGGCGTGGACTGGCTCCGGCAGCAGAGGCCCCGGGATCTGTACCTCACCAGCTACGATGGCCTTCGGCTCCATGCACGGTGGGTCCCGGCGGATTGCCCCAGAGGTACTGTCATCCTCTTCCATGGCTGGCGCAGCAGCATCGTGGGGGATTTCAGTCCCAGCATGCCGGTGTACCACGATCTGGGCTTTAACCTCCTGCTGGTGGACCAACGGGCCCAAAACGGAAGCGCAGGCCGGTACATCACCTTCGGCGTCCGGGAGAGCCGGGACGTCCGGCCGTGGGTCGAGCTGCACAACCGGGAATTTGGCCCGGAACCGGTGTTCCTGGGCGGTGTGTCCATGGGGGCTACCACGGTTTTAATGGCTGCTGGGGGGCCTCTGCCGGAAAACGTCCGGGGGATTATGGCTGACTGTGGCTTCTCCTCCCCGTGGGAGATCATGGCAGCCGTGGCAAAGCACCGGGCTCATCTTCCGGCGTTTCCCATGTTGTATTTAGTGAATTTCTGGTGCCGCCTCCTGGCCGGTTTTGACGGGAAGGAGGGCTCCACCGTTCAGGCCATGGCCCGGAACCGGCTGCCGGTCTTCTTTGCCCACGGCCAGGCCGACAACTTCGTCCCCTGGGCCATGACCCAGGCGGCTTATGACGCAGCTGATTGCGAGAAGGAATTGCTGCTGGTGCCCGGCGCTGGTCACGGCCGGAGCTATCTGGTGGACCAGGAGCGGTATCTGCAAATGTTGGAACGCTTCCTGAACCGGAATCTGCCTGCCAATGCCATTCCCCGGTGAGGATGCACAGAAAACCATGTAAAGCCTACCGCCGGTGCGTCAGAACTGCCGTATCCTGCAGCGGAACCCATATCCAAATGAGCGAATCAAAAAGAGGTGCATGTTCATGAATTACGCAACCATCAAAAACTGTGACATCGCCAACGGCCCCGGGGTTCGGGTCAGCGTCTTTGTATCCGGCTGTACCCGCCGCTGCAAGGACTGCTTCAACCGGGAAGCCTGGGACTTCCAGTATGGCGCTCCTTTCACCCAGGAGACCATCGACCAAATTCTGGCCTATTTGAAGCCAGATTATATCTGCGGCATCACCGTCCTGGGCGGGGAGCCATTCGAGCCCCAGAATCAGCCCGGTGTGCTGGAGCTTCTGCGCCAGGTCCGGGGGAAATATCCCAAAAAGTCCGTATGGGTCTTCACCGGTTACACCCTGGACGGCCACATCCTGTCCAAAAAGCTGGGTCCCTGGCCGGTAACCGAGGAGCTGCTGTCTTATATTGATGTGCTGGTGGACGGTCCCTTCCTTGCGGAGGAGAAGGACCTGTCTCTCCGGTTTCGCGGCTCCCGGAACCAGCGGCTCATTGATCTGAGGCAGACCCTCGCTTCAGGCCAGATCGTCCTATGGACCGACTGGCAGACAGAAAGGAGATCATAAACAAAATGAAAATGCAAGTAAAACGGCTGAATCCCAGAGCAAAGCTCCCCACCTATGGCACCGCCTTGTCTGCCGGAGCCGATTTATATGTCTGCCTGGAGGAACCCGTCACCATCCAGCCGGGGCAAACCGCTTTTTTGCCCACGGGTCTGGCCATTGCGGTGCCGGAGGGCTATGCTGGCCTGGTTTTCGCCCGCAGCGGCATGGCCTGCAAACGGGGGTTGGCCCCGGCCAATAAAGTTGGGGTTATCGATGCGGACTACCGGGGTCAGGTGCAGGTGGCCCTGTACAACCACGGTCCTGAGGCGCAGACAGTCTGCCACGGAGACCGGGTGGCCCAGCTTTTGGTGGTTCCGGCGCTGTCTCCGGACATGGAAGAAGTGGAGGAGCTGGATGAAACTTCCCGGGGTTCCGGCGGCTTCGGCTCCACAGGAAGCAATTAAGGCAAGGAGGCGCCGGCCTCTGCCCCCCAGGCTGGCTGCAGCTCCTTTTCCATCACATAATTGGTAAGGGCAATTCCACCCCGGATGACCTGCTGCTCCCGCAGCACCCGGTAGCCCCTGTGGAGGAAAAAGGGCTTGGCTGTGATGGACGCATGTGTGGTCACCTTCCTCACCTGGACAGCCTGCTCCAGTCTCTGGCAAATTGCAGATGCAATGCCCTGACTTTGGTAGTCCGGATGCACGTACAGTCTGTCCAAATACCCGGTTTCATCCATGTCTCCAAAGCCGACTATCTCACCGTTCTGGACTGCCACTACCGTATCATGGGCCAGAAATGACCGGTTCCATTGGTCTAGATCCACCTTCCCTGTTGCCCACACGCACAGCTGCTCCTGGGTATAGTCTCTGGCATTTACCCGATGAACCGTATCGTAAAACAGCCGAGCCAAGGATTTGCAGTCTGAGGGCCGGTATGCTCTGATCATCATTCTGATCGACCTCCAAAGGTAGTTCTCCTGTAAAAATATAACATGTGGGCAGGAATCCGTCTACCCCCTTCCGTTCCTCATAGATTCTCCCATTTGGGAACATACTAGTGGAAAACAGAAGGGAGCACAAACTGCATGCAGTCTGAACAGAAAAACCCGGACGCCGTGGAACAAAGCCGGGAGCAGGTATTGGAGCTGGGCTCCGACCTGACCAAGGGAAAAAACGGCAACATCTACACCCTCACGGTCATTGGCCAGATTGAGGGGCATCAGACCCTGCCAGAGACCGCCAAAACCACCAAATACGAGCATGTCCTGCCGCTTTTGGCGGGAATTGAGGAGAGCGACGAGATTGACGGCCTCCTGCTCCTCCTGAACACCGTCGGCGGCGACATTGAGGCCGGGCTTGCCATTGCCGAGCTCATTGCAGGCATGAAAAAGCCCACCGTCTCCCTGGTCCTGGGGGGCGGACACTCCATCGGCGTCCCGCTGGCGGTGTCTGCCAAACGGTCCTTCATCGCGCCTACGGCCAGCATGACCATTCACCCGGTGCGAATGACTGGGCTGGTGGTGGGCGCGCCTCAGACCTTCCGGTACTTCAACCGGATTCAGGAGCAGATTGTGGACTTTGTCACCGCCAACTCCAAAATCTCCCGGGAGGATTTTGAAGGATATATGATGGCCACCGGCGAAATGGCCACCGATGTGGGGACCATCCTCTATGGCCGGGAGGCTGTCTCCTCCGGCCTCATCGACCGGCTGGGCGGCCTTCATGACGCTCTGGAATGCCTGCATAAAATGGTCTCCCCTCGCCGCCGCCCTCGCCGGAACCAGCCGGAAGCCAGCCAGCCCTCCTAACCCCGGATCGTTTCTCCAATTTCAGAGGCTCCACCTGGAAAGGGGAATCCCTTCCAAATGGAGCCTCTATCCTATCTCCTGGCCGGAGCGCCAAGTTTGACCCGCAGCTGCTCCAGACGATTCAGCGCATCGTAAAGCGTCTCGTCCTTTTTCGCAAAGTGGAGCCGGATCAGATGATTTACCGGCTCACGGAAGAAGCTGGAGCCAGGCACCGCGCCTACGCCGACCTCCCTGGCCAAGTCCTCACAAAACCGAAGATCGCTGTCATAGCCAAACTCGGAGATGTCCAGAAGGACATAGTAGGCGCCTTCGGGGCAATTGTGAGGGATACGCAGATCGTCCAGGCCCTTCAGGAGCAGCTCCTTCTTATGGGTGTATTTTGCCGCCAGAGCTTCATAATAGTCCTGCCCGAACTGCAGGCTGGGAATGACTGCCTCCTGCAACGGCGCTGCAGCGCCCACCGTGAGAAAATCGTGAACTTTTTTGGCCCGTTCGATGATTCTGGCAGGGGCAAGGATGTAGCCAAGTCGCCAGCCGGTGATGGAGTAGGTCTTAGAGAGGGAGGAACAAGAGAGTGTCCGCTCCCACATCCCTGGCAAAGTGGCAAAGTAGGTGTGCCGGTGTGGTGCGTAGACGATGTGCTCATATACCTCATCGGTGATCACAAACGTATCGTATTTCCGGGCCAAACCTGCAATGAGTTCCAGCTCCTCCCGGGTAAACACCTTGCCACAGGGGTTGGAGGGGTTACACAGCACCAGGGCCTTGGGGTGTTGGCGGAAGGCGTCCTCCAGCACCTCCGGGTCAAAGCGGTAGTCCGGCGGCACCAAGGGCACATAGATTGGCTCTGCGCCTGAGAGGATGGTATCTGCACCGTAGTTTTCATAAAATGGTGAGAATACAATTACCTTGTCACCGGGGTTGGTCACAGTCATCATGGTGCACATCATAGCCTCTGTGCTGCCGCAGGTCACCACAATCTCGCAATCAGGATCAATGGAGCGGCCCATGAAGTGGGACTGCTTGGCAGCCAGAGCTTCCCGAAAATTTTGTGCACCCCAGGTGATGGAGTACTGGTGGAAGTCCTCATTCGCCACCTCGGCCAAACGGTCCAGGATTGCACGGGGAGGATCAAAGTCCGGGAAGCCCTGTGACAAATTGACCGCACCGTACTGCAGGGAGATTCTTGTCATTCTTCTGATGACCGAATCTGTAAAGGTATCGGTTCGTTTTGAAAGCTGGGGCATAGTATTCCCTCCCATTATGTTCTGTCATGGAGCTTGCGCTCGTCTATCATTCTCTTCGACTTATGTTCCGAGCGGGTGTTCAGCCCGCCGTCTGGATGGACGACAACTTGGTACGGCTTCACACCGATCCGGGCCTTGAGGGCTGCGGATACCTCAGCAGCTACCTCGTCGTCCGTTTTGGTGTTATCCCCACTCTTTTCGACTTCTACGGTGTACTTACAGGTGAAATCTTTCTCAAAAACGCGGGTCAGATATTCTCCGGTGATGCCCGAATGTTCCCTGATCACCGCTTCGATATCGCTGGGGAATACGTTGACGGCGGAAACAATGAACATGTCATCCTTACGTCCGTTAATATGGATCCTGCCGTGGGTTCTACCGCAGGAGCAAGGCGTATTGTCAATCCAGCCGATGTCTCCGGTGCGGAACCGGATGAGCGGACGGGCATGCTTGCGCAAGGTGGTAAAGACAAGTTCTCCTACCTCACCGGGCTTCAGAACTTCGCCTGTGTGAATGTCAACGGTCTCCACAAGGATATGGTTTTCAGCGATATGCAATCCGTCCTTGGCCTCACACATGGCGGCGCAGGCTCCAAAAATATCTGACAGTCCATAAAAGTCATAGACCTCTGCGCCCCAAAGCTCTTCGATGGCTTTTCTGGTTGCTTGGATGGAACCGCCAGGCTCTCCGGCCACGATGATCTTTTGAATATTCAAATCCTTCTTCGGATCAATTCCACTTTTTAAGGCCTTTTCACCGAGCTGCCAAGCGTAGGACGGACTGGTCCAGATGATGGTTGGCCGATAGGTTTTCAAAATGAACAGGAGCCTTTCACTGGGCAGGGTTCCGCCCCAGATGCAGAGCGCGCCCAGGTTCTGCGCGCCAATGACGTCTGGACCTCCCACATATAGGGAAAAGTTCAGCGCATGCACATAGCGGTCGTTGGGTCTCATACCAATTTGCCAAAACCAGCGGCTCTCAGTATCTTGAAATTCATCGAAATCCTGTTTGGTAAACGGACTCATAGTAGGAACTCCTGTGGAGCCGGAGGACGTGGAGATAAACACCACATCCTCTTCGGGAACCGCAGCAAGTTCCCCAAGGAAGGACCCAACGCCCTGGGTATCACGTTGTGTCGTTTTATCGATGAACGGAAACTTCTGAATATCCGAAAGGGCTTTGATATCCGACGGCTTCACACCGGCTTCGTCAAAGGACCGCTTGTAGTACGGCGCATGGTCATAGGCAAACTGTACAATTTCCTTGAGGTCCTCCAGCTGCCTCTTCTCCAGCTCCTCTCTCGGTAGCGTCTCCAGCTCCTCATTCCAGTACTTACTATTTACATCTCTACTCATGATGATCTCCTCCTTTTAATGAACCAATGTTAAAATTTTTTCGTATGGATCTCCATTTTGCATCCCGGGAACGTCTAATCGTTTCCACATCCTCGTCGGTGAGATGCTGAAATCGGCTTTGCTTTTTCAAATAGGCTTTCACATCCGCAAACTCTTTGGGCTGATGGTTCAGGGTAAACTCGCCATTTTCATATTCGGCAAGATACCAAAGCCCACAGTCTACCACTTCTTTCGCAATCTCCACGGTGTCCTCGGTGGCAATCCCCCAGCCTGTGGGGCAGGGCGCGATGATGTGGATGTATTTTGTCCCTCTGATCTTCGATGCCTTTTCAACCTTTCGTATAAAGTCTGGCAAATATCCGATGCTTGCGGTGGCGGCGTAAGGAATGCCATGAGCGGCCACAATTTCAAACATATTTTTCTTTGGCCTGAGATTTCCGCGAATATGTTTGCCGGCTGGTGTGGTGGTAGTCCTTGCCCCGAAAGGCGTCAAAGAGCTTTTCTGAATGCCAGTGTTCATGTAGGCTTCGTTGTCGTAGCAGATATATAATATATTATCATTGCGGTCAATTGCTCCGGAAAGCGCCTGTATTCCAATATCGGCTGTACCGCCGTCTCCGGCAAAACCGACCGCATGAAAATCGGTGATCCCCTGGGCCCTCAGTCCCGCTTCAATCCCGGTCAGCATGGATGCCGTCCCGGCAAATGTGGAGATGATGGCGTTGTTGCCGAAGCATAGCTGGGGAAAATTGAAGCCAACCGCCGACATACAGCCTGCGGGAAGAACGGCCACCGAACGCTCTCCTAATACCTTCAGTGCAATTCTCACTGCAAGGCTACCGCCACATCCGGCGCATGCCTTGTGCCCATAGAAAAATTCATCCTCGTGAATTGTCTTTGCAGGGATGCTCATGTTTCGTCACCTCCGACGTCAATCAATTTCACTGCCACACGTTTGCTTTTTAAGTCCGCAAATATCCCTTCGATTTCCCCAACGGAGATGTTTCGGCCACCGAGACCTCCGATGTAGTTGGATGCCGGAATCGTCAGCCCCGCTTTTTGCAGCGCGGAATTGACATTGGTATATACGGTACCTTCGTTGCCAAAAGAAATGTCCTTTTCCAGAACTGCAATGGACTTTGCATTTCGCACAGCAGCTGCTATTTCTCGGTTCGGGAAGGGGCGAAGATAGCGAATGCGGAGCAGGCCAACCTTTTCCCCCTGTTCTCTCAGCCGATCTACAATTTCCTTGACCAGGCCTGCGATGCTACCTAGGGTGATCAAAATATAGTCGGCGTCCTCCGTCCAATAGCGTTCGGTCAGCCCCGTATATCGTCTTCCGAAAATCTCGGCGAAGCGCTCTTCCGCCTCTTCAATTGCTTTGGCTGCGTTCAACAGTCCGATGTGTTCCTTGTATTTGAACGCGGTATTGTGTGCCGGTCCTGCGGAAAATCCAAGATTACGGGGATGCTCCAGATCAAGTTTGTTTTCTGTCTCAAATCTGGGGAGAAACGCGTCTGCCTGTTCCGCTGTCGGGACATCGACTACCTCGTAGGTATGCGTCAGTACAAAGCCGTCCAGATTTGCCATAAACGGCGTGGACACATCCTTTTTTTCCGCTATGTAATAACTCATCAGCCCAAGATCAAGCGCTTCCTGCGCGTCAACCGCATACGCTTGGATCCAGCCACAGTCAAGCTGTGAGATGGAATCCCGTTGGTCGCCATATATGTTCCAAGGGAGCGCGGTAGAGCGGTTCGCATTCATCATCACAATGGGAAACCGTCCCCCGGACGCATAGGGCAGGCATTCCGCCATATATAGCAAACCTTGAGAGGAGGTGGCGGTAAAGGCTCTTGCCCCCACTGCCGACGCGCCCATTGCGCAGGACAAGGCCGAATGCTCCGATTCCACGTGGATAAATTCCGATTTCAGGCTGCCGTCCTCCACCATTTCAGAAAGCTTCTCCACAACGATGGTCTGCGGTGTAATGGGATACGCTGAAATTACCTGAGGCTTTGCCAGGCGGATTCCTTCGGCAAATGCTTCATTGCCGGATAAAAATTTCTTTGCCATTATTTCTCCGCCTCCATTTCAATTGCACCGGGCTTGCAGATTTTCTTGCAGATACCGCAGCCCTTACAAAAATCATAATCAATGGCTACCTTTCCGCCATCTTTGTATATCACGCCATCCGGGCAGTACAAATAGCATTGCAGACAGCCCACACACCTTTCTCGGTTGATGACTGGACGCCTGTTCCGCCAACCGGCGTTCTTTGTGACCAGATATCCAGCTTCAAAAGCGGTTGTGTCGGGGATCTCTGACAGCTTCTGTGGCACGTGATCCCTTAAATACGGTTTCATCTGTGGATCTCCTTTCCTGCTTCCTCGGCAGCGGCCCTCACCGCCGCAATGTTCTTCCTGTGTAGCTTTTCCGGCATAGTTTGGCGAATGGCTTCCTCAATACTTTCAAGGGAGATTCCGCTGTATATTCCGGCAAGTGCGCCAAGCATGATGGTGTTTGTGATCGGCAGTTTCAAAATTTCCGCCGCCAGCTGATCTCCATCCAGCGCAACGACCCGATCATCCAACCAAGGATGCTTCGTATTCAGCAAAATCTTCCCGCCCGGCTTCAATTCTTCCCAGGCGTTTTCGGAAAACAGGGTGTCGTCAAGAAAAATGCTAAAATCCGCTCGTTCCACCTCACTGCGATTGCCGATGGGTTTTGTATCCAGTTTGGTAAATGCTCTGATCGGCGCGCCCCTGCGTTCCGGACCGAAAGACGGAAATGCCAGCGCATAACTGTGATCATCCCGAAGCGTAAAGGCCGCTCCCAGTAATCTTGCCGCTGTAAAAGCGCCCTGACCGCCTCTTCCGTGCCATAATATTTCAGTCATGTTGTTCCTCCCTGATCGCTTCCGTAGAAGCAAATGATGCTATATTTTTATTAACATGAACGACATTGCAGCAATCGCTTCATCCCCCCTTTGGATACAAAAAGAGCGGGGAGCTCATCGCTCCCCGCTCAGGATCGTCTGCACTTCGAGATGGCGCACAGCGTCACGTCACGTGGTACATATCGGTTCCTGCATGTATCGGGCAATCGCAAATGAGCGCGCGAAGTCGTGGGCATTGGCATTGGCCATGTCCATGTACATGCAGTTCAGCATTCGACGAGTCGCAGCGTGCATTGGATTTGCTCCTTTCCAGTTCCGTTCTGTGCTTGTGGCAAATACTAGCACCCGAACCATCGAATGTCAAGCAAGAAATCCGCTGCCCATAATATTTGGCGATCTTGCACAACATATTTGCAAAAAAAACTGCAGAAATTCTATAAATTTTCAAAAGCTCCCGCAATACCTACGAAATTTGTCAACCGGGGAACGTACATGGGATAGCCCTGAAAAATGCGGTCGCCCTAGTGTTTGAAAAGAAAGGTCTGGAAACCACAGGTGTTTTATGATAGAATATCAAAACAAGACTGGAGACGTATGGGGAGGGACAGGGCAATGAGCTGGCTGCAGATTTTGATTCTGGGTGTGGCAGTGGGCTTCGGGGAGATTTTTCCCCTTTCTGGCCCAGGCGTGAGCGCACCGGTGCGGCAGCTGCTGGGGCTTCCTCTGGATGGCAGCGGGGACCGGATGTACAGCGCCCTGCTCCGCATGGCCGTCTGGCTGGCGGTCTGCCTGGTGCTCCGGCGGGAGCTGTGGGCCTGCCTGCGGTCCTTTTCCTCGCCGCCCCGGCGGCGAGGCGCAGGGATACAGGAGGAGGCGCGGCTACACCGTCGTCTGGCCCTTCTGCTTCTTTTGGGAACCCTGCCCATGATTCCTGCCCTTCTGCTTCAGACCCGGGCCGCCCGGCTGGGGACGCTCCCCGGTGTGGCGGTGTTTTTGGCGCTGAACGGCCTTCTGCTCTTCCTCACAGACCGGGTGGGCCATGGAAAGCGGGACGTCCGGTCTGCGACAGTAGCCGATTCGCTGTGCATGGGACTGGCCCAGGCACTTTCGGTCGTACCCGGCCTGTCCCGCACGGGACTCACCATGGCCGCAGGGATTTTGCAGGGCCTGAGCCTGGAATTTTCCTGGAAATTTTCCTTTCTGATGGCGGCTCCTGCCATGCTGCTTCAATCGGTGGTGGCGCTCTTGGGCGCACTGAGAAGCGGCGCTTCATTTTGTGCGCCCTATCTGGCTGGAATGGCCTTGGCCGGGTTGTGCGCCTACCTGTCCCTGCGGCTTTTGCGGTTTGCGGTTCGCCGGGAGGTCTTCGGTAGCTTTGCTTATGCTTCCTGGGGCACAGCCCTTTTGACTTTTATATTATATCTGATCTGTTGAGGAGAGAATCTACATGGCACAAAAGAAACCTGCGTCCCGCTCCGGGGCGAAGAAGAAAAAGCCCGACACCGCCGCCAAGCGGGCTGTGGAGCGGGAGCCGGCCAAAATCCCCGTCCGGCAAATATTGGCAGGGGCTTGCTTCCTTCTGACGGTGCTGGCCCTTTTTGCCTGTCTGGGCTTTCAGGGCTTCATCCTTGCCGGCGTAAAAAGCCTGCTGGGCGGACTGGTGGGGCCTGTGGGCTTTTACCTGTCTCCGGTTTTGTTCGGATATCTGCTGGTTCTGCTGCTGTCTGGCAGCCATCGCCCGGTGGGGTTGCGCAGTCTGGCAGCTTGCCTGTTTGTGGTTGCAGTCTCTGCGATTGCCCATTTGTGTGGGAAGCGGGAGGCTCTACCCGGTGGCTTTGCCATGGTGGGTCAGCTGTTCCGCACCGGCGGAGCCGGAACCAGTGGCGGCGTCCTGGGGGGACTCACGGGAATTCTGTTTGAGCTGGCCCTGAGCAAGGTGCTGGCCGTCATCGTTCTGGCCACCCTGGCTCTGCTGTCCCTTCTGTGGACCTGGGGCATCACCTTGGGGAGCATTTGCCGTGCCATTCAAAACCGGCCCCGGCCGGAGCGTCCCCCCCAGGAGCAGCCCCGGGAGGACCCGGCTGCTGTGGTGGTCAACCACATCGCCAATAAACACATTGCGCACCTGGAGCGAAAGCGCCAGGCGGCAGAGTTTGACGTTCCGGTGGATGATTTGCCCGTAGGCAGATCTGCCAAAAAGGAGAAATCCAAGTCCCAGGTCCCCTCCCCCGATGCATTCCTGGAGTCTCAGCGGAAGGCTGCCCGGATACAGCAAGAGCCTTCGGTTCCTTTTGACGAAGAACCCATCTCTGGCAATACCGTCATTCCCTCTGCCCACCAGGAGGAGTTTGGGGCAAGAGCGGTTTCGGAAGAAGAGCTCTTGGAGTTTACTCCAGAGGCGGACGCAGACATTGCCCAAGCGGTTATGCAAGCCGTGGCTCCCATACCGGAGGAACCGGCTCTGGAAAAAGTCAGCGCCAAAGACGCCCGGGCCTCTGCGCAAATGGTGGCCCAGGAGATTGCGGAAAACGCCCAGGCGCCCAAGCCGGAGTATCACTTTCCTCCCATCAACCTACTGAAAACCGCCCCCGGCGGCGCCACAGACGGCACGGCGGAAATGCGGGAAAATACCCGCCGCCTGAACGAGGCTCTGCAGAGCTTCAAAATTGAAGCCCGCATCTGCAACGTCACCCGGGGACCTTCAGTCACCCGGTACGAGGTGGAGCTGGCCCAGGGGGTCCGCCTGGCCAAGGTGACGGCCCTCCAGGACGACATCGCCCTGGCCCTGGGTGCGGTGGGCGTTCGCATTTCGGCTATTCCGGAGAAAATCGCCGTGGTGGGCATCGAGGTGCCCAACAAGCAGGTAACTACCGTGGCCCTGCGGGAGGTCATTGACTCGCCTCAGTTTTCCAAGGCCAAGTCCAAGTCCTCCTTTGCCGTGGGCAAGGACATCAGCGGCGCCTGCGTGGTGGGAGACATTTCCAAGCTGCCCCATATGCTCATCGCCGGTACCACCGGCTCGGGCAAGTCCGTGTGTATGAACAGCATCATCATTTCTCTGCTGTACAAGGCCAAGCCGGAAGAGGTCAAACTCATTATGGTAGACCCTAAAATGGTAGAGCTGGGGAATTACAATGGCATCCCCCACCTGCTGATCCCCGTGGTGACAGACCCGAAGAAGGCCGCCGGGTCCCTGCAATGGGCGGTGACCGAGATGATGCGCCGCTATAAGACCATGTCCGATGCCGGGGTTCGGGACCTGGAGTCCTTCAATCGCATTGTGGAGAGCGCCGGGGAGGGGGATCCCCTGCCCCAGATTGTGGTAATCATTGACGAGCTGGCCGACCTTATGCTGGTGGCGGCTAAGGAGGTGGAGGAGTCCATCTGCCGGATTGCCCAGATGGGCCGCGCCGCCGGGATGCACCTGATCATCGCCACCCAGCGTCCCTCTGCCGATGTGATCACAGGCCTCATGAAGGCCAACATCCCCAGCCGGATTGCCTTTGCCGTGGCCTCCTCCATGGAGTCCCGGATCATCCTGGATACCCAGGGCGCGGAAAAGCTGGTGGGCCGTGGCGACATGCTCTATGCCCCCCTGGGCAAGGGCAAACCCAAGCGCATCCAAGGCTGCTTCGTCAGCGACTCCGAGGTGGAATCGGTGACGGAATTCGTCAAGGAACACTATGTACCAGACTACAGCCAGGAGGTCCTGGAGGAGATTGAGAGAAAAGCCGAACAAAGCGGCAAGGGCGGCAAATCCGCCGACTCTATGGATTTTGAAATGGAGGACAGCGACGGAGACGAAATGCTCCCCGCCGCCGTGGAGGTCATTTTGGAGACAGGCCAGGCCTCAGTTTCCATGCTCCAGCGCCGGCTGAAGCTGGGCTATGCCCGGGCCGCCCGGATCGTGGACGAGATGGAGGAAAAGGGGATTGTAGGTCCCTTTATGGGCTCCAAGCCCCGGAATATTCTCATTACCAAGGAGCAGTGGCAGCAGATGCAGTCCGGCCTCCCCATGGAAGAGCCGGAGCCGGAGGAACCGGTCCCGGAGGAAATTCTCTGAGTATCAATCACGCCCCAGGCGGTTTGACCGTCCTGGGGCGCTTTGGCTTTTGCATGCCGCCAAAAGCGGCGTCATATGATTTGACAGGCGGAGCATGCCATGCTATCATACAGAAAAATGGAACGGAGCGGGTCAGATATGACATTCTACCAAATTTTATGGACCTTTTTCATCTACAGCTTCGTAGGCTGGTGCTGCGAAGTAGCCTTTGCCGCCTGCAAAACCGGTCAGTTTGTGAATCGGGGCTTCCTCTTTGGGCCGCTCTGTCCCATTTATGGCTTTGGCGTAGTAGCTGCCCTGCTGCTCATTGAGCCCATCCGGGAGCACTGGCTCCAGGCCTACCTGGTGGCTGTGCTGGTCCCCACCGTCATTGAGTATTTTGTGGGATGGGCGGCTATGAAGCTGCTCCACACCCGGCTCTGGGATTACTCCCGGATGCCACTCAACGTTGGGGGCCATGTGTGCCTCCTGTTTTCCCTGGTGTGGGGAGTGGGCTGTTTGGCTGTGGTGTACCTGGTGCAGCCCCTGGTTCTGAAGCTGCTGGCTCCACTTCCGGTGCCTGTGGGTTGGGTGCTGCTGGCTCTCTTTGGGGCAACTGCCCTTGCAGATTTGATCCTGACGGCCATTGAAGCTGCCAAAATCCCTAAGCGCTTGCAGGCGCTGGAGGAGATGGAGCGGGGCCTGCGTCGGATTTCCGACGGCATTGGCGCGGGACTCTCCGGACGCACCCTGGAGCTCTGGGAAAAGGGGCAGGAGAAATTCTCTACACAGAAATGGGATGAGCTTTTAGGCACCTTGGGCAGCCGGAAACAGGAATTTTTAGCTCAGCGGGACGAGATGCTGGAAAAATACCACGCTTTTCTGGAAAAGCCCAGCCGTGGTTACGCCCGGCTGCTGAAGGCCTTCCCTCACCTGCAACAGACGGAAGCCCACCGCCGCCTGGAACACCTTCGCGCCCTCTACCGGCAGCGGCGGGACAGGGAGAAATAACTACCAGATGACGCCACAACCGATCCGCGCTCCGGCGTCCCCTGCCGGTTGGGAGCGGTAGTCGTCTGCCATACGGTGGACGATGACGGTGTGACCCCGGGCCTGACTGGGGAGAAACCGACCGGTCCAAACGGCGCTCCAGGCCCTCCCATTCTCAGACAGCAGAACGGGAAGATCCCCCAAATGCCCGGGATGCCGCTGACCTGGGAGACCCCAGTGGTCGCCTGCGCCATCAAATGGTTCCCGGACCGTGCGGCAAGCGCCGCCCTGGTGCAGGTGCAGGCCAAAGAATCCGTCCCCCGGCAGTCCCTGAAGCTGGGCCACCACCACAGTCCCGCCAGAGGCGGGATAAAAGAGCACCTGCCCCTGAAGGCGCTCGTAGCCGGGAGCGCCGGAAATGGTAGCTGCTGCCTCGGGCCGATGGGAAAAGATACGGTTTAGATCAAGCATATCGCATACCTCCTCTCATTCAGCATATGAAAGAGGAGAAATTTTGGACCCCGCCCGCAACCCCGGCCGGAAAAATCCGTCTGGATTGACAAAGGCCGGTTCTGCAGCTCCGGTCCAACACCAGAAATGGGAGGGAATCCTATGAAAAAGCAGAACATCACCAAAACATTGACCAGCCTTGCCGCCCTCAGCCTGACAGCGGCCTTGATGCTGACCTTCCCCGGCTGCCAAGCCTCCCGGACCTCCGGACAGCCGGACACCACGCCTCAGGACACAACGCCCCGGAACACCACGCCGCAGGACACCGAAGCCCCACCTACCACGGAGCCGGAGGTGACCTGGAAGCCGGTGGAGACCACCATTGACCCCGGCGATCTGCTGACCCCCATGCCTACCGAAACGGAGCCGGAAGTGACCACCCCCGCCTCCCCCACCGAGGCCCAGGTCATCCGGGCCCACGATATCTCCCAGTCCGCCCTGGAAAATCTGATGGCCCGCCACCCCGGCTCCAGTCTGATCTCTGGTTCCCTGCCCCTTGTCCACCTGACAGACCGGGCAGCTCTGGATGATTTTCTGAAGGAAGCCGGTTCCCAAACCCTGAAGGACGCCTGCGAAGGCTACGACGAATCCTTCTTCCAGGACAACGACCTCATCATCGTCCCCCGCGTCACCACCACCGGCTCCGCCCGCCACACTGTGGAGCTCGCCACGGAGGACCAGATCCTGTCGGTTAAAATCACCGTTACCACCCCGGAAATCGTCACCATGGACATGGCCAACTGGTTCCTGGTCATCCCCGCCGCCAAGACGGACACCCAGGGCAGAACCCCGGTGGCAACCATTGCAGGAGTGCCTGGGGGAATTGGGGTGCCAACCCCTGGGAATCCTGTTCGAAAATATCGCTTGCGGTAATTCTCTTTCGCAGATCAGAGCGCAAGTTTGCAGATACTGAACTAACGATGTAGAAAACAGGCCCATTCTGCCAAAATTGAATGGGCCTGTTTTAAACATATATTGTCAAAAAAGCTAAGTCATTCCATATAGCAATCTGCCTGAGCCAAAAATAGCTCCTGATAAATGCCCTCTTTTTTGATTAAGTCTTCATGACTTCCATTCTGTACCACCTTTCCTTGATCCAGCACAAAAATCTCTTGACAAAATCTACAACTTCCCATACGATGAGAAATAAAAATACTGCCTTTGCCCTGCACCAAACGGTCAAATGTGGAAAAGATTTCATATTCGCTTTCTGGATCAAGCGCCGCTGTCGGCTCGTCTAAAATCACAAATGGCGCATCCTTATACAATGCTCTGGCAATGGCAATCTTTTGTGCCTCCCCACCACTGATGTTACTACTATCTTCATCATATTTATATAAATTTGTGTCCAATTGATGTGGCATTTGCTGAACGCGCTCCTGGATTCCGGCCTTTTTCAGGCAATCCCATATTTTTTCCTTATGGCCTCCCATGCCCGCTGCCACGTTTTCACCTATAGGGAATGAAAATAAACTAAAATCCTGAAATACCACCGAAAACAGCGCCAAATAATCTTCATAGCAGTAATCTCTAATATCTACGCCGTTCAGAGTGATTCTGCCTTCCGTAGGTTCATATAGCCTGCAAAGTAACTTCACAAAGGTCGTCTTTCCGGCACCGTTCTTTCCCACAATTGCTACCCGAGTGTGGGATGTGATCTTGCAAGAGACGTCTTTTACTGCATCTGTTTCCGTGCCTTTGTAGCGGAAGGAGACGTGGTGAAATTCTATGCAATAGGACTTTCCAGGTATTTGCTGTATTCTGATGCTACCAGAATCCTTCTTGCTTTTTATTTTTATAAAGTCTTGGAACGTTTTTACAAACCCGGTTTGCAAAGCAATTTTCTGGTTTACAGTCAGGCACATACGGATTGCCTGATTTAGCAATACAATTGAGCCGATATATTGAGACAATTCTCCAATACTGGCAGCCCCTGACAATACTTTACAGATTACCACAACATACGCGGCCAAAGTACAGAGTCCCTGGGTGATCGTGTGCAATGTCTCTTGGTTTTTTGCGGCGTCATCATAATATTTGTTGTAGAATCTAAGCGAATCATTCAGCGCCTTGCTGTGTTTTTGAATAATTAACTCCAACATGTCAAATAGGCGAATTTCCTTTCCCATTTCGCCATTCATAAATACCTTGTCAGCAAAATAGTTCAGTTTCCGCTCCACCTTCATCTTCTCTTGATATCCACTGCTGCTGTACCTCTTGAATCTCGCAGCAATTTCATTGCTTATCAGGAAATTCCCCACTGTCACAAGCATCAGAATACAAAAAGACACCGCCGGCGAAGAAACCCAAGAAACCCACCCTTGATACCCAACGGAAGGATTTAACGTGCTTAGGCGAAGCACCGCCGCAAAAGATATCAGGACTTGTGTCGCATTTTTCAGCAACTTGTTGTAGTACCCTAAGAAAACATTGTATCCGCCAATATGATTCATTGAGTATACCGAATCAGATATTTTATGAAGCAGTTCTGTATTTTCCATCTCTTCATAGTCAAGCTCCATTGCTTTCTGATTCACGCGCCGCAGCATCTTTCGATGCGCCCTGTCTGACTTATAAGTATGGATGCTGCTTAATGCATCCAGCAGCAGACCGCCCAAGAAGATAAATATTGCAAGCACCACAGTGATCTGCACAGCTTTTGCAAAATTAGCCTCTATGAGCAAGTCTATGATACGTGCAGCGCAAACCAGCTCTATGTATGGAAATACAGCTTCCAAGATTGCCTGCAACACAGAAAGTACAAGCAACCCCTTTTCTATTTTGTGGATTTGGATCAATGCCTGTATACCGTAGCGATGGTGAGATATCTGTAGACGTTTGTTATGCATCCCGATCCCCCTCCTGATAATAGGATGCCTGAATTGTGTACATACTGGCATACTTCCCCTTTCGGGCAAGTAATTGCTCATGGGTACCTTCTTCCACAATTCGCCCATTGCTCAGAAGAATGATTCGGTCGCAAAATTTCGTAGAACTGAGTCTATGAGAAATAAAAATGCTGGTCTTCTGCTTTGTTAACTCATAGTATTCTTGGTATACTTTGCTTTCTGCCACAGCGTCCAACGCCGAGGTTGGCTCATCTAAAATTAAAATGAGGCGGTCTCGATATAGGCAGCGGGCAATCATCAGTTTCTGCAATTCGCCGCCAGATAAAACAACGCCTTCAGGATCTAATTCTTTTGTCATATTTGAATTTAGGCCCTGAGGGAGAGACGTAACTTTTGATCCAAGGCCCACCTTGTCCAGGCAAAAGTGGACGCGCTGATAATCTGTTCTTTCCTCAGGCATGCAAGATATATTTTCAGCCAAAGTTGCCGCAAGTAGATGGAAGTCTTGAAATACTACCGTACACCACTGATACATCTCTTCCGGTGTAAATCTGGATGTATCAAACCCATTTATGAGCAGTCTCCCGGAAGTTGGACGGTAAAGCCCACATATCATTTTGATCAAAGTCGTCTTTCCGGCTCCATTGTTCCCCACAATCGCAACTTTTTCACCAGGGTGAATTGTTAAGTTAAAATGCTCAAAAATTGGCTTCTCCGCCTCGGGAAACGTAAAAGAAACATCTTCCATACAAATCTCAGGCGCAACATTTTCAAAAACCGGTGCTGACGGAGATTCCTCTCCCTGGCCAGAGCAATCCCTCAGAACTTCCCGTGTGTTCCGAACATGGATACTGTTTATTTGCAAATATTGGATGTTATGAAAGATCTCCTCAATCCAATTGTTGATTCCAAACGCCAGCCCGATTGAAAACACAAAGTCATCTACAGCCATTCCGTTTTCTACCTGCCTCAATACCAACAAGTATACAGCCAAATATTTCACTGCTAATAAGAGGCGGCCTGTAGCCTTCACCAAAAAGAAATAGCTTAGTTCCTTCCTATGCCACTTAACACGAGACTTTGTTAACTCATCCCACTTTTTCAGTATCCAAGACTTTGCACTGTATATTCTTATGTCTTTTGCATTTTTAATATCTATTACATCCTTGTTTATATGCTTTATTTTCACCTCCAAGCCTTGCCACTCCACTTGGTTGTCTGATATCCACTTTTTCTGTAACGTATTTAACCACAAAGATACCGAAGATAACGCCACCTGCAGCAATGCAATCCGAAAATCTACTCTTGCCTCCAAAGCGCAGTAAACAACCAACCCTGTTATCCCAAGAAGGAGCTTTCGAGAATCCAGAATCATGTTGTGAAAGCCACTATGGAAACCGTCATAAAAGGACTCTTGACCTGCTTCATATTTGGTCTTAAACTTAGCACTGTCGATATTTTCGTAGCGAGTCTTGCATATGTTATAATAATATTCTTGTGATTTAATTATTCTATAATTATTTACAATTTTATTTGTATTGCTCTCAACACAATTTACTACGACAGCTAGCAGATAAATTGCTAGTATATAGGCAGCAATTATCAAGAACATTCCTAGATTCCCGCACACCAAAAGCTTCACAGTATATGCAGGCAAATACGCCATTCCGCAGTCGTGCAGTACCCTACCCAATATGATAGTCGTAGCGCACATTCCGTACCAGCCCGCTCGTCCTTCAAGTATGTACCTATGGCTGAATTGCACTTCACTTACTAGGCGATTTTTAAATATTTTGTTTTTTATTTTTTTAACCATAATAATATGTATATATTTCCGCATGCCCACACGTTCAGAATATTTACTCACATCCCTACGTCTTGCAGACTGGCACTTTATCCCAGAAGTTCCTTGTGCTATACTGCATTTAATGGAGAGTATAGCATAAACAAGATCATGCGTCAAGATCAACAAAGCTGATTCAATATCGGAACGTCAGCCTTGACTTTACCCCCCATATGTGGTATATTTGCATTACTTTTCGAGCCCTATGTGGCAGAAATCCATTTCAACCAGATTGGAGAACCGTATTATGGAAAGAATCAAGACCATTGAGACCCGGGACCTGTGTGCCAGCGCTAAGAATGGCGGCTGTGGGGAGTGCCAGACCTCCTGCCAGTCTGCTTGCAAGACCAGCTGCGGCGTTGCCAACCAGCAGTGCGAGAACACAAAGAAGGCTGACCGGTAACGAGAGCCGGTTTTCTTCCATTTATGTGGAAGCCTACCCATTGGGCAAAATGGACGGGGCTTGCTGCAAAGCGGAAACGGTCATGACCGTTCCCTACAGAAGATTGCATAGAAGACCAGAGCTTCATGCAGTTCTGTGGGGTCAGGCTGGGCCTGGCTGTTTTGCAGCAGGCCTCTTTTACTTGCAAAGGAGGGTGCCATTTTGGTACATCAATATCAACTCAATGGCTTCAACATCGTGCTGGACACCTGCTCCGGCTCGGTCCACGCCGTGGACCCGGTGGCTTATGACGCCATTTCTCTATATGAAACCCACTCCACCCAGGAAATCCTGGATCAACTCCTGGAACAATACGCCGGCCAGACCGATGTGACGGAGGACGACCTCCGGCAGTGTCTGGAGGACATCGAGAGGCTGAAACAGGCAGGAAAGCTGTTCTCCCCCGACCACTTTGCCCCCATGGCCGGGGAGCTGAAGCAGCGCTCCGGCAACGTGGTGAAGGCCCTGTGCCTCCATGTGGCCCACACCTGCAACCTGAACTGCTCCTATTGCTTCGCCAGTCAGGGGAAATACCATGGAGATCGTGCCCTCATGTCCTTTGAGGTGGGGAAGCAGGCTCTGGATTTCCTCATTGCCAACTCCGGCTCCCGGCGGAACCTGGAGGTGGACTTCTTTGGTGGAGAGCCTCTCATGAATTGGCAGGTGGTGAAGGATCTGGTGGCCTACGCCCGCACCCAGGAGGAGCCTCATGGCAAGCACTTCCGCTTCACCCTCACCACCAACGGGATGCTCATCGACGAGGACGTCATCGACTTTGCCAACCGGGAAATGGATAACGTGGTCCTGAGCCTGGACGGACGGAAAGAAATCCATGACCGGCTGCGGGTGGATTACGCCGGCCGGGGAAGCTATGACCGGATCGTCCCCAAGTTCCAGAAGCTGGTGGAAGCCCGGGGAGACAAGAGCTACTACATGCGGGGGACCTTCACCCATGCAAACCCGGACTTTACCAAGGACGTGTTTCACATGGCGGACCTGGGCTTCCGGGAGCTGAGCATGGAGCCTGTAGTCTGCGCCCCTGACGACCCCGCTGCCCTCACCCCGGAGGACCTGGAGGTGGTGAAGGAGCAGTATGAGATTCTGGCCAAAGAGATGCTCCGCCGGGACCGGGAGGGCCGGGGCTTTACCTTCTACCATTACATGCTGGATCTTACCGGCGGCCCCTGTATCTACAAGCGGATCTCCGGCTGCGGCTCCGGCACGGAATACATGGCCGTCACCCCCTGGGGGGACCTCTATCCCTGCCACCAGTTTGTGGGGGAAGAGGCCTACTGCCTGGGCAACATCTGGGACGGGGTGACCAACCACGCCCTGCGGGAGGAATTCCGCAGCTGCAACGCCTACGCCAGGCCGGAGTGCGCCCAGTGCTGGGCCCAGCTGTACTGCTCCGGCGGCTGTGCCGCCAACGCCTACCACGCCACCGGCTCCATCCGGGGCGTGTATGAGCCGGGCTGTCAGCTGTTCCGGAAGCGGATTGAATGCGCCATTATGATGAAGGTCGCCCAGGCCCTGGAGGAGCAGCTGTGAACACCCCTGTGGCGGACTTCGTCCGGGCCTACGCCGGAAGCGGCGTGAGCCGCCTTCACATGCCCGGGCATAAGGGGCAGCCCTTTCTGGGCTGCGAGGCCCTGGACATCACGGAGGTGCAGGGAGCGGACGCGCTGTTTGAGGCGGAGGGCATCCTCCGGGAGAGTGAGGAGCATGCTGCTTCTCTATTCGGCGCCGCCCGGACTCTGTACTCCACCGAGGGCTCCAGCCTGTGCATCCGGGCCATGCTGTGTTTGGCCCTCACCTGCCGCCCTGCCGGGACGGACCGGCTGATCCTGGCGGCCCGGAATGTGCACCGGAGCTTTGTCTACGCCGCTGCCCTGTTAGATTTGCCGGTCCGGTGGCTCTGGCCCCAGGCGGGTGGGAGCCTTTGCTCCTGCCCCGTGACCGGGGAGGAGCTGGACCAGGCCCTCTCTTCCCTGCCCCGGCCCCCAGCAGCGGTGTACGTCACCAGCCCTGACTATCTGGGGCTGATGCAGCCCATAGAAGAGCTGGCCCAGGTGTGCCACCGGCACGGGACCCTTCTGTTGGTGGACAATGCCCACGGGGCCTATTTGCACTTCCTGCCGAAGCCATGCCATCCCATGGATTTGGGGGCGGATCTCTGCTGTGACTCTGCCCACAAAACCCTGCCGGTCCTCACCGGCGGGGCCTATCTTCATATTTCGCGCCAGGCGCCCCCAGCCATGGCCTCCCGGGCCAAGCAGGCCATGGCCATGTTTGGTTCCACCAGCCCCTCTTACCTCACCCTGGCCTCTCTGGACCTGTGCAACGGATATCTGGCGGGCAGCTACCGGGAGCGGCTGCATCAGGCTCAGGATCAGCTACAGGCATTCCGCCTCCGGCTTCAGGGCTTGGGCTGGCACGTCCCCGAGACGGACCCTCTCCGGCTGACCCTGCACACTGCCCGATCAGGGCTCTCTGGCAAGGAGATCGCCGGGCTTCTGCGGCAGCATCAGGTGGAGTGTGAATGTTCCAGCCGGGACGAGGTGGTGCTGATGGTCACGCCGGAAAACCATCCCTGGGACCTGGAACGGGTCATCCAAGCCCTGGGCAAAGCCCCGGATGGCCCCGCTCTCCCGGCGCCCCCGGTGCTCCCTGGAGCCTCATGCATCCAGGCGATGACACCCCGGGAGGCGCTGTTCTCCCCCCAGGAGAACATCCCCACCTTCCAGGCCCTGGGGCGCATTTGCGGCGCTCCCACCGTCGCCTGCCCCCCGGCCATTCCAGTGGCCATTTCCGGCGAGCGGTTTGGCCAGGAAGCATTGGCGGTGTTGGCCCACTACGATGTGGAAGCCGTGGATGTGGTGGCAAACCCCTAGCCTCAAGCCAAACGTACGGACTTGCGCGTTCCCGCTGCTGCGCCAGTGCAGGATCCAAGCGCTCTACAAAGGACACCGTTTAACCCCAGAGATGGCGGTTAAACGGTGTCCTGTTACATGGATAGCACGTATTCCAGCTGACAGTCGAAGGGCTCCTGGGACACATGCTCTTGGTTGCATTCCTCTGCCTCCCGGCAGCCCATGGCCTGGTAAAAGGCCTGGGTCTCGACGGCGGAGTGGCCGGATATATACAGCTTCTCCGCCCCCTGGCCCTTGGCCCAATCCACTGCCAGCCCAAATAGACGGCGGCCCAATCCGTTCCCCCGGAGCTCCTGGGACACGTGTAAGGAGGTGAGGTCCCGATACTGCCCGCGGGAACCCAAGGGATTGTGCTCCACAGAGGCAAAGCCCTTCAAATTTCCTTCACAAAATGCGCCGAACACAACTCCGCCCGCCGAAAGGGTGTGCTGCAGGCAGGTCACGAGGAAGGCATAGTCCGCCTCGCTCCACTGGTCCACAAAGGGGTCCTGACGGATGACCCATTGGCCCCTCTCCCGCCGCCAGCACCAGTCTACCACCTGCCGCCGCTCAAAGCTGCGGAACAGATCCCGGGTGATTTCCTCCGGCCCGAGGGGCCGGTATTGTATTTCTTTCATGCCTCCTCCCTTGCCCAGCCCCGGCTGCAAGACACTGCCCTGTGCCAGCCTGTAAGCCGCCTGTCCCGCTCCTCCGGTTCCAGCTCCGGCTGGAAGGTTCGGTCTACCGACCAATTTCGGGCCACCTCCAGGGGGCTACTCCAAATCCCCACCGCCAATCCGGCCAGGTAGGATGCGCCCATGGCCGTGGTTTCCACGCACCGGGGCCGGAGCACCGGCGCGCCGGTGAGATCCGCCTGGGCCTGCATCAGGTAATTGTTGGCCGATGCACCGCCGTCCACCTTCAGGGCGGCCAAATCGATGCCGGAATCTGCCCGCATAGCCCGGAGCACATCCACCGTCTGGTACGCCAGAGCGTCCAGGGTGGCCCGGATGATGTGATTGCGGTTCACTCCCCGGGTGAGGCCCACGATGGTCCCCCGGGCGTAGGAATCCCAGTGAGGCGCGCCCAGACCGGTAAAGGCGGGGACCACGTAGCAACCGTTGGTATCCGGCACCTGGCGGGCCAGATACTCCGATTCTGCCGCGCTGTCCAGAAGGTGCAGCTCGTCCCGCAGCCACTGGATGGCGGCACCAGCCGTAAACACGGAGCCCTCCAGGGCATACTGCACCTTTCCACCCAGGCCCCAGGCGATGGTGGTCACCAGGCCGTTCTGAGAGTCCACAGGCCTGTCCCCGGTGTTCATCAGGAGAAAGCACCCAGTGCCATAGGTGCATTTTGCCTCCCCTGGCTGGAAGCAGGCCTGACCAAAGAGGGCGGCCTGCTGGTCCCCGGCTGCACCGGCGATGGGAATGGGCGCGCCAAACCAGCCGGGCTCGGTCATGCCGTACACCTCGCTGCTGGACCGGACCTCCGGCAGCATGCATAGGGGGATTCCCAGCTCCTCCAGAATTTCCCGGTCCCATTGCAGGGTGTGGATGTTGAAGAGCATGGTCCGGGAGGCATTGGAGGCATCCGTCACATGGAGTCTGCCCCCGGTGAGCTTCCAGATGAGCCAGGTTTCCACGGTCCCAAAGCACAGCTCCCCTCGCGCCGCCTGTGTCCGGGCGCCGGGCGTCTGCTCCAGAATCCACCGGAGCTTTGTGGCGGAAAAATAGGCGTCCAGCACCAGGCCGGTCTTCCGCCGGATGGGCTCCACCAGGCCCCGCTCCTTCAGGCTGTCGCAATACCCGGCGGTCCGGCGGCACTGCCAGACGATTGCCGGACAGACGGGGCGGCCTGTTTTTTTGTTCCAAACCACGGTGGTTTCCCGCTGGTTGGTGATGCCAATGGCGGCAATGTCCGAGGCTGACGCGCCGATGTTCCGCATGGCCTGCTGGGCTACCTCCAACTGTACTGACCAAATCTCCTCGGCGTCGTGCTCCACCCAGCCCGGTTTGGGGAAAAACTGGGTGAACTCCTTTTGGGCCATGCTGCATACATGCCCCGCCCGGTCAAACAGAATGCACCGGTTGCTGGTGGTCCCGGCATCCAGGGCCATGATATATGAGGGCATACCACTTCCTCCTCTGCAAGGGCCATCTGATCCGTCAGGAAGGCCGTTTTGGGACCATTGTACCATTTGTACTGGCAGGTTGCAACTTCCCGGGGATATTTTGCCACGGCAGCAGCGAAACTGGCAAGTGACTCTACCATTCCAACCGGCGCAGCGCAGCCGGAACAGATGAGAAACGGCAAAACCGAACTGATTGATAGACAGTTTCGTTGAAAAGAGAACCTGTTACGTCTGAATTGCTTTTCCTTGCCGTCCAGCAAGATATCGCCGTTCCTCATCCGACCCGCCGCACCAGTAAAAACACGTAAGGTCTGGCGTTTATCCTTCAGTTTGTGACATGATTTGCCAATTGGGAGCGGAACTGCCGCCGGCCTGACCGGTTTCAACAAAAAGGGGAAAATACTTCTTGCATTTTAACAAGACGTGTGTTACTCTATTGCTAGACAGCAAGGCAGACTTGCTGCACTGAAACATCAGAACGGAGGAATACCATGAAACGCAAATGTCTCAACCGGATTCTGTCCATCCTGCTGGTGGCAGCTATGGTGCTGTCCTTGGGGCCAACGGTTTTGGCCGCCCAGGAGCAGCGCGTCCCCTTCCGGCAGGTAGAGGCAGACGCCCCCCTGGAGCAGGAGCCTGCGGACATCCCCCAGGACACGTCCTATGCACCCACCGACTTGGTTCGGGTCTCCATCGTCCTGGAGGACCGCCCTGGCCTGGAGCAGATGGAAGCGTCCAGCGGCCTGTCCACTGCCGCCCTGGCCGTCAGTCCCCAGGTGCAGCAGACCCGTCAGTCCCTGGAGACCAATCAGGCGGCCCTGGCCCGGCGGATTTCCAATCAGGTCCTCGGGGGCGAGCCCCTGGACGTGGTGTGGAACCTGACCCTGGCGGCCAATCTGATCTCCGCCAACGTCCCTTATGGCAAGGTTGAGGAAATTCAGGCCATGCCCGGGGTGAAAACCGTGGTGCTGGAGACCCGGTATGAACCGGCGGTCTACTCCCAGGGACCGGCGGACCCCAACATGTCCACCTCCGCGGAGATGATCGGTAGCAGTGCCGCCTATGCTGCCGGGCTCACCGGCGCGGGGACCCGGATTGCCGTCATCGACACCGGCACGGATACGGACCATCAGTCCTTTGACGCCGCCGCCTTTGCATACGCCCTGGCGGAGGATGCAAAAAACAGCGGCCGTACTTACGATCTGCTGGATGAGGCCGAAATCCGGGAGAAGCTGGCCCAGCTGAACATCAGCCGGAACGGCGGCCCCTCTGCTCAGGAGCTGTACGTGAACGAGAAGCTCCCCTTTGGCTACAACTACGTGGATCATGATCTGGACATCACCCACGACCACGACGACCAGGGAGAGCACGGCTCCCATGTGGCGGGCATCGCCACGGCCAACCGGTACATTCCCTCGGAAGACGGTTACACCGACGCTCTGACCGCCGTCCATGTTCAGGGTGTGGCCCCTGACGCCCAGCTGCTCACCATGAAGGTCTTCGGTAAAAACGGCGGCGCCTATGACTCGGACTACATGGCGGCCATCGAAGATGCCATCCTGCTGGGCTGCGATGCGGTGAACCTGTCCCTGGGCTCCACCAGCCCCGGCTACGCCACAAATGCCGTCTACCAGGACCTTCTGGACCGGCTGTCTGAGACCGATGTGGTGGTCTCCGTTGCGGCGGGCAATGCCGGCTCCTGGGCTGACGGCGTTTGGAATGGCCATCTGTACAGCGACGCTGTGAGCCTGGATATGGTGGGCTCCCCCGGCTCCTACACCAACGCCCTGACTGTAGCCTCTGCTGACAACGTGGGCTACACCGGCCGGTATCTCACCGTCCAGGAACGGGCTATCTTCTATACAGAAACGATCTCCCGCAATAAGCCCCTGGAAACTCTGGCCGGGCAGCCCCTGGAATATGTTCTGGTCGAAGGGGTTGGCGACGACTGGACCGGAATCGACCTGACCGGCAAGGTGGCCGTCTGTGCCCGCGGTACCATCAATTTCTCGGAAAAAGCCAATAAAGCGGCTGAAGCCGGCGCCGTGGCCGTGCTCATTTACAACAATGTCCCCGGCGCCCTTAGCATGGATTTGTCGGAGTACTGGTACGAGCCTCCCTGTGTCTCCCTCACCCAGTCCGACGGTCAGTGGATGCGGGATCAGGGCGAGCTCCACACCGAAACCATCGAGGTGGACAATTGGGGCGAAATCGTCACCAGAGAAATCCAGTACTACACCGGTGAACTAACCGTTGCCCAGAATGTGAGCACCGTGATTTACGACGAGCCCTACACCATGAGCGATTTCTCCAGCTGGGGCGTTCCCGGCTCCCTGGAGCTGAAGCCGGAGATCACCGCTCCCGGCGGCAACATTTACTCCGTCAACGGCGTGATCCCCGGTGGGGAGAGCTACGAGACCATGTCCGGTACCTCCATGGCCGCTCCCCAGATTGCCGGTATGGCGGCTCTGGTGGCCCAGTACCTGAAGGAAACCGGACTGGCAGGTCAGGAAGACCTCTCCCTGCGGCAGCTGAGCCAGAGCCTCCTCATGTCCACGGCGCAGCCGCTGAAGGATGGGGAGAACTACTACCCGGTGATCCAGCAGGGCGCAGGCCTGGCCAATGTGGGCAGCGCCATCTCCGCCAGCTCCTATGTACTGGTAGACGGTCAGCCTGACGGCAAGGTGAAGGCGGAGTTGGGGGACGATCCGGACCGGACCGGTGCGTATCAAGTTTCCTTTACCCTGAATAATCTCACCAAAGAGAGCCAAAATTATCTGTTATCTGCGGAGCTGTTCACCCAGGCAGTTGAAGAAGGTTATAAAACGCCCAACGATGAATATTGGGCCGAACTAGGCGAAGCATATGAAACAGCCCAGCTGCTCAGCCAGCACACTGCCGGTTTGCAGGCCAATGTGGCTTGGAGCATCAATGGTAAGGCCGTAGAGCTCGACAACCGCCTGATCCACATGGATTTTAACGGCGACGGCAGCATCGATGCAGACGACGCACAGGCTCTGCTGGACTATGTGGCAGGGATACGGACGGACATCTCCAATCCGGATTATGCCGATTTGGACGGGGATCAAGCCATTACGTCTTACGATGCCTACTTGTTCCTGGAGCGTTTGAACCGTGGTGAGGTTACCCTCCCCGCCGGTGGAGAGGTCCGTATCACCGTAACCATGACCCTGACAGAGGCGCAGAAGAAAGCTTTGGATGAAAGCTATGAAAATGGCGCTTATATCCAGGGTTACGTGTTTGCCGTTCCCGAAGCCACCGCCGAGGGATTGAAGCAAGTGTCCCACTCAATTCCGGTCCTGGCCTTCTATGGCAATTGGACGGACGCTTCCATGTTTGAAGCTGGTTCATGGCTTGAATACAGCGCGAGACTGGATACGAGATGGCCCTACATGGGCTGGATTACCTGCAATTATATCACCGGCACCTCCGCAGGCTCCGGGAGCCAATACAATTGGGGTGGTAATCCGGAAACTCTCATGTGGGATCGAGAAGATTACCTGCCGGAACGCACTTCGTTGAATAACCAAAACGGAGACGCCCTGTGCCAGTACTTCGTCAGCCCCATTCGCAATGCTGCCAATGCCAAAATGCAGATCCGCAATGTGGAAACGGGAGAGATTTACAAGCAGCGGGAGTTGGGCTCCATGGGGGCAGGCTTTTATTACAGTGCAGCCAGCGCCTGGCAGCGGGTGTCCCAGCCTGTCAATCTCACCTGGTCCGGCACAGACGCCCAGGGCCAGCCCCTGCCCGAAGGGACCGTGGCAGAGGTTCAGGTGACCCTGGCCCCGGAGTATTACGTGGATGCAAAGAGCGGCCGGACAGACTGGGAGGCTCTGGGAGATGGCGCCACCCTCACAACCCAGGTGACCATTGACAACACGACGCCGGAGCTGACCGGCGTCAGCGTGGACCCGGTCAGCAGGCAGCTCACTGTCACTGCTAAAGACAACCAGTTTGTGGCAATTCTGTCCCTTTATAACCCGGATAATGGCGCCAGTTACGGAATCTTCACACCGAATCAACAAACCCCCAGCGAGACGGTCAGTCAAGTATTTGACTTAAGCAACTTTACCGGGACGAAGCTGCGGGCTGTGGTTTACGATTATGCAGCGAACTCCGCAGTCTATGACGTATCCGTGGGAGAAATCTTTGGTAACCAGGAAGTAGTAACAGAATTCGGCGCTTTCTGGAGCGGGGAATGGCTGCTGTTCAATCGGGATTCCAGCGCAGATTATGAGACCTACAATCTTGGAGAGCAGGCCAGCGCCGTTGGCGATGTGCAGGCTGCCGCCGATGTAGACGGCAAAGTCTTCATGGTCACACCGGACGGGGCGCTGTACGTCCAGAACGAGGATCTGAAAACAGGCCTTCAGTATATCCGCACTTTGGAAGTCACCCCGACCGACCTGGCATACAACGCAAAAGACGGGTTCCTCTACGGCATTTCCGAGTCCGATGGACTGGTACGCATCGATAAATTGACCGGCGCATGCACCAAAGTGGGGATGCCCGGAATTCGTACCGGCACGCTGGCCTGTGACGAAGCGGGAACCTTCTACAGCCTGAGCTGTGAGGATAACGGCCTGTACCGGTTCACTCTGGACACCCTATCCCAGCCGGAGCTCATCGACGTAATGGAATACCGCGTCAATGCAGACCAGCAAACTTTGGAGTGGAGCTGCAATGACGGCTCCTTATACTGGATCCAATATGATAATCCAGACGGCGGTTGGTGGATTATGTCTACGCTGATCCAGGTTGACCCCGCTACCGCTGCTTGTACCACGCTATTTGAGCTGTTTAATGACCCAGTCATCGCCTTGTTTGTCCGGGATTTGGACCGCAAGGTGGATGCAGAATGGTACCAGCCGGTGGACCAGCTTCAGAACCTGGAGTTGTCCGCACAAAGCTTGAACATGAAGGTCCACGGCTCCGCGCAGCTCACCGCCTCCGTCCTTCCCTGGACAGTCTCCGACCGGAATGTACGCTGGAGCTCTTCCAATCCCGCCGTTGCGCAGGTGGACGAAACCGGTCTTGTGACCGCAAATGCGGCGGGAATCTGCACCATTACCGCAGCCTCCGTTCTGGATCCCAGTGTCGCCGCCTCCTGCGCCGTCACCGTGGAGACGGTGAATCTGGAGCTCCGGGGCACGCTTCGGGATGCCGATGGCAATTCCAAGCTCTTCACCTGGGATCTGGCTCGGGACGACACCTGGACGGCTGGTGCTTCCGTATCCATCACCCCCGCCGCAGCCGCCTACGACAAATCCAGCGGCAGCCTCTACCTCCAGGAGACAAAGCACGACTATGCGATGCATCAGGTCGATGAAGAGACTGGTGAAATCCTGGCCTCCTCCGGTATGGCACGCTCCGGCCTTCCCACCTGGGATTTGGCATATTGCGAATACTTTGGACCCGGAGAGGCTGTGGGCATTTACGGGACTTATCTGGGAAGTCCCGGCAGTCTGATGAAAAACGAAACGGTCTACACCGGATGGGATTTCTTCACATACCTGATCTATGTAACTGGGGCCGAAAAATTTGTCGCCGTGGCCTCCGCCGGTCATCAGGAGCTTGTTGTTCCAGAGTCCCAGGAGGATGGAACAACGATTGAAAAAACTTACGATGCTGAATGCTTCTACCTGCTGGATGATGCCGGCTATCTCTGGGTCTTTGGTATGTACGAAACAGATGAGGGTTGGGCCGGCGGCATTCTGGATCTGATCCCCACCGAGCTTGCTGGGCAGCTGACCTTCCTGCAGGACGGCGAATTCCAGTATTGCTCTCTGGTGGAGGACCGGGAGACCGGATACCTGGTGCTCTCCTATTTCACCGGCGACACCAACGAGCTGTATCTGCTGTACCGGCAAACTCCGGAAAGCACCGTTCTGACGGCGGTACCTCTGGGCAATCTTGGGGATCAGGTGTGGCCTGCCACAATCTACAGTGTCTCCTCCACCGGCACGCAGGCACAGCAGACACAGCGCCTGTGTGAAGGCCTGGACACAGCAGAGATGTTGGACGTTCCTTGCACACAGCTGACCCTTTCTGATCATTCTGTGGACCTAGCTCCTGCGGGAACCCTCCAGGCCCTCTCTGAGGCGGAGTCCCGGCCCGCTGCTGCGGATGAGAAGAAGACCATCTCCATCCAAATCCCCGCCCCTCAGGACAGCACCAACGGCCTGGTGCATCTCACCT
>OGXX01000495.1_pt1 | contig 43506 bp, 39 predicted proteins | sample 1576301 | NCBI WGS metagenome assembly OGXX01 (sample SAMEA3541469, study PRJEB24748) | human gut metagenome | biome: human gut; feature: human-associated habitat; material: faeces | place: China | collected 2012
CGACCACACAGGCCGCCAGTGCCCAAAATGAGAAACGACACAGACCGCCGCGATTTCGGCAGAACGCGGCCGCAGAAACGGTGAGGGGCAAGCAGCACCGGCAACGAGTGGGGAAGAGCTTCCTCCTCGTTGTAGCAGGGCATCACTATGGCTATCCTATGCGGGGACATGTTGTCGTCCTTGGAGTTGCGGGCTTAGTAATTGCGGGCGAAAAGTACCCGGCGTGCCGAGGGCTTGCCTGTTACCATACATTTGCCCGGCGTGGTGTCACCGTCAAGAGGAATACAGCGGATAGTGGCTTTGGTTTCCTCTTTGATCTTGTCCTCCGTCTCGGGAGTGCCGTCCCAATGGGCCAGGATGAAACCGCCTTTCTCTATCTCTTCTTTGAATTCGTCGTATGTCTCGACTGTACGTGTCATTGACTCCCGGAGATTGAGCGCTTTGGTGTAGATGTTCTGCTGGATCTCTTCAAGAAGAGCGGCCACGTGGTTCTCTATTCCGTCGAGCGGTGCCGCGCTCTTTTCCAATGTGTCGCGGCGCATTACTTCTACTGTGCCGTTGTCTATGTCACGCTCGCCGAGCACTAACCTCACAGGCACACCTTTAAGTTCATAGTCGGCAAATTTGAATCCCGGACGTTTGTTTTCGGCATTGTCGTATTTGACACTGATACCCATTGATCTTAGTTTCGCTGCAATGGGTTCCACCACGCTGTTGATCCGGTCAAGCTGTTCAGGTTTTTTGTAAACAGGTATTATCACCACTTGTATGGGGGCGAGATGCGGGGGGAGAACCAGTCCGTTGTCATCGCTGTGGGTCATTATCAGCGCGCCCATAAGGCGGGTTGATACACCCCATGATGAAGCCCATACATATTCGGGTTTATTCTCCTTATTTACAAATGTCACGTCGAAAGCTTTGGCGAAGTTCTGTCCCAAGAAGTGTGATGTGCCGCTTTGCAGTGCTTTGCCATCCTGCATCATAGCCTCGATGGTGTAGGTGTCGATAGCTCCGGCGAACCGCTCGTTGGCTGATTTGACACCTTTTATCACAGGCACAGCCATATATTTTTCGGCGAAGTCGGCATAAACGTTTATCATCTGCTTGGTGCGGGCCTCGGCTTCCTCTGCGGTGGCATGGGCGGTGTGGCCTTCCTGCCAAAGGAATTCGGCTGTGCGCAGGAACATGCGTGTACGCATTTCCCAACGCATCACATTTGCCCATTGGTTGCAGAGAATGGGCAGATCACGGTAGCTGTGGATCCAGTTCTTGTATGTGCCCCATATTATTGTCTCTGATGTGGGTCGCACTATGAGTTCCTCCTCCAGGCGTGCATCGGGATCCACTACCACTCCGTTGCCGTTGGGGTCGTTTTTCAACCGGTAATGGGTCACCACGGCGCATTCCTTGGCAAACCCTTCCACATGCTCGGCTTCGCGGCAAAGATAGGATTTAGGTATTAACAGCGGAAAATAGGCATTCTGAACACCGGTTTCTTTGAACATGCTGTCAAGCACATGTTGCATTTTTTCCCATATTGCATAACCGTAGGGTTTGATCACCATGCAGCCTCTTACAGCCGACTGTTCGGCGAGATCTGCCTTGACCACAAGTTCGTTATACCATCGTGAATAGTCCACACTCCTTTTGGTGAGGTCTTTGAGTTCTGTTGCCATTGCTGTTATATCGGTAGTTTGTTTTATTGATGTGCAAAATTACAAAAAAATAACGATATGCCAATGTCGGGCTTATTGTGAATAAGCACGGATGCGGTTCAGGGCTTGAGTTTTCTGTTGTGGGCCAGTGTTATCATTTTCGGCCCCGGCACAAAGAAAAATTCTATTCTGCGGTTGCGGCTTCGGTTTGCTCTTGTGTCATTAGGCACCAACGGCGCTATTTCGCCCATATCATAGTTGATAATGAACTGACGCTCATCGATTTTCTGATCATCGATCAGCCATGAATAGATTGTCTGGCTGCGTGCTGAAGCAAGCTCAGAGATATATTCGGGCGAGCCGGTGTCGTCGGTATGCACGGAAAACACTAATTTGTACATTTCGGGGTCGCTGAGTAACCGTAGCAGCGGTTTAAGCACCTTCGGGCCTTCGGGCATAAGCAATGTGTCGTTTGGGAAAAACAGTTTGTCCGTAGGCACTGTCACCACCATTACCTCACCGTTACGCATCAGTTCCACTATGTAGTCGTTCTTCAGGCGGTCCGCCTGTGCCCCCACATATTTTACTATGGCCTTATGCTCGTTCTTGCCTACTTTCGGAGTGGCAAGATTTTCCTCAAGATCCATGTCCAATGCGGCCGCCTCGTCATAGCCGGCATATGGATCTTCGAAAGCATCCTGTGCCCCGTTGGCACAGGGGGTGAGGATTGATGCAGTCAGAATCAGGATGCAGATTTTAAATAAGCGAATTTTCATATTCTATTTCTGCGGTTACTATTTCATCAACATCATCAGGGTCGATAAGGTTGCCGCTGTCCTTGGCAAGCATTTTTTTGACATGCGCTGTTATGGTGGCTATATCGTCCGCCTCATCAGTGTCATCATCGTTGATATCGAATGCGGTGAGACCGGCTTCATCGTAGTAGTCCCAGATAATGTCGATTACGTTAAGTATATCGTCATAGTCATAATCCTTGCATGCTGCCTCGGCAAGGCGATTTTTTATAAAAGCGATAGCTTTGTCTTCGTCGAATTCCATTGTCGCAATATATTAGGATATAGATTAAAGCAAATGTACGGCATAAATTCGTAGTGTGCAAATACTTTTTATAAAATTGACACAGGCAGTTCCGGATATTATGGGCGGAACTGCCTGTGCCAATTATAAATGAGAGGTGGATTACATGTTCATTCCGCCGTCTACCTGTATTACTTGTCCTGTAACATAGCTTGACATGTCGCTGGCAAGGAATGTTGCCACATCGGCAATGTCTTCGGGCTTGCCTCCGCGACGCAGAGGTATTTTCTTGGTCCATTCGGCACGTACATCGTCGGGCAGAGCTGCGGTCATGGCAGTTTCGATGAATCCCGGGGCAATGGCATTGGCGCGTATACCGCGTGATCCCACTTCCTGTGCTATGCTCTTGGCCAAAGCTATGAGTCCGGCCTTTGAGGCGGCATAGTTGGCCTGACCTGCATTGCCATGCACGCCTACCACCGACGCCATGTTGATTATGCTTCCCGAACGCTGACGCAGCATTATGGGAAGCACGGCGTTGATGAAATTGAACGCGCTTTTCAGGTTCACTGCTATCACAGCATCCCACTGTGCCTCAGTCATGCGCATCATCAGGCCGTCCTTCGTTATTCCGGCATTGTTTACGAGTATATCGATGGAGCCGAAGTCCTTGTGAACTTCGTTTACCACTTCTTTGGTCTGTGCGAAGTCGGCGGCGTTGGATGCATAACCTTTGACTTTCACGCCGAGAGCGGCTATTTCATTTTCGGTGGCTTTGCCGTTTTCATCAATTACCAGATCGGTGAATGCGATGTTTGCGCCTTCGCGGGCAAATCTGAGCGCCAATGCTTTTCCTATGCCGCGTGCGGCTCCGGTTATGAGCGCTGTTTTTCCTTCAAGTAGTTTCATTGCTTTATATATGAGAATGATTCAGAAATCCTTGTGATGTGGATTTTTCAGGTTGCAAATATAGCGAATTTTATATTTCTATCACACATGCACCGCATGAATATCCTCCGCCGAAAACTGTCAGTCCCACGTTTTCGCCTTTTTTGAATTTGTCGCGGTTCTGTGCGAACACTATTCCGGCTGATGCTGATCCGGTGTTGCCTAACTCTGCTATGTTGTTGATGAAATGATCATCGCTCAGACCGAGTTGCCGTGCCACCTGGGCTACTATGCGGGCATTGGCCTGATGGCATATTATATAGTCGAGTTCCGACGGAGTCCGGTTTAGAGGTGCTGTGGTTTTATCCAATGCCTCGATCATATATTTGCAGGCATGCAGGAACACATCGCGTCCGTCAGGCATGGTTATGCCTGATTCGCGTGGACGTAATTTGACCCCTTCAGGTCCTTTTCCTATATGGCCGAGTGCCCGGGTGTATATATGTGATATGCGTGGCTCGTTTTCGTTGGCCTGTTCCTTGGAGATGAAGAATGCCACGGCACCGTCGCCCCACAGATGTCCGCATTTGGGATCCGATTCGTTGGCATAATATGTGTTGTGTTCCGAGCTGATGAGCAGCGCCTTGCTGGCTTTCCCCATGGCAAAGTATCCTTCCACCACCTCCATGCCGTTGATAAGTGATGAACATGCGGAGGTCACGGCCACAGCCTTGGCATCAGTTATTCCAAATTTACGCTGTGCTTCATGGGCCAATGTGGCCACCGTATCTACAGGAGAATAAGCGGCCGCGACAATGAGATCCACTTCGTTTATGTCGTAGGGCAGGGAGTTCAAGGCATTCTCTACCGCCTCTATTCCCATGCTGATCTGATCTTCACCTGCTGCGGCTTTTGAGCGTGTTTTTATACCTGTGCGTTTGGTTATCCATTCGTCCGACAGCCCGTTGATAGATTCGAAGTAGGAGTTGGGCACACGTTCGGACGGGATGTAAAAGCCTGTTGCGTTTATATACATGGATAGTTATAGTTGATTATGGATAATTATGGGTATTTGGAAAAAATCTCGGTTAATGTTTCGTCACTACCGCCTGCATTATGAAAGCGATTATGTTGTCGCGTATTTCGGCCGGTGATGAATCCATGTCGGAAAAATTGTCGCGTATATACGAGAAATCCACCCCCTGGAAAGTCATACGCTCCACCGATACCAATCTACGGGCCTGAACCGGGTCGAAATCCCCGCTTTTTATTCCTTTTGTCAGTATGTCGTTGAGTATGGCATGTTCTTTTTCCAATGCCATTTTACGCATACGCTCCATCCGCCTGTAATCGCGTCCGAAAAGTGACAGGATAGTGTCGCGTTTCTGGAATGAATTGATTATCAGCTCGAAGCGTGCTTTGAGATAATGCTCTAATTTTTCAGCAGGAGCTATTTCCAATGCAGCTATTTCGCGCAGACGTTTCACAAGGTTTTCGCTTTCGCGTTCCACTACGGCGTTGTAGATCTCCCGTTTGTTCTTAAAGTAAGTGTAGATTGTGCGCCGTCCTTTTTCCGAGGCTGACGCTATATCGTTCATTGTGGTGTTCTCTATGCCTTTATGGGCAAAGAGCTGGCGGGCCACTTCAATTAATCTGTCACGTGTTTTTGTCACCATACAGGTTGCACACATTTGTTAAAACTGTGCGAAATTACACATTTTTATTTAATCGCGGACTATTATCCTTGGAAAATTTGTAATTTCGTATGTTAATTTAATTGCAGTGATTTTATCCGTAAATAAATATTTGAGATTTTTGCTTGCTATTTTCTTGTTTTTCAGTGTTCTACCGATAGCTGAAGGGCAGGGGACACCGCCTGTATCCATTTATGGAGGCAGCGATGCTGTGGTGGGATTATACATTGAGGATCTCTCCGACGGTAATGTCATCGTGAAGTCCAACTCCGAGAAATCCATGATCCCGGCAAGTATAATGAAAGCGTTGACCTCGGCCACAGCCCTCTCGATCTTTGATCCCGAAGGAACGTTCCGGACTCCGGTCACTACTACAGGTGCCATTCGTAATGGGGTTATAGAGGGTGATATTGTAATCTCCACTATCGGGGATCCCACGGTGGAGTCGCGGCATTTTCCGTCAAAACTCGGATTCGCCGACAGTGTGGTCAAGCATCTGAAAGGGCTTCATGTTACTGAGATCAAAGGGAGTGTGGTTATTGACGAGAAAGGATTTAAAGATGAGTCAACCCCGCAGGGATGGCTTGACGAGGACATAACGGCTCTTTATGGAGCCGGCCTGTATGCGTCGAATTTCCGTGACAACCATGTGGTGCTGAAACTCCCGTCGAAAGAAACGGTGCCGGTTACTCCGGCCCTTAAAATAAATGTCAATCCCTCTAAGGAGCGTCTTAAAGTGTCGCGCAAACGTGATACGAAAGTTTATGAAATTACCGGACGTATCCCGTCGAAAGGATTCGCGTCCAAATACACTAATCCGGCTCCAGGGTCGGCTATGAGGGCCGAGGTGCTTGACCGCATCCGCTCGGCAGGAATTAAGATAAGCGATGATGCTTCCGGTATAAAGAAAGGGACACGTGATCTGTATGTACATCATTCTCCACGTGTTATGGATGTGCTGCGTAGCCTCATGTTCCGTAGCGACAATATGATGGCGGAGGGAATGCTCAGGTCAACATTGCCGGGGCGCACCCGTGATGACGCCGCGCGGCGTGAACTGGAAATGTGGCGCGGACGGGGCCTTGACACGGATGGAGTTACCGTAAAGGATGGTAGCGGCCTCTCGCGCATGGACCGTATGACGCCTAAATTCATGGCTGAATTGCTTAAATGGATGGCTTGCAGTGATATGCGCGATGAATACACATCATTGTTTCCAAGGGCCGGAATGGAAGGCACCATGCGTCGTTTTCTCAAAGGCACGCCTTTGGAGGGCCGTATAGCCATGAAAACCGGAAGCATGCGTGGTGTGCAGTGCTTTGCCGGTTACAAACTTGATGACAACGATAAGCCTACACATGTAGTGGTGATCATGGTCAACAATTTCTCGGTAGGGCGTGATAAACTCCGCAGGGAGATTTCCGATATGCTTCTGAGCACGTTTGACATAGATTGGGTGGCTTTCGGTCAATAATGTAATTAAATACACATTATAGCAAAATTATAATATGGATTCAGAAATATGCGATGTATCATCGGCGGGATTGGACGGAATGTTTAATCTCAGCCTTGAGATAGAGGGACTTATATCGCTTCTTGTCACACGTGGTGATATGGCTCCCGAAGAGATATATGTATTGCTTCGTGAAAAGACAAGACTGCTGAATGACGGAATTGACCGTATAGTGGCGTCGCGCCTCGGCGAGGAAGTGCCCGATGTCCATAGTGTGGAGACAAAAGATTCTGCTGCCGCCCGTGAAAAAGCTGAACTGGAACGCTACATGGCATCTATTCCTGCTATTCCCGGTTTATCCGAGATATTTGATCAGGATTGTGACTATATGCCCGAAGAACCGTGTGCCGACATAATGATGTCGGGAGCGATAACTCAGGAGGCTGCGGATGAGGAATGTACTTGCTGTGAGGATGAACGTGTTAAAGATAACGAGGCTGTGGGACAGGCCGAGGAATTTGAACTGTCGGAAGATGCCGGTTTGGATATTCCTGTGGAACCCGTGCCGCAACATTGCGAGGAGGTAGTGGTTGAAACTAAAGAGCCGGAACAAGAACCTCACAAAGTCAATAGGCATTCGGAAACCGATATTCGTAAATTGTTTACGCTTAACGACAAATTCCGCTTCCGCCGCGAACTGTTCGGCAACAGCGAGATGGAGTTTGTGGATGCTCTTAATACGGTGAGAGCAATGCATTCCATGGCCGAGGCTGAGGATTATTTCTATAATGATCTTGAGTGGAATGCCGAAATTGAGGAAGTGAAGGATTTCATGCAGGTGATCCAGCAATATTTTGGCGACAGATAACAGAACTATGGGTGAAGGGAAATTATATATGGTGCCTACCCCGGTTGGAAATCTCGGAGATATGTCGCCGAGGGCTGTGGATACGCTCAGGTCAGTGGATCTGATTCTTGCCGAGGATACACGCACCAGCGGAGTGGTGATGCGTCATTTTGGTATAGACACCCCTATGGTGAGCTATCACAAGTTCAATGAACACGAAGCTCTGGAGCCTTTTATGCGCAGGCTTGAAGGCGGAGAGCAACTGGCTGTGGTAACTGATGCCGGCACACCGGGCATATCGGATCCCGGTTTCCTACTTTCACGTGAATGCCGTAGACGGGGCATAGAGGTGGAGACCTTGCCAGGCCCTACCGCATTTGTTCCGGCATTAGTCAATTCCGGCCTTCCCTGCGACAGATTTTGTTTTGAAGGTTTCCTACCTCCTAAAAAGGGGCGCTCCACACGTATACGCGAAATAGCGGCGTTACCTTACACGATCATCATTTATGAATCGCCTTTGCGGCTTGTGAAGACTCTTGAGGAGCTTGCCGAGGCATGCGGAGCGACACGGGCCGCATCGGTGTCGCGTGAGATATCCAAACTTCATGAAACTACCGTAAGGGGAACGATTCAAGAATTGATTTCTTATTTTTCGGTGAACACTCCCCGGGGGGAGATTGTTATTGTGTTAAGTGGCTCGGACCATGGGAAAGAGTCAAAAGTTCATCGTAATAAATTTAAGACTACAGAAACAGAATAATCACTTTTAACTATTTATGACATTATGAGAAAACTTTATGCACTGGCAGGTATTGCCCTGATGATTTTCGCAGCTTCGTCATGTAATGATGATCTGAAGAAACGCAATGCTGAGCTTGAGGGAAATGTAGATGAGCTTGTTGCCACTCAGGACACCTTGCTCTCTCTTGTCAATGATCTTACCGACGGCATGAATCAGATCAAGCAGCTTGAAAATATCATATCCACTCCCGGTTCACTGAACGGTGAGTCAGCATCGCAGAAAGAACAGATAAAGAATGATATGGTGGCAATCAAGCAGGCCCTTGAACAGCGTCGTCAGCGTCTTGATGAACTTGAAAAGAAACTTGCAAGTTCCGGTGCTGAGAATTCCAAACTTCTCAAAACCATCGCTTCGCTCAAGCAGCAGCTCGCCACTCAGGAGCAGGAACTTGTTGATCTCCGCGACAAACTTGCTTCGGCCAACATCCAGATAAAGGAACTCGGCGAGACTGTAAGCACCCTCAACACCGCGGTTGACTCACTCAACACTTCGGTTGCCACCGAAAAACGTGAGCGCGAGATAGCACAGGAAGAATCAGTGGCGCTCTCACGTGAACTCAACACCTGCTATTACGCTATCGGATCGAAGGGTGAGCTTAAAAAGAACAAAATCATTGAGACAGGTTTCCTTCGTAAGACCAAACTCATGAAGGGTGATTTTGACCAGAGCTATTTCACTACTGCCGACAAACGTTCGCTTACTTCCATTCCTTTGAACTCAAAGAAAGCGAAAGTGCTTACCAACCAGCCCGCAGGCAGCTATACTATAACCGACGTAAACGGCATGAAAGTGCTTAACATCACCAACCCTGAAAAATTCTGGAGCCTCTCCAACTATCTCGTAATTCAGGTTGACTGATGACGGAAATTGAACTTCTTGCACCGGCGCGTAATGCTGATATCGCTATAGAGGCGATAAGGCATGGCGCCGATGCTGTTTATATGGGGTCGCAAAGCCACGGTGCCAGAGCCGCTGCATCAAATTCATTGAATGATGTGGCGAGAGTGGTGGATATCGCACATAGTTTTAATGCACGTGTGTATGTCACACTCAACACACTTATATATGAGCATGAACTTGCCGAAGTAGAATGCCATATACGTCAGCTTTATCGTATAGGAGTGGACGCTTTGATTGTTCAGGATATGTCAGTGTTGCGTCTTGATATTCCTCCGATCGCTTTGCATGCCAGCACTCAGTGTGACATCCGTTCGGCTTCTAAAGCTAAGTTCCTTGAAAATCTTGGTTTCTCACAGCTGGTTCTTCCGCGTGAAATGTCATTGGCTGAGATCAAGGCGGTGAGGGATGCTGTCTCGGTGCTTCTGGAAGCATTTGTGCACGGAGCATTGTGTGTAAGTTACAGTGGCGACTGTCAGGCGAGCTTTATTTCTACCGGCCGCAGCGCCAACCGCGGCGAATGCAGTCAGATGTGCCGGTTGCCATACGATCTTAAAGACGGCAAGGGAAAAGATGTCGCACTCGGCCGCCATCTGCTGTCATTGCGCGACATGAACCGGTCGGCACGGTTGAGGGATATGATCAGCGCCGGTGTGACATCTTTCAAAATTGAAGGCCGGTTGAAAGATGTGGGCTATGTGAAGAATATAGTGGCTTATTATGACTCCCTGCTGCGAGATATAGTGGCGGAAAACAAAGGATTGGTGCGGCGTTCTGCGGGTAAAACGGAACTGACTTTTACCCCTATGCCCGATAAAAGTTTCAGCCGCGGATGCACTGAGTATTTTCTTGACGGGACTCCGGCGCCGGATTTCCGAATGGCTTCCATACATACTCCCAAGTCTAAAGGTACGTATGTTGGAACTGTTAAAAAGGTGATAAACAGGCGTGTGGTGGATGTAGATGCGGCGGTGACTCTTGCCAACGGCGACGGCCTTACCTATACTCTCCCCGGCGGTGAGCTTAAAGGATTCCGTGTTAACCGGGTGGATGGCATGCGGATAATGTCGGCTTTGGATATTGAAGGTATAAAACCCGGCATGAAATTAAACCGCAACCGTGACAAGGCTTTTGACGATATGCTTGCCGCACCGTCAGCTTCAAGGTTTGTGGAGGTAGATATATGTTTGCGTAAAGCTGCCGGCCTTATCGTGGCTGATGCTGCCGATACACGGGGAGTAAAAGTTTCGGTTACAGAAGAATATCTGCCTGATCCGGCTAAAACTCCCCAGGGGCTGCGCCAGCAGATGGAAATGGCTAAACTTGGCGCCACGAGTTACCGGTTGTGTCATTTTAAATCGGATGTGGGCGATAGGTTTTTACCTGCCTCACTTCTTGCCCGGTTGCGGCGTGCGCTTATCGAGTCTCTGGACCGAGCTTCACGTATGGTTTACTGTTATGATCTGCGGCGTCCGGAGAACCTGTCGGCTGAAGTTTATAAACCGGTCGTCGACCGTCATGAAAATGTAGCCAATACTATTGCCCGCAATGTTTATGAGTCACATGGGGCAATTGTTGAGAATATGGCTATAGAGGCAGGCGGGAAAGCGGAGCATGCCCCTGTGGTTATGACTACACGTTATTGTATAAGACGGGAGTTGGGAATATGTCTTCGCAAGCCTGAAGGACGTAAAGTACCTGAACCGCTTTCATTGTCTCATGGCCGTGACCGTTTCGAGCTGGAATTTTTATGCGGATCATGCGGAATGCGGATCCGGAAGGTTAATTGACATTATAAAGTGAAATTATTCGCCCCGGTGAACCATTGACAGTTGGTCATCGGGGCGAATAATTTATATCAGGATAGCTTTTTGCGATGTCAGAATGTAGCGTCGATATTCAGAGGTGATGTTATCTCCCAGGGAGTGTTGATGCTAAGCGTCGATGTGCGCTTATCGAAACTCCACAGCTTGCGGGAGGCTTTCTTTCCGTTTATTTTAAGTGTTTTCGGAGCTTGGTTTATTCCATGCACTTTCACAGTAAGTTCTTTTACTGCCGGCGCACCTTTCCATGAGCCTGAATTTACTGCGCTGATGTTCAGTGTGCCGTCATTGAATGTGTCGGCAAAGGTTATCAGGCTGTAATTATTTTCAGCTAACGAACGGGTTGACTGACGGTCATCCTCAAACATGGTGAAAGAACCGTTTTGTCCCTCCTTTGCATATACATTTATTGTATAGCGTGACGGATCATAATTCCGGGTATTCTCCATGGTGTAGTCAGCCATCGGGATAATTCCTCCGGCACGCACGAAACGCGGCAGAACGTTGAGAGGCGCATTGTATGTAATGGTGTCGCCTCCGGTTGCCGAGAATGCCGGGTTCAGCATATCCACCCATACTCCTTCGGGGAATACTATGGAGCGTTGGGTAGCCCCCTGTTTCATTACAGGAGCTATCATGACATCACGTCCCCAGAGATACTGGTCGGTGATATTGTCGAATTTTGATCCGTCGGCCTGATAATAACCCATAGGACGCACGAGCGGCTGTCCGTAGGCTGCATTCTCATAAGCAAGCGTATAGTTGTAAGGCAGCCACTGATAGCGTTCGCGGATAAGAGGCAGTATTATGTCCTGATGTTCCATATAGCGGTAGGGTTCGGCCACCTGCTGGGCATGCGTGCGGAGTATCGGGGAGAAGGTTCCCAGCTGAAGCCAGCGTACATAAAGTTCCGGATCTACCGGACGTTTTTCATCGATAGCAAAGCCTCCCACGTCATGACTCATATATCCCATGCCGCTGAGGCCGGAATTAAGCATTATGACTACCTGAGGGGCGAATCCTCCCCATGAGCGTGACACATCAGTTGACCAGGGATACACACTGTAACGCTGTAATCCGGCTGTTCCGCCGCGCATCATCGTCATAAGCCTCGTGTCCGGAAATTCCTCTTTGAACAGATCATATATTATCGAGGACCAGTCATTGCCGTATTGGTTGTGGTATGCCCGGGCCATTTTACCATTGTGGTGTATACCGGTCTCGGGATGCACCTCCGGTTCGCCGAGGTCGCCCCACCAGCCACCTACACCGTCGAGTGTAAGCTCCTTATAGCGGTTACGGAGCCATTTCCGGGTGGCAGGATTCGACACATCCCACATTCCGCCTTCGCCTACCCATATCTTCACTTCCTGGGGAGCGCCGAGCGAGTCGGTTGAATCTTTTACAAACAGGCCTTCGGCCACGCCCATATTGTAGTTGTCGATACCGCGTCCGTTGCGGAGCACATAGGGCTGGGAGATTGCTATCAGATTCACTCCTTTTTCTTTCAGGTCAGAGAGCATCTGCTTGTGTGAGGGCCATTGGTCAGGATCCCATGCAAGGCGTCCCATGTCCTGTTCTTTGCCATACCAGTAGAGGTCGAGGACTATTCCGTCGACAGGATAGCCGTTGGTTTTCAGAGTGTCGATCACACCACGGGTCTCGGCTTCGGTCTTGTAGCCGTACTTTGATGTGATATATCCGAGGCTCCAGAACGGTGGCAGATCCTGACGGCCGGTCAGGGCTGTGTACTGTTTCACAGCTTCGGAAAGAGATCCGGCACCGTTGATGAAATAATATGCTACCGGTTCGGTGGATTCGGTTATATATTCTATGGGATTGTTCATTATCATACGGGCTGCGGCGTAGTCGTCGAACAATACCGCATAGCCATTGGATGATATGAACAGCGGCATGGTTATGTTCATCTGTTTGATCCGGGATTCTCCGGCAGTATAACCATAGTTCTGTTTGTTGTACATCACAAGTGTGTCGCCTGCGAGATTATAGGAATAACCTCGTTCGCCCGCCCCATAGAATGATCCTGATCCCATGGTGGAAAGCCGCAGGATCTGTTCGCCGCCGGCTACTGTGCGTTCGCCGTTGTCAGCTATCGCACGGTTGCCGCCGGAAGAAATTGTCACGGCGCCGGTAGAGGAATTGAGTGTGGCTGTCACTCCGTTGTCAGTGGTAAGGACTTCGACCGCACCGGTGCGGTTTACAGAACCTTTGAAAGGCTGAGCTTTCATTATGACTGATGCGGAGGTTGGGGCGACTGCCCCTGCGGGAATGTTTTCCACTTTGATTATGTCGGGTGACAGGGCTGTTACACTGACGGTGCGTCCGTTGGTGAGGACTGTGGTTATTTTGCCGTCAGAAGCCCGGCTCCCGACAGCCACGGCAGTAATTGCCGTGGCTGTGAGAATGAGTCGGATTTTAAATTTCATCTTCAGATGTAAGTGATATATTAGCCTTTGAGTTATTTGCTGAGCCCCCGGCTGCGCAGAAGAGCTGACGCATCCGGACGGTGGCCGCGGAATCGTTCAAAGAGTACCATGGGGTCCTCGGTACCTCCGGCCTCAAGTATGTTGTGAAGATATGATGCCGCCGTAGCGGGGTCAAACACACCTTTTTCACGGAACAGTTCGAAACCGTCAGTGTCGAGTACAGCGGCCCACAGGTAGGTATAATAGCCTGAGGCATAATGGTCGTCACCGAACACATGTTTGAAATACGGGCTGCGGTAGCGGAATGTGAGTTCTTCGGGCATTCCTAATTTACGTGCCACTTCATTTTCGAATCCGGCCACGTCGATATCTTCTGCTTCAGGGTTGAGGTGGCCCCAGGCTAAGTCGAGGAGTGCCGCACCTGAAAGCTCTGCGGTCATGAAGCCCTGGTTGTGGGTTGCGGCTGCATGAAGTTTGGCTATGAGGGAGTCGGGTATTGTTTCTCCTGTTTTCCAGTGCTTGGCATAGGTTTTCACCAATTCAGGCTCCAATGCCCAGTGTTCATTGATCTGTGAGGGAAGTTCCACGAAGTCGCGGTCAACATTTGTGCCCATCTGGGAGGGATATTTGGCTCTGGAAAGCATGCCATGCAATCCGTGGCCGAATTCATGGAAGGTGGTTTCGATCTCGTCAAGTGTGAGCAGCGAAGGTGTAGTGGCGGTGGGAAGTGAGAAGTTACCGACATTGTAGACTATAGGACGTATGGACGTGCCGTCAGGCTTGATGCATCCGCCTACAACAGCGTCCATCCAGGCTCCCTGACGTTTGGAGGCACGCGGGAAATAATCGGTCATGAATATGGCTACATGTTCTCCTGCCGCGTCTTTTACCTCATATACAGTTACTTCAGGATGATATTTGGGAGCGTCGGGAAGCTCTGTGAATGTAATTCCATAAAGTTTCTCGGCAAGATTGAAAATGCCTTTGCGCACGCTATCCACAGCGAAATATTGCCGTACTTCGTTTTCATCGAGGTTGAACTTGCGGCGGCGGTCCTTGTCGGCATAATAATAGTAATCCCACGGGGCTATTTTGAAGTCATGTCCTTCCTCTTTCACTATGGCCTGCATATCGGCTACTTCTTCCTTTACCTTGGCCACAGCCGGAGTCCATATCTGCATAAGGAGATTTTCGGCGGCTTCTGGAGTCTTGGCCATGTATGGGGCCGTGCGATAGGATGCGAAATCCTTGAAACCGAGCAATCTGGCTTTCTCAGCACGCTTTTTGAGAATCTCTTTTATCACAGGGTAGTTGTTATATTCTCCCGATGATGCGAGGGAAGTATAGCCTTCCCACATCTCACGGCGAAGGTCGCGGTCGTCGGCATACTGGAGAACCGGAAGGCGGCTCGGGGCATGTAGTGTGAACACCCATTTGCCTTCCATTCCGCGCTTGGCAGCTTCTTCGGCCGCAACGGCTATGCTGCCTTCGGGCAGTCCCGACAGGCGCGAAGCATCCTCGACAACAATTCCGAACGCATTGGTGGCGTTAAGAAGGTTGCGGTTGAATTTTATATAAATTTCGGTAAGGTCGTTGTTTACTTTTTTCAAGGCTTCTTTGTCGGCTCCCTGAAGAAGGGCGCCGTTGAGTGAGAAATCCTTGTAGTATTTCTCCACCAGGCGGCGTTCGGGAGTGGGCAGATTGAGCGACGAGAGATTGTCGTAAACTGTTTTTATGCGGGCAAACAGTTTGTCGTTGAGCATTATCTCGTCATTGAATTTGCTGTAAAGCGGCATTACCACATCGGCTACTTTTTCCATTTCCGGTGTGTTCAGTGCCTCCGAGAGGCCGAAGAATACACCTGCGGCGCGGTTCAGATCCTCACCTGAGTAATCGAGAGCTATTATGGTGTTCTCGAATGTGGGAGCTTCGGGATTGTCGCAGATCGCTTTTATTTCAGCCCGCTGGTTTTCTATCGCTGCCTTTATGGCCGGCACGTAGTGTTCGGGCTTTATTTTTTCATACGGAGGTATGCCGAATGGTGTGTCAAACGGTTTCATGAGCGGATTGTCCGCTGCTGTTGATGTCTGCGACATGGCTGGAGGTGTAAACGGTGCTGAGGCTGCTATGGCTGCCGCGCACATTAATAGATGCTTTTTCATGCGGGTTGGATTATTATGGTTAAGATTGTTTTATTCCGATGGATTGGATGAAGTTTTATTTTCGATTTCAAAAGTTACACAAAGCGGATAGTGGTCGCTGCTTTTCTGATTGCCGCGGGTTATATCGATGGAACGGAAATTTCCCCGGTAGAACACGTGGTCTATGCGGAAATATAGCCGGTTTTTGTTGTATGTATGTATCATGCCGAACGCCGATTCGGAATAGGCATCGGTCAGTCCGGCGTTCTCAAGCGCTCTTGTCGGCCAGCAACCTGGGGTGTCGTTGAAATCACCGCATACTATCACATTCATATTTTTGTGACGGTTGATAAACTGTATGAGTGAATCGGTCTGTATGGCTCTGACAGCGAAAGCTGCCGCGAGTTTGTTGAACGTGGAGTTTTTGAGCACATTTATTTTTTCTCCGTTGATCTTGCCTGATGTCATTTGTTGGAATGAGGCTTTGTCGGTATTGTTTAGCCCTATTGACTGCAAATGACAGTTGACCACTAATAATGAGTCACCTTTAATTGTGGTTTTGAAACCCTGAAAAGGCACCGGAACGCCGGCTCCGGGTGGCATATGGGGTGTGGGCACTATCTCCACTGGTTCTTTACAGAATATTGTGGCCGCTCCCGATATTACCGAAAGACGGTAGGGATAACGAACCTTGATACTGTCGTATTGATCGACATTGGCTGCCAGCGCCCGGCCCCAGGGATCGCTTTTGGCCTCCTGAAGACACACTATGTCGGCATCCTCAGCCAATATATATGCTAACGATGGGTTGGAGGCGTCGATAGAACGTTTGCCTGTGTAATCGCGGTAACTGCATATATTATATGTAAGCAATTTAAATGAATTTGGTCCGTTGAGCTGTTCTTCCGACGGACTGATTACGTTGAGCGGACACACCCGCAGAGTGGGACCCAGAGCGATGACTACCGCTATGAAGGGTATCAGAGCCTGTTCGCGGGCAAAATAAAGGTTAATGGCTGTTACCGGAATGAGCATCCATATCAGTATAGGGAATGCCATGTTCATCATAGGGGCTATTTTCCCGATAAAGTTGGATGTGTCGGGCCGAACCATACCGCTGTAAGCGGTTGCCACGTAAAGGATAGCCATTATTATATTGGCTATCAAAAGCGCCCGGTGGGTGCGCGATGACGGTAAATGTTTTTTCAGATGCTTTATTGTCATTTTATATCCGTGCTGTTTATTATTCGATGTTGCTGTTCGGCCGACAGGGATTCAAATCCGCTCTGCTCCAATCGTTGTAAACTATCGGTTAATGTGCGCCAGGCCATAGCGTTGTCCTTTCTGCTTTTTTCACGACGTCGGAACCATTCTACTATTGCCCCGGCAACTATTCCGGCGCAAAAACCACTGATATGCGACACTAAGGCATTGTATCCGATATGGGTGGCGGAAATGATATCTGTTATAATTATGGCTGCGGTGATTGAACTCAGCGGAATATGCATTACAGTAACGCGCGGTCGGGCAACTGTAACCGCCCCCATGAGCGCCGTTACTCCCGCTGATGAACCTATTAGCATATACTCGTTCCCAATACTGTAAGCAGCTGATCCACCTGCCACGCCGCCCAAAAGGAATATTACGGCACATATTGCAGGATGGGTGTATCTGAGGGCTATATTACCGTAGAGGGTCAGGCCGACTATATTTGCAGCTAAATGTATGCCGTCGATATGTACCCACATATATGAGAAGAGTGTCCACGGCCGCTCAGTCCATGATCCCGGGCTGCAATTCAAGGCAACATTGTCAAGAATCTGAGGCCCTGTATCAGGACATAATCTCAATGCCATATATATTAATGTGTTTATGGCGGCGATTACATATATTTCACGTTTAATAGAAATCGCCATGAACCACACCCTTCTTTTTCCAGTAATATATCATAAGGAATCCGAATATCATGCCTCCGAGATGGGCGAAATGTGCCACACCGTCGTTGGCTCCGAGCCCGAGCAGCAGCTCTATGACTCCATATCCTATCACTATCCATTTGGCTTTTATAGGCACAGGGATAAAGAATAGGTAAAGCGGACGGTTGGGAAACAACATTCCGAATGCAAGGAGTATTCCGTAAATGGCTCCGGACGCTCCGATGGTGAGATATGCTTTGTTAAGGAATACTTCCTGCCATTTGTCAAGCAGTCCGTCAGCATAGGCTTGCCGCACAGTCTCCATATCGGCCCCTGTGTTGTTCGCCACGAAATGGAACAGATCAGGCTGCCATGTCACCATCCACACCAATTCCTGTATTATACCGGCGCCTATGCCGCATGTTATATAGAAGAACAGGAACCGCGACGATCCGAGCACCCACTCCAATGTGCGCCCGAACATCCATAGGGTGAACATGTTGAAGAACAGATGTGCGAATGATGTGGTGGAGTGCATGAACATGTAGGTCAGAAATTGCCATGGATAAAATTCTCCGGCACTCCAGTAATGCAGACCTCCGAGCGATTCAAGGTCGAACCCTAATTTATTAGGAACTATCAGCATGGCCAGCCATACGATAATATTAATTATTAAGAGGTTCTTCGTAACCGGGGGGATGTTGCCCCAAAATGAATTGCGTATTCCGTTCATTGATTATTCTGTGTAGGCTGAAACAGCCGTTGATTTATACTGCAAAATTAACGAAAAACATCCAATCGCCGACTCTGATCCCCAATTTTAGCGGTCGATTAGCTTTTTTTTCTGATTTTTTTGCCTTTGTTGTATGTTTTCCGGAGATAAACACTATATTTGCAAACAGTTATTACAACTCTTTCAAATTATACCGCATTATGAACAAAACCGAACTCATCAGCGCTATCGCTGAAAAAGCAAACCTTTCCAAGGTCGATGCAAAAGCCGCCCTTGATGCCATGATTGAAGCAATAGGTGGGGCCCTTGAAAACAACGATAAAGTGGCTATCCTCGGCTTCGGCACATTCTCTGTAAATGAAAAACCGGCACGCACGGGTATCAATCCGCAGACAAAGCAGAAAATTGAAATAGCAGCCCGCAAAGTGGTTAAATTCAAACCCGGTGCAGAACTTGCTGCCAAGGTTAAATAATATCAGGTATATGACCTTATATAAAAGGTGAGCCTATACAGGCCCACCTTTTATTGTATTATGTGACAGGGTTTTTATTCTGTTTTTCTAAGATCATCGATTTCAGCTATTGCAGTTTCGTCTATTCCTTGCATTTTATTATAGATGGCGAAAGCTACTGTTATGCCTACTGCGAATAAAGCTACTGTTATGCCTACCGGAATCCACGGATTTATCTCGGCATGACTCAGTGCCTTGCAGTATATCTCATACTCCAACCATATAATCCAGCATATCAGCAGGGGTATTTCGATAGCCATCTGCTGGCGGCGCATTTTCTTTTGTTTGATCAGCCGTTCTTTCAATTCGATCAAGGGCATTGTGGCGGAATTATCTTCTTTAAGGCGGTTGATTATTACATCCCATACAACATCAGTTGCTATCATAATCATAGAGATTATAATGAATGGCCAGCTTATGCCCCATCCTCCACGCATACCAACCATAAAGAGGAAAAGAAGGGGAATAATGGCATAGACTTCAATTTTTACAAACCTTTTATTCCAGGATAATTTTTTTGCCATAGCCTGCCTGATGCACATGTCACTGAATATTTTCTGGGCCTGTAGAGCTTCGCGGAGATCTTTCATCTCTTCCCGTATCTGTTCTAATTCGTGATTGTCGGTGTTATATGATTTATTTTCCATCTTATTTTTAGTTATTCGGTTATATTCAATTTTTTAAGCTTTTCACGTATCCTCACCAGACGCACTCCGACAGCTTTGGCGCTTATTCCTATGATAGCCCCGATTTCCTCATAGGGCATATCTTCAAGCCATAGCAGAACTATGGCGCGGTCGAAAGGTTCAAGCATCTGGATCCTGCGGTGAAGCAAATGGGAGCTACGTCCTTCGCATGTTTCCTCCGACAATATTCTCGAATCGATTTCCAGTGGACTGTATAAGGGCGATTTCTTTTTCTTGCGGTCGAAAGAGATGCAGGTATTCAGTGTGATGCGGTACACCCATGTGTGCAGTGAGCTTTCTTTACGGAATTTCGGAAGTCCGAGCCATAGATTTATCAGCGTATCCTGTGCCAGATCATCGGCTCCGGCTTTGTCGGGGGCAAACATGAGGCAGATTGAGTAGATCGTGCCCTTCTCTTGTTGGACAATGTTTTCAAATGTGGTTTTCAGTTCATCCATTTTTGTTTTAGTGAATTGTTTGCATCTTAGACGCAATCTGTGCGGGAAAGCTACACAAAGGTATCAAAATTTATTTTGAATTTTCGCGGCCTTTGTGTAAGTTTGCACCTGCGAAAGCGCTATACCGATTATCGGAATAAATCAACCTTTAAAATAAAATCAAGATGTTAAGCGAAAAAATGCAAGCTGCCATCAATGAGCAGATTAACGCTGAGTTGTGGTCGGCTTATCTTTATCTTTCAATGGGCATGAAGTTCGAGAATGCGGGACTGCCCGGTGTGGCCAACTGGTTCAAGATCCAGTTCAAGGAAGAACAGGCACATGCCGAGATTTTCATGAATTATGTGAACCAGCGCGGAGGCCGCGTAATTCTCAAACCTATAGCCGAGGTTCCTTCTGATTGGGCTACTCCCCTGGATGCATTCAAGGATACATTGGCTCACGAACGTAAAGTTACTGCTTTGATAAACGATCTTTACGCACTTGCCGAATCCGAGCATGATTATGCCACCCGCGAAAGCCTCACATGGTTTGTTTCCGAGCAGGTGGAAGAGGAAGAGACCGCTCAGCAGCTCATCGACAAGTTCACCCTTATAGGAAACGACGGAATGGGCCTCTATATGCTTGATCAGGAGCTTGGAGCCCGCACTTATAATGCTCCTTCTATTCTTGCCGGAGCCTGATCCTATAGGCTGAGAGATATTCATAACGCGGGGTTCCTTGTCGTGAGGTGCCCCGCGTTGTATTTGTCCGTTTGAGCCATATTGTTTACCTTTGGTGATAATTTCAATAGCTGATGGATTCCACCGAAAAACAGAAAATGAACCGGGAAACTTCCCGCAAGAGTCTTTTATGGAAAACCATGCTACCTGTTCTGATAGGAGCAGCTGTGGCGTGGTGGCTTTTCCGTGATGAATTCAGCGCTGATGTGTGGCAGTCGATACGTTGGGACAGATCGGTGGCTTTCGGGCTTGTTCTGGCTATATTGGCGGGCATAGGCCGCGACTTTGGCATGACGTGGCGGTTCCGTGAACTTACGGACCGGAAGCTTACATGGGGCAATGCCACCAATGTGTGTATGCTTTGGGAATTTACCTCGGCTGTGACTCCCTCGGCTGTGGGCGGAAGTGCTCTTGGCATGTTTTTTCTTAATTCGTATGGAATAAGCATGGGATGTGCCACGACTCTTATCCTGACCACACTGATTCTGGATGAGGGATTTTTTGTCGCGGCCGTTCCGTTGGCCATGCTGATCTGTGATCCCGGAGAGCTGTTCGGCTTTGCCGGTTCGGACCATGCCTTTTTTACAAGCCTTAAAGGTGTGTTCTGGCTTGTATATGCCGGCATTGCGGCATATACGCTTCTCCTTGTGCTTGGAGTTCTTGTAAAGCCGCATCTCATACGCAGGTTCCTTATGTGGCTGTTCGGTATGCGGTGGCTGCGTCGTTGGAGTGGGGGAGTCGACCGCCTTACCTCGAATATGGTGGAGGCAAGCCATTCACTGCGGAGCAATAACGCCATGTGGTGGATAAGGGTTTCTGCGGCCACTTGCGTATCATGGATTTCGCGGTTTCTGATGGTAAACGCATTGTTTTTTGCATTTGCTCCCTATGCTTCCCAGCTTGTTGTGTTCTGCCGTCAGGTAGTTGTGTGGGTTATCCTTATGGTTTCGCCTACTCCCGGCGGAAGCGGCGTGAGCGAATGGCTGTTCACGGAATATTATGGCGACATGCTCCATATAGCAGGACTGGCGGTGCTGATAGCATTGTTCTGGCGCGTGCTCAGTTATTATGTGTATCTGCTCATAGGGGCCGGAGTGTTGCCGGCCTGGATACGCCGTAAGGTTCGTAAACGGGCCGCTGAATCTAACGATAAACAATAAAACACTATATGGAAATGGAATTTATAGCTATTATTCCTGCCCGTTACGGGTCTTCGCGGTTTCCGGGCAAACCGCTTGCCGATTTAGGCGGCATGACGGTGATAGAACGGGTCTACCGTCAGGCTGCCAAGGCTGTTGACCGTGTGGCTGTGGCCACTGACGATACCCGTATTGCCGAAGCTGTCGAAGCGTTCGGCGGAACGGCTGTCATGACTTCACCTGACCACCAGAGCGGCACTGACCGCTGCATGGAGGCATGGCGAACGCTTGGCGGTGTGGGCGACGTGGTTATCAATGTGCAGGGTGACGAACCGTTTGTCCGGCCTGAGCAGATACGCACGCTGATGGCATGTTTCGATGCACCTGAAACAGATATAGCCACACTTGCCCGGCCTGTGGCTTCCGGCACTCCTTATGAAGTGATAGCCAATCCTAACCGGCCGAAGGTCACTGTTGATTCACGAATGAATGCATTGCTTTTCAGCCGTTCTGTAATTCCGTATGTGCGTGGTGTCGAGCCGGATGAATGGACGTCACATTTCAATTATCTGCTTCATGTGGGTATGTATGCCTACCGTAGCGAAGTGCTGGAACGGATAAGTTCGCTTCCGCGTTCACCGCTTGAAACCGTGGAGTCGTTGGAACAGCTGCGCTGGCTTCAGGCAGGTTTCAGAATACGGGTCGGGCTTACTGACTGTGAGACAATCGGTATCGACACGCCCGAAGATCTTATGCGAGCAAAGGAATATATAGCGTCTCTCTGAAAAAATAGTATACATATGATTGATCGGTCAATACCTCTTGAGGTGCGGGATATCTGTCTCGGCTCCATGCCTGAACCGGATGTTACGGTGCTGCCTAACGGTATCACACTCCACACATTTGCATCCGGAAATGTCGGCGTGTGCCGTCTGTCGGTTGTAATTCAGGGCGGTGAGGCTGAAGCCCCGTCGGCACCATTGGCCAAGCTGTCGGCACAGATGCTTACCGAGGGTGCGGGTGGTATGACCGGAGCGGAAGTGGCCGAGAGCCTCGACTATAACGGCGCATGGATCACCTCTAAATCTGACAGCCACCATAGATCGGTTACACTTTTCTCATTGACGCGCAACCTTAAGCCGCTGTTGCCGTTGATTTCCGATATGGTGTTCATGCCCCGGTTCGACGAGGGCGAGTTTGAGGTGTATCGTGAGCGTATGGCTCAGGCATTGGACACTGATCTTACAAAACCATCATATGTTGCGGCCAAAGGGGCTGAATGTGCTTTTTTCGGGCATGGTCATCCGTTTTCCCGTGAGGTGTCGCCTCAGGATATACGACGGTTGACCACGGAGGCTGCGGCTGAGTTCCACCGAACGGCGTTGAACGGTAAGAATATTCATGTTTTCCTTGCAGGCAATTTCGATGACAGATTGCGTCAGGAAATAGCTGATTTCTGGGGTGCGGTAGATGCTATGGGATCAGGCCACAGTTTGTTGCTTGAACCTCCGCGGATTACGGCAGATCGAGGACGCAGGATTCATATTCCCGTTTCCGGGGCTGTTCAGAGCGCTATAAATATTATGATCCCTGCCATTATGAGGACCGATCCTGATTATGAGGCATTGCGTATCACCGTTATTGGCCTTGGCGGATATTTCGGCAGCCGGCTCATGGCAAATATCAGAGAAGACAAGGGCATGACTTATGGCATAAGTGCCTCCTTGCTGGGTTATCATGAGGCCGGAGCGGTTTCCATTACCACGCAGGCCGATGCGGATTATGTGGATGATGTCGTTAAGGAAGTGGAACGTGAGCTGGATCGTATGGCTTCCGGCGATTTTTCCACGGATGAGTTGCAGCGGCTCCGTAATTATGTTTCATTGGTGCTCGCATCGCAATTGGACTCCCCATTCTCCATTATAGACTATCATGAATCACATATCACGGCGGGTACTCCAGCCGATTATTTCCAACGACAGATTGATGCGTTGAAAAATCTTGACGCCCGGCGCATAGCTGAACTCAGCCGGCGTTATCTGGTCCCGTCACGAATGGTAGTTGTCACTGCCGGATGACTTTAGCCATCGGATTTGTGTATCTATTTGATTGAGTCGATAAGGGCGGTGAGCCGGTTGCGTATTTCGGTAAGTCGGGTCAGTGCATCGGTATGACGGCTCACACCTGTAGGATTTGATCTGAGTTCGGCTAATGCGGCTTCGATCTTAAGTCCGCGTGTGCGCAGCAGATATTGGATCATGCGCAGGCGGTGAAGCTGTGCAGGAGTATAGAGCCGCCGTCCTGTTGCAGTCCGTTCCGGTTTAAGCCGTGGAAAATGGCGCTCCCAGAACCGCAGTGTGGATGCGGGTTCTCCAAGGAGTTCGGACACTTCGCTTATACGGTAATATTTTTTGTCAATGGAGTCTTTCACGTATGCAAATATACATTCCCGCCTTGAATCCTGCAACTATGGCTCTTTTGTTATTTCTCTACCAAAGCGTGTACGGCAAACGAGCCGGCTGTAGGAATGGACTCCCATTTTCCGAAGGAATGGAAATTGAAGCATCCGGCCATTACAGTGGATTTTATGTCTATCACCCGGCCATGGAAAGGTTCGAGAAATTCGAATTCAACCATAGTGTCACCAGTGATCATCAGCGGTTCTGGCAGAGTGTAGGTGAATCTTCCGTTATCGTCCAATTCCTCTTTGCGGTAAGTAAAAATGATCTCACGTTCCGATACATTGGTCCACTCACCGTTCTTTTTATTGTATATATTGAGGCGGAATGGCATTCGTTCCACACTGTTTTCTCGCTGTATCCAGCCCATACTTACAGATTTTATCCACGCGCGTTTGCCTACCTTGCATCTCACACCTATTCCCGTGCCCTCAGGATGTCCGGATCCTACCTGTACTTCAAAAAAACCTCCCATTCCGGTGCGCCCGAACGTCTTTGCCTTTACTTTTGGAGCAGTGACTTCAACCGATTGCAGTGAATGAGGGTTGGCTTGGAGGCTGATTGTGGCAGAGTCGCCCATGCTACGGAGATTGGTGACAGTCAGGTGAACCGGTATGTATCCTATTGAGGAGACCATTACTGTGTCGGAGGATGATATGCCGGTCAATCTGAAGTCAAACCTGCCGGTGGAATCTGCAAGACTGCCTGCATGGCGGGCGGGAACGGAGATTGTAGCATACGGAATACGTTTCCCAGAAGTGTCGGTTACAAACCCTCTGAAATGTGTATGGGATGATGCGTGAATCAGGGCTGTTGTAATATATAACGCTATACAAAGTGTAATTCTCATAAAAACAAGTTGGCTGATGATACTAAACTGTGGCAAATTTAGACCGTTTGCTCCGTTGGAAATGTTTACCCATACTAAAATAAACCTAAAATTTGTTATGGCTACACATAATTCCAACGGTTAATACGCATTTTAATTGGAGTTAAATGAAATTGTTGGAGATAGGAGGTGAGTTTGCGGATTGGGAGCGGGGAGTTTACGGGAAAAATCATTAAATTTGCAACTTGATAGAAAGTAAAAAGAAACCCCGATATATTCTTACAGTGAAAATGTTGACTTCAAAGGAGATTCGTGAATCGTTCAAAAGTTTTTTCGAAAGCAAAGGTCACAAAATAGTGCCGTCGGCACCCATGGTCATAAAGGATGACCCTACACTCATGTTCACCAATGCGGGCATGAATCAGTTCAAGGATATAATACTTGGCAACGCAACGGCCAAATATACCCGTGTGGCCGATTCGCAGAAATGTCTGCGTGTAAGCGGAAAGCATAACGATCTTGAAGAGGTGGGAAAGGACACTTATCATCACACCATGTTCGAGATGCTCGGCAACTGGTCGTTCGGCGACTATTTCAAGCGCGAGGCCATAGACTGGGCCTGGGAATATCTGGTGGATGTGCTCGGTCTTGACCCCTCACGCCTTTATGCCACAGTGTTTGAAGGCGCTCCCGACGAAGGGGTGGGCCGCGATGACGAAGCTGCCGGTTATTGGGAGGAACATCTTCCTGCCGATCATATAATCAACGGCAACAAGCATGATAATTTCTGGGAAATGGGTGATACGGGACCCTGCGGACCATGTTCGGAAATTCATATTGACCTGCGTTCCGATCAGGAGCGCGCCGCCGTAAGCGGGGCCGATATGGTCAACAAGGACCACCCTCAGGTGATAGAGATATGGAACCTTGTGTTCATGCAGTATAACCGCAAAGCCGACGGCTCGCTACATCCCCTTCCAGCAAAGGTTATAGATACCGGAATGGGTTTTGAGCGCCTTTGCATGGCATTGCAGGGAAAACAGAGCAACTATGACACCGACGTGTTTACTCCCCTTATCAATAAAATATCTCAGCTCAGCGGCAAGAAATATGGCGAGGATCATGATGTGGATGTGGCCATGCGTGTGCTTGCCGACCATGTGCGCACCATAGCTTTCTCCATTGCCGATTCGCAACTCCCCGGCAATGCCAAGGCCGGATATGTGATCAGGCGCATACTCCGCAGGGCTGTGCGTTATGCCTATACATTCCTTGGCGCGCGACAGGCATTTATGTATAAACTCGTTGATACACTTATCGAGTCGATGGGTGATGCCTATCCGGAGTTGAGAAGCCAGCGCGAACTGATAATAAGGGTTATAAAAGAGGAGGAGGATTCGTTTCTGCGTACTCTGGAGAACGGCATAAAGATGATAGAAGACGGAATGGCCGCAGCCAAGAAGCAAGGTTCATCTGTGCTCCCTGGCCATGAGGCGTTTTTGCTTTACGACACTTACGGCTTTCCTCTCGACCTTACGGAACTTATCCTGTCGGAGAACGGTATGACTCTCGATCGTGAGGGATTCGACGCCGAGATGAAAAAGCAGAAAGAACGCGCCCGCAATGCCGCCGCTACCGAGGCTACCGACTGGGTGACAGTGAACGATGGCGAACCTGAATTTGTGGGTTACGATACATTTTCTTGTGCCACACGCATACTGCGTTACCGCAAAGTAAAGCAGAAGAATAAGGAATATTATCAGATAGTGCTTTCACGCTCTCCTTTCTATGCCGAGATGGGTGGTCAGGTAGGCGACCGCGGTCGGTTGTGTTCCGGCGAAAGCAGTATTGACATATACGACACAAAGCGGGAGAACGGCATGAGTGTGCATCTCAGCCATGAACTGCCCGAGGATGTGACAGCTGAGTTTACCGCCGAGATAGATATTGCTGCACGCAAGGCCACGTCGGCCAACCATACGGCTACACATCTGTTGCATCATGCGTTGCGTCAGGTGCTTGGCACTCATGTGGAGCAGAAGGGATCGTTTGTGTCGCCTGAAGTGTTGCGTTTTGACTTCTCCCACTTCCAGAAACTTACACCTGAGGAAATCCGTGAGGTAGAACATTTGGCCAACGCGGCCGTAAGAGCTGCCACTCCGCGCGACGAACACCGCAATGTGCCTATTGCCGAAGCTCAGGCAATGGGTGCTATGGCGCTTTTCGGAGAGAAATACGGTGAGGAAGTGCGTGTGATCCGTTACGGCGACTCCATAGAGCTATGTGGCGGTACACATGTGGACAATACAGGAAATATAGGTATGATCCGGATCATATCAGAGAGCAGTATCGCTGCCGGCATACGTAGAATAGAGGCTATAACAGGTGAGAGGGTGGAATGTGCTATGGATGAAATGAGCGATGCTCTTAAGGCCATGGCGTCATTGCTCAACAACACTCCCGATGTGGTAAGCGCGCTGAAACGATCGATAGAGGAGAATGCACAGCTTAAAAAACAGGCTGAGGAATATTTCAATGAACGTGTGGCCAATCTGTCGCGTCAGTTGCTTTCCGAAGCCCGCATAATCAACGGCATAAAGGTTGTGACACTTACGGGGCCGCGTATTCCCGATGTAGTGAAGAACATAGCGTTCAAGATTCGTGAAATGTCACCTGAGCACACCGCATATATAGCTGCTACCCATGATCTTGCAGGCAAACCGTTGCTTACGGTGATGTTTACCGAGGATCTTGTTAAAACCGGACTGAATGCCTCTGTAACCGTACGTAATGCCGCCAAATCAATAAAGGGTGGCGGTGGAGGTCAACCCGGATTCGCGCAGGCCGGAGGAAAGGACTCCGACGGTCTCACCGCTGCATTTGACGAGATGATGAAATCCGTTGACAAACAGTGAACCGGCGTAATTTCTGTAAAATAACAGCATTGGCCGCCGGTTTTCTGGCGTTGCGCGGACACGGTTCTCCGTTGGCGTTGCCTGTATCCGGACATGTTCGTGGTATAGGCCGGTGCCGTGTGACTGTGATCAGGCGCAACTGTTTTTACGATCTGCAAAGCCGCTATCTTGAAGATCCGGAACTGGGACCTTGCCGGCATTTTCACGAAGGGCAGCAGTTCACCGTATGTTCGGACGGGAACCTTAAAGCTCCCGAGGGATTTTGTCCCAAGGCATGGGAATGTATATCAGCGCATGTGGCGGGTGTGTTGGATTCGGCCACGGACTGCGATTGTGGTAATGCGCCTGTCGACAACTCGGTTATAGCTTGTTGCAACGACGGAACCCGTCCGGTAGTTTTCAAAATCACTCCTTTGGCCCACCATGAAAGTTAGGAAGATACATATTCTATTTCTATGGCTGATGGTGTTATTGTCGGGCCTGTTGTTGCATGCCTGCGGATCTGCGTCACATACTCCGGATTCGCGCAAGGTAGTGACAGTGAGCCTTCCTCCGCAGAAATTCCTGCTTGACCGGATTGTGGGCGACCGCATGGAGGTGCGCTGTTTGCTCGGGCAGGGGAGTGATCCGGAAAGCTATGAACCCGGCATGTCGCAGATGCTCAATCTTGAAAAAAGCGTGGCTTATTTCCGTATCGGGCATATCGGGTTTGAGGATGCTATTATAGATAAGGTGAAACAGGCCTGTCCGGATCTTGAGATATTCGATAATTCCAAGGGCGTATCGTACGTGTTCGGCACGCATGGTGATGAGTCACCGGATGAGGTGGATCCCCACATATGGAGTTCGCCGGCCAATGTCAGGATTATAGCAGCCAATATGCTGCGGGCCGCGGTAAGTGTCGATTCAGTCAATGCCCCGTATTATGAAGCCAATTTCCGTAGGCTTATGGCTACTGTAGATTCGGTGGATCATGTAGTGGGTGAAATGGTTGAGGCTGCTCCGTCAAGGAGTTTTGTTGTGTGGCATCCATCGCTCAGTTATTTTGCCCGCGATTATGGATTGAAGCAGATAAGTCTTGGGGCCGAGCATAAGGAAAGTTCGGTGGGCGATCTCCGCCAGCGGGTGGGTTTGGCTAAGGAAAGCGGCGCCCGGATATTTTTCATGCAACAGGATGTGGATTCACGGGCCGCTCAGTCAATAGTCAGTGAAACCGGATTGAAAGCGGTATCTGTCAATCCCCTTAATTACAGATGGGACGAGGAAATGGTTAATACGGCCCGTGCGCTTGCCGTAGAATGATATGGTTGACGTGAAGGACGGAATAGCGGTTATGGAACTTGTCGGGGTTGCAAAACGCTGGCAGGGACGTAGCGTGATTTCGGATGTTGACCTGAAAATAATGCAGGGCGATTTTATGGCCATAACAGGGCCGAATGGGGGTGGCAAGACAACAATGCTGCGCATTCTCCTTAAACTGCTGCGTCCTGATGGCGGAAAGGTGATTTACCGGCGTCCGGATACAGGCGAAGAGACCGCACGGCTTGATATAGGTTATCTGCCTCAGAAAACGAGTATAGACTCACATTTTCCCCTTACTGTGGACGAGGTGATTGTGTCGGGGCTTTACGGGTGCAACATTGATGAGGAGCAGAAAAAGGAGCGCCTGGAGTATGTGTTGCAGGCCGTGGGGCTGAAAGATCATTCCCGTAAGCCTATCGGATCGTTGTCGGGCGGACAGATGCAACGCACTCTTTTGGGCCGCGCAATCATATCGCGTCCGCGGGTGCTTGTGCTTGACGAGCCCGCCGCGGGTCTTGATCCCGGCGCGCGCCGCGAAATTCTCGGCAGGTGCTTGTGCTTGCCGAGCCTCTCAGCTATGTCGACAAGCATATGGAAGGACGCATCTATGAACTTATGGACGAAATGCGCCGTGACACAACCATAGTGCTGGTGTCGCATGAAATGACACATATCGCGGCTATGGCCAACCGGCATATCATTGTTGACGGCACCGTCCACCCATGCCCCCATGCGCATCATATGGCCGATTCGTTATGTCCCGGTGAGCGCTGACTCCTGCATGACTCAGGAAGAGTTAATGATTATAACCATGTATTAAATAGACTTCAAGGGTTTCCGCCGATTCAGGTTTTTTTGTAATTTTGTAAGAATGACGAATACTGATATAAAAAATACTGTGTCAGCTGCCCGTGGAGGCGACATTATCATAAAAGGAGCTCGGGTCAACAATCTGAAGAATGTGGATGTGTCCGTGCCCCGTGGTAAATTTGTGGTGGTTACAGGACTGTCAGGATCCGGTAAATCATCGCTTGCTTTCGATACCCTTTATGCCGAAGGCCAGCGCCGCTATGTGGAAAGCCTCAGCGCATATGCCCGTCAGTTCATGGGCAAAATGACCAAGCCTGACTGTGATTATATAAAGGGGCTTCCTCCTGCCATAGCCATAGAACAGAAAGTCAACACACGTAACCCGCGCAGCACTGTGGGCACTTCCACGGAGATATATGATTATCTGCGGTTGCTTTTCGCTAAAGTGGGCCGGACGTACTCTCCCGTATCAGGCCTTGAAGTCCGCAAGCATTCGGTTGAGGATGTGGTGAATATGGCTGCCTCATATCCCGAGGGGACAAGAATGGCTGTTGTCACTCCGGTGTCAATGCCTGAGAAGCGGTCGGTGAAGACTCAGCTTGATGTTTTTCTGAAAGGAGGATATTCCCGCTTGTTGCATGGCGATTCATTTGTGGATATCGCAGCGCTTTCAGAAGAAGCCAGCCTGCCTTGTGACCTGAATGGCTATGAGCTTTTGATTGACCGTCTTGTTTCAAGTTCAAGCCCCGATGAGGTGAGCCGTCTCACGGATTCAGTGGAGACTGCGTTTTACGAAGGTCATGACGAAATGACCCTTGTGGTGTGGAGTGCCGACGGAGTGCGCCGTCATACGTTCTCCAAACGTTTTGAGGCTGACGGCATTACATTTCCGGAGCCGAATGATCTGATGTTTAATTTCAACAATCCTTATGGAGCTTGTCCCCGGTGCGAGGGCTACGGCAAGGTGATAGGGATTGACGAGCGTCTCGTTGTGCCCGATCCGTCGCTGTCGGTGTTTGAAGGTGCTGTGGTGTGCTGGCGTGGAGAAAAGATGGGGGAATGGAAGCGAGAGCTTGTGCATCTTGCCCCTCACATAGGTTTCCCCGTGCATAAACCTTACCGGGATCTGAGTCAGGCTGAAAAAGATCTGCTCTGGCATGGTAACACACGTTTTTCCGGAATCGACGGCTTTTTCCGGATGGTCGACGACAACCAGTACAAGATACAGTACAGGGTGTTGAAATCGCGTTATCTCGGCAAGACCGAATGCCCTGAGTGCCACGGCTCACGTCTACGCCGCGAAGTGGAGAATGTGAAGGTTGCCGGACATACCATCACCCAGTTGGTGAGAATGCCTGTGGATGACTTGTCGGCATTTTTCGATGATATAAGGTTTAGTCCGGTTGAATGGAAGATAGCCTCACGTGTGGTGCATGAATTGCGGTCGCGCCTCGGATTTCTGCGCGATGTGGGTCTCGGATATCTCACTCTTGACCGCATGAGCATGACTCTGTCAGGCGGTGAGAGCCAACGAATAAATCTGGCTACTTCACTCGGCAGCAGTCTTGTAGGTTCCCTATATATCCTTGATGAACCGAGTATAGGGCTGCATACCCGCGACACACACCGGCTGATAGGTGTTTTGAAGAAGTTGCGCGACATTGGCAACACCGTGGTTGTAGTTGAGCATGATGAGGACATAATGCGAGAGGCTGACCATATAATAGATGTCGGGCCCGAGGCCGGACGTCTTGGCGGAGAGATTGTATATCAGGGGCCGCTTGCCGGCATTGACCATGCTGAGCACAGCCATACAGCCAGTTATCTTACCCACGCGGACAGGATCGATATCCCGAAACAACGGCGCCGGTGGAACAGTTATATTGAAGTGACGCGTGCCTCGGAACATAATCTGAAAGATATTGATGTCCGTTTTCCCCTCGGGATCATGACCGTGGTTACGGGTGTGAGCGGCAGCGGTAAATCCACATTGGTTCGTGACATACTTTACCGTGCAATGGTGCGTCAGCTGGGTGATCCGTGTGATGCCCCCGGCGCCCATGGCGAGTTGCGCGGAGATATCGGGCGGATCGAGGCCGTGGAATTCATTGACCAGAATCCTATCGGCAAATCGTCCCGCTCCAATCCGTCGACCTATCTCAAGGCATTTGATGAGATACGTAAACTTTTTGCCGAGCAGCAAGGGGCGCGTCAGATGGGTTTCGGACCCGGTTATTTCTCGTTCAATGCCGAGGGTGGACGCTGCGAAGAGTGCAAGGGCGAAGGCTCGATAACCATAGAGATGCAGTTTATGGCCGATATCACAATACCCTGTGAGGCTTGCCATGGCAAACGCTTCAAGCGTGATGTGCTTGAGGTATGTTACCGCGACAAGAATATAAGTGATATCCTTGACATGACGGTAAATGAAGCCATAGAGTTTTTCAGTGCCGACAGTTCGGCGCTCACTGCACGTATAGTCAAACGGCTTAGACCGTTGCAGGATGTTGGGCTCGGTTATATAAAGCTCGGTCAGAGTTCATCCACGCTTTCGGGCGGTGAGAACCAGCGTGTGAAACTTGCATATTATCTGTCAGCCGAAAAGCCCCGGCCCACTATGTTTATTTTTGATGAACCTACCACCGGCTTGCATTTCCATGACATAAAGACACTTCTGAAGTCGTTTGACAGGCTTATAGAACGTGGCCATACCGTGATTATAATAGAGCATAATCTTGATGTTGTGAAATGCGCCGACCATGTCATTGACATAGGCCCCGAGGGCGGAGAGGCCGGCGGACGTGTACTTGTGGCCGGAACGCCCGAGGAAGTGGCACAATGTGCTGACTCATATACGGGCATGAGCCTGAAACCTAAACTTGAATAATAACCTGATAACAATAACGACAGTAAATTTTATATTATGGCAAAGGTAGGAGATTGCGTCCGTTTCCTGAACACCACAGGAGGGGGCGTGATAAAAAGGATAGAGGGCAATATAGCCTACGTGGACGACGATGGATTTGAAACTCCGATGCTTGTGCGTGAATGTGTAGTCGTGAACCCGGCGCCGGTGGTGAATCCGGCGGTGACAAAATTACAGGACACAGTCGTTCCTAAAATCCAGCAGGCGGCTGTATCTGTTGCGGAACCTGTCAGCGATATAGAAATAGAGGAACGCGACGGAGGCGACAGCATAAACCTTATGCTCGCTTATGAACCTAAGGATGTCAAACAACTTTCGACCACGGAGATAGACATATATCTTGTCAATGATTCAAACTATTATATGGCATTCACATATCTTACCGCCGACCGTACCGGAGGATGGACCATGCGTTATGCCGGTGTGGTGGAGCCTAATATCCAGATATTTCTTGGTGAGCTTGACAGAGAGAGTCTTGCTTCATTAGGCCGTGTGGCAATACAGGCTGTGCCTTATAAGGCCGACAAGGAGTTTGATATGAAAGCTCCGGTAAACGTCGAGATCAAGATGGACGCCACTAAATTTTTCAAGCTTCACAGTTTCGCGCCTAATATCTATTTCGATACGCCTGTGCTCGGTTTTGACATTGTCAAGGATGATGTTGCGGTGTCGCGTACCGCTCCGGATCCCAAGTCGCTTGAAAAGGCCATGCGCGAGAAAATGCGTGATGACCGCGTACGGCGCAGGGTGGTTAAGAAATCACATCCCCGCCGTGATGATGTGATAGAAGTAGATCTTCATATAAATGAGCTTGTTGACAATACTCGCGGTTTGTCGCCGGCTGATATGCTTAACCTTCAGGTTGATGAATTTCGCCGCGTAATGGATGAGAACCTTCGCAATCACGGACAGCGCATTGTATTCATTCATGGAAAAGGGGAGGGTGTGTTGCGTCAGGCTCTGCTGAAGGAGCTTAATCACCGTTATAAGGGCCACGATGTTCAGGATGCGTCTTTTCGTGAATATGGGTTCGGAGCCACAAGGGTCACTATAAAATGATACTCTGTTTCTCCGGCACAGGAAATTCCCGGCTTGTGGCTGAACGGCTGGCTATGTTGATGGAGCACAAGGTTACAATGCTGTGTGGCGATGTGCTGGCACACTCTGCCGGCATTGAGCTACCCGTGGAGGATGTGATATGGGTAATGCCGGTTTATTCCTGGGGTGTGCCTCCGGTAGTGGTAAAATGGATTGAATCATTGCCCGAGGGGTGGGGAACGGATGTATGCCACCATATTGTGCTTACCTGTGGAGACGACACCGGTAACGCCCATATAATGTGGAGGAATATTCTGAAACATCGCGGAATGAAGGCAGGAGCCTGTTTCAGTGTAATTATGCCCAACACATATGTGTTCATGAAAGGGTTCGATGTCGATTCTCCCGATCTCCGTGACGCTAAGCTTCAGCGTATGCCGGAGCGAGTGGATGAGATAGCGGGCAAAATAAACAACGGTTTCTCTGGCGATGATGTGATGCGTGGCCGATGGGCGTGGCTCAAGACCTCAGTGGTGTATCCGTGGTTCCGTAAATATGCCATGAACCCTCGGAAATTTAATGTCAGCCATGACTGTGTCAGCTGCGGGAAATGTGCCTCAGCATGTCCGTGCGGCAATATAAAATTGGTTGACAGGCGTCCTGTGTGGGGTGATAGATGTGCATTGTGCGCGGCATGCTATCATATCTGTCCGCGTCACGCTGTGGATTACGGCTCCTCCGCACGGTTCAAAGGCCAGTATAATATTAATATCTGATTATTTTTAATGACAGTGAAGCGTATTCTGACATTTTTTATTGCCCTTATGGCTGTCATGGTATATTCATGCCGTACGGATGAAATGGTTTTCCCTTCTGAAAACGAGAATGTAAACGGTGGTGAACCGCTGAATGGCTTAGCCGGCTTTTATCTTCTCAATGAGGGAAATATGGGTTCGAACAAATGTACGCTTGATTATTACGACTTTGCTTCCGGATCATATTCACGTAACATTTATGCCGAACGTAATCCTACGGTGGTAATGGAACTTGGCGATGTAGGAAACGATCTCGGCATTTACGGATCAAAGCTTTATGCGGTTGTCAATTGTTCCCATAAGGTTGAGGTGATGGATGCCGCCACGGCTGTAAGTATCGGACGTATAGATATACCCAACTGCCGTTATATAAAATTCCACGGAGGTTCGGCCTATATAAGTTCTTATATAGGCATGGTGCTCAATGATCCCGACTGTCCGGATGGGGCGGTGTTCAGAGTTGATACGGCCTCGCTTGCGATCACGGGCAAAGTGCTTGTAGGTTTTCAGCCGGAGGAGATGGAGATTATCGGCAATCATCTGTATGTGGCCAATTCCGGCGGCTACCGGCCTCCGGAGTATGATAATACGGTGTCGGTGATAGATCTCGACACTTTTGAGGAGATGGCGAGAATTCCCGTAGGCCTTAATCCCCATAGAGTGAAGAAGGATGACTATGGACGTCTGTGGGTAAACTCCCAGGGCAACAGGGCTGATGTGCCGTCGCGGCTTATGGTAATGTCGCCCGGTCCCGGCACTAAGATTCTCACCAAGGTGGATACGGTGGATATTCCTGTCAGCAATTTTGCAGTGAAAGGTGATTCCATACTTTATTTTTCTGGCGTCGGGACTGCCCGGCCGGCCTATGGAATAATTGATGCCAGGACATTGGAAAAAATTTCCGACGGATTCATAACCGACGGTACTGATTCAAAAATAAAAATGCCCTATGGCATTGCCGTGAATCCGCTTACAGGTGATATATATGTGACGGATGCCCGTAATTATGTCTCATCCGGCACGCTATATTGTTTTTCGCCTGATGGCAGGATGAGATGGAGCGTCCGTACAGGTGATATCCCGGCTTCGTTCGCTTTCAGGGAATATTGATCAGCTTATGGGTTTGCAGCGACAGCCGCCATTTGGGATTGTGTTTGATATAATCTACAGTCAGCTCCATTGTGGCGGCGTTCATGGCAGGGTCACCGTGATCGCACGGCTGTAGGAAACGGTGTGAGGCGTGTATATGGTCATATGCTGCGGGATCTGTGTCTTCATTAACCATTACTATTTTCAGTTCATCCACATTCCGGAGCACAGGGGCTTTACCCTCTTTCGGCGAGCATGTCACCCAATCGATAGCCTCAGGCAGCGGCATGGTGCCGTTGGTCTCTATCTGTACGAAGCATCCGGCTTTGTGAAGTTTATCTATAAGGCTATCGGTAATCTGCAATGAAGGTTCGCCACCGGTTATGACTACATGGCGTGATGTGAAATCCGTTACACTACGTACAATATCCTCTTCCGTCATATCTGTGCCTCCTGTGTGATCGGTATCGCAGAACGGACAGCGGAGATTACATCCGCTGAGCCGCACAAATACGGCAGCTTTTCCGGTATGATATCCCTCTCCTTGCAGAGAGTAGAATATTTCATTTATTTTCATAGGAGGTTCAGATCTTCGTCGCGGATATAAGTGGCCGTATTGTTATGGCTCTCCTCAACGTCCACACGGAAGCAGTGGGGCACACGTTCGCAGATCCAGCGTGCTATGTTTTCGGCTGTGGGGTTGAACGGCAGAATGTCGTTAAGGTATGTGTGGTCAAGAGGTTTGTTGACCAGTTCCTTGATGTCGTGGAAGTCAACTACCATTCCGGCTTCGTTAAGCTGATCGGATTTGCAATGCACGGTTATGATCCAGTTGTGGCCGTGCAGACCGGCGCATTTGCTTTCATATGGCAGTTCAAGACGGTGGCATCCGGCTATTTCTATTGTCTTCTTTACGATATACATGATTGCAGGTGTTTCAGATTAAAACACCGGGGCGTATTAAAACACGTCCCGGTGTCATTATGTTTATGTATGTGTCAACGCCCCGAGTTGCGGATTTTGTCACGGAGATAGGAATTGAATTCCCCTGCCTCAAGCAGTTTCTCCATGGTGAGATGCATGCGGTAACGCCAATAATGACGTGGGTTTGCCGGAACGTTGATCTGTTCCTCCATAGGATTTTCGCGGCGTAGCACTCCGTGGATTGAAAGCCAGTCCTGAAGAGGAAGAATGCAGAGCATTGACGGTGATGCGAGATGATTGGTCACGATGCGGTCGCATATCCACGGTTCGGCATAATAGGGTGCTGATCCGGGTTCACCGAGCACTTCGTTGTAGAAAGCCTGGGTTTTGGCGTGATCCTCTTCCCACCATTGGCGTATGCCCCCCATGTCGTGGGTTGAGGTGGTGCATACTGAATAATAGGGATAATTCCAAGTGTTGCCGAAACGGCTCTTTGGATCTTTCGGCATACGCTGTATTTCCAGTGAAAGTATTTCCAACTGACTCATAACGGCAGGAACACAGTCGGGTATCATGCCGAGGTCCTCTGCACATACGAGCATATTTGTGGCGTCGATGAGATTGGGAAGCTTCCACATGGCTTTGCCATACCAGAAATCGTTGTGGCGATGATAGAAGAAATCATTATAAAGCCTGTCGAAGCACCATTTCTCGTAATCTGTCAGCGAACGGTAGATATAGGTGAATTGGGCTGATATGCGGGGATGGTATTTATCTTTTTCGTATGGATCCTCTATGAACAGCACTTCGTCAATAAGTCCAAGCAATGCGTTACAGAGCTTTTCGTTCTTGTCATTCTTTTCCTGTGATGCGAAGTATTCGGCAACTTTGCGTTGAGTCGAGAACTCATCTTTGAGCCTGTATCGCCCATAACCTGCATCGTTGAGGAAACGCGACCGGGCTTCGTCGGTGAATTCGCCGAAGAAATCGCCGAGGAAATAATCCATTATATACGGAGTGGTCTGTAGGTCGACGTCGAGCCAGAAGTCATAGTTATATTTAAGCTCATCGGGAGTGTAGGGGAGTGCCGGGCTGAAATATCCCAAAAGTCCGTGTACGGCGTCCATCGGGATCTGCCATATGCGGAAGAATCCGAGCACATGGTCAATGCGGTAAGCGTCGAAATATTCGGCCATTTTGCGGAAACGCGCTTTCCACCATGCGAATCCGTCGCGGTTCATTTCTTCCCAGTTGTAGGTCGGGAAACCCCAGTTCTGGCCAAGTACGGAGAAATCATCCGGCGGAGCACCCGCCTGACAGTCGAGATTGAACAGGCGCGGTTCAATCCAGGCATCCACACTTGTACGGGAAATACCGATAGGAATGTCACCCTTCAGAGCTACTCCACGACTGTGGGCATACTCTATGACATGACGCATCTGTTTGTCAAGGTGATACTGCTGGAAATATACGAAGTTGATATCGTCGCTGTGGGTTTCCACGAAATGGGCCACTTTATCTTTGTCGTAAACAGCATATTCGCCCCATTTGGCCATCTCCACGGTTCCGTTAATGTCACGTAACGCACAGAACGCCGCATATGGTGTGAGCCATGAGGCATTGGCTTCCATAAACTGTGTGAATTCCACGCTTGCCATTGTAGCGGGTCCGTCCTGGGCGAACAGTTCACGGGTGAACTGACGTTTGAGTTCATTCACCTTTTCATAGTCTACCTGATCCAACAGATTCAGTTCTCGTCCCATGTGGTCGTAATAGGCCTGGCGTCCTTCATCGTTCAGTCGTCCCATGGCCTGAAGACGCAGGAACATGGGATGGAGTGCGAATGTGGAGTTTGCGTTATAAGGATATGAATCGGTCCATGTATTTGTCATGGTGGTGTCGTTTATAGGCAGGATCTGAATAAACTTCTGACCTGTCTCTACTGCCCAATCCACCATTTTCATGAGGTCGTAGAAATCGCCCACACCGAAATCGTCCTCGCTGCGGAGAGAGAAAACCGGAATTGCAACACCGGCTCCGCGCCATGGTGCCAGAGGATTGACAAGACGCATGCCTCCCATCACCATAACTTCGTTTTTTTGTTCGGGAACCTTGTCGAGTTTGCGGTTATCGCCTCCTTCCCAGGCAACGAGTTCACCTGTTTCTCGTTTCAATATGGCGAATTTGAATTCGGAAGGTATCTCCAAGGCTTTTATTTCGAGCATCACATTCCATTCGGGGAACTCACTGTCGTTCATCACTACAGCTTTAGCCGGATCCCAGTTGCCGAGACATTCGCAGCTGCCGCCTATTGCCACCACGCAATCTTCCGGCACCATAGGAGCCGATACGCGGATGTTGAGCAGCCCTGTTTTAGGCATCAGCGCTTCGTCACGGTTCTTACGCATACATATGCACTCGGTGAAAGCCGACGAATAGTAAGGCTTGTCCCATGGCTGATCCTGCCAACGGTCGAAAATCTCATAGGTCTTGGCTGCACGCCCGCGTCGGAAAGAGTGGGCAGGACCCCATTCACGTTTGGTGAATCCATTTTCGTGGCGCACTATGTAGCGGTAGCTGAACGATGGGGTGTTGTCAGGTATTTCTACTGACGTATGCCAGCTTTCAGCACCTTCAAGGGTGAGTTTCAGCGCCTTTGATTCGTCGCCCGAACCTAATACGTCCGGATCTCCGACCAGATATACTGATTCACCCCATGCCGTACGGTAGTCGATGTTGAATGTGAGCTTCATATCTTTATTGCTTTATAGGTTTTATGATTTAAGTTGTGTTCCTCTCTCCGGAGGCCCTTTTTCAGCCGTTAAAGTTAACAAGAAAAAATAAAACAATGGCTCCGGACAGCAGTAAAAATCCTGAGGACGGAGCCATTTGTGTTTAAAAACATGTTTTAAGCGCTGTTATCCGCATTTGGATGTGCCGCAGGATGTGCATATAAGGCAGCCTTCCTGATATATCAGAGTTTCCTGTCCGCAATTGGGGCACTTCTGACCGGCGGCTTTGGTTCCGTTAGGAAGATATTTTTTGAGCGCACGCTCCACACCCATTTTCCATGTGTTTATTGACTGGCTGTCCAGCTCAAGGCTGCTGACGAGTTTCAGTACCTGTGAAATAGGCATTCCATAGCGTAGCACACCGGATATGAGTTTGGCATAATTCCAGTATTCAGGATTGAATTTGTCGCTGAGACCTTCTATGGTGGTTTTATATCCACGTTTGTTGATGAACTGGAAATCATAGCGTTTGTTGCCCTTTTCGTCAACGGCTTTTATTATTTTGCCGTGGGTTACTGATTTCGGACAGAATATGCCGTCGTCATCATCAGCCAGTCCGGTGAATATCTCATATGGAGCGCCGTCTATAAGCCCCACGAATGCGATCCATTTCTCTTTGTTGTTCTGAAACCGCACAACATCGGCTTCCAGCTCGATAGGACGTTTGGCCACATGAGGCTTTATTTCGTCGGCAGCAGGTTTTTTCTCCAATGTAACGAGCACACCAGAGCGGCAACCGTCACGATATACTGTGCATCCCTTGCATCCTGCTTTCCACGCTTCAATATAGAGATTGTTGACCATCTCTTCTGTTACGTTGGCCGGCAGGTTTATGGTAACGGAAATTGAATGGTCCACCCATTTCTGCACACGGCCCTGCATCCTGACTTTCTCGAGCCAGTCTATGTCGTTTGCCGTGGCCTGATAGTAGGGCGATTGCTTCACTATGGCATCAAGCTCTTCCTGAGTATAGTCGTTTTTTGCTTCTATGCCGTTGATACGCATCCATTCTATGAACTTGGGATGATATACTATATATTCCTCGAATGCGTCACCGGTTTCGTCAACATAGTCCACCCTGACGTCAGTGTCGTTGGGATTTACCTTGCGGCGGCGTTTGTAGACAGGCAGGAAAACGGGTTCTATTCCGGATGTGGTCCGGGTCATGAGGCTTGTTGTGCCGGTAGGGGCTATTGTAAGACAGGCTATGTTGCGGCGCCCGTGCACTTTCATATCCTCATACAGCTGCGGATCGGCTTCACGCAGACGGTTGATGTAGGGATTGGCTTCTTCGCGTGAGGCGTCATAGATTTCGAATGCTCCGCGTTCACTGGCCATTACAACCGATGAGCGATAGGCCGCCAATGCAAGTTCGCGGTGCACATTTTCAGAAAAATCTGTTGCCGCTGTGGTTCCGTAGCGGAGCCCGAGCGCTGCCAGCATGTCGCCTTCGGCAGTGGTGCCTACTCCGGTGCGGCGTCCCTTGAGGGTTTTGGTGCGTATCTTATCCCACAGATGAAGTTCGGTCTGTTTCACTTCGCCGGTTTCCGGATCGGATGCTATTTTTTCAAGTATCCGGTCTATTTTTTCCATCTCGAGGTCGATTATATCGTCCATGATACGCTGTGCTTTTCCCACATGTTCACGGAAAAGCTTATAATCGAATGACGCTTCGGGAGTGAACGGGTCGCGTACATAGGAGTACAGGTTGACCGCAAGAAGTCGGCAGCTGTCATAAGGGCACAGAGGTATTTCACCGCATGGGTTGGTGGAGATGGTCTGGAAGCCTAAATCGGCATAACAGTCAGGCACTGATTCGCGGGTTATGGTGTCCCAGAACAGTACTCCCGGTTCGGCTGATTTCCAGGCATTGTGTACTATTTTGTTCCACAAAGTGGCTGCGTCAATCTCTTTTTTTATTTTGGGATCGGGGGAGTCCACAGGGTACGACTGGATATATTTCTGGCCGTTTTCGGCAGCATGCATGAATTCATCGTCAATTCGTACTGATATATTGGCTCCTGTTATTTTGCCTTCCGTGAGTTTTGAATCAATGAATGCCTCGCTGTCGGGATGCTTTATCGACACTGTGAGCATAAGTGCTCCGCGGCGTCCGTCCTGTGCCACTTCACGTGTAGAGTTGCTGTAACGCTCCATGAAGGGGACAAGTCCGGTCGAGGTCAGCGCCGAGTTCTTCACTGGGGTTCCCTTGGGACGTATGTGTGACAGGTCATGTCCTACTCCGCCACGGCGTTTCATAAGCTGCACCTGCTCTTCGTCTATTTTTATCACTCCACCGTAGGAGTCGGGTTTGCCGTCCACTCCTATCACGAAGCAGTTGCTGAGCGATCCCACCTGATAGTCGTTGCCGATACCGCTCATAGGGCTTCCCTGCGGCACTATGTATTTGAACTGGTCAAGGAGGCTGAATATCTCCTCTTCGCTCATGGGGTTGGGATATTTACGCTCTATCCGGGCAATTTCAGAGGCTATGCGGTGGTGCATTTCGGCAGGGGTAAGTTCGTAAATATTACCTGCCGAATCTTTCAGCGCATATTTGCTTACCCATACGCGGGAAGCAAGTTCATCGCCTCCGAAATATTCGAGTGATGCCTTGAATGCGTCTTCGTAAGAATGTGTCGGTTTCTCCACGGTGTTGTATAACTGGCTAATAATTAGATAATTCTGTTTTGTTGTCATGCTTTGTCGGCATGACTGCAAAATTAGGGAACCCGCGGCTAAGTTTCCAAATTTTTTAATATTTTTATTCATGGATTGTTCATAACTTTTTTATTTCGGAAAATTTCAACGGATATGAGGCCCGTGTAGTTTCAGGAATTGTTATATTTGCATCCGTAACAAAATTATTTATATGGACTTTTCGGATTATTTTATAAACCGCGCCACATGCAGGCGTTTTTCATCGCGTGAAGTGACCGATGAGCTGCTATCGTCGCTTGTCGCTATGGCCTCACATGCTCCTACCACCGGCAATATGCAGGTATGCACCGTAATTGTGACCCGCGACCCGGAAGCGCGTAAAGAACTTGCCGCTGCCCATTTCAATCAGCCGGCAGCAACGGGTGCACCTGTGCTGATGACTTTCTGTGCCGATTTCAACCGGATGACACAGTGGTGCAGGGCCTCGGATGCAGATGCCGGATATGATAATTTCCAGGGATTCATAACCGCCTTGCTTGACACAGTGGCTTTCGCGCAACAGTTCAATACTGCTGCGGAGATGCACGGATTAGGATGCTGTTATTTCGGCACCACCACTTATACCGCTCCGCGCATAGGTGAACTGCTGAAGTTGCCGCGGCTTGTGGTTCCTGTCACGACTATCGCCGTCGGGTGGCCAGAGGGTGATTCTGCTGAAGTAGGCCGCTTGCCGTTGGAAGCCGTGATGCATTATGAGCATTATAATAATGTAGACGATGATGCAGTACGCGCACTTTATGCTGAGAAAGAGGCCCGGAGTGACAGCCGCGGTTTTGTGGCTGAGAACTCTAAGGATAATCTTGCCCAGGTTTTTACTGATGTTAGGTATCCGCGTACCATGATGGAGGAATTCTCGGATGTATACCGAAATTATATAGAGGCGCAGGGATTTCAACTTGGTGAAATACGCAAAAAATGTTAATTTGTTTGTGGTAATAAAAAAAACACTCTATATTTGCACTCGCTTTTGAGGCGCATGCCTCGGCAGTTATGGCCCATTCGTCTATCGGCTAGGACGCAAGATTTTCATTCTTG
>OGXX01000498.1_pt1 | contig 43352 bp, 33 predicted proteins | sample 1576301 | NCBI WGS metagenome assembly OGXX01 (sample SAMEA3541469, study PRJEB24748) | human gut metagenome | biome: human gut; feature: human-associated habitat; material: faeces | place: China | collected 2012
GCGCAGGTGCGCCGACCGCCGATATATGGGGTCTGATATTTTCTACCAGCTAGTTCCTCTTACTCGTCGAGGAGATCTTCTGGCATGTCGTTGCCGTCGCCTAGGTCGACTGGGGTCTCTTCGGTGTCGGCTGCGGCCTCGGCACCTTCGCCCTCGGGCTTCTCTTTGACGGCTGTCATGCGAGCTACGGCGCAGATGCGGTCGTTGTCGTCGACGGTCATCATTTTGACGCCCTGGGTGGCGCGGCCGGTCTGGCTGATCTCGTCGGTCTTGACGCGAATGACCGTCGCGCCTTCCGTCACGATGAACAGCTCGTGCTGCGGGCCCACCGTCTTCATGGCCGCGAGGTTGCCCTTGCGCTCGGTCATTTGGATGGTGTAGACGCCCTGACCGCCGCGGTTTTGCTCCGGGTAATCCGCGACCGGCGTGCGCTTGCCGTAGCCGCGCTCGGTGATGACAAACAGGTCACCATTGCCGTTGGTAACCTCCATACCCAAAACGCCCACGCCGTCTTTCATGCTAATACCGCGAGCGCCGCTGGTGTCGCGTCCCGTGGCGCGAACTTGGTCCTCGGGGAACATAATCGCCTTGCCCGCAGTGGTGGCCAGGATGATCTTGTCGCCCTCGCGCACACGGCGCACGGCGAGCAGCGCGTCGTCGTCCCTCAGGTTGATGGCGATCAGACCATCACGGCGGCTACGGTCGTAGGCGCTCATCACGGTCTTCTTGACCATGCCGCTCTTGGTGGCAAACATCAGGTACTCGTCGGCGGGGAACTCGCGACAGCTGATGACGCTCGCGATCTTCTCGCCTTCCTCAAAGGGCAGCAGGTTGACGATCGCGGTACCGCGCGCCTGGCGCGTACCGACCGGCAGCTCGTGCACCTTGAGGCGGTAGACCTTGCCCTTGCTCGAGAAGAACAGCACGTACTCGTGCGTGGATGCGATAAACATCTCGTCGATGACGTCATCCTCTTTAAGGTTGACGCCCGACACGCCCTTGCCGCCGCGCTTCTGAGCACGGTAGGCAGCCACCGGGATACGCTTCACGTAGCCGGTGTGGGTAATGGTCACAACCATGTCCTCGTCGGCAATGAGGTCTTCGACATCCAGGTCCTTCTCGACATGGCTGATCTCGGTGCGGCGTTTGTCGCCAAACTTCTTCGAGATCTCGCGCATCTCCTCCTTGATGACGCCCAGGATCTTCTCCTCATGCGCCAGCAGGTCCTCGTAGTAGGCGATGGCGCGGCGCAGGCCGTCCAGCTCTTCCTGGATCTTGTCGCGCTCCAGGCCGGTCAGGCGGCGCAGCTTCATCTCGAGGATGGCCGTGGTCTGCTCGGGCGTAAAGCCAAAGCGCTCGATCAGGCGGCTGCTGGCCTCGGAGTCGGTCTGCGAGGAGCGGATAATGCTGATGACCTCGTCGATATGGTCGAGAGCCATCAAGTAGCCCTCGAGGATATGGGCGCGCGCCTGGGCCTTCTTAAGGTCGAAGCGGGTGCGGCGGGTGACGACGTCGACCTGGTGGTCGATGTAGTGCTGCAGCATCTCGCGCAGGCTCAGGCATTTGGGAACGCCGTTGACGAGCGCCAGGTTGTTGGCGCCAAAGGTCGTCTGCAGTGCGGTGTACTTATACAGGTTGTTGAGCACGACCTGCGGAATGACGGCCTTCTTGAGCTCGATGACCAGACGGATGCCCTTCTGGTTGGACTCGTCGCGCATGTCCGAGATGCCCTCGATGCGCTTGTCGTTTACGAGCTGGGCGATCTTCTCCTGCAGGGTGCCCTTGTTGACCATGTAGGGAATCTCGGTAAAGACCAGACGACTGCGGCCGGTCTTGGTGGATTCCACATGGGCCTTGGCACGCACGGTAATGGAGCCGCGGCCGGTCTCATAGCTCTGCCTAATGCCGGCGCTGCCCATGATGATGGCACCGGTGGGGAAGTCCGGACCGGGCATGATCTGCATAAGCTCGTCGACGGTAGCATCGGGATTGTCGATCAGGTAGCAGGTTGCCTCGATCGCCTCGGTGAGGTTATGCGGGGCGATATTGGTGGCCATGCCGACAGCGATGCCCTGGCTGCCGTTGACCAGCAGGTTGGGGAAGCGCGCGGGCAGTGCCACGGGCTCGGCGAGCGACTCGTCGTAGTTGGGCTGCCAGTCGACGGTATCCTTTTGCAAGTCGCGCAGCAGCTCCATGGCAGGCTTTGCCAGACGGCTCTCGGTATAGCGCATTGCCGCCGCGCCGTCGCCATCGATGTTGCCGAAGTTGCCGTGGCCATCGATGAGCGGTGTGCGCATGGAGAACCACTGCGCCAGACGAACCATGGCCGCGTAGACTGCGGCGTCACCGTGCGGATGGTACTTGCCGATAACTTCGCCGACCGTCCAGGCCGACTTCTTATGCGGGCGGTTGGGGTAGATGCCGCTCTCGTTCATGGCGTACAGGATGCGGCGGTGCACCGGCTTTAGGCCGTCGCGAACGTCCGGCAGGGCGCGCGCCGTAATGACCGACATCGAGTACTCGATGAACGACTGCTTCATCTCGCGGCCGAACTCCGAAATCTGGAGCTGGCCACCGTTGATATCCTCGCCGGCTGAGGCGCCACGATCGACCGCGCCGAAGCTCTCCTCGAGCTCGGCGTCGTCATCCTCTTCCTCTTCATCCTCGGCGTCGGGGTTATAGGAATCCGGATCGCCGTCCTCGCCCTGCTCAGCGCGGGCGAGCAGGCGCTTCAGATCATCGGGCATACCGGCGTCGCCGGCCTCGTCCATACCCTCGTTGTTGTTGATATCGTCTGCCACGTTACCTCCTCATGGTTTGCGTGGTCCATTAGTTCCCTACCACGGAGACGGCTTTTCCAGATGCCGCAGATTCGCCCGAAAGAGGAGGGAAGCGTACTTTGGTACGCGACCGACGATTGAGGGCGAAGGTGCGGTGGCTGGGAAAGCCGCAGGGATTAGGCATCCAAGAATCGTGCGTCGTGGGCGTGTTTTTCAATGTACTCGCGGCGATAGCCGACCTCCGAACCCATGAGTTCGCGCACGGCACGGTCCGCCACCACGGCGTCCTCGATCGACACGCGCTGCAAAATGCGGGTCTTGGGGTCCATCGTCGTCGAGGCAAGCTGCTTGGGGTCCATCTCGCCCAGGCCCTTGTAGCGCTGGACGGTATAGCCCTTGCGCTTCTTGGTGATCTTGCCGTCCTCGTCGTTGTCGTCGGGGTTCAGGCCCAGGCTCTGAATGGTGTCGCGCAGAATCTCGTCTTCGGGCTGGCGGCCGTTGGGATACACGTAATGGATCTTGTTGCGCACCTTAATGCCAAAGATGGGCGGGCAGGCGACATAGACATAGCCGGCATCGATCAGCGGGCGCATGTACTTGTAGAAGAACGTCAGCAGCAGGATGCGGATATGCGCACCGTCAACGTCTGCATCGGTCATGATGATGATCTTGTGGTAGCGCGCCTTGGTGATATCGAAGTCGCCGCCGTCGCCGGCACTCGTCGTGACGCCGCAGCCGATCGCGGTGATGAGCGACTGGATGGTGTCGCTCGAAAACGCGCGGTGGTCACCCACGCGCTCGACGTTCAAAATCTTGCCGCGCAGGGGCAGAATCGCCTGGATGTCTCGGCGACGGCCGTCCTTGGCCGAACCGCCTGCCGAGTCACCCTCTACGATAAAGAGCTCGGTCAGCTCGGCATCGCGCACCGAGCAGTCGGCGAGCTTGCCGGGCAGCGAAGCCGTCTCGAGCAGACTCTTGCGACGGGTCGCCTCGCGCGCCTTGCGGGCAGCGTTGCGGGCCTTGCAGGCCTGCTGGGCCTTCTTGACGATCTCGCGGGCGGGCTTGGGGTGCTCCTCCAGATAATCGGTCAGTCCATCGGTCACGATCTTGAGCGTGAGCGCGCGCATGTAGGAACTGCCGAGCTTGGCCTTGGTCTGTCCCTCAAACTGCGGGTCGGGTAGCTTGACCGAGATGACGGCCGAAAGCCCCTCGCGCACGTCGTCGCCGCTCAGGTTGGCTTCCTTCTCCTTGAGTAGGTTCTGTTTGCGGGCGTAATCGTTGATCACGCGGGTGAGAGCGGTGCGGAAACCCTCGAGATGCATGCCGCCCTCGGGGGTGTAGATGTCGTTGGCAAACGACATGACGTTCTCGCCATAGCCGGCATTCCACTGCAGGGACACCTCGACCTCGCCCATCTTGGTCACGGGCGCATCCGGATCCGATTTACCCTCGATATAGATGGGCTCCTTAAAGGCCTCGGGGACGTCCTTGCCGTCGTTGAGGAACTTGACGAAGTCGATGATGCCGCCCTCGTAGCAGAACTCCTCCATGTGGGGAGTCGCCTCGCGCTCGTCGGTCAGCACGATCTTTAGATTCTTATTGAGGAACGCCGTCTCTTGCAGACGGTTGTGCAGCGTATCGAAATCGTAGACACAGGTCTCGAAGATCTCGTCGTCGGGCCAGAAGCTGACGGTGGTACCCGTCGAATCCGAGGTGCCCACGACCTCCATCTTCTTGACGGTCTTGCCGCGCGAGAACTCCATCTCGTAGACGCTGCCATCACGGCGAACCTGCACGACCACGCGCTTGGACAGCGCGTTAACGACGGAGATGCCCACGCCGTGCAGGCCGCCCGAGACCTTGTAGGCCGAGTTATCGAACTTACCGCCGGCGTGCAGGATCGTCATAACGACCTCGAGCGTCGGGATCTTTTTGATGGGATGCTCGTCGACGGGGATGCCTCGCCCGTTGTCGACGACCGTGATGGAGTTGTCGGCGTGGACCGTCACCTGAATCTCGGTGCAGAAACCGGCCATGGCCTCGTCAACGGAGTTGTCAACGATCTCCCACACCAGGTGATGAAGACCGCTGGCGCTCGTCGAGCCAATGTACATGCCCGGGCGCTTACGAACGGCCTCGAGACCTTCGAGAATCTTAATCTCGCCGCCATCGTAATCGTTTTCGTTTGCCACACGTCCTCCTTCAGTTAAGAAAATGTGTACAGCCTCACTAGTTTATCGTAAAAAAATACCCTCGGGGACGAGGGTATTTGGCTCTACAAGGCCACCAGATGCGATTTAAGGCTCTTTCTTGCTTTGCACGCCCTTGGCCCACTCGGCACTGGCTCTCATGGCATTCTCGAGGGCCTCGCGCAGTTTTTGATCTTCGATGGGCGCCACTTGGCGCTCGATCTCGCCGCGTTCGTCTTCACTGAGATCGGCGTGTGGGGCCGGCGGGCGCTCGGTCACGGCTGGGCGCAAGCGCTCCTTGGCAGCCGGCGGCGTGTGACCGGGCGCGGTCGTTTTGAACACCAGGCCGTCCACATGCGCGCCGGCCCGCTCCATGCGTGCCCGGATGATCTCACGCAGCAGCGTCATCTCCTGAGTCCACGAGGGCGAATCGAGATACACCAGCAGCTCATTGGACTCGGGCAGGTAGCGCAGGCCCGTCACGTGGCGTCCCTCGCGCGTGCCCGAGCACACCGCATTCCAGGCACGATAGACCGCACGAGATTCCTCTGCAGCCTCCATTTGCGCGCGGCGCTCAGGTGTCGCGGCCGCCAGGATGCGCTGACGCTCGGCATCCAAAAAGCCGCCAAAGGCAACCGTTCCGTTCTCGCGCTCGTAGTTAGCACGTCTCACCCATGCTCACCACCTTGGCTCGATTAAGCAGGTCATCAGTAAAGTACCCCAGGTTGGTGGTGGTTATGACTGTCTGGATGTCATCACCGATCAGCTGCAGAAAAGCGCCCCGGCGCTCGGCATCGAGCTCGCTCATCACATCATCCAACAGCAGCAGGGGTGCAGTGCCCAGGATGTCACGGGCGACGGTCACCTCGGCCACCTTCCAAGCCAGCACCAGCGTACGCTGCTGCCCTTGGCTGGCAAACGAACGGGCAGATCGACCCGCAACGGTAAACTCAATCTCGTCGCGATGCGGGCCCACGAGCGTCACGCCGCGGCGCATCTCCTCGTCGGCACGTTCATCGAGGGCCGCGAGCATATGCTCGTACGCCCAGTCCTTAAGCTCCTCGCGCCCTTCGGTTTGAGGTAAATCCCCCAGCGTGGATACATAGGACACGCCTGCGTCCTCGCCGGACGCCACCTGCCCATACGCGGCGCGCACATGGCCCGCCAGTCGGTCGAGCAGGGCCAAACGATGCACGAGCAGGGCTGACCCGGCGCGGGCGATGGAGTCATTCCACGCACCGAGCATCTCGCGGCAGCACCAGGTCTCCTTGAGCAGGGCGTTGCGCTGCGTCACACAACGCCCGTAGGTGCTCGCCAGGTCGGCGTAACGGGCGCTCAGTTGTACGCCAAAGTCGTCGAGGGCGGCGCGGCGCACGCTGGCACCGCGCTTGACCATATCCAGATGATCGGGGCAAAACAGCACGCTCGGCTTAACCCCTCGCACGCCGGCAGCCGAGCACCTCTTGCCGTTACGGCTAAACGAGCGCTTGCCGTCCTCAACGCCCAGCCCCATATCGAGCACGCGGCCATCGCCCTCGAGCCTCAACTCGAGCCTGCACGAGCCCGTGCCGTCGTGCACGAGCTCGGCAGCTGTGGGATGCCTAAACGAGGTGCCACTCGTCAAAAGCTGCAGCGCCTCTATGAGGTTGGTCTTTCCCGCCGCGTTGGGCCCCGCAAGCACCGTCACGCCTTCGTCCAGGTCAAGACGGTAGCTATCGAAACTGCGGTAGCGCGCGACGGAAAGGTTGCGGGCAAACACGGTCATGGCGCAGCGCTAGATGCGAACCGGCATAACCAGGTACAGGTAGTTGATCTTGTCGTAGGACTTAAAGATACCCGCCTGCGAGTAGCTCTTGAGCTCCAGCGTGATCTCCTTCTCCTTGGACAGGGCATTGAGGCAGCCAAAGATGTAGTGGTAGTTAAAGGCGATGGTGCCCGACTCGCCCTCGGCCTCGACATCGATTGTCTCCTGCGCCAGATCCTGGTCATTGGAGATGGAGGACAGGCCCATCTGACCGTTCTCGACATCGATCTCGAACTTGACGGCGGGGTTCGCGCTCGCGATGACCGCCACGCGCTTAAGGGCGGCATTAAAAGCCGCCACGTCGATCTTGACGCTCGTCACGCATGAATCGGGGATGAGCTGCTTGTAGTTGGGGTACACGCCCTCGATACGGCGCGACACGTAGGTGGTGTTGCCGGCCTCGAAGACAACCTGGGTGTCGGTGGCGCCGATCATGATGGTCGCCTGGCTGGCCATGATGCTCAGGGCGTCGTTGAAGGCGTCGGCCGGAACGTTGAGCTCAAAAGAGCCCTCGAGCGTCGAGGTCTCGACCTGGGTGTCGCATACGGCCAGGCGGAAGGAGTCGGTTGCCACCAGGCGCACGGTGTTGTTCTCGACCTTCATGTGCACGCCTCCCAGGATGGGACGGGCCTTATCGGTCGAAGTGACACGCCACACGCGGCCGACCATCTCGGACAGGATGTCGGTCGGGAGCTCCACCGCGCTCTCGATGGCATAGGCCGGGAACTCGGGGAAATCGTTGGCATCGAGCGTGTTGAGGCGGAAGGAACTCTTCTCGCATCCAATCAGCACCTGACGCTCCGAGAGCTCAAAGGTAACCGGAGCGTCGGGAAGGGTCTTCGTAATGTTCGAGAGCATCTTGCAGGGAATCACCATCTCGCCCTCTTCTTCGACATGCGCGGCAATGCGATGACGAATCGAGATGGTGTAGTTAGAAGTTTGGAATTCCAAGATGCCGTCCTGCGCCTTAACGAGCACGCCCGACAGGATGGGAAGGGTAGATGCCGAAGCGACGCCTTTCATAACGACGCCGATGGCTTGCGTGAGCGAGCTTTGGCTGACGGTGAACTTCATCTTTTAATACCTTTCTATAGATATAAATATCTTAATAATAGCAATAGCACTGACGAAACTGTTGATTACTCCCAAAAGCGCTGGTCAACCCCAAAAAGAGAATCGACAGCATCCTGTGCGCAACCGACCGTGTTTTCCACGTTCAAAACCTGCGGAAAACTTTTCGTCGCCTTGGGGTGAGTTTTAGACACGTTATGCCCGGCGTTTCGACAAGTTTTCAACAGGTGTCTCTATTTCCCTACGAACGCAGTGTAATTTTATCTCGTAGCGATTTGAGATCCTCGGTTACGGTACGGTCTTCCTGAATCATCTTCTGAACCTTTTTATAGCTCGTGCTGACGGTTGAATGGTTGCGGTTGCCAAACTCCGCGCCCACCGCCGTAGTCGTCATCTCGCACATCTCGATGGCCAGATAGATGGCGATGTGGCGGGCTTTGGCAATGTTGGCGTTGCGGCGCGGGCCGATGAGCTCCTCGTGCGTCACGCCGTATTGCTCCTCGATGACAGACTGGACCGTCTGCACGTTGATCTTCTTGGCCGACGTGTCGAAGTACTGGCTTGCGATGGCGTCGATGTCGTCGAAGCTGAGCTCGCTGCCCTCGCGTTCGCGGTCTCCCGCCTCGCCGGCACAGCGTTCGCAAAAGCTCTCGAGTTCGCGAATGTTGGTTCCCGAGACTTCTGCCATGTGCTTAAAGTGCTCGTCGGTCAGATGCCCACCATCGCCGCCATAGGCCGCCAGCAGCGAGTCGTCACCCGACTCGGGTGCGGCGGCTATCGTGTTCTCGTAGTAGCGCTGCAAGATCTTGTATTTCATCTCGTAGCTGGGCTCCGCCACCAAACAGAGCATACCGGCGTTAAAACGGCTGGTAAGGCGTTCGTCCATGCTCAGGTCTTTGGGTGCGCGGTCGGCTGCGATGACGACTTTTTTGTTGTTGCGGATAAACTCGTCCATGAGCTGGAAGAAGTAGTCCACGCTCGCGCGCTTGCCGATGATGTTTTGAATGTCGTCGATAATGAGCACGTCCACGCCATGGTATGCCTGCATGATGGGGGCGTTGCTTTTCTTTTGGCGGTCGAACTCCGTCATCAGGTCATCGAGGTATGCCTGCGAGTTGGCGTACTTCACCTTGATCTCGGGCGACTTTTCGGCGAGCTCGTTTTTGATGGCGAGCAGCAGATGGGTCTTGCCCAGCCCCGATTTGCCATAGATGAACAGGGATGTGCATGTGCCGCGTTCGTCCGCGAGCGCGGCAAACTTGAGCGCCGAGCGATAGGCATGGCTGTTTTCGGGGCCGTAGACAAAGTTTTCGAAGGTGAATTTCGAGTTGGCCGCGAGGGGTGCGCCGTCAGCGTTTTGCTCGGCCGGCGCCGCAGCTGCGGGGGCACTCGTGGGCGATGTAGAGGCTGGTTTTGCACTCTTTTCGGGCGCACCGCCTTTCATCTGGTTCATCATGCGGCGGAAATCGTCGGCCGAAAGCGTGTTTTTGATTGCGATGCCCGAATCCTCGCCCGGTGTTGCGTCGTGCGCGATAGGCATGTGTGTGGCAGCGGGCATGGGGGCTGCCCACGCCGAGACGGCGGGCATGGTTTCACGGGAAACATCGTCGTTTTGATGCTCGGGAGCCGACACTGCGGCGGCAGCCGGCGCCGCCGGGGGGACGACGGATGCCGCGGGTACGGCATTATCTGCCGCGGTGCCCTGCGGTGCCACGATGTTGAGCGCGATCGGCGCAAAGGCGATCTCTTCCAGGTACGCCTCGATGGTCGGCTGATGCTTTTTGAGCTGAGCGATGGCAAATCGTGAGGGGGCCTCAATCGTCAAGGTGTCCTCGGTCAGGCTCACGGCGCGCGATTGCCCCAGCATGTTGATGAGGCGCGCATCTTGGCCGTCGCGCTGACAAAAGGCGATGGCATCCCCCAGGATGATGCTTGCTTCCTCGTCCACTGTCTCTCCCGTTCCTTAAGCCTGAGCCCGCACGCGAGCGCTTCCAATTTCGGTCAGATGGTATTTCTGCCCATGTTTGACCACCAAGCCCGCCTGTGCCAAATCGTTGAGCGTGCGCGACCAGGTGGGTGCGGAGTTTCCAAACGCCCGCGCCAAGTCCGTTGCGCCGCACTCTTGATGTTGGGCCAGATACCCCAATGCAGCGTTGCCGCGTTCGCTTACAAACACGTCCGGCTGCGGTTGTGCGTATTGATTCGCCGCATTAGGATACATCATTTGAGCTGCTGGTTGTTGAGAACTCTGCATGGGCGGCACCTGCTGTTGAAAACTTTGCGGCCACTGTTGGTAAGGCTGCGGCGGCATCTGCTGGGACCAAGGGTTAAATTGCCCCTGCGGCATCTGCTGATACGGCTGCTGGTATCCCTGAGGGTACTGCTGCGGATACGGCTGGGCATATCCCTGCTGCGGCATATATTGGGGAGGATACCCTTGGGGGTACGGTTGGTAGCCCATTTGCTGGACGTTCGGCATGGCCGCCGTCTGTTGCGCGACGTTTGTGTCCAGACCTGCCGAGTTTATGGTCTCCGACATGCTTTGCGCCGTGTGGCCCAGCGATACCTGGGGATCTTGCACTGGAAAAGCTCCAGGTTGCTGCATGTGCACCACGGGTTGCTGCATCTGTTGTGCTATCACAGACTGCTGTACAAACGTGTCGGGTAGGGGGTATGCTGACTGCTCCGTCTCGGGGCGCACGGCGGCCCCTCGCCCTCCGGCTCGCTCGATTTCCTGCACGCGTTTGGGGTCCAGGCTTACTGTGACCACGGTGCCGTTGCCCATGTTGTCCTCGATGGATACGGCGCCGCCGGCGTTTTCCAAGTACTCCTGCACCATGGGAAACCCGGCTCCGGTTCCGCGGATGTATCGCTTCATGTTGCTGTTTGCGCTGGTGACGCCAAAATCGAAGGCGCGCTCCTTGTCGTCGATCCCCGGTCCCTGATCTGCGAATCGGATGGTGTCGCCGCCGTCTAGGATCGAGATGATGGGCTCTGCAAAGTGGGCGTGGATAAAGTTTTCGACAATCTCGCGGATAACCATGAGCGAGATGTGCCCGCCCTGCTCTTTCATGCACTGGTAGACGGTGTTGGTTGTCTCTTCCAGATAGGTGCGCACGTCCTTCGGTTCGATGACGATGACGCGCGGCGTCGACAGCATGTCGTCATAGACCGCGATGCGTGCCGCATACATGGCACCCTGCGCTTTCGCAGCGGCCTGCTCTTCCTGGCCGCGCTTTTCGCGCACGCCGGTGATGTGCTCGTTGTCAGGTGCCGGGTCTCCGGAATCGACCATGGTGTAAAAGTCGTCAGACATGCTGCTCGCAATCTTTCATAAGGCTTCGAACAAATAGTAGCTCACCGTGCAATGTTTCTCATCTTTCGACAACTTTTCAAAACCTGTTGAAAACTTTGGAAAACGGGCGAAAAGTTCTCAACATTGCCAACATGACCTGTTGAAAACTTGGTGAAATATCGTGAAAAGTTGCCGTACCCTGCAAATTTCAGTTGGGCTTATGGGGGAACCGTGTGAACTACGCAACCTTTTACCTTTGATTTCTTGACATTTGAACATTGATTTCCCTACAATCTTCAAGCTCACGTGTCTATATCTGCGTCCGCGCTCCCGCGGACACTCGAAATGCAGCAGGAGGAACTTAAGATGAAGCGTACGTATCAGCCTAATAAGCGTAAGCGTGCCAAGACCCATGGCTTCCGTGCCCGTATGGCCACCAAGGGTGGTCGTGCCGTGCTCGCCCGTCGCCGCGCCAAGGGCCGCAAGCGTCTCACTGTCTAGCAGCGATACACACATCTCGCATGAAGACTATTAAGTCTCGGCAAGATTTCGAGCATGTGTTCAGTCAGGGGCGTCGTTTCAATCACCCTCTGATTCGAATGACCATATGTGAATCGGTTGGCGAAGGCGACTCCGGAAGGGTCGCCTTCGTTGGTGCTAAACGGCTCGGTTGTGCAGTTGTGCGCAACCGTTCTAAGCGTGTAATGCGCGAGGCCGCCCGCAGCTGCGGATTTCCCGTTGCGGGTTATGACATCATCTTGTTCGCGACTCCCAAGACGAGGATCTCCTCGCCGCAGGAGATGGACAAGGCATTGCGTTCGCTTATGAAACGCGCCGGCGTTGCCGGGGAGGAGCGATGAGCAATCACGTTTTGCGACGTGTTGCCATCGCTCCTATTCGCATATATCAACAGGTTATTTCGCCCTTATTACCTGACGCCTGCATTTATTACCCAACGTGCTCGCAATATGCCGTTCAGGCGATTGAGAAGTACGGTGTTTTGAGAGGCTGCTGGCTTGCCGTGAGGCGCATCGCTCGCTGCAATCCCCTGCACGTCGGCGGTTATGACCCTGTGCCCTAGTTGGCACTCGCTATCGGAGGAAAACTTACATGTGGGATTGGATCGTTAACATCCTTTTCGAGCTGCTCAAGCTCATCCAGACCTTTGCGGTCGACTGGGGCCTGTCCATCATCATCCTGGTGGTCATCATCCGTCTGCTGCTGACGCCGCTCATGCTCAAGTCGACAAAGTCGACGGCGCGCATGCAGGTGCTTCAGCCCAAGATGCTCGAGATCCAGGAGCGCTACGCCGACGACCCCCAGCGTCAGGCCGAGGAGATGCAGAAGTTCTACAGCGAGAACAAGTTCAATCCGCTGGCCGGCTGCCTGCCGCTTCTGATTCAGATGCCCATCCTTATCGCCCTGTTCACGCTTCTGCGCAACCTGCCGCAGTACTTTAACGAGGGCACGTTCTCGTTCTTTAACATCCTGCCCGATCTGACCACCACGCCGAGCGCCTCTTTTGCCGATGGCTTTATGGTTGCGCTGCCTGCGCTGATCTGCCTGATCCTGTTTGCTGTCTTGACCCTGATTCCGCAGCTGTATATGTCCCGCAATCAGACCGGTCAGCAGGCCCAGAGCATGCGTATGATGGCTGTTGTCATGACCGTCATGATGCTTTGGATGGGCTGGAGCCTGCCCGTCGGCGTTCTGCTGTACTACGATGTGTCTTCTGCCTGGCAGGTTATCCAGCAGATCTTCGTGACGCAGAAGGTTATCGATAAAGCCAAGGCCGATGAAGAGGAACGTCTTAAGAACGCCCCGCTGCAAGTCGAGGTTACTCGTCGCGAGAAGAAGCCGCGCCCGCACAAGAAAAAGTAGTGGGATAGTATTCTTATTTAGGTACCTAACTTTTGGAGTTCGTTATGTCTGAAGAGATCGTCGAGGATATGCTTGAGGAGGTTGCCCCGCAGGTCGCGGGCGATTATCCCGAGATTGCACAGCGTTACAAGGCTGGTGAAGAGCTGACCGATGAGGAGCTCGACACCATTGCCGATGTTGCTATTTCCATTCTGCGTTCCATCCTTTCGCACTTCGATGCGGCGAACTCTCCCATCGATGAGTATGAAGGCGATGAGGGCGAGTTGATTCTGGACGTAACCGCTCCGGATCTTGCTGTTCTTATTGGTCGTCATGGACGTACCCTAGATGCTCTTCAGGTTATGTTTTCGCTGCTGGTGAGCCGCAAGCTTGGCTTTAGGTATCCGGTCGTCGTTGACGTCGAGGGCTATAAGAGCCGTCGACAGGACAAGGTTGCCTCTATGGCACAGTCCGCCGCCGAGCGCGCTATTCGCACTCATAAGAGTGTTTCGCTGCCGCCTATGAATGCCTATGAACGTCGACTGGTTCATATTGCCCTTCGTGGTAACGATGCTGTCGACACGCATTCTGAGGGCTCTGATCCCGATCGCCATGTTGTGATTGTTGCTCGATAAGCTTCTCGAGTCTATGCTAAGGGGACGTGGTTTCCACGTCCCCTTTTTTTGTCAAAAGTTCTCGATACACTGTTTTTTGTCAGAAAGGAGTCGTCTTGTTTGTGTTAACTAATGAGCAGGCAAGCCTGATGCTGTCCCGTCTCATATCGTATTGTAAAGACTATTCTTTGAAGGTCTCCGACGATAGTCTTCGTGTCTGTATCCAGCATCTTGATCTTGTTCTGGAAGCCAATAAGAGTACTAATTTAACACGCATCCTAAATGTCGATGATGCTGCTATCCTCCATATTCTTGACTCACTTGTTCTGCTTCCCTATATTAATAAAGCTCCTGAAGGCGCTTTGCTGGATATGGGTACCGGTGCTGGCTTCCCCGGTATTCCGCTGACTATTGCAAGCGGACGAAAGGCTACCTATATCGATTCGGTTGGCAAGAAGGTTGATGCCGTTAATTCCTTTGTTAAGGAGCTTGGCCTTAAGCATGCTCATGCCGTTCACGATCGTCTTGAGGAATATGCCCGATCCCATAAGAAACAATTTGCTGTCGTTACTGCTCGCGCGCTTGCACCGTTACCAGTTCTCGTTGAGTACGCTTCTCCTTTCTTAAAAGATGGAGGCTTCTTTGTCATTACTAAGGGGAACCCGTCGGACGATGAACTTCAGTCTGGCATGGCTGCTGCTAAGATATGCGGGTATACCACGCTTCTGACGGATGATTTGAATTTGCCAAATGACTTGGGTCATCGTGAGTTCATAATTTTAAAAAAGTCTCGTCCGTCATCCGTTTCTCTTCCTCGTGCTAATGGCATGGCGAAGAAGAATCCGCTTGCCTAGATGTTTCACGTGAAACATAATGGATAGTGTCGAGTCGTTATGTTTCACGTGAAACATAATAGTCGATATCGAATCGGATTGTTTCACGTGAAACATCCTCCGTTTAACAGCTTTAAATACACCAGGAGGGACCGTGGGATTTCGCGACGTTAAGCGTTCTAAGAGCGCAAAAGACACGCGTATCATTGCTATCATCAACCAAAAAGGCGGCGTAGGTAAGTCCACCACAGCTGTAAACCTTGCAGCAGCGTTGGGTGAACAGGGACGAAAGACGCTCATTGTTGATTTTGACCCACAGGGTAATAGTACGAGTGGTTTTGGAATCGAAAAAGAAGAACTCGATCACTGCATCTACGATGCATTGTTGAATGATGTGCCGGCCGAATCACTTGTTCTTGATACGAATTGCAAAAAGGTATTCGTAATTCCAGCTACCATCCAGCTTGCAGGCGCTGAAATCGAGCTCGTCAGTGCGATTGCACGTGAAACTCGCTTAAAGGATCTGCTTGAACCAATTCAGGATGAGTTTGACTTCATCTTTATCGATTGCCCGCCTTCACTGGGTTTGCTAACGATTAATGCGTTGACAGCGGCAGACAGCGTTTTGATTCCGATACAGTGCGAATATTACGCACTCGAAGGTGTCACAAAACTGCTTGAATCGATGAAGATGGTTAAGACACGCCTAAATAAGAGCCTTGATACTTATGGCGTGCTTATGACTATGTACGATTCGCGCACATCGCTTTCGAACCAGGTTGTCGAAGAGGTTCAATCGTATTTTGGCGACAAGGCGTTCAAGACTTTGATTCCACGTACCGTTAAAATTTCAGAAGCACCGTCGTTCGGTGAGCCTGTAATTACCTATGCGCCACAGAATAAGGGCGCAAAGGCGTATATGAACCTTGCTAAAGAGGTGATTAAACGTGCCTAGCCCTAAGAAGCGCGGCGGCTTGGGTCGTGGACTCAATGCACTGGTCTCGGAAGCTGAATATGAGACTGGTGGATCTGCAACGTCAGCATCAAATGCTGCTTCGGAAACTAAACTTCCGATTGAGGATATCGTTCCGAACCCAAATCAGCCACGAATTCATTTCAATGAGACAGAACTTCGGGAGTTGGGTGAGTCAATCCGGGAACATGGCGTTTTGCAGCCGCTTCTTGTGCGTAAGCACGGTAATGGCTATGAAATTATTGCTGGTGAACGTCGCTATCAGGCTTCAAAGCTTGCTGGTCTTGAAGAACTTCCCGTTATCATTAAAGACGTTGATGATGAGGAGATGCTTGCACTCGCGCTAATCGAAAACCTTCAGCGCTCAGACCTCAACCCCGTCGAAGAGGCTAAGGGATATCGACAGCTCATCGATTCGAGCGGTATGACTCAAGAAGCCTTGTCAAAGGCTGTCAGCAAGTCTCGTTCTGCAATCACCAATTCGTTGCGCTTGCTTGATCTTCCAGAGGTAGTTCAGCAGATGATTTTCGAAGGCAAGCTCACCGCTGGTCATGCTCGTGCAATTCTTGCGGTTCCGTATGAAGAAGCGCGCATTAAGCTTGCTGAGAAGGTTGTTGCCGAGGGATTGTCTGTCCGCGCGACAGAAAATCTTGCTCCATTGTTTTCTGCCGGAGAGACGCCTAAGACACCTCGCCCTGCAACGCCTCAGTCTTTTAAGAAGGCTGCACGCGTTCTGCGTCAGGTGTTTAACACGAACGTTCGCGTTAAGAGCTCGCGCGGCAAGAATAAAATCGAGATTGAGTTTAAGGATGAGGAAGAACTGTCTCGAATTCTTGGTGAAATGATTCAATTTGATCAGGGAGGCCAGGATGAAGAATAAAGTTCTGGCTGCTCTTGCTTTGGCTGCAACTGTAGCGGTCGGCGCATTTGTGGGATTTAAGGTCGCAACAGATGATGAATTGCGTGGTCGTCTGCTTCGCGGGGCGCAGGATATCGTCGATACATCCAAAAAGAAAATGGACGTTATGACCGAGGATGTCGCTATGCGTACAGCTCAGGTAACTAAGAATCCCAAGATTAACCAAGACTGGGTTAATCATCAATGGGAAAATGTTGGTTATTAGGTACCTAACAATTACTTGCCTATTTTGAAGGGGTCCTTGTCTGATTCATGAGACAAGGACCCCTTATTATGGCTATAAAACTAAGGTTACGTAAATCAAGTCCTCTAGGATGAAAACAAATGAAACAGCCCTGGTTGCATTATCTACAACCAGGGCTGTCGGATGTTTCATATGAAACGTTATGGGGTGCAGACTCCCCTATGCGTTCTTCTGGACCTTGAAACGTTGCTTCAACTGACCGCAAGCGGCATCAATATCATTGCCGCGAGAATTACGGATCGTGGTCTCGATGCCACGAGACTCAAGGCGGCGCTGAAGATCCTCGACCTTATGAATCGGAGACGGCTTGAGCGGGCTACCCTCAATGTCGTTAAGCTGAATCAGGTTGACGTGACACAGCGTTCCCTCGCAGAAGTCGCAAAGCGCCTGCATCTCGGGGTTTGTGTCATTGACGCCTTCGATCATGGCGTACTCATAGGTTGGGCGGCGGCCCGTCTTTTCGGTGTAGAGCTGCAGTGCCTCATGAAGGCGCAGGAGCGTGTACTTCTTGACGCCAGGCATAAGCTTGTTGCGCGTGGACTGGATAGCGGAGTGCAAGGAAACGGCAAGCGTGAACTGCTCGGGGATGTCGGCAAATTTGCGAATACCGGGAATAACGCCGCTGGTAGAGACGGTGAGGTGACGAGCGCCGATACCGATGCCATCGGGGTCGTTGAGGATGCGCAACGCCTTGAGAACCTCGTCATAGTTAGCAAAGGGCTCGCCCTGTCCCATGAAGACAACGCTCGTGGCACGCTCACCAAAGTCGTTGGAGACATGAAGCACCTGGTCAACGATCTCTTGAGCGGTCAGAGAGCGCTTAAGGCCGTTCAGACCGGTAGCGCAAAAAGCGCAGCCCATGCCACAGCCTGCCTGGGTGGAAACGCAGACAGAAAGCTTGTTACGACGGGGCATACCGACAGTCTCGACGGAAATGCCGTCGTGGTACTCGAGCAGATACTTGCGAGAGCCATCTTTAGAAACCTGCTTGGTGAGCTCAGTCGGCGTGTCAAAGGCAAAAGCCTCTTTAAGCTGCTCGCGGAAAGCCTTGGGAAGGTTGGTCATATCGTCAAACGAACAAACGTTCTTCTCAAAGACCCATTCGATGAGCTGCTTCGCGCGGAAGGCGGGCTGGCCAAGTTCGGCAACAAGCTCGCGAATATCGTTTTGGCTCAAGTCGCGAATGTCCTGAGATTTAGTCCTGGGATTCATGGAAGCCTTTCGATTTTGGGGAAACGTAGAGGGTATCGCTACAATATGGTATCAGCTGCAGAAATTATAGAGGAGGAGTCTGCCCATGCCGGGTAAAAGCCTAGAGAACATGCACGTAGCGGTCTTGGCGGGCGGTCATTCCGCTGAGCGCGAGATCTCGCTCAATTCGGGAAAGAATGTCGTGGTGGCCTTGAAGGAGGCCGGCTACACTTCGGTGGAGCTGCTCGACACAGCTGCCGATGATTTTATGGTAACCATGGCGACCGGCGGCTTTGACGTGGCGTTTATCGCCATGCACGGCGCCGGCGGTGAGGATGGTGCCATGCAGGGTGCCATGGAGACCCTGGGTATCCCCTACACGGCCTCGGGCGTGCTTGCCAGCGCCTGCGGTGCCGACAAGGAGGTCTCGAAGCTCCTGTACGCCAAGGCGGGCATCCCCGTTGCCCCCGGCCTTGCGCTCGAGGTGGGCGATGAAGTCGATATCGATCACATCGTCGAGGTTTGTGGCGAGCGCTGCTTTGTGAAGCCGGCCGTCAACGGTTCCAGCTATGGCATTTCCCTGGTCCATGAGCCCTCCGAGCTACCCGCGGCAATCGCCAAGGCGTTTGAGTTTGGCGACAAAGTGCTGGTCGAGAAGTGCATCGAGGGTACCGAGATCACCGTCGGCGTATACGGCGAGGATGACGTGCGCGCCCTGCCGATTGTTGAGATCCGTAAGCCCGAGGACTGCGAGTTCTACGATCTGGACGTGAAGTATGTCGACCCTACGGACATCCATCGCATTCCGGCGCAGATTTCGCCCGAGAACTACGCTCGTGCTCAGGAGCTCGCCTGTGCTGCCCATAAGGCACTCGGCTGCCTGGGTATTTCGCGCAGCGACTTTATCGTGAGCGAGGATGGCCCCGTCATCCTCGAGACCAACACGATTCCCGGCATGACCGATACGTCGCTGTATCCGGATGAGATTCGCCACACCGATGACATGACGTTCCCGCAGGTCTGTGACAGTCTGATTCGTATGGGACTTCGTCGAGCGGGCGTTGCATGCTAATCGAGGACGCTGTTTCGTCGGGAACGCCGCAGTTTGTCATCGATTCCTATGCCACGCTTGCCGAGCGCGCTAAAACCCAATCGTTTGGTCTCATCGAGGAAGATGTTATCGTCCTCGATACCGAGACCACGGGTCTTTCGGTGCAGGACAATGAACTGATTGAGATCTCGGCTGCCCGCCTTTCGGGCCGCGAGGTTGTCGATCTGTTTGATACCTTCGTGCATCCCAAGCAGCTGATTCCCGCCGAGATTACCGAACTCACGAGCATTACAAACGCCGATGTGGTGGATGCCCCATCGGCCGTCGAGGCCGTGGCCGCTCTCGCCGATTTTGTCGGCGGCTGCCCGGTGATTGCGCATAACGCCACCTTCGACCGTTCGTTTATCGAGTCGGTCGAGGGCGGTGTCAACGTCAGCGACATCTGGATCGATTCGCTGGCACTGTCGCGCATCGCACTTCCGCGCCTGGCCTCGCACAAGCTGTCTTTTATGGCCGACCTGTTTGGCTGCGACTCGGTGTCGCACCGCGCCAACGCCGATGTCGACGCCCTGTGTGGCGTGTGGCGTGTGTTGCTCGTGGCGCTCTCCGACTTGCCTCAGGGCTTAATGGCGCGTCTGGCCGACATGCACCCCGACGTGCCCTGGTCTTATCGTCCCATCTTCTCGTTCTTGGCGGGACAGAACCCCGGTTCCATCTTCTCTCTCAGCGCCGCCCGCGCCGACGTACTCAAGGCCGATCGGGCCGATGATCGCGTTGATGCGGACGAGCTACCGGTCCTTAAGATGCCGAGCCGCGAGGAAATCGAGGCGGACTATGCCCCGGGCGGTCTGGTTAATCGCATGTATCCCACGTACGAGCCGCGCGATGAGCAAATCGCGATGGCGCTCGAGGTCCGTGACGCACTCGTTACGGGAACGCATCGCGTGATTGAGGCGGGGACGGGCGTCGGCAAATCGATGGCCTATCTGGTGCCTTTTGCCGAGGCAGCGCGCCGCAACAACATCACGGTTGGTATCGCGACTAAATCGAATAATCTTGCCGACCAGCTCATGTATCATGAGCTGCCCAAACTTGCCGAGCAGCTGGAAGGAGGCCTATCGTTTTGCGCCCTCAAGGGCTATGACCACTATCCATGCTTGCGCAAGCTTGAGCGCATGAGCCGTGGCCAAGTCGAAATTACGACTAAGCGTGATCCTGCCGACACGCTTACGGCAGTCGCGGTCATCATGGCGTACGTGTGTCAGTCGGCCGATGGCGACCTCGACTCGCTCGGCATTCGCTGGCGCAGCGTCAACCGTCCCGACTTTACGACGGCGTCGCGCGAGTGCGCCCGTCGCCTATGCCCGTTTTTCCCCGATAAATGCCTGGTCCACGGCGCCCGCCGTCGCGCGGCGCATGCCGATGTGGTGGTCACCAACCATTCCCTGCTGTTCCGCAATGTTGCGGCCGAGGGCAGAATCTTGCCTCCGATTCGTCACTGGGTGATCGACGAGGCCCACTCCATCGAGCGCGAGGCACGCCGTCAATGGGCGCGCGTGGTGTCGGCGGATGAATCGCGCGTTCTGTTTGAGCGCCTGGGTGGCTCGAGCACCGGTGCACTGAGCCAGGTTTCCCGCGATTTGGCAACCTCGGAGGGCTCTACGCTCTACCTGGGTCTTACCGCCAAGGCGACGTCGGCGGTTGCACGTGCGAGCATGGCGATTGCCGATGTGTTTGACGGCGTTCGCGAGCTTGGCCGCCGTGCCCGCGGGGGCTATGACAATGCGAACCTATGGATTGGCCCCGAACTGCGCGAATCTGACGACTGGCATGATTTCTTACAGTCGGCCTACACTGCCATCGACGCATTGGAACAAGCGGACAAGAGCGTCGACGCGCTGGTACAAGCCGTCGCCGCCGACAAGCCCGAGGTTGTTGTCGACCTGGGTGATATCTCGCGCCGCCTGCATGAGCTGGCCGAGAACCTCAAACTCATCATTGACGGTACCGACGAACACTACGTGTACTCGTTGCAAGTCAATCGCAGACTGCGCGCCGGTGGCGAGTCGATGACTGCGGAGCGCATCGATATTGGCGAGGCCTTGGCAACCGAGTGGCTGCCCGAGGTCCACACGGCTATCTTTGCATCGGCGACCATGACGGTTTCCAAGAGCTTTGAGCACTTTAACCACGCCGTCGGCCTCGATCGCATCGGCGCCTCGACATCATCGTCGCTGCACTTGGATTCGAGCTACGACTTCGATTCGAACATGGCTGTAGTCGTTGCGGGCGATATCCCCGATCCGCGCGACCGCGAAGGCTATCTTTCGGCGCTCGAGCGTGTGCTGGTCGACGCTCATCTTGCCATGGGCGGCTCGGTGCTCACGCTGTTCACCAATAGGCGTGACATGGAGGAGCTGTACGCTCGCGTCGAGCCCAAGATAGCTCGTGCGGGTCTGGAACTCAACTGCCAGCAGCGCAACTCGTCTCCTCGCCGTCTGCGCGATCGCTTTATCAACGAACCGACCTCGTCGCTCTTTGCGCTTAAGGCCTTTTGGGAGGGGTTTGACGCCAGCGGCGAGACGCTGCGCTGCGTCATCATCCCCAAGCTGCCGTTCTCGAGCCCCACAGACCCGCTCTCATGCGAGCGCAATCTGCGTGAAGACCGCGCTTGGGCGCGCTATTCGCTTCCAGAGGCCGTGCTCGAGGTCAAGCAGGCCGCCGGTCGCCTCATTCGCTCATCGACCGATTGTGGCGTACTCATCTTGGCCGACCCGCGCCTGGTGACGAAGGGTTACGGCAAGAAATTCTTAACGTCGCTGCCCACGAGTTCCTATCAGCGCATCGAGTCGGCACAAATCGGGCACTATCTACAGTTGTGGCGCGCGCGCCACGAGCGGCGCCGCTAAAGCGGACAGACGAGGGATTTTGCCATATCGCACAGACGCTCTGACAGGGCGGGGTCATCCAAGATGCGGATGGCCCCGCCCGCTGCGATTACCTGGCTTAACAGCCAGCGCTCGGAGCCGTAGCGCACATTCACTGTTGAGCTGTCCGCCCCATTGGGTTCAATCGACATAATGCCGGGCCAGTCTAGGCGCTCTGCCAAGGCGCGCGGCATGAGAAGCTTCGCGCTCCGCTCCGCCTGGGCGAGGGAGTCGTGGAGGGTTGCGGGCTCCGGTGCGTGGCGCACGACGGAGTCGTCGGTCAAGACCAGGCCCTCGATTTTATCCATACGATAGGTACGCTGTTCGTCGACCGCGACATCCCAGGCAATCAGATACGTTTGGTCGCCGTTTGTTGTGATGCGCAAGGGGTCGACCAAACGCTCGCGCGCTTGTGTGTCATCCATCGAGCGATACGAGATGCGGCAGCGAACGCCGTCCCGAATGGCGCAGCTCAGCTGCTGCCAGTGCGATCCGTGGGTGACGGTGTCAAAGACGCGCTGGTTGTAACCGAGCTCTTTGGGAAGAAGGGCGCGCCGTATTCGAGCCGCCGCTTGGGGTTCGATCCCCAATGATTCAAGTTCATGGTTGAGCACGGCGCCCTCGGCGGCACTCAGGCGCAGCGGAAGCACGCGCCCCGCATCACCGGTGAGGACCACGCACTCGCCGCGGCGTTCGCAGATAATACGTGCGCCCGATTCTCGGTCCGCAAGCGTCGAGACGATCTCGAGAATCTCGTCGAGCGATGCCCCCGTGATATCAAAGCGGCTGCAAAGCTCGTCTCGTGTCATGCCATTCTCGCCGGCGGCGTAGAGGGCCTCCATGATGTCGATGGAGCGCGAGAGTCTTTGCTCGCTGGTGAGTTTACGCACGGGCATGCTCGTGCACCGTCCTTTCGATGAGGTGATTCCACGCCTGCCTGAGAGAATCGGGGGCGACGGGCCTCATACCATCCATGGCATGGGCCATGCAAAACGAGGCTGCGGCTTCAAAGTCGCGCACGTCAACGGTCCAGGTCCAACCTGCTTCGGTGCGCATGAGTTCGCCTCGTCCGCGTGTGAGACCGCTGATCATATCGGCCTGCGCTTCACGCGCGAACGAGAACGTAGCCGCAACGGGTGGGCGGTCAGCAAAATCGAACTCAAAGAATAAGTAATCGTTGAGGTTGAAATCCGCAGGAATGGCGTAGGCTTTCGAAGGCCTCCAAGCGCGAATGATGCGGTCGCAGCGGAATGTTCTGATATTGTCGGTGGCATTGTCGAGGCCGCAGAAGTATGCCGTACCCTCGCGTTCGAACATGCCGTAGACGCAAACGGTCCGCTTGCGTTGTTCACCGCGTCCGTTTTGGTACAAAAAGCGCAGCGCGCAACGCTCGGCAAAGGCACTCCATACCGCATCGACGGCGGGAGAGCGGCGGATCGGTGCCTCTCCTGTCGTCGACATGCCGGTGAGGTAGGCAATCTTGGAGCGAATGTCGGCAAGCGGCGCGGCAAAGGCGGATGAGCCTGCCGCGAGTGTCTGGTCGATGGCATTGAGCAGGATGTCGGCATCGTCTGCGGTGATGAGACCGCCCGCGGCAAACGTATGCTCGCGGTCGATCGTCCACGCGCTCTCCTCGGTTTCCTGTGCTCCGGCAGCACGAACCTCCCTGATAACGATGCCGCGTTCGAGCAGCTTGTCGCGATCGCGGCGGAACTTGCGCTTGTCTGAGTCGATATTGCCCGAGCCGTATCCCAAATCGGAATCCAGGACGATCTGCTCGGTCGTCAACGGTTCGGGAGAACTGTTGAGTACAAAGAAAAGGTTGAGGATGCGCTGAGCCGTTTTATCGAAACCGGGCTCGGGTGCCCCCTTTTTAATTGTCGCGGTCGCGTCGCTTGCCGTCATAGAATCCTCGCATGAGAAGGTCGTTTGATGCCATGATTTTAGTCCGATATGGAGATTAGGCTATATCCTTGTCCGCTCGCGGCGTTAAGATGGCCCGAATTCGGTCGTTTGCGCTCGCTCGGGGTATACTTTCGGCTATATACGGTTCTAATGTGCATGCATTGGGCCTATTTGTCGGATTATGGATGTGGAGCGCACATGGCGAACACCCAGAACTATATTAACCACCTGCTGCAGAACACCGGCATTACGCCGGCGTGCAGTGAAGAAGAGCGCCTGGCTGCCGAGGATATCGCTCAGATTTTCCGCAACCACGGCTTTGACCCCGAGGTGCAGGAATTTAATGCTCCCGCGCCCAGCAGGTTGGCGTTTGCTGTTACCGGTATTCTGGCGTTTGCCGGCGCCCTGCTGATGGGCATCGGCGGCGGTATCGGCTTGGTCGGCACCTTGCTGGCCATTGTCGGCGCCGTGCTCTACGTGCTCGAGCGCACGGGGCATCCCGTGGTTTCGCGCCTGGGAAAGACCGGTGTGAGCCAAAATGTCATCGCCTATCACAAGGCCTCGGGCCCGCTTGCGTCTCCGCGCAACCGCCCGGTCGTCGTGGTGGCCCACTATGATTCCCCCCGTGCCGAGCTCCTTGCTCGCGAGCCCTACGCTCCGTATCGCGCGCTCATCGCCAAGCTCCTGCCTGTCGCCACGATCGCGCCCGCGGCTGTCGCCATCCTGCGTATCCTGCCGCTCCCCGGCGTGCTCAAGGTGCTGCTGTGGGTTGTCGCGATTTTGGCCTCCCTTGTGGCACTGGCCAATGCCGCCAATATCATCTCCAACCGTTTTGTGCTTCCCTACACGTCTGGCGCGGTGTGCAACAAGTCCTCTGTTGCCGCCATGCTCGGTGTCATGGACAACGTTGCCCCCTATCAGGGCGAAAACGAGTTCCCCGACGACATTCCGTTCGATACCTATTTTGGCGAGCAGAAGCGTCGCGCCGAGGAAATGGCGCGCGCGGCGGCCGAGTATGCCGCGGCCCAGCAGCAAAACGACTACGGCAACACCATTGAATATGAGGAACCTTCCTACGACGAGGACGAGTTTGGCCAGCCGGTGGCGTCTGTCGACGCACCCGAGCAGGACGAGGCTTTTGATGGACAGATCGATGGTTTTGAGGGTGCCTCTGCCGACGAGACGCTGATCGGCGTTATCGCGCCCGAGGCTCAAGACCAGACCGCCCAGGCCGAAGTTCCCACCGAGGAAACGTCCGCCGACGAGCCGGCGGAGGAGCCCGCGGTGGTCGAAGCCGCTGAGCCCAAGCCCAAGCTCTATCGCAATGCCGCCGGCAATATCCGCTTTGGTTCGGATGCCATCCGTGCGCTCGGCATGCTTCCCGAGTCCTGCGCGCTCGATTACGAAGAGGGCGAGGAGCCGACGTTTGAGCCGGAGCCTGCTCCCGTTGCACAGGAGCCTGCGCCCGCGGCCAATACGGCTGTTGCTCCCGCCGAGCCGGTCGCTGCCCCTGTTGCTGCCGCGGAGTCTGACGCAAAGCCCGCGCTCGATTCTGCAGCCGGTCTGGATATTCTGGCGCCTGCCGCTCCGGCACAGGTTGAAGCCGAGACCGCCGACGAAGACTATGACGAGTACCCGCAGCGCGTGTCCTATGAGAGTGACACCGATTTCTCGGCCGAGCTTCCCTCGACAACGCCCCATGCCGATATCGCTTCCGCGTTCTCCTCGATTGGTGCCAGCGCTTCTAGCTTCTTTAAGGGCGCCCTTGCGAAGGGCAAGAAGTTCGTCGACGACTTTGAGGAAAAGCGCGCCGCTGCCCGCGAGGCCGCCGAGCGGGAGGCCATCGCCCAGCAGCAGGCCGCCGAGGCCGAGCGTGAGCGTGCGGCACAGGAGTTCGAGCAGAGTGAGGCCGGGCAGCCGAAGCCTGTCGATGTCGCCGACGCCACGACGTCCTTCGAGGCTCCGCAGCCGACATCCGCAGACGTTGCCGAGGCTACGACGTCCTTTGAGGCGCAGCAGCCGGTCGATGGCACCATGTCATTCGATGCCACGATGACGTTTGAGAAGCAGGGCACCGCAATTGCCGAGCCCCTTCCCATCTCCGATGATGCCCAGGATGCCGCCGATGATTCGGTTGTCGACGAGGCCGATTCCGTTGAGGCCAGCGCACCCGAGCAGGCCGAGGCTCCTGCTATGGAGCAGGAGTCCCCTGCGATCGACGAGGCTCCCAAGACGGATGAGTCCAGGCCTTATTCTACGCAGATCTTTACCATGCCCGCGCCGAGCGACCCCGGTGCCACGGTGGCCAATGTCGCTCCCACGCAGGACGAGACAGTTGACTCCCTCATGGCGCAGATTTCGTCTCAGGTGCCTCCGCGCCAGCAAATGAATATCCCCGATCCGGCTTCCGCGCCTGCGCCCTCTTCGTCGCCGCTGGCCTCGGTCCCCGATCCGTCGCTGCCTTCGATGCAACAGGCCAACGTCGCGTCCCGCACGTCGCTGTTCGATCTTCCCGATCCTTCGGCACAGACAAATGATCCCTTTGCGACGGCGCAGGGCCCCGAGCCCACATCGGCACCGGTTGCGACCCCCATGCCTATCTCCTCGGGCGTGCAGCCGCTCGAGACCATCTCGGCTCCTGCTTCGACAGGCGCCAAGCCGCAGAAGCGTGGTCTGGGCGGCTTGTTCGGTCGTAAAAAGAAGAACGAGCAGGACAGCATGAGCGACTGGCTGGGCGTCGAGGACGATTACGATGCCAAGAAGTCTGGCCGCGGCATTGGCTCGTGGGATAACTTCGAGGATGACGATGACGGTTGGAAGGGCGGCGCCACCTCCTCCGATGGTGCTTCTGCCGAGGATATGCTCTCGGCCGTTGCCTCCATGGGTGACGATGAGCTGCTCGGCCACGATATCTGGTTCGTCGCAACGGGCGCGTCCGATTGCGACGGCGCCGGCATGAGGGCGTTTTTGGCCTCGCATCGTGACAAGCTCCGCGGTGTGTTCTTCATCAACCTCGAGTCTATCGGTGCCGGTAGGCTTTCGGTGGTGACGGTCGAGGGCGAGCAGCAGCTGTTTAAGGGCGACCGACGCATCATGAATCTTGTCAACAAGGTGTGTAAGTCGTTCCACGTCGATTGCGGTGCGTTCGAGATGCCCTATGCAAAAACCGATGCATCCGCAGCGCTCGAGGCGAGCCGTCGCGCCCTTACGATCGCCGGTGTGGACGGCCCGCGCCTTGCCTGCGCTCGCACCGAGGATGACCTGCCGTACAACGTCAATCCGACCAATATCGCTACGGTGTCCGAGGTCGTGACCGAGGTCATTCGTCGTTCGTAGACAGACCCGCTAAGGAGTCAGCGTGTTTTCGTACATCAAGCGCCATTGGCCCATCTATCTGATTTTGACCCTGATCGCTATCGCATTGGGTTTTGGGGCCGCGTATGTCGTTGGCGTTAAGGGCTCGACGCCCGAGACGACAATGAACGAAGAGGTGGAGCAAGAGCAAAGTTTGGGTGCCGACGGTATTTCCGAGTCCGATCAGGCAGCCATCGATGGCGGTTCGTCATCTGCTGAATAGCCGATTCATAGTTTATGCCCAAGGCGGGCGAGCCGGGAGACTGGCTCGCCCGCCTTTTCATCGTGCTAGCGCTTCTTTGTGGCTGACCTAAGGCGAGTGAACCATATGGCTGCAGTGCCCGAGGTCAGGAGTGCGGTGATGCATGCGGCGACGGGAACAGATCCCGTTGCCGGCAGGTTCTGAGGCAGGGCGCATCGTTGGATGACCCGGTCCTCATCATGCGCCTCGAGTTTATCGCCACCGCCGTTGCGGCAAAGATCGACGCGCGCACTGTTGGCAAGTGCGGTTTGGGGCGTATAGGACGACGTTGCCTGCATATGCACGACTGCGCCTCGGGCATCCGAGCTAAGGGCCGCCTTGACATCGTCAAGATCGTCGTGCTCGTCTTTAAGGTCATCCCGGGTCCAAGAGCCCGTCTCGCTTCTGGTTGTAAAGTCGGCGGCTACCGCACCGTATTCAAAACGGATGCCCGTGATGACGGCGTCGTCTGTAAGATCAATCTCTTTCGTATCGAGCGTGACGGACTTGTCCGTCGGGATATCTGCTTTCCATAGGTGCCACCCGTCGTAATCGACGAGACGCACATCGTCGCCCAGCAGCTTTGTAACCTCTTCCGTTTCGAGCCAAGGATTGTGGTGCCCGTCGTCAAGCGTTGCGTTGACCTGCTTGCCCGTGTCGCTTGTTCCTGCCGGAGACGTTCGATACCACACATTGCACAGCCCGTTTAGATCACCGACCGCAATAGGGGTTTCAACGGCAACAAGTTTCGCTGCGCCATCTTTGGCGCACTCAAGGTCGTCGGTGATGGTCAACTCGTCGACCCAGGTGCTCGAATCATTTTTGGCGTCGATGGTATAGGAGAAGACGCCTTGCGTATTGGCCCGTGCTTTGGCTCGGTTTTTTCCGTCGCCATTGGCAACGAGTTTGCTTACGACTGGCTGTGCAATCTCTTGGCGCTTATCGACGATTCCCCTGATCTCGATGGGGGTATCCTTCATGGCTACGGTTTGAACTTCTCCCGTGGCCTTTACTTTAAACGTTATCTCTTCGGCGGGGTCGTAGGTACGCGGGGACATCGTTTCGCGTAGGGTGTAAGTACCGGGTGAAAGGTGCTCAATGTGGTGCGGTTTGCCGGATGAAGTCCAAGAATCGATTTCGTTGCCATTGGAGTCGCAGAGGACAAGCTCGGCGCCTGTCACTTCCTGACCTCCGCACGCGTCGACTTTGGAGACATCGATCTTGGTGTAGTCGTTGGAAACGTCAAGGCGCACTTCGATCACAGGCGTTTGCTGGTCGGCGTACGATAACTTCACAGTATGTGGGGTCGGGTTGAGCAGATAACCTTCGGGCGCTTGTGTCTCGACGACCTCGTAGGTGGCGGTACCGCATCCCAGCGAAAGATGGTCGACTCGCGCATGTCCCCGTTCGTCGGTTGTAACGGTGGCGACGGTTTCGCCATCCAGGGCGACGATGCTGCCGTCGGTTCGCGCGATGTCGCCGACAGCGCGGATGTCAAACGTGGCTCCAGCGAGGGTGCGCCCACCTACAGCATCCGTCTTAATGATTTCGATGCTTCCGGTTGCGGCGTCGTCATAGAACGAGGCGACGGCGACCGGTGTCAGATTTCTGTCGGCGGGAATCGCTATCTCCAGGTCTTCTCCGCGCAGATACGGTTCCTTGGCCGATGCCTCGTGCACGTAGTATGTTCCGGGATGAAGTGATTCGGGCAGCGTGATGACGCCGGTTGCATCGGTTGTGAAGGTATTCATTACATTGTGGGCCGGATACCAACATGTTTGCGAGACGGGCTCGTGGTGGCTATCGAGCAGCTGGAACGTAAAGCCGGCAAGTGGTACGGTGCCGCCGGTCTGAGCATCGCGCTTTACGATTTGGAGGTGTGTCGATAGGGCATGGTTGTCCACGATGTACTGAAGCTCGGCGCCGTCTGCGGTCTGCTCTGCTGTGATGGTCCATTCCCCTGCTTGCTTAAATCCTTCTGGTACCGTTTCTGCAACCTCGCGAACGGTGTAGCCCGCGCGGTCGTAGGGAATGGAACCGTGAGCGCCGGCAGGTCGCTTGCCTGCGCCAAACCATGCTTCGGGCTGGTCTTTGGTGGAGGCAAAGCCATAAACGTTTGTGGTCAACGTGCCGACGACTTGTTGGGAGCAATTGCTGACAACTTCAAAGACGACGCCTTCCGCCGGCTGCTCAAGGCCGGACTCATCGTTGTCGCCATGGTCCTTAAACTTCGAGATTTCAAGGTCAAAGGCGATGGGGATGTTGGGAATACGGCTTTCGAGCTCAACGATGCCCGTATCTCCGAGTTGCTCGGCACCGACGGTGTAGCTCCAGCAGTCGTTTGAAATCAGGTAGCCCTCGGGTGCTTTCGATTCGTAGATGGTAAAGGTGCCCAGAGGAACGTCATTGAGGATCGCCCATCCGTTTTCGTCGGTCGTAAGGGTGCGAGCCCAGCCGGGAGTTGATTGCGAGACGCAGGTGAATTCAGCGCCCACAAGCGACGCCCCAACTTGGGCGCCGGCATCCGTGGCGGCATCGATTTTTGCAATACGCAAGGTGATGGTGCCGGGCTGCTCGTTGATAGTGACATGTTCGCCGCTGTTTTGTGTGGTGAAGGCTATTCGGTCGCTTCGAGGGATATAGCCTGCCGGGGCTTTGGTTTCGACCAGGTAATATGCCGTATTGGGCAAAAGCGTTGCTTGTGCACGCCCGTTTTCGTCCATCTGGATAGTGCCGACACGTGCATCGCCCGCACTTTCAAAGATATCGAAGGTTGCGCCACCGAGTCTGTATGTGTCGTTACCGGCGGTGATGTCAGCCCGGGACGATTGTTTTTGGAAAGATACGGAGACGGCGGGCAGAACATAGAGCATGTCCTGGTGTCGACCCTCGCCCGAGACCGGGCCGTGATAACGCCTGGCTCGATGTGGGGCTGCCTTAATGGATCCGGACTTAGCGCTCTCGTAGAGCCAACGTGCAGCCGCTACAGCCTCGGCGTTTTCGTAAAACCTACCGCTTCTGGCAACTCCCTTGCTATTTGTATACGAATAGGTGCCGTCGGGGTGCGTGGTTCCGTTGAGCATCCACACGGCAATCTGGGTGGCGGCGCGGGCGAGATCGGGCGACAGATTGTGGCCGCCAAAGGATGTACTGGAGGGGTATCCGTGGCAGACGATGGCGGCAAATTCGTCATCGAGCCATGTCCAGCCCTGGTTATATGTGCGCCATGGCCCTCCCGGCTTGCTGGGGCCGGGGCAGTCTTGATTCATGCAGTACGAAATCGAAGTGTCCTGTGCCTCGTATTTACCGACACCGAAGGGGCCACAGCCGCCGCTTATGGTGCGGAAATTAAGGGCGTCACTCCCGTCGACGGCGAGTGCGGTCCCTGGGGCCAGGCAGCCGATCAGAAAAAAGAGGAGCAGGAGCAGCGGACCTGTTGCGATTGCGCTGTGGACAGAGTGCGTGGGTGCGTTGGACATGGCTGCTCCTTATCCCTCGTGCGCCGCACGGGGAGGCCGCGGCGCTTGGGATGAGGCTACCGCCATGGTTCATGCGGGTAAGTACCAGAAGCTGACCAAAAGCTTGCCCGATTTCTGACAAATCGAGCTCAAATACAACAATCAGATAAAAGTGCAGGTAGAAGAAGGTAAGAAGAGAAAGACAAAGGTCCTCATCTCCACAATCGGAGTGGTTTTCAAACGATTCTCCACAGCTAAAACAAGCATCGACACCCTTGTATCGAACAAGACAACCGCGTTATACTAGCCAACACACAAGCGGGCATCGCCAAGTGGTAAGGCATCAGCTTCCCAAGCTGACACTCGCGGGTTCGAATCCCGTTGCCCGCTCCAGTAAAAAGCACAAGCACGGCAGCGTTACGTTGCCGTGCTTTTTACTACCAAGTGCCGGGATTCGAACCCGCCAGGGTGCGAGCGTAAAGCAAACGCGAAGCGTTTGTAGCGAGCAGGCGAAGGCGCCGGCAGGCGCCTGAAGCCGGTGCGTATTTGCAAAGCAAATACGCGGACGTCCCGTTGCCCGCTCCACCGAGCACGGGAGGCATGGGGACGGCAAATCCAGCAAAGTCTTCCCCGTTGTCTCCGTGAATCCGAGGAGATTGCCCACAGCCGGTGTACGTCCGCGACGCGGGCGCGCAGACGTCCCGTTGCCCGCTCCATCAGCCAAGGGGGATGCTGGGACACTCGGCTCGATCTGGTCTTCTTCGGCGGTTTCGTGGACCGGGGCATGCCGACCGCAGCCGGTGCGTATTTGCAAAGCAAATACGCGGACGTTCCCATGGCCGCTCCTGTTTCAAAATGTTAGGTTAATGCCCGTTATCGCTACTCGCGCCCGCGCACGGTACAATGGTTGGGTTACGACCAACGTGCCAATAACCAAAAAGGAGCCGCTATGATCGATCGCTATACCCGCCCGGAGATGGGACATATCTTCTCCCTCGAGAACAAGTATGCCATTTGGCAGGAGATTGAGGTCCTGGCCTGCGAGGCTCAGGCGGAGCTCGGCAAGATCGGTATTTCCAAAGAAGAGGCCCAGTGGATTCGCGACCACGCCAACTTTGAGAAGGCGAAGGTTGACGAGATCGAGGAGGTCACGCGCCACGATGTCATCGCCTTCCTGACCAACATGAAGGAATATATCGACGCCGATGTTCCCGAGGGCGAGCCCAAGCCTAGCCGCTGGGTTCACTACGGTATGACCAGCTCTGACCTGGGTGATACGGCTCTGTGCTATCAGCTTACTCAGGCGTGTGACCTGATTATCGAGGACGTTAAGAAGCTCGGCGTGATCTGCAAGCGTCGTGCCTTCGAGGAGCGCAATACGCTCTGCGCCGGCCGCACCCATGGCATCCATGCCGAGCCGATGACCTTCGGTATGAAGTTTGGCTCCTGGGCATGGGAGCTCAAGCGCGATCTCGATCGTCTTGAGGATGCTCGCAGGAACGTTGCCTTCGGTGCCATCTCCGGTGCCGTCGGCACCTACAGCTCCATCGAGCCGTTCGTCGAGGAGTACGTCTGCGAGCACCTGGGCCTGGTCCACGATCCGCTGTCCACGCAGGTCATCAGTCGCGATCACCACGCCTACCTTGCCGGCGTGCTTGCCACTACAGCGGCCACCTGCGAGCGCATCGCGACCGAGGTCCGCAACCTGCAGAAGACCGATACGCTCGAGGCCGAGGAGCCCTTCCGCAAGGGCCAAAAGGGCAGCTCCGCCATGCCGCACAAGCGCAACCCCATCACCATGGAGAAGGTCTGCGGCCTGTCGCGCGTCGTGAAGTCCAACGCTCAGGTCGCCTTTGACAACGTTGCCCTGTGGCACGAGCGCGACATTTCGCACTCTTCCGCCGAGCGCGTCGCCCAGGCCGATAGCTTCATCGCACTCGACCATATGTTCCAGTGCCTCATTCGCGTTATCGACGGCCTGCAGCTGTATCCGGCCCGCATGATGGCCAATCTCAACAAGACCCGCGGCCTCATCTTCTCCTCCAAGGTCCTGCTGGCCCTCGTCGATACGGGCATCACCCGCGAGGACGCCTACGCTATCGTGCAGGAAAACGCCATGGCCACCTGGCACGAGGTGCAGGATTGTGTCTCCGGCCCCACCTTTAAGGAGCGTCTCGAGGCCGATCCGCGCTGCACCGTTAGCCAGGAAAAACTCGACGAGATCTTTGATCCGTGGGACTTCCTCACCCGTATCGACACGGTCTTCGACCGCCTGGAGCAGCTGAGCTTCGAGTAGGGTTAACCTAATTCGACCGCTTGCGGATGCATTTCAACCTTTGGCGCCTTGCCCATCTTGGGTGAGGCGCTTTTTTATCGCCGCATCAGCCCCGGGTATAAAATGAAATCCGACTGCTGTTTCGATGAAGGGAGGCGTGTGCCCGGACGTATCAAGCGAGCCGCCATCGTCTCGTTTACGCTCATACTTCTTGTTGCCGTCTGTGTGGGCGCCCTGACGTATATCGTTCGAAGCAGTTCTTCCTCCCCGAATGAAGCCGACAAAGACCTCCCGGTACTCAAAATCGGCGTTACGGATAACGACCCCTATGTGTATGTCGATACCACGGGCGATTACGCCGGTATCGATATCGGCATCGCCCGCGAGGCCTGCAAGCGCGCGGGGATCAAGCCGCAATTTATCGACATTTCTTGGAATGGCCGTGACCGCCTACTCAAAAACGGCGATATCGATTGCCTGTGGTGCGACTATTCTCCCTGTTATCGCGAGGATAAGTATTACTGGACTGAGCCGTATTTGACCCTGACGGTTTCGGTCGCCGCCAAGAAAACGAGTGGCATCAATTCCTTGGCGCATCTCGATGGAAGCAAGACCATTGCGGTGATTGCGGGCTCGGTGAGCGAACGCCGATTGCTCGCAGGGGATCTGGATATCTCGCCGGACGTGCAAATCAAATCGTATGGTTCTGCCGAACTCTGCAAAGCCGCCCTCGCCAAAGGGTATGTCGACTGTTGGATGGCGGACGTTCAGTCGCTTGATCGACTCGTTGCCCAGTATCCTGGCGTTTATCGTGTGCTCGCCGACAACGTTATGACGGTTGACCTGGGCGTCGCGTTTGATGATAGCTATGAGGGGGAGTACGTCAAAAACCTCGATACCGCACTGTCCGACATGGATCGAGACGGCACGATAGAGCACATTGTGGACAATTACAAGGCAGGAGCGACGACAGGCGGGCGAGGAGCGGAATCATGACAAATGACGAGCGCCGCTTTCGCCGAAAGAGTTTAGCCGCAGTGGGCATCGGCATCGTGGCCAGCGTTGCCCTACTGAGTCTGCTCTATATGGTTGGCACGCATCGCTGCCTTGATAAAACGCTTGGGTTCGGCCAGGAAACCATGGTGTTTTTAAAAAATGCCTGCGAAAAATATGACCGATATGAACAGGGAAGAAAAACCGAGGCGACGCACAATTTGGATGCGGCGCTCGAGTCGTTTGCGACGTTCTTGCCGCCTGATCGATTTGAAGTCAACGACGATCTGGTCGAGGAATATGTCCATACCGAGAGCCTTTCGGGAATGTTGGTCATGGACGCCGATGGTCATATGGTCGCCCATTACGATATCGACGGCCGCGATCCACTCATGCTGTGGCGAGAGGAGCTGGCCTGTTCGTCGATCGCATCGATGTATCGAGGGTCCAAAGTTTCCTACTCGACCGCTGTCGAGCGCCGCGGTGTCGACTTTGCCGTGAGTGCCGTTTCATACGGTGATGGGGTGGCGTTGGGGTATCGATCCCTTGCGGCTGAGCCCGCCGATGACTATTCATACACGATCGCCGACGTCCTTGTGAACAACACGTTCCATCAGAGTCCAACAGTGCTTGTGATGCGCGATGCGCAAATCGTTTCTTCAAACGATTCGACCGTCGATATAACCCTTGCCCGGCTTCTCGCCGATAGCGGAATTGACTGGAAAGACGAGGGCGTAACACGTATCGAATATCGGGGGACCACCTTATATGCCGTGCGTGCGGCATATAAGGACTACCGCCTGTTTGCGCTATATCCCAAATCTGAGGTCATGTCCGACAGGATTTCATTTGTCGCCGTCGGCGTCTTGGTGTGCCTTGCGTTTTGGGTCGTGGCACTGTTGGCTCGAAATATCGCTGACCACCGCAATTTGGTCGAAAAGGATAAACAGCTCGGCATTATCAATGCCATAAGCGCCATCTACGATTCGACCTTCCTTTTGCATCTTGACACCCTCGAGATCGAGGGAATCAATATGTCGCCGGCGATAGCGAAGATGTTTGCCGAGCATAGCGAGGCATATGACTTTATGGACACGGTCTGCCGGGATATCGTGAGCCCCGAAAGCCGCGAAGCGGTCGTGGGGCTCGTAGATATAAGTACGCTTCGTGAACGCATGGAGGGCGTACCGTACTTGGCTGCCGAGGTGCGAGATTGTCGAGGCACTTGGTACTCGCTACAGGTTGTCCCCCAGCATCGCGATGAGCAAGGCCGGTTGGATTCGGTCGTCGTGGCGACGCACAACATATCGATGGTCAAGCATGCCGAGGAGCTGTCATACCAAGATAAACTGACGGGGCTTCGCAACCGCAACTATCTGGAATCGCGTGGAGATAGCCTGGTAAACGAGGACTTGCCAGTGAGCGTGATTATGGTGGACTGTAATTATCTCAAGCGGACCAACGACATTTATGGTCACGAGATGGGGGATGAACTGCTGCGACGGACGGCGTCCGTGCTGCGGCGGGTGGCTGGTGCGGATTACCTGCCGATGCGCGTTGGCGGCGACGAGTTTTTGCTGGTTTGCCCCCATACTGACAACGAGTCTGCGCTCGGGCTGGAACAGGATCTTCGTCTCGGTCTTGCCGCGGTAAGCGATGAGACCCTGACGGTCAGCGCATCGATTGGCGTGGCGACCGTCGAGACGGCTGGAAATACGCTGGCCGATGTATATCGCGTCGCCGACCACAATATGTATCGGGAGAAGCGCATGGTCCACGTACAGGGTGCGGACTGCTAATCTTGCCCCCGCCAGTCCAAGCATCGTAGGATGTTGAATCGGTGCTTGCGATAATAAGTCGGTCCAGGCGGGGATAATAGACGTCTGAAATTTCTTTCTGAGAGGGGATCTCAATGATTAGTTTTGACTACAAGCCTCAGGGTGTATGCTCTCGCAATATTCACCTCAATCTCTCTGACGATGGCAGCAAGGTGCTGGGCGTCGAGTTTACCGGCGGCTGCGATGGCAACCTCAAGGCCATCTCCAGGCTGGTCGAAGGCGCTCCCGCCGATCGCATAATCGAGGTTCTCGCCGGTAATACCTGCGGTATGAAAAAGACCTCTTGCGCCGATCAGCTTACGCGCGCTATCGAGGCCGCTCGCGCAGAGATCGCCTAATGGGTATCGTCGATCACATCAAGAACGGAATATCGCGCCGTGGCTTTGTGCTCGGCGGTGCTGCCGCAGGCGCTGCCACGGTGCTTGCCGGATGCTCGAAAAAAACGGGCACCAGCGACGATGCCGCTGGTGAGCCGCAGGTTATCAAGGACGATTCAAAGATTGTCTCGATCACGGATGAGTACGAGGCTGTTGACATCGACCTCGAGCCTACGGCTTCATGGACATTGCCTCTGGGTACGCTGCTGTACTACTGCGACGGCGATTACGCCGCGGCGATGATGGCACCCGCATCGGCGCGGCATGCCAACACGCTCGGTGTGCTCAGCTTGGGCGACGGTTCGCTCACGACGCTTATCGAGGACCCTGTCGAAGGTGCAGGGTATTCGTTTTACGATGTTCGCGCTGGCGATGGCGTATTTGCTTGGGTCGAGATGAACTTTGCAAACGCATCATGGAAGCTCTATGCGCAAAATAAGGCAGGTGCGTCGCTTGTCGGCGATGTGGTCGAGCTCGACCGAGGCGGCAAGGACTACGATCCGCCGCTGTTTACGGCGTTCGGATCGTCCGTCATTTGGTACAAGATGCCTTCAACAGGCGGCAATAAGACGAGTCACGACTCGTATTGCTACCGCCGCTCGCTCGACGAGGCAAAGACCGAATCCATTTGGAAGTCAACGGGTCGCTTTGCATCTGCCCCGCGTGTGAGTGACGGCATTTTGACCATCTCCCCGCGCGTGCGCAATGACGAGGGCGTCTACTACGGCATGACGGCGATCGACCTGACGGACGGCAACAATACCAAGAGGGCTCAGCTGGTCCTTCCCTCATCGGTGTCTCCCTTCGAGGCCGTATATATGGGTGACACGTTTGTGTTCTCCATCGAGGCCACCTATAGCGGCGTGGGGAGTCTAGGCAACATGGGCACCTATATCGGAAACGAGAATGGGACGTTCCTATTCCTGTCGCGTGAGCCGCTTGCGTGCGCTGCCGGCAGAAAGAGCAAATACTTGGTTAAGGTCCAGGCATCGCATTTTCTGATTGATACCTCCGCCAAAACCTATGGCTCGCTGCTGTCGCCCGACCGCGCTCTCGAATATGGCGATTATCCAGCTACGGCGGGTAAATCGAATACGTTTTTAACCTATGCCACGGTGCGTAATAGTCAAGGAATTCCCGAGACGGTTACCGCCCGCCTGTTCTCTCTTTAGCGCCGAGGGGTTAAAAAGGCGCCAACGGGGGAATAAGCGCGTTGTAATTATGAGTGCCGCCCGCCGAGCCGCCGCACTGTAGCGGTGCTCGGTGGGCATAGGTGCGTTAAAATGGGCTTGTTCTTAGCTAATTGAGACAGGGGGGCCGTGTTATGGCTTCAGATGCAAAAAAGATTCTGCTGGTCGAGGACGAGAAGGCAATCCGTGACGCTGTCGCTGCCTATCTCGAGCGCGAGGGCTACTGGGTTGTTGGCGTCGGCGACGGCCAGTCTGCGATCGAGGAGTTCGAGAAGCACCAGTTTGACCTGGTTGTGCTCGACCTTATGCTCCCCAAGATTCCCGGCGAGCGCGTTTGCCGCACTATTCGCGATACCTCGGATGTGCCCATTATCATGCTTACCGCCAAGGGCGAGATCGAGGATCGCATCATCGGCCTCGAGCTTGGTGCCGACGACTACCTGATCAAGCCGTTCTCGCCGCGCGAGCTCGTCGCCCGCGTCCGCGCCTTGTTCCGTCGTGCTCACCAGGCAGACGAGCCTGCCGTTGAGGTGCTCGACTTTGGCGATCTGGTCATTGATATCTCGGGCCACAAGATCTTGGTCGAGGACAAGGAAGTAGACCTGACTGCCTCCGAGTTTAAGCTGCTCACCACGCTTGCTCGCCATCCTGGTCGCGTCTATAACCGTATGGAGCTGGTCGAGAAGGTGCTCGGCTACGACTTTGAGGGCTACGAGCGCACCATCGACAGCCACGTGAAGAACCTTCGCGCCAAGCTGGGCGATGACCCCAAGAAGCCTAAGTGGCTCTACACCGTTCACGGTGTCGGCTATCGCTTCGAGGCTCCGGCCAAGACCGATAAGTCGGACGAGAAATAGGGAAATCACATATGACACCTGCGCGCTTTGAAATCGGACAAAAGCACAAGCAGGAGAACGAGGCGGGTTCCAAGGCAAGTTGGAACACGCCTCGTTCCGATTCACGGCCAGCGATGAGCTATCCCTCGCGCATGGCATTGGCTTTTGCCCTGACGTCGCTCATGACGGTATTGGTGCTGGTGGGCGTAGTCTCCGTTGTATGGGGCACGGTTTTTACGGATTACACGCGCTCCAATATTGTCGAAATCGCCAATTCCGCTGCCGAAAAGTTGGCAACGTCATATGAGGAAAATGGTTCTTGGACCGCGGGGGAGCTGCGCACGGTCGCGACATCGAGTTTGGTGTCCGACGATCTTGGTATGCAGGTCGTCAATAAAAAGGGCGTCATCGTCTACGACGACTCGTGGCCCTCGGCAAGCGCTACTGCCGATGTACGCGAAAATCAGGCGACGACCGATGGTACGAGCGGAAAGAAGGCATCGCACAGTCCAGTCTCGTCTGCTCCCACCGATTCCAATAGTGTTGCCAACGTTGAGATCGTGACGTCCTCCGGCGAGCACGTGGGTCAGGTCAAATTGTGGGCGGTTGGCTCCGATGCCCTGCTCACCAGGGCAGACTCGGCATTCAGAGAGAAGACCTTTAACGCCATGGCCCTTGCCGCGGTTGTGGCCGTCTGCATCTCGGTCGTTATCGGAGCGCTCATGTCGCGCATGCTCACCAAGCCGATTCATCGTATTACCAGCACCGCCAAGCAGATTCGCGATGGAGACCTGTCCGCTCGTACGGGCTTGCGCGGCGACGATGAGATCGATCAGCTGGGAGAGACCTTCGACGAGATGGCCACCTCACTCGAAAAGGATATGAAGCACGAGAAGCGCTTGACCTCTGATGTTGCCCACGAGCTGCGCACGCCGCTCATGGCCATGCTTGCAACGGTCGAGGCCATGCAAGACGGTGTGTATCCCACCGACGATGAGCATCTGGAGACGGTCGCTTCCGAGACGCGTCGTCTGGCCCGTCTGGTGCAGCAGATGCTCGACCTGTCGCGCATGGAAAACAGTACCGCGCCGCTCAACCTGGAGCCGGTGGATATGGTGCCGTTTGTGCGTTCGATTGTGAATGGCCAGGAGCGCCTGTTTGCCGACCGTGACCTGCGTTTGCGCTTTGCAGATGAGACGCAGGGCCATGATGACGTTGTCGAGGCAGATCCCGACATGATCACGCAATGCGTTATCAACCTCATGAGCAACGCCATGCGTTACACCCCCGAGGGGGGTTGGGTCGTGGTGTCGGTGCTCAGCGACCGCAAGCACGTCGATATCGCGGTTTCGGATACGGGCATCGGTATCGCCAAGGATGATTTGTCGCGCATCTTCGGTCGTTTTTGGCGTGCCGACGCCAGTCGCGCCCGCGAGGCGGGTGGCCTGGGCGTGGGCCTCGCCGTGACCAAGCAGATTGTCGAGCGTCATCACGGCTACATATCCGTGGAGTCGGAGCTTGGAAAGGGTACGACTTTTACGATTCATCTGCCTCGCGAGCACACGGCGGACGCGGCATCTACTACAATGGAGCACTAGCTTTTCGCTATTCGGTGAAGGAGGGGTTTCGTCCCTGCCGCTCCGAGTTTGCGAAAACGTGCGGGAAAGAACCCGCATTACTGTCGTATTTTGGTAAGGAGTGACTCACGTGACAACGATGGAGCGTCGTCCGGATTCCCGTGGCAAGGTTCGTGATATCTACGATGCCGGTGAAAACCTGCTGATGGTCGCCACCGACCGCATTTCTGCGTTCGACTTTATTCTCCCCGACGAGATTCCGTTTAAGGGAGAGGTGCTCAACCGCATCTCGGCATTCTGGTTCGATAAGTTTGCCGACATCGTTCCCAACCACCTCGTCTCCATCGACCCGGCGGATTTCCCCGAGGAGTTTGCCGAGTATCGTGACTACCTCGCAGGCCGCGCCATGCTGGTCAAGAAGGCCCAGACGATTCCTGTCGAGTGCATCGTCCGCGGTTATCTGACCGGTTCGGGCAAGAAGACCTATGACGAGAACGGCACCGTCTGCGGCATTCAGCTGCCCGAGGGTCTGACCGAGGCCTCCAAGCTCCCCAAGCCGCTGTTCACGCCGTCCACGAAGGCCGAGATCGGCGACCACGACGAGAACATTTCGTTCGAGCGTTGCTGCGAGATCGTGGGTGAGGACATCGCCACGCAGATTCGCGACCTGTCCCTCAAGATCTACAAGGCCGCTGCCGAGTACGCCGCGACCCGTGGCATCATCATCGCCGATACCAAGTTCGAGTTTGGTGTCATCGATGGCAAGGTCACGCTGATTGACGAGTGTCTCACGCCCGACTCCAGCCGTTTCTGGCCTGCTGCCAGCTACGAGGAGGGCAAGATTCAGCCTAGCTACGACAAACAATTCGTCCGCAATTGGCTCAAAGCCAACTGGGATATGACGGGGGAGACCCCTCACCTGCCCGCCGAGGTCATCGATGGCACATCCGAGCGCTATCGCGAGGCCTTCCAGATCATCACGGGCTCCCAGTTCACAAGCATGAAGGAGAACGCATAAGTGAGTACCCGTAGCGCCACGAACAAGCGTACGCAATCCCGCGAAGTTACCGGGGTTGCGCGCAAGTCCGCCGCATCTGCTAAACCCGCCCGCCAGGCAGCGAGCTCCGTTCGCGTCGTGCCGGCTTCGTCTAAGGCACGCCGCAAAGAGCTCGAGAAGGGTGAAAACCTGGAAGGTCTTTCCAAGGAGGAGAAGCGCGCCCGCAAGGCGAAGCAGCGTGCTCGTGAGGATCGTATCTACACGGTGTCGAATATCCTCCTCAAGCAGGATGAGGACTACACCAAGCGCCGTCGTATCTGGTGGGCCGTGCTCGCCATCGGCATGGTACTCGTCGTGGCAATTTGGGCTTCGCTCTACTTCGCTCCCGGCGGTACGGTGTCCAGTCCCGTCCAGATGGTCGGCATCGTTTTGTCCTATGTCATCATTCTGGGTGATTTTATCTACGACTTCGTTCGTATTCGTCCCCTGCGCAACATGTACCGCGCGCAGGCCGAGGGCATGTCCGAGAACAAGCTTAACGCTCTTATTGAGCGTGCGGCTGCCGAGGAGGACAAGAAGGACTCCAAGAAGAAGTAGCGTTTGCATTCATACTTATCGCTAAGATATAAGGCGCGTCGTTTTTGCGGCGCGCCTTTTTACTGTTCTATAGATAGATGGAGTGGCACATGATTCGAGCTGCCCTGACGGTCGAAGAGGCTCTGGAGGGCATGAAGGCCCTGGAGCCCAAGATTAAAAACTACGCGCGCCTGGTCGTCTGCAAGGGCGTAAACGTCAAACCCGGCCAGGAGGTTGTCGTTCAGTCTCCGGTCGAGTGCGCGCCTTTTGCCCGCGTGGTGGTCGCGGAGGCTTATGCCGCCGGCGCTGGCCACGTGACGGTCATTTGGGCCGATGATGCCGTGACGAGGCTCACGTACGAGCATGTCGATAAAAGCTATTTTGAGCAGACGCCCGAGTGGAAGCGCCTGCAGCTGGATTCCCTGGCCCAGGACGGTGCCTGCTTTATCTTTATCGAGGGTGCGGATCCTGCGGCTCTCAAGGGTATCGATCCCGCCAAGCCCGCTGCAGCTTCTAAGGCAAGGAACACGCAGTGCAAGGTCTTCCGCCGTGGACTGGACTACAACATCAACCCGTGGTGTATCGCCGGCGCTCCGGTCGTGGCTTGGGCGCGCGAGGTGTTCCCGGGAGACGCCGATGAGGTTGCAATCTATAAGCTGTGGAATGCGATTCTGCACACCGCTCGTGCCGATGGCCAGGACCCGGAGAGCGACTGGGAGCTTCATGACGCGGCGTTCGAAAAGAACTTGCGCTTCCTGAACGACAATCGTTTTGACCGCCTGCATTACACCTCGGCAAATGGAACCGATTTGACGATCGGTATGACGAAGGGTCACGAGTGGGCCGGCGGCAAGGGTAAGACGCCCGATGGGCACCCCTTCTTCCCCAACATTCCCACCGAGGAAGTCTTCACCTCGCCTGATCGTATGCGTGCCGACGGTATCGTGTATTCGGCTATGCCGCTCATTCACCACGGTAACAAGGTTGACGATTTTTGGATTAAGTTCGAGGCCGGTCGCGTAGTGGACTACGATGCCCGTGTGGGCAAGGCGACGCTTGCGAGCATTATTGACACCGATGAAGGTGCCGCTCATCTGGGCGAGGTCGCGCTCATTTCCAAGAACACTCCGATCCGCGAAAGCGGCGTTCTGTTCTATGACACGCTCTATGACGAGAACGCTAGCTGCCATCTCGCGCTAGGTGTCGGTTTCCCCGAATGCATCGAGGGTGGGTACGACATGTCCAAGGAAGAGCTCCTGGAGCATGGCGTTAACGTCTCGAGCACGCACGTCGATTTTATGATCGGCACGGACGACATCGATATTACGGGCATTACGCCTGATGGACGTGAAGTTGTGATTTTCCAGAACGGCCAATGGAGTTGGGAATAGTCCCAGACCGTGGTACAATGCCACCCGCGGGCCGTTAGCTCAGCTGGCAGAGCAGGGGACTTTTAATCCCAAGGTCCAGGGTTCGAACCCCTGACGGCCCACCATAGAAAAGAAAGCGATCGACGCCGGTTGGTCGCTTTTTTGTTGCCAAGGCATGGGTTCGAACCCGTCGGGGCGCGGAGCGCCGCAGCGGCCGCCTGCGGAGCAGGCTGAACCCCTGACGGCCCACCATAGAATAGAAAGCGATCGACTCCGGTTGGTCGCTTTTTTGTTGCCGGTGCACGGGTTCGAACCCGAACTTCTCTGTATATAAGAACGCTTGGCGAACAAAACCTGCCTTTTACCGACGGGAAACAAATAGCTGATGCTTTTGGAGTAAAGTGGCGCTCCAGAGATGACCGATGCCTTAACACCTATAAACCAGCTGGTCATCGCCAATATCAGAAGCTGCTGCTTCGAATACGGCCTCAGTGAAGCAACTGAGGGTTCTATTCATTTGTGAACAAAATATGGAGTGCGCGATTCCCGCCCGCGGGGGCCCTCCGGTCTGGCAATATATCTCCTTGCCGCGCGGCCCGGTCGGACCGGATCAG